>Ga0082212_10012767_pt1 | contig 10565 bp, 9 predicted proteins | sample TergutNt197P3_FD_71548 | JGI IMG/M metagenome (GOLD analysis project Ga0082212, IMG submission 71548) | Neocapritermes taracua P3 segment gut microbial communities from Petit-Saut dam, French Guiana - Nt197 P3 | ecosystem: Host-associated > Arthropoda: Insects > Digestive system > Gut ...
CGGTGACATGCTTTTCAACAAGCGAAACGGCACGCTTTATACCGGTGTGACATCGGATCTTATCAAGCGGATTCACGAGCACAAGAGCAAGGAGATCAAGGGGTTCAGCAAAGATAGAGCGGTCGATAAGCTGGGGTACTTTGAGGTAAGCGACAGCATCGCTGACGCGATAGTGAGGGAAAAGCAAATAAAGAGCGGCTCACGTAATAAGAAGCTGGCCTTGATCGAGGAGATGAATCCCAACTGGATCGATCTATACCCTTCACTAATCAAATGACGACAAGGACGGGTATCACTTCAGCCATCCTTCCCAAAACCGTGAGTTAGTGCCCTAGGTTGCCGCGCTCCGGCTTCGCCTGCGCTCGCAATGACGGGAGTATTATAGGGCTTGCAGCCGGTAGACCCTTGCAGGCGCATGTGCAAGGGTCGGCAGCATTGAAGTGGGAGCGTTGCTCTTGCGCAAAGACGAGAGGTGGGTTCGTCTACTCGCTTATAGGTACTTCCCAGCGTTTGCTATCTGACGGGCGACCGCCTTTTTCCCGCACTCCTCGCAGAGCGGGGGTTGCTGCTCTGCACCTGGCTCCCACTCCGCCTGCGCGGCCTGCAGGAACGCAAAGGCCGCCTGTGTGGTGAAGGGCATGCCGCAGACGCTGCAACGCTGCATCTCGAACTCACGACCCCAGATGGTGAAGCTTTCCTCGGTCCGCTCACTCGCAATGCTGTCAGTGGGGCAGACAAAGGCGCAGCTCCCGCATCCTATGCATTCTGAGGAGGGCTCGCCGTAGGGCGTTGCTATCTCCTTGGTGACGCCACGGTTCACCTTGGCGATGGCGCCTGAACCCAGGGCCTCGCAGGCACTGACGCAACGGCCGCAGAGGATGCAGGTGTCGCCACCCTCCTTGACAGCCAGCCGTGGCAGCTCGATACCGGTCTTGGCTGCCATCTTCGCGACCCCCTCGGCGTTGGGGGCCAGGCGGGCAAGCAGGGTCAACACCATGCCCCGCAGCTCCTTGATCTTCTCGTTTTGGGTGAACACCTCTATCTCAGAGAGCACCGGGTAGATGCAGGAGGTAACCACCCTGCTGCGCCCGGCCTCTACCACCTCAACAATGCAGACGCGGCAGGCGCCCAGGCCGGAAAGCCCCTCGTGGTAGCACATCCTGGGGATGCGGATGCCGTTGCGCTGGGCGACTTCCAGCAGGTAGTCGCCCTTTTCGCAGGTACAGGGCTTGCCGTCGATGACAAGCTTAACGGTCTCGCTCATGACGCCACCTTCCCTTCTGCACTTGTGCCCGCCCCAGCAGCGGCCTTCCCCCTGGCCTTCCCCCTGGTGCAGACGGAGTCAAAGCGGCAAGCCGCCCGACAACTGCCGCATGAGATGCAGAGCGCCATGTCGATGACATAGGCACGCTCTTTGTCGCCCTCGATGGCGCCCGTGGGACAGGCCTTCTTGCAGGCGTTGCAGCTGGTACAGGCCTCAGCGTCAATGTAGAAGTCGGTCAGCTCAGGGCAAACCCCGGCAGGACAGACGCCTGCGGTGATGTGTGCCTCGTATTCATCGCGGAAGTACTTGATGGTGGAGAGTACGGGGTTGGGCGCGGTCTTGCCCAGCTCGCAGAGTGAGGCTTGCTGCAGTGTGTGGCCCAGGCGTTCCAGAAGCTCTATGTCGCCGGGTTGCCCGCGGCCCTCGGTGATGTCAGTCAAAATGGCTTGCATGTGGCGCAGGCCCTCGCGGCAGGGCGTGCACTTGCCGCAGCTCTCCTCCGCCAGGAAGCCCACGTAGTAGCGTGCGACCTCCACCATGCAATCGTGGTCGTCCATGACTATCATGCCGCCCGAGCCCATCATGGCGCCCTTCTCGGTCAGCCCGTCAAAGTCCACTTCCAGATCGAGGTACTGCTCAGGGATGCAGCCACCGGAGGGGCCACCGGTCTGCACAGCCTTGAAGGCGCGATCATTCTTGATGCCGCCGCCTATGTCAAAGATGAGGTGGCGCAGGGTCGCACCCATGGGCACCTCGATAAGCCCGGTGCGGTTGACCTTGCCCACCAGCGAGAACACCTTGGTCCCGCTGGAGCGCGCGGTGCCCAGTTTGGCGTATTCAGCGCCGCCACACGCAAGTATGTACGGCACGTTGACCAAGGTCTCCACGTTGTTCAGAACCGTAGGATAGTCCCAAAGCCCCCGCTGCGCGGACCTGATGTACTTGGCCCGCGGTTCGCCCAACTGCCCTTCGATAGACTGCATCAGCGCCGTGGACTCGCCGCAGACAAAGGCGCCGCCACCGCGCACTATCTCCAGGTGCAGCTTGCGGCCAGTCCCCAGTATGTCGTCGCCGATGAAACCGCGCTCTTCTGCGCTCGCAAGCGCCGCGCTTACGTTCTTCAGAGCCAGGCCGTACTCGTCGCGTATGTAGAGGAAGCCCTGCTCAGCGCCCACAGCGTAGGCGCAGATCGCAAGGCCCTCAATAACGCCGTGCGGATCGCCCTCCAGTATGGAGCGGTCCATGAAGGCGCCGGGGTCGCCCTCGTCGCCGTTGCAGCACACAAAAGCTGGGAGTTGACCGCCATCCGCGTCAGCGCCGCCGCCCCGCGCATACCCGGCGGCTGTCTTCCACTTGATGCCCGTGGGGAAACCCGCGCCGCCGCGGCCCCTCAGACCGGAGTCGATCAGCTCTTGGATGACCGTCTCGGGCGGCACCGCCTCACGGATGATGCGCTCCAAGACCACGTAGCCCCCGCGCTCCTGATAATCCTCTATGACCAGCGGGTCGATCTCGCCTATGTTGCGCAGGGCGATCTTTCGCTGTGATGCGTAGAAGGGGTTGTCCAACTGGCGCGTGACTAATTGTTTCTCGTCATTACGATACAGCAGCGCCTTGACCGGCTCCCCGCCCAGGGAAGCCACGATCTTCTCGGCATGCTTGGGGCGCACCTTGTAATAGGAGATGTCGTCGGGGTGCACCTTGACTATGGGGCCGTTCTCGCAAAAGCCGTTGCAGCCCGTGCGCTTGACGGTGGCCGCGTCCGAAGCCTCAACCCCCACAACCGCATCCACCCCAGCGGCGGCAACAGCCGCTTCCAACGCATCGGCGACCTCACTGGCATGGTTGGCCAGACAGCCCGTGCCGCAGCAGACTAAAAGCGTCCTTGTCTCAGACATCGCGCTCACCTCCCGGCCGGTAGGTATCAAGTATGGCCGGCAGGCCCTCCATGGTCACCTTGCTGTGGTAGGTCTCATCCACGATCATGATGGGCGCCAACGCGCAGGAGCCCACGCAGTTCACCAGCTCAAGCGAGAACTGCCCGTCCGGTGTGCACTCGCCCGGCCCAATGCCCAGGGCCAGCTGCACCGCGGTAATCAGCCGGGTAGAGCCCTGCATGTGACAGGCTGTCCCGTCGCAGATCTTGATGATGTGCTTGCCCTTGGGCTTTAAGCTCAGCGCCTTGTAGAAGGTGGCCAGTGCGTAGAGCTGCCCCTCCCTGACATCCGGGCCCAGGTGCTCCTTGATGAGCGGCAGGGCCTCGGGCGGGATGTAGTTGAACTCCCGCTGCACGTCCTGCAACACCGCCAGCGAGAAACGCTTCTCAGCAGGGTAGCGCTGAGCAATCTCCCTGATTCTCTCCTCCATGCGTGCCTCCCACTCCTTTTTATGCCCCTCAAGCCACCAGGTCGCAATAACGCCCTACTCCGCCAGCTATTCCTCCAGCTATTCCGCCCTACTCCGCCAGCTTCTCGATCTTGGGCTTGATGATCCCGTAGCTGCCGTCCTTTCGGCGGTACATCACGTTCACCAGCCCGTCATAGTCGTTGACGTAGACAAAGAAGTCGTGCCCCAAAAGGTCCATCTGGATAAGCGCGTCCTCTTCTTCCAGGGCATCCAGTGCGATCTCCTTGATGCGCACAATGCGATCGACGTCCTCCAGGTACTTCTCGCGCACCACAGACCCGTCAGCCTCAGCACCGGCAGCCGGCTCGGTATCGGGCTCAACCAGCTCAGCCAGCTTCTTGCCCCGCACCTTGCGGTCCACCACCTTGGTCTTGTACTTGCGCAGCTGCCGCTCCACCTTGGCCGCCGCCACGTCAACGGCGGCGTACATATCCTCCTCGTGCTCTTCCGTGCGGATGATATGCCCCTTGGTATGTATGGTCACCTCCGCGATTGCCGGCTTTGGATTCGCGGGGTTGCGCTCCTTGCGCAGCACCACCTCAGCCGTCATGGGCGAGATATTAAAGACCTTCACCGAATTCCCGATCTTTTCCTCTACGTACTCCCTCAAAGGATCGCTGACAGTCATTTTCCTGCCTGTTACGGTGATATCCATGTCTGTTCCTGCTTTCTCAATCGAACGTATCGTACTTCCTTATGGTAGCAGTTTTCACCCCTCCGTTTCACTCAGCTTATAACGAGAATAACGGCGCATTCAGTCGCCGGCGGAAACCCACCCAAACCGCCCCATCCTCTGCCGGCTCACTATGACAAAGAGCATGACAAAGGGGACGGTCCCTTTTGTCATATCCGTCTTCTTCATGACAAAAGGGACCGTCCCCTTTGTCATGTGCCCCCTTTGTCATGTCTGTGCGAGTAGAACCGCGCAACAAGTCTGGCTCGTCGCGAAGCGATGAGCCCAAGGCCGGGTGATATGGGATAGGAGGACTAGTTAGGTGATGTGGCCGAGGAAGTCCTGGGTGCGGGGGGATTGTGGGTTGTCGAAGACCTCTGCGGGCGTGCCCTGCTCCACTATGACGCCCTCGTCCATGAAGACCACGCGGTCGGCGACCTCGCGGGCAAAGCCCATCTCGTGGGTCACCACCATCATCGTCATGCCGCCAAGCGCCAACTCGCGCATGACATCCAGCACGCCGCGCACCAGCTCAGGGTCCAGGGCGCTGGTCGCCTCATCAAAGAGCATGACGTGGGGATCCATGGCCAGGGCGCGTGCAATGGCAACGCGCTGCTGCTGGCCGCCGGAGAGCTGGGCAGGCAGATACTCGATCTTGTCGCTGAGCCCCACCTTCTCCAGCTGCTGGATGGCAATCCGTTCAGCCTCCTCCTTGGAGCGCTTAAGCACCTTGCGCTGGGCAAGCATGATGTTTCGCTTTGCCGTCAGATGCGGGAAGAGGTTGAAGCTCTGGAAGACCATGCCTATGTGCTCGCGGGTCTTATTGACATTGGACTTGGGGTCGGTGATGAGGTTGTCCTCAAACCAGATCTCACCCTTGGTGGGCTTCTCCAGCAGGTTCACGCAACGCAACAACGTGGACTTACCCGAGCCGGAGGGGCCTAAGATCACCACGACCTCGCCGCGCATGACATCTAAATCAATACCCTTGAGCACCTCAAGGCTGCCAAAGTACTTATGCAGGTCCCTTATGCTGACAACCACTTTATCCTTGGATACAGTCATGGCCGATCCTACCCGTTGCCCGTATCCTGGTTAACCGCTGCCGGCACGGTTGTCTTGAACAGGCCCACGCGCTTGGTCTCGGGTTTCTTCTTCTTCTTATCCTCTGGAGGAGCTTCCTTGCCGTCGGTGGCAGCGAGTTTCTTCTCGAATACCGAGATGACCCGGGTCAAAGGCAGCGTCACCAGGAGGTAGAAACCAGCAGCAACCACGTAGGGGGTGATATTCGCCGAGATATTGGACTGTATCTTGGCGAACATCATCATCTCAAAGACACCCACCGCCGCGAGAAGCGAAGTATCCTTGAACAGCAGGATGAACTCCGAGGTCATGGTGGGTATAACGCGGCGCACCGTCTGCGGGATGATCACAAAGAACATGGTCTTTATGCCATTCATGCCCAAAGAGGAGGCTGCCTCGAACTGTCCTTTGTGGATGGACTGGATGCCCGCCCTGAAGATCTCAGCAAGGTAGGCGCTGGAGTTCAGCGCCAACACTATAAAACCCGTGGTGAAGTTATCCATGCCGGAGATGAAGAGGGGCAGGCCCAGAAAGGCGATATAGATCTGCAAAAACAGCGGCGTACCGCGGATGACGTTCACATAGATGCTGGAGAGGAAACGCAGTATCCACAGCTTTGACATGCGCAGAAAGCTGATGCCCAGGCCTACGGGTATTGCCAGGGGAAATCCCAGGGCGACAAGGGCGACCGAGATCAACCAGCCACCAAATAGCGTGGGGACAGAGGCCACTGCCCGCACCGGATTAAGGAAGCTATTGCAGAACGCGTTGGAGTTCCAGGCCTTGACCCAATCCCGCTCACTCAGCCAGACAAGGAAATTCTCAAGCGCTGTACCCCCGATAACGCTGACGGGGCGGCTGTATTCCTTGAGGATATGGCTCAGACCCTTATCGTCGACATAGGTGCCTGTGATGTAGTAATCCGCTGTTATCGCAGGGAATTGGAAGCCATAGACCTGGATGATGACCTTATTGCCTGGCCGCAACCCATCGGTGAAATTGATTATCAGCGACTCTTGCGTGAGTTCGTACTCATGCTTGACGGCGTTGTCGGGACGAGGATGCATGGGATCGTCCATGATGACCTCTTGCAAGAAGAGATAAGCGTCATCCGCAAGCTCGCAGCCCTCAGGGAAGTTGATGACGATCTGCATGACCTTCTCGTTGTTGCCAACCCGTCCTTCCCAGGACAAACGCGTTGGCTTGCCGCCGATGATGTCAGTGCCACCATCCTCATTGCGTGTGGCAGTAACGCTCTCTGTCTCCAGGGCTTCGGCGGACTGGGGAAACGCAATCAGCAAGGAGCCTAACAGCAAAACGAACAATAAAGAGAACACCGCCACCCTGACGTAAGTCATACTTACTGCTCGGTTGGCGGTGTCCATTCTCATATTCGGGTCAGCCCCGTCTCATCAACGAGTGATTAGTTGACAGATGGTTCAAGGTTGGGGAAGTACTTCTTGAAGATCTTCTCATAGGTGCCATCGGCAATCAGCCTGTCGAGGCTGGCGTTGATCTCTTCCAACAGGTCCTTGTTGCCTTTCCTGACCGCAAAGCCATACTGCTCACCCGTGGGGATGACCTCGGCGATCTTCATGGTGGGATAGTTGGTAGCAAGATGATACTCGGCTATGGGGGCGTCAAAGAACAGGGCCTCGATCTCGCCAGCCTGCAGGGCCATCAGTCCCTCGCTGGTCTGGTTGAAGGGCTTCATGGTGATACCTTCGAGGTGCTCGTTTGCCCAAGCCTCACCGGTGGTACCTGATTGGGCGCCCACTACCTTGCCCTCAAGATCCTTGGCCTTGGTATAGGGGGAATCGCCCCGCACTACGCATGCCTGGTTTGAATCGAAATAAGGCTTGCAGAAGTCCACTGACTTCGCCCGGTCCTCTGTGATGGTCAGCGATGAGACCGCGATGTCCATCTTGGCGCCTCCAGCGAGCGTGGTGAGGAGCGTGTCGAAGTTCTGCGGTGGCAGATACTCAAGCTCATAGCCCAGGTCGTCTGCGATGGCCTGCATCAGATCCATCTCAAAGCCCACGGGCTTGTCACCATCAAGGATGATGAAGGGCGGGTAGTCGCAGTCGGAGCCAACGACAAGAACCCCATCCTTGATGAGCTTCTTGCCACCTGAGCAGCCCACCAGGGCCATACTCAGCGCTAATACAAGCACAGCGGTGACTGCAACCAATTTCTTGAACTTAGACATAACTGAAACCTCCTTGTTCCTTCCTACTCCTTGGTAGAAAACTCCGGACACACAATGCAGAACACAAATAGAACACTACTACGCGATATCACTGGTACACAACACTAATACACTAAAGCGCATTCGCATAGGTTACCGCAAACCGATGCATAATATTAGAGCAGTAGTGCATAATCCCCAGAAAACCCGCTCTACGGTAGGATTACCGGAGAAGGGCGTATATTTTCCTCTCTCGAGAGGCCCCCTTTTACTGGATCCTAGCCCTCTTCGTCGTCATCCTCATCGTCGTCGGGATCCTCCCCGTCAGCTCCCTCTTCACCCTGAGTGCCGGATGCTCCCGTGGAGCCCGCGGGATCGGAGCCGCTTAAAGACGTGATGGCCGAGTCGCTTGCAACCACCTTGGCTGACAGCGGCCCCAGCCACTTTGCGACGATGATCTGGAGGATGCCATTATCGCGTAGCGCCCGCAGCGCCTTGGTCAGCTCGGTTGCCAGCTCGCTTTTCTCAGAGGCAACCCCCATGTAGATACCCTGGGTGTCGCCTAGTATCCCCATGCAGTAGATGTTGTTCCTCTTGATCGCCATGAACGAGCCCACTATCGCATCTGCCGCTACATAGGAGTAAGCCCCCATCTCGAGCTGGTCGAATGCCTTGGTCAGGGTCTCGAACGTGGTGACGTTCTCCTCACCGTAATCCTTGCCGGCCTGCCAGGCGGACTTAGAGCCCTCCTGCGCAGCCATCTGGGTGCCGATAAGCCTGTCCGGATCGAACTGAGACGGCTCATTGGAGAAGCCAACCGTGAATATGGCGGGCCCGTCTATAAGATAGGGGCCGACCATGACCTCTGTGAAGGTAGTGTCAAAATCGCTTTGGATGCCCATGACCACATCGATGGTACCGTCCTTGAGCAGGACAACGGCATCCTGGTTCTTGATGTCGACTATCTCAAGCTTCAGTCCCATCTCCTCTGCGATCGCTGCAGAGATGTCCACATCGATGCCGACGATCTCTCCATCCACCAAGCCTGCATAGGGCGCCCGTGACGAATCAACGCCAACGCGCAGCACGCCGTTCTTGCCGATGGACGGTGAGGAGATAGTAGCCTGTTTCAGCTTGAGGCTCCCCTCTTTCCCAGGAAGGAGCATGCAGCCACTCATCCCCAGCGATGAAATCAAAAGCGCCCCCATAAGAACGCCGCATACTACCCGTCGCCAACTCTTCATGGACTCTCTCCTCGTCCTCTCGATCACTCAGGTTCCCTCCGGCTGACCTGGTCTTTGACCCCACACTCGCATACCGGAACGGTCGCTTGATACGATCTCACTACTGGCCCTCTCGCCCGGGGGACGTCTGTCCCTTACACCGGACGGTACGACTTACCCCTAAGATGCGCCGTGCTCACACATGACTTGCGCCACACGCTTACGTGGATCCTTTTGGCCGCATCTACCCTGGACTAGGAAGCTCAACCAAGGCTGAACCTCCGCAACCACAGACCCAGAGGGAACCTTAAGATTCTACCAGAAAACCCCTTCACCAAACCCGACAAACCGTTACAACCCGCACTTCTTTCGCCCCCGCAGCCAGCAAAACCTCGGTCGCCGCGCTCAAGGTGGCGCCCGTGGTGAAGACGTCGTCCACCAGGATGATGTTGCGCATCGTCGCTGGGAGCCTGCTTTCCACTCCTTCCTTCAACGAGAAGGCCGCGCGCATGTTCCGCTTGCGGCCTTCTCGTCCCAGCCTGCGTTGGTCCTCATGCGGCCGCTTCATCAGAAGCGGGTTGATGCGCAGGCCGCACTTCTGGGCAAACGGCACCGCGATCATCGCCACGTGGTCGAAGCCCCGGCGCTTGATTGCCTCCGCGTCTGCGGGGATCCAGGTCACCAGGTCGGCCCAGAGCCGCCACTCCAGAGGGATGACCCCGGCCAGCGTTGCGGCCAACAGGGTCGCGAGTCGTTGCTCGCCTCTGTCTTTGTAAAAGGTGATGATGCGCCGCGACAGCCGGTTGAATTCCCAGGCGCAACGGGCCTGGGTGAAGGGCAGGTCCTTGGGTTGGTCCTCATACACCGTGGTGCATTCGGTGCAGACCAGCCTGCCCAGAGGAGCCCCGCAACGCGGGCAGGCAAGGGTCTGGTCTATGCAGCTCAGCTCCTCCTGGCAGCTGCCGCATAACAGCGTCCCATGCTTCTCGCAGCCTACGCAACGCGTGGGCCAGACAAGCTCAAGCAGGCCCTCGGCAAGTTGCCTGAGACCCCGCTTCAGATAATGCCTTATCGTCGCACTCGGATACATCCGCCCAGCTTAGCAGGCGCATCTGAACGGGGCCTTGCACTTTTCCAAACCGGCTAGCCTCTGCCGGCGCCCCACCAACGCCTGCCAGCGCCCCGGCGCCCCAACGCCCCGCCAGCCCCCGCCGGCACCCCGGCGCCCAGCGTCGCGGCGCCCCAGCGAGCAGAGGTCATGCTTCCTGGAACACCTCGACTTCCGCCAGATCGATACTCTCCAGCAGCCTGAGTAATTCCTGGCGCTTGTGTACATCGAGCTTCAGGTAGATGCGTTTTGCGTGCGTGCGTACCGTGTTCTCTGAGAGGACGAGCACCTTGGCTATGTGGGCGACAGAGTTGCCGCGTGATATCAGCTCCATCACCTCTGCCTCGCGTGCTGACAGCAGATAGCGTTGCCCCAGCACGGCGCAGCGCTTTGAGGTCAGGTCGCGGAAGTTCGTGTGTCTCAGGGCCTTCTTCTGCAACAGCAGCTGCTCGGCGCCCGTGCTGTCCTCCTGGTAGTCATGATGCAGGATCTCAACGCGGGATGGGGAGGACCTGAAGAGCGAGTACAGGTCTCGGATGGGGCCTCCCACAAGGAACAGCGCCATGGACAGAAACCAGAGCGCCCCGGACACCACCGTGATTGTCTGGGGGTATCCAAAG
>Ga0082212_10012768_pt1 | contig 10564 bp, 4 predicted proteins | sample TergutNt197P3_FD_71548 | JGI IMG/M metagenome (GOLD analysis project Ga0082212, IMG submission 71548) | Neocapritermes taracua P3 segment gut microbial communities from Petit-Saut dam, French Guiana - Nt197 P3 | ecosystem: Host-associated > Arthropoda: Insects > Digestive system > Gut ...
TCAAGAAATCATTGATAAATACCAACCCGATATGCTATGGTTCGACAACGGCATTAACACCCGCTCGTTAGATCCTCTAAAACTCCGCTTGGCAGCTTATTATTACAATCGGGCAGCACAATGGGGAAAAGATGTTTCGCTTAGCACAAAGGGCGACGCCTATCTCTACGGAACAGTCAGAGATTTTGAGCGTCAAGGAAGAGCACCAAAAGAAATCACATCCTACTACTGGCAGGTTGATGAACCCATCGGTCACAAATTCGGCTATGTCGAAGGTCTTCAGTTGCAAAATGCGGGAAATGTCATTAATAAACTTGTTGAGAATATTTCAAAAAACGGTAATCTCTGCCTCAATATCTCTCCTAAAGCCGACGGCACGATTCCCGAAGATCAGCAGGAGGTGTTGCGCGGTGTGGGCAGGTGGATGAAAATCAACGGAGAAGCCGTCTATGGCACGCGAGCATGGATATACTATGGCGAAGGTCCCAATGTACCGGGAAATCAATCCGAATATGACTTTCGGTTCACGCAAAAAGACAATATCCTTTATGCTTTCATGATGAGAGGAGGAAAAGGCGAGGTAACGATCAAATCATTCGACCCTGATAATATTGAAAAGGTAAAAAACGTTTCACTGTTGGGATACAATGGAAAAATTGAATTTGTGCAAACGGAAAAAGGATTGAAAGTAACTATTCCGAACGCATATCGCAGCGAATATATTTCTGTATTCAAAGTGGAAATATAAAATTTACAAAAGGTATAGACAGATGCGGAAGTATGTAGCTATTTTAATCGCGGTATTATCCGCCTTCTGCCAATCGGCAAATTGTTCCGAAAATGTGAAACTCTGGTACAACGCGCCCGCAAACAAGTGGGTTGAAGCCTTGCCCTTGGGCAATGGTCGTTTGGGAGCAATGGTGTACGGTAAAACGGACAAAGAAATCCTGCAACTGAACGACAATACCCTCTACACCGGCGAACCGGAATCTGAATGGAAGAAGGTGGATATTACCCCAACTTTCGACAAAGTGGTGGATCTATTGCGTGCCGGAAAATATGCGGATGCACCCAATATCCTGAAAGACCATTGGCTGGCACGCCTGCATCAGAATTATACGACTTTGGGCGAATGGCACATTGACCATCATTCACAGGGCGAGCCGACCGATTACAAGCGAGAATTGGATATATCCAATTCCATCATGCGAATCAGTTACAAAAAAAATGGAATCGGTTACACACGCGAAATTTTTGCTTCGTTCCCTGATGACGTTATTGTTGTGAAGTTAAGCAGCGATTCAAAAACCGGTTTAGACGTTACAACTTACCTGTCATCACCGCATTCTACCGCCAGATTTGACGCATCGCCCGATGGTCTTGTATCCATGAGCGGGCAGGCACCGGGTTATGCCCAACGTCGTTCGTTCGATCAATTGGAACAATGGGGATTTCAGCACAAACATCCCGAACTGTACAATTCCGACGGCTCTCGTAAATCCGACAAAAGAGTACTCTATGGCGGCGAAATCAATGGGTTGGGAACTTTCTTTGAAACCCGTATCATAGCGATTGCCCCCAAGGCAAAAATGCGTGTGGACGAAAAAGGTTTGAGGATTTCGGAAACCGACGAAATCCTCTTCATTCTCTCATCCGCATCAAGTTTCAACGGATTTGACAAAAGCCCGTCGCGTGAAGGCCGCGATGCAGCGCGAATAGCCAACGAAACGCTGGAAAAGGCTGTTGCTAAAAATTACAGCGATCTGAAAACGCAGCATACAAAGGATTACCGGTCGCTGTTCCACAGGGTGGCTTTCGAAATGCCCGTTACACCGGAACAGGACGCTATGCCCACCGACCAACGAATCATCCGTTACAGAGAATCGCAAGACAACGGATTAGTAACGCTTCTGTTTCAGTATGGTCGTTACCTGATGATCAGCGGTTCGCGTCCGGGCGGTCAGCCTCTCAACTTGCAAGGCATTTGGTCCGACAGTGTAACTCCATCGTGGGGAGGCGGCTATACGCTTAACATCAATGCCCAAATGAACTACTGGCCCGCCGAATTGACCAATCTTTCGGAGTGCCATGAGTCTTTCCTGCAAATGATTAAGGAAATGGCTTTAGCAGGTTCGGAAACAGCCCGAAACATGTATGGACGTCGCGGCTGGGTAGCGCATCACAATGCATCCATCTGGCGAGAAACCTATCCTATTGATTTTCCTGAAGTATCCAACTGGCCAATGGCGGGCGCATGGCTTTGCAGCCATTTATGGGAACGCTATCTCTTTACCGGAAACGAGGATTTCCTGCGCAACGACGCCTATCCGGTAATGAAAGGTGCAGCCGAATTTTTTGCCGACTGGCTGGTGGACAACGGCGAAGGATATTTGGTAACTCCGGTAAGTAACTCTCCTGAAAACACTTTCAGGACACCCAACGGCGGGCGTGCTGCAATGAGTATGGGCTGTACAATGGATATGGCATTGATACGCGAACTGTTTGGCAACACTGTCAAAGCGTCCGAAAAATTCGGAATCGATACGGATTTAAGAAATGAATTGAAAGAAAAGTCAGAAAAACTGTTGCCTTACCGTATCGGCTCCAAAGGGCAGTTGCAGGAGTGGCAGCAGGACTTCACGGAAGTGGATCCCGGACACCGGCATGTGTCGCACCTCTACGGACTTCATCCCGGAAATCAAGTGAACATAGACCAGACGCCCGAATTAATGCAGGCAATCGCCCGCACGCTCGAACTGCGCGGCGACGCAGCCACCGGATGGTCCATGGGCTGGAAAATCAACCTCTGGGCGCGTCTGCTCGATGGCGACCATGCAAACATGATTGTCAGAAATCTGTTTACGCCCATCGAATTCGGAAATGTTGCACGTACCGGAGGAGGTTTATATCTCAGTATGCTTGACGCTCATCCGCCGTTTCAGATTGACGGTAATTTCGGATTCACAGCCGGTGTTGCCGAAATGTTGTTGCAAAGCCATGCCGGTGTGTTACATCTGTTGCCCGCGATGCCAACGACGTGGACTGAAGGAAAAATCTCTGGACTGTGCGCCCGTGGCGGTTTTGAAGTCGACATGGAATGGAAAGACGGAAAACTTGTCAAAGCCACGATTCTCTCACGGCTGGGTGGGAATTGCCGTTTACGCACTTCCGACAAAATCCATGTGAGCGCACCGGTACGGGAAGCCTCCGGCATCAATCCCAATCCGTTTTTCGCAACCATTGACCCGGGCAAGCCGCAAAACCTGAGTCATGCAATATTGAAGGAATTGCCTGTAAAAAAATATTATACCGTTGATTTTATGACCGAAAAGGGGAAAAAATACGAAATTGGATTTAATGAGTTCCGTATTTTTTAACGAAACGCAGAGGTATTCAAAAAAGTCGCATCGGTATCATCGTACAGGCAAACAAATCCGGAAAAATTAGAATCAGAGCTGCTTCCGACCAATTGAAAGGCACCGAGATAGATGTGACAGCAATCCAATAGACTAACTCTTCATTCTTTATGGCGGATTCATCATCACAAATATATTCAACAACATTCGTATCAATCAAATCATAGAAAATAACCATGTCAAGATTTTTATTTACAGTAGCGTTTGCTATAAGTTTCTTTTTTTCGGCTGGTGTTGCAAATACAGCGAGTACTACCCAATATGGCGTACTTGACCTTCCCGATCTTTCGCCGGAAGTGTACAACATGAATTCCGACTGGAAGTTTTTCCAACCGCCAAGAGACCAAAAACAAGGACCTTTAAGCAACGCCTTGGTGTACATGAAACGCGGCAATCTCAATTTTTATGATATTGCCTATGACGATACTTCATGGGAAACCGTCAGCATTCCCCATCCTTTCAATGCGTGTGATATGTATCAAAACCGCGCGTCGTCCGGAGGAGACAGGGGTATATATCAGGGTATCGTGTTTTACCGCAAGCATTTCACTCTGCCCAAGGACGCGACGGGCAAGAAGGTGTTTATCGAGTTCGAGGGCATACGCATGGCGGCTTATGTTTACCTCAACGGCGAACTATTGGGTTATTATGAAGCAGGCGTATCGGCGTTTGGCTTCGATTTAAGTGCCGATAATCTGTACTACGATAAACCCAACGTTTTGGCTGTGGCGGTAGACAATCGCGGTGCCGGCAATACCACCGGCAATCCTGCACCGGCAAACAACAACCTTCGTGAGACAAAGCCCGGTTCTCCGGCAGGTGCCGGCAACGGATCGGGTTTCCAATGGAGCGGCATGGATTTTAATCCCGTTCAGGGCGGACTAAACCGAAACGTGAAACTGTACATCAAGAATACCATTTATCAAACCTTACCGCTTTACAGAAATCTAAGAACACAGGGAACGTATGTTTACCCCTCTGAAATAGACGTTTCGGCGCGTACCGCCGTCATCAACGTTGAAGCGGATGTAAGGAATGAATCTTCGTCTGACAAAAACATTTCTTTGGATGTGGTTGTGGTGGACAGGGACGGAAAAATTTCGTATCAGTTCGGCACAATACCGCAAGACGTTCCCCGCGCCACCGACACAAATAAAAACGCAGAAATCAATATCACTGCCGTACCTGCCGATTATTCGCGTACAGAAGAGGGTGTTGATCTATCCATGCGTCAAACCACGGTTATCAAGGCTGCGCACAAGGTGGACAACATCAAACTATGGAGTCCGGATGCTCCCAATCTTTACGATGTTTACGCTATTTTGAAAGACGGCAACAAGGTGATTGATGTTGTAAAAATAACCACAGGTTTTCGCAAGGCTGAATATCGCGGCGGACTTGACGGCGGCGTTTACATCAACGACAGATTCACGTGGCTGACAGGTTATGCGCAGCGTTCCACCAACGAATGGGCGGCTATCGGCACTGCAAACGACTGGCTTCATGATTACGAAATGAGCATCGTACGCGAATCCAACGCCAACTTTATTCGCTGGATGCACATTTCGCCGCCGCCTTCGGTGATACGTTCAGGCGACAGGTACGGCGTGGTGTCCGTTGTTCCGGCGGGCGACAAGGAGAACGGTAATGTTGATGTCAGGCAGTGGAATCAGCGTTTGGAAACCATGCGCGATGTCATGATCTATTTTCGAAACTGCCCATCCGTTTTGTTTTGGGAAACGGGCAATTCTGCAGTTTCCGCGGGGAGAATGAAACAAATGACTGAATTGCGCAGGCAACTCGATCCGTTGAATATGCGAGTCATGGGCTGCCGCTCGCTGGAGCAGATTTCTGCTGCCGAAGCATCGGAATGGGTTGGCACAATGCTGGGAAGGCGTGTCAACACGGGAGGAAGTAATTATACCGGAACAGGCAGGCAACTCATTGATATGCGACCGATTGTGGAATCCGAATATACGCGCGACGAAGCCCCTCGCCGTGTTTGGGACAGATTTTCACCGCCAGATTTTGATTACCGGAATTACTTCTCTGGAAATCAAGGCGCAACGCCTACAGGCAACAGAGATGCCTGGGATTACACCCAGGAGGAGTTTGTTGTTGCAAACGTTGCGGCTTATAACGAGTTTTACAGTCGCATGATTAACTCAGACAGCCCCAACCCCATGTATGCGGCAGCTGCAGCGTTGTGCTGGAGCGATTCCAACCAACACGGTCGGCAGACAGCCACTGAAACTGGTCGTATGAGCGGACGTGTTGATGCTGTTCGAATTAAGAAACCGAGTTATTTCGCCTATCAGGCAATGCAGGCAAAAATACCGACTGTCTATCTTGTAGGACATTGGAATTACCCGACAAATTATGAAGATTACAAATATTTTGTCAGGAATGATGATTTTACCTATTCTGCCACCGAAACCGCATTGCGAGACGCGGCAAACAAAACCATTTATGCGGTTGCTTCAAATGTGGCTTCGGTTGAATTGTTTGTCAACGGTGTTTCGAGAGGAGTCAACAACCAGCCGAGAAATAATTTTCTGTATCAATGGAATGGTATTGATGTTACCAAAAACGGAAATATTTACGCGGTAGGTTACGATGAAACAGGCAAGGAAGTAACGAAAATGAAAATTGAAACCGCAGGTGCTCCCGTCGGGTTAAGACTTACGCCTGTTACCGGACCTGACGGGCTTCGTGCCGATGGCAGCGACATTGCCTATTTTGATGTAGAAGTTATTGATGCGCAGGGCAGAGTTTGTCCGCTGTCATTCGACAAAATTAATTTCTCGCTGAAAGGTCCGGCAACCATCATGGGCGGATACAACAGCGGCTCACATATCATACCGGAGTGGGCAAAAGGTTACAATAAATCTTACATTTTTGCCGAGTGCGGAATAAACCGTCTGTTTATCAAATCGGGACGCGAAACGGGCGATATCATCCTGACAGCAAATATCGACGGCGGGCAGGATTTTTCGACGACCATCAAGTCCGTCCCCTTTGAAGCAACCAAAGGTTTGACAAAAGTCATGCCGCAGACGATGTTGCCTGACGTCAATTCGTTTTCTGTCGGCAGTGTTAGTGCTGAGAACGTTACGGTAAAATCTCCTCAAGAAGCACTTGTCTGTATTGTGGAAACCGACCATAACGGGCATCTTTCATATTCCATTGAGTTTAATAAGCAGAAAATTGTATTGCCTTCCGCCATCGGCATCATTGTTGATGACGATGATCTGGGAAGTGCCGCCGCCTTGGGCGATGCAAAAACAAAAACGGTAAACGAGAGTTACCCTATACGTGGAGTGCATAGTGTCGCCAAAAACAACTATAACGAAGCAATTATACCCGTAACAGGCGGAGAGAACAAAACCGCATGGACGCTCGAACTGCGCGTTTTCCCTGATGCCGTTGCTTATCGTTATCGCGTTCCCGGAAACGGGAAAAGGAGGATCGCGGGAGAATCGTCCTCGTGGCAGATGATCGGCGGGACTACGATGTGGTATCAGACGACCGCCAAAAAAGATTATGAAATGCCTTTCTTTACAATGATGACCGATACCATCAGCCAGCCATTCGAAATAATGACCACCTCGACCTTCAAACTTCCCAATGGTCTCGGATACGCCAAAATCAGCGAAGCAAACCTGATCAACTACAGTGACATGGCTCTTAAAACAACGGGTAACGGATATTTCAAACCTGTTTTCCATAACTCCACACAAGGGTGGGATCATGAGGGCGAAATTCTTTCACCCTGGCGTACCGTGATCATAACTCCCGACCTGAACGGCTTGGTAAATACTGATGTGTTCCACAACCTTTCTCCCGCTCCCTCTCCGGAGTTGGTCAATGCCGAATGGATACGTCCCGGAAAAAGTACGTGGGCTTGGATGGTAACGGGATCGCCTGCATTAAGAGTCCAGAAGAAATGGATAGACTGGACTTCGGAACTCGAATTTGAATATTACCTGATAGACGACGGCTGGGCAAAATGGAACAACGACGGTAAAGATCAATGGCAGCATATCAAAGAACTTGTTGACTATGCGAAGACAAAAAACGTTGATTTGTGGGCTTGGGTTCATTCTCGTGAGGTAAAAACTCAAGAACAGAGAAAGGAATATTTCCGAAAAGCAAAGGAAGCAGGATTAGCAGGATTAAAGATAGATTTTATGGGGGCGGCAAATCCCGAATGGGTGCAATGGTACGACGATGTACTGCGCGAAATCGCGGAATATCGTTTGATGGTAAACTTTCACGGTGCCAATAAACCTACAGGACGCGAGCGTACCTGGCCACATGAAATGACACGCGAAGGCATTCGCGGACGTGAAATGGGTAAACAGCCGGCACTGCACGACACCTCTCTTCCGTTTACCCGATTTGTTCACGGACATGCCGATTATACCCCAACGGACTTCAGGGCAGATAAGTTAAAAGGTTCAACTTGGACGCACGAATTGGCAATGTCGGTAATTTTCACTTCTCCCCTGTTTGTTATGGCCGGCGGTCCGGTTACATATCTTGAAAGCGATGCGCTCGGTTTCATGAAAGCCCTCCCTGCCGAATGGGACGAAACGGTCGTTTTGCCGGATAGTGAAATAGGCAGCCTTGCAGCGTTTGCCCGAAGAAAAGGAGACGAATGGTATATCGGAATAATAAACGGAACAGCGACTTCGATTACGGTAAAAACCGACTTTTTGTCAAAAGGCGAATATACAATAGAAGAATTTCGGGATATCAACGGTAAAACAGATGCGTGGGAACACAAAACTTACAACATTGACCAAAATTCCAATATCGAAATCCTTTTAAACAGGGATGGGGGATATGTGGCAAAAATCAAGAAATAACCATTTATTAATTTTAGAATTGCAACAATGAAAAAGTCTTTTGTATTAATGGCAAGTATCCTGTTTTTATGGAATACCGGTTTTGCTCAGACCACCGAACGGGAACGTCCGAAAGAATGGGACAACCTTGTTCCTGGGGCGAGATTTATCGATCGTTTTCTACCCATGAAAGGCAATGTTTTGTCTGCCGATACCTGGGGAGAAAACGGTGTTGTTCCGCGATATATTGACAATGGAATCGAAGATCGCGTATGGTCGTATTGGGGTGGGAATATCGTAAAAGGAGAAGACGGACTTTATCATCTGTTCGTATGCGGATGGTTGGAATCGTCTCCGAAAGGACATGCGGAATGGTCTAACTCGATTGTATTCAATGCGGTCAGCGACAACCATACCGGTCCCTTCAAACTCCGTAATGTGATCGGTAAAGGGCATAATCCTGAAGTTTATCGGTTAAAGGACGGGCGTTATGTGCTGTATGTCATTAATGGACGCTATGTTACCGACGATATTAACGGTATTTGGGAATATGGGAAATTTGAGTTCAATGGGAGAGATCGACGTACTATCTCAGGTTTGTCGAACCTTACTTTTTCTCAACGCGAAGATGGTTCGTATGTGATGGTGTGTCGCGGAGGCGGTATATGGATTAGCCCGGACGGAATTTCTGAATACAATCAGCTTACCGACAAACGGGTTTATCCTAATGTCGCAGGGAATTTTGAAGATCCTGTGATTTGGCGCGACCACATCCAATATCATCTGATCGTTAATGACTGGCTGGGTCGCATTGCGTTTTATCAACGCTCGAAAGATGGAATCCATTGGGTAACCGACCCGGGCGAAGCCTATACGCCCGGTATTGCCGTTCATGAGGATGGCAGAATTGAAGATTGGTTTAAGTTCGAGCGCATTAAAATCTATCAGGATGAATACGGACGCGCCATACAGGCTAATTTTGCGGTGATTGACACATTAAAAGCATTGGATAAACCGTTTGATAACCATAGTTCTAAAAATATTGGAATTCCGTTAAATCCGGGATTGCTGCTGACCATTCTTGATGATGAACCAATCACTTCCAAAACGAAAACCATTCGGGTAAAAATCGCAGCCGAAAAAGGTTTCGATCCGCAAACCGACATAGACATCAATTCGTTACGTTTCGGCGCATCCGAAGAAGTCAATTTCGGAAGGGGAAGCAAGACACTTGGAATTGAGAATGACGGCAGCAATTTGATTGTTACTTTCGATGCAGCAGGAAATGGTATTACTGAAAATGAGTTTGCGCCAAAACTCATTGGTAAATATACAAACGGGAAAATGCTTTATGGATATGCGCGTTTGCCTTATATTAACTATATTGAACCGATACTTTCGGCACGCGCGCCCGTTTTTACAAAAAACGGCAATATGCCGGATTGTACCGTTGAAGTGCAAAACTTCGGTCAAGTCGCCTCGCAGGAAGCGACTCTAAGGGTCGAGTATAAAAAAGACGGCAAACAAATTCTTGCCGCTTCGGGAATTGTTCCAGAACTGAAACCTTATGAAAAAACGAATGTGAAGTTGCCCGTCAAAAATGTTCTTGAAGAAGGGGCGGAATATGATTTGACAGTTACTATCCTTGCCGATAAGATCGTGTTATCAACCTTGAATTTGAAGAAAAAATTGGAAATCACAAATTAAAATCATTATGAACAAAGCATTGAAATCAATTTTATTAACCGCCGTTTTTGCCGTAACACCTTTCCTTTCTTACGGGGACGTCTATGACATCCGTGATTTCGGAGCGGTTTCGGATACGGTAACCGTAAATACAAAAGCTATTCAAGCCGCAATAGATAAATGTAGCGAAGATGGAGGCGGTGTGGTCGTGGTATGTGGAGGAAGTTACCTCACCGGAACGATTTTTATGAAAAGCGGGGTCACGCTGCGCATCGAAGGAATGGCCAAGTTATGCGGGAGTAAGAATATTGCGGATTATTCCGTCGATGTGATGAAGAATATGTACCGTGACGAACCGTATATGGACAGATGCCTGATCTTTGCCCGCGGACAAAAACACATAGGCATTGAGGGTAACGGAACCATTGACGGCAACGGAGGAGCTTTCCCTAATGCAGGCGACAGAGTTGGATACAGACCCATGCTGATACGGCTTGCGGAATGTGAACATATCCGGGTTCGAGATGTCCAGCTCATCAATCCGGGAGGATGGACAAATGCATGGCTTTATTGCAAGGACATAGTGGTTGACGGAATAAAAGTATTTGCTCG
>Ga0082212_10012769_pt1 | contig 10563 bp, 11 predicted proteins | sample TergutNt197P3_FD_71548 | JGI IMG/M metagenome (GOLD analysis project Ga0082212, IMG submission 71548) | Neocapritermes taracua P3 segment gut microbial communities from Petit-Saut dam, French Guiana - Nt197 P3 | ecosystem: Host-associated > Arthropoda: Insects > Digestive system > Gut ...
CGGGCTTCCTGCTCATACTGGCCCACCACCGAGGGCATCGGGATCGGGCTTGCTTCCTTGCCCAGGCTGACGACCAAAATGATCAGATCGCCCTTGTAGACCTTCTCGTCGGGGCCTGGCTCGCTCCGGATGACGAAATTGCGCCCGATCGTATCATGGGTATCCGTTTTATTCATGCTCTGGTCATAGCGCAGATTGTTGTCCAGCAGCCAGAACTGCGCGTCGCGCAGTTCCATGCCGGCTAGGTCGATCAGCGCCACCGGCCTCCGCCCGAGGCTGACGGTCACGATGATCTCCGTCCCTTCGGGGACCTGGCGCGCGCCGGGCAGGGGGTCTTGGTCGAAGATGATATTTTCGGCGTGTTCGTCGGAGTAGTCAAACTCCGCGTAAAAACGGAGGGAGGTATATAACTCGCTCAGATCGGCGGTCGATGTAAAGACTGTGCTGCGTAAGTTGGGAACGTCTACCATGACGTTTTCGTCCTGATTGAACAGGCCGTTTACCATCGATATAATGACATAGCCCAGCAGCGCGATCAGGACCAAAACGCCCAGAACGGCCGAGAGGGTGGCGATCAGGTTGCCGGATTTGCGGGTCTTGTGGTCCTCCTCCTCCCGCATCTCCCTGCGGATCCGTTTGCGTTCTTCCGCCTCGGCCTTGGCGTCGAGTTTCAAACCCTTGCCCTTCGCGCCGCCGGGCAGCGAACGGGTCGGCTCCTCCGGCCCTTCGTCAGCCGCCGTTTGCAATTCTTTCACGTCGTATTCAAACGAGATCGACGGGTTTTTGCGGAACTCCTCCAAATCTTTCAGCATTTCCTCGGCCGAGGCGTAGCGCTTGGTCAGTTTGGGGGCCATGGCCTTGATAATAATCATTTCCAGCGCTTCCGGTATATCGGCGTTGATCTCCCGGGGGGAAAGCGGCAGGGAATTGATATGCTGTAAAGCGACCGAAACGGGGGAGTCGCCCTCAAATGGCAGCCGTTCGGTCAGCATTTCGTAGAGGACCACGCCGACCGAATAGATGTCGCTGCGGGCGTCGATATGGCTTCCGCGCGCCTGCTCCGGCGAGATATAGTGGACAGACCCCAGCGCTTCCTGCGTCAGCGTGTTCTGCTTGCTGGCGAAGCGGGCGATGCCGAAGTCGGCGACCTTGACGCTGCCGTCGCGCAGGATCATGATGTTGTGCGGTTTGATGTCGCGGTGGATGATGCCGCGGCTGTGGGCGTGGATCAGGGCTTTGACGATCTGTATGCCGAAATGCAGGCTTTCGCGCCAACTAAGCAGCCCCTTGCGTTGCATATACTGTTTCAGCGTGATCCCGTCGATCAGTTCCATGACGATATATTCCAATTCTTTGGAGCGGGAGACGTCATAGACGGCCATAATGTTGGGGTGGCTGAGCATTGCTACGGCTTGGCTCTCGGCGTGGAAACGCCGGCGGAAATCGGCGTCGCGGGCATATTCTTCTTTCAGCACCTTGATCGCCACCAGACGGTTTAGCAGGTGACAGCGGGCCTTATAGACGTACGCCATTCCGCCGATACCCATGATCTCCAGGATCTCGTACCGGTTGTCCAGCATTTTTCCGATGTATTTGTCCATGTCTTTGCCTCCGGCGTCCAGAGAGACTTTTTTGCAAAAAGTGCCTCCGGGCTCTTCAAAAACTTATTCCTATATGTGGATCAAGACAGTCGTAATGTTGTCGGGGCCTCCTCGCCCGTTGGCCATGTTGGTCAGTCTATCGCAGGCGAATGCCGGGTCGCTGCCGTGCAGGACTTCGAAGAGTATTTCCTGGTCTTCGACGACATTCGTCAGGCCGTCGCTGCATAGCAATAGGAAATCGCCTTCATTCAATTCTATGGTATAGAGGTCGGCTATTACGGCGCTTTCGGTTCCCACCACCCGGGTTATCAGGTTTTTGCTGGGGTGGTTCTTGGTTTCCTCATACGACAACTCGCCACGTTCGTATAAGTCCTCGACTAGGGAGTGGTCGCGGGTGATCTGCCGGATGCCTTCTTCGCTGATATGGTAAGCCCTGCTGTCGCCTACGTTGGCGATGACAGCCTGTTCGGGCGTTACCACCGCGCCGACAAGCGTGGTGCCCATGCCGTAATAGGAGGCGTCTGACCGCGCTTTTTCGAAGACCTGAGCGTTGGCGGCCGAGACGGCCGACGCCAGCGCCGTTTTCAGGCTCTTTTCGCTCATTCCCGGCTTTACTTGCAGGTTCAAGTCGTTGACGAAAACGTCGGCCGCGACGCGGCTGGCGATATTGCCCGAACGCGCGCCACCCATGCCGTCGCAGACTACGCAGACAGCCTGATTGTTGGCATGGGAAATCTCAAGATGCTGATAATCCTGGTTATCGCGTCTTGACACGCCCTTATCCGATATGGCCCAACCTAGCATTGTCCGCTGCTCCTCATCTGGCCGCACGCGGCCATAATGTCCGTACCCAATGTTCTCCGGACCGTTGCCTGTATACCGCCCAATTCCCTTATAAACCGTTCAACACCGTCCGCTTCAGGCGGATGATAGGGCTTGCCCGGAACAGGGTTATAGGGGATCAGATTGATATGCGCCGGAAAGCCCTTTAGTAGGGCCGCGAGTGACCGCGCTTGCCCGGGGGAATCGTTCAACCCTTTTATTATAACATACTCAAAGCTGATCCGTCGACCTGTTTTTTCGTAAAATTTCCCGCAAGCGCCGATCAGCTGAGAAATGGGATACCGCCGGTTGACCGGCATCAGCCGCGAGCGCGTCTCGTCGTCGGACGCGTGCAGCGATACCGACAGCGTTACCGGAAGCCCCAGTTCCGCAAGTTTCAGGATGCCGGGCAGGTCTCCGCAGGTGGAGAGGGAGATATGCCGCAGGCCGAGATTCCGTCCTTCCGGGTGGCTGACCAGCCGCAGAAAACGGACCGTCTCGTCAAAGTTGTCCAGCGGTTCGCCGGTTCCCATCAAAACGGCGCGGCTGATCTCCTCTCCGCAATATAGCGTCTGCGCCAGCATCTCCCCGGCGGTCAGGTTGCGGGAAAACCCGTCCGCGCCGGAAGCGCAGAACTTGCAGCCCTGACGGCAGCCCGCCTGTGTGGAAAGGCAAACCGATCTCCCGTGCTTATAGCGCATCAGCGCCGTTTCCACCCGTTCCCCGTCGGCAAACCGCCAGAGGATCTTTTGGGTGCCGTCTGCGGAGATTTTTCGTTCCATTTCTTGCGGAACGCCGAAAGCGTACCGCTCCGAAAGGTCTGCCCGCATGGATTTCGGCAGGTTGGTCATTTCCCCGAAAGACCGGACGCCATGCTGACCGATCCAGGAAAAAATCTGTTTCTTCCGGTAATCGGGTGCGACGTTGATCTCCTCCGGCAGCAGCGAGAGGATATTCAGTTTTTCTTCTTCATGCGGCATATAAAGAACCCGTCCGTATCCTGTCTGTGCGGCCAAAGCGTCTCCATACTCTCGACCGTGAAATTATCGGTGAGGAACGCCCCGATCACATCCTCGTTTTCCTCCGGCAGCAGGGTGCAGGTACAATATACCAGCGTGCCGCCGTCCCTGACCGCCCTCGCTGCGTTGCGCAGGATCGCCAGCTGCAGGGCGGGGAAGTGCGCCGTCCCGGCGCGGTACCGTATATCGGGCTTCTTGCGCAGCACGCCGAAGCCGGAACAGGGAACGTCGCACAACACCCCGTCAAACGGCCCCTCAGGGACAAACGACGACGCGTCGGCCGGTCTGACTTCGGTATTGGTGATCCCGCAGCGGGCCAGCGCCTGGCGGATCAGGGGCAGTTTCGCCTCGCTTTTGTCGGTGGAGAGGACCGTCCCTCTGTTTTCCATGGCGAAAGCCGCCATCAGCGTCTTGCCGCCGGGGGCGGCGCAAGCGTCCCATATCCGCGTCCCCGGCCGCGGGTCCAGCGCCGATACGGCCCGTCTGGCCGCCGGATCGGCGACGATCCCACGGCCGCTTTTCAGGATCCGGCCCAACTCCGCGGGATCGGCGAGGAGATAGTTCTCCGGTTCCCCCCGCAGCGGGTTTCCTTGAATATAAACGGGCGGCACCGCGTTGCAGGACGCGAAAAACGGTTCCAACTCGTCCGGCGGGAGCAACTCCGCCATCTTTTGGCAAAACCATTCGGGCAAGCTGTATTTCACCGGTAAATCGTCTGTCTCCGGCGGCTTGTCCGGCAGCCGCCGCAATACGGCGTTGACCAGCCCCGCCGCGTGGGGGGCGGCTTTCTTGCAGAGGCGCACCGCTTCGTTGGTCAGGGCGCGGCGCGGGACGCGGTCGAGATACCAAAGCTGGTAAGCGCCAAGGCGGAGGATGTCCAGTACCCGCGGATGCGTCTTTCTGACATACTCGTCCAGCGCGAGATCGATCAGATCCCGGTTTTGGGTGACGCCGTAGCACAGCCGCGTCGCCAGAGCCGCGTCCCGGGGGGACAGGCCGCTGACGGCCCCGGCCAGCGCCACGTCTAAACGGACGCCGTCCCGGCGCCGTTCGGCGAGCGCTTTCAGCGCCGCCTCCCTAGCGTCGGCGGCCACGGGCGATCAGCATGAAACGCAACAGCAGCGCCGGAAGGACCAGCGCGGCGCAGGTAATGTCAAACGGGCTATAGTAAAGCATTTATGACCCTCCTTTATATCCCCTGAAGAATTCTTCGGCGTTCATACGTTTTCTTCCGGGGGCTTGTACCTCGAGCAGTTCCAATATCCCGCCGTCGCCGCAGCGCAGGAATTGCGGTCCGTTCCCTTCGTCGGCCGGCCTTGCGCGGTGAACCTTCAAATCATTCCAAACCGCCCCCGGCCATGGCGTCATGGCGCGGATCAGACAGTCGAGTTCGTTTGCCGGGCGGGAGAGGTCGAGTATGCCGTCCTCTTTACGCAGAATCGGCGCGAAGGTCGCCTTTTCGTGGTCTTGCGATATTGGGGTTGCCGTCCCGCCGGATATGGCGCGGACGGTCCTTTGCAGCAGCGCCGCGCCCATATCCCGCAGTCTGTCATGCAGGGACGGCGCGTCATCCCGGTCTCTGATCGGCGTCGCGTCGGAAAAGAGTATGTCGCCGGCGTCGCACGCCTCGGCCATCCGCTGCGCCGTAACGCCCGTCTCTTTCAGCCCCCGCGCGATCGCCCACTGGATCGGGGCCGCGCCGCGCAATTCCGGCAGCAGGGAAGCGTGGATATTGACGCAGCCCAGAGGCGGCGTATCCAGCATCTCGCGCGGCAGCATCCGCCCGTATGCGACCACCGCCACCAGATCGGGCGCCCATTCGCGCAGTCGCGCCAGCGCCGTGCCGTCCCGCATTTTAGCGGGCTGGAAGACCGGGATCCGATGCTCTAAAGCTAAAAGCTTTACAGGGGAGGGGAGCGGCTTCATCCCGCGCCCGCTTGCTTTATCGGGTTGCGTATACACGCCGGTCACCGTATGCTCCGGCATCACCAGCAACGCCGCGAGCGAAGCCCGGGCGAAATCGGGCGTCCCCATAAATACGATCTTCATCCCTCTTCCTTTTCCATCTCCAAAATCTCCTCCGGCGTCATAAACCGCACCATAATATCGGGATAAAGCGTCCCGTCCAGATGGTCGATCTCATGGCAGAGCGCCCGGGCGAGAAAGTCCTCACCCTCAAACGTCACAGGCCGGCCGTGTCGGTCCTGCGCCCGCACCGTCACACGCTCGGGGCGCCGGACGATCCCGGTCCGCCCGGGGAGGGAGAGGCAGCCTTCAGCGCCCTCCTGCGTCCCGTCCACCGCGGCGATGCTCGGATTGACCAACTCGATCAGCCTGTCTTCAATGTTGACGATACAGACGCGCCGCAACACGCCCACCTGCGGCGCGGCAAGGCCCGCGCCGTTGGCGTGCGCCAGCGTCTCGGCGAGGTCGTCCAGCAGACTGTGCAGGCGGCGGTCGAAATTGGTCACGGCCCGGCTCTGCTTGCGGAGCGCGGGGTCGTCGTCGGTCAGGATGGTGCGCAAACCCATATGTCACCTCGTCTACGGCATTCCGTCGGCAAAGACGCCGACGCCTTTGTTACGTTTATCGGCCGGGAACGCCGTCAGGATGCCCGAGACCATCCGGCGTACGGCGATGTTGTTCTCATGCAGTAATACTATGTGGTAACGGTAACGCGTATTCAGCCGCATCACCCGGTCGGGGGCGGGTCCCAGCACCCGGAGCAGCCCCCCGCAGCGGGACTGTTCGATCCAGCCCAGCACCCGGAGTCCCGCGCGCAGCACGTCGTCCTGCATTTGGGAAAACAGCGTCAGGCGGGTCATCGAGGCGAAAGGGGGGTAATCCTGTATCTGCCGCAGCGCGGCCTCTTCCTCGTAGAAACGGTCGTAATCCTGCGCCGCCGCCGCCAGAATGACCGGGTGGTCGGGCGCGTAGGTCTGGATAACGGCGCGTCCGGGGCGTTCGCCCCGCCCGGCCCGGCCTACCACTTGCGTTATCAGCGAAAACGCCTTCTCGCCGGCCCGGAAATCGTCGATATGCAGCGCGGCGTCGGCGCAGAGTACGCCGGCCAGCGTCACGCTCGGGAAATCCAAGCCCTTGGCGACCATCTGCGTCCCGATCAGGATGGGGATATTCTGTTTCCGGAACCGGTCCAGTAGTTTTTCGTGGGCGCCGCGCGTCCCGGTGGTGTCGGCGTCCATCCGCAGAATTTCAATACCGGGGAACAACTCCGCCAATTCCTCCGCGACCCGCTGTGTGCCGGCGCCCAGCGGGATCAGCTTATCGCCGCATCCGGCGCACTCGCCGCTGTATTTCGACGAGTAGCCGCAGTAATGGCACATCAGCCGTCCGTTGGCCGAGTGGTAAGCCATTGGCACGCTGCACCTCGCGCAGCCGGGGCTTTGGCCGCAGCCGGGGCATATCATCATCTTATGATGCCCCCGGCGGTTGAGCAATAGTATCGTCTGCTCGCCGTTTTGCAGATTTTGCGCGATCTCGCCGTGCAGGATCTGGCTGATCGTGGTGGGGTTGCCGTATTTGCGTTCGTCGCGCAGGTTGACGATGTTTACCTCGGGCAGCGCCTTCTGGTTGTACCGCCGGTTCATCCGGCAGAGGAAGATCTGGCCCTGTGCCGCGCTTGTAAAACTCTCGGCCGACGGGGTGGCGCTGCCGAGCAGCAACAGCGCGCCGTGCTGTACGCACCGGAATTTCGCCACCTCCCGCGCGTGGTAGCGCGGGGACTCGGCCGATTTATACGTTCCCTCCTGCTCCTCGTCCAGCACGATCAGCCGCAAATCGCGCACCGGGGCGAAGACGGCGCTCCGCGTCCCCAGGACGACGGTGGCCAGTCCCTCGCGGATCCGTTTCCACTCCGAGAGCCGCTCGCCCATCGAAAGGGCGCTGTGCAGAAGCGCGGCTTTTTCGCCAAAATGGGCGGAGAAGAGCGACAGCAATTGCGGCGTCAGGGCGATCTCCGGTACCAGAACAATCGCGCCGCCTCCCTGCGATAAAACCCGTTCCACCAGGCGGATGTAGACATTGGTCTTACCGCTGCCGGTTACGCCATACAGCAGACCGCAGGCCGGATGCCGCGCGTCAACGGCGTCGGCGCAGCGGTCATAGGCGGCTTGCTGCTCTCCGTTTAAGGTGACTGGTTCGGCCGGAACGGCGATACGGGGCGGGCGGTATACGGGGACCTCATAAAGGGTTATCAGCCCTTTGGCCTCCAGCGCGCTGAGGGTGCGGCGGCTTGTGCCTGTCAGGTAGTAAATATCCCGCGCCGAGGCGCTCCCGGCGTCGCACAGCAGTTCCAACACCTCGCGCTGGGCGGGCGACGGGCGGCCCATCTCAAACGAAAGCGCTTCCTCGGCCGGCACGGCCAATTCGGCGCGCAAAGCGGTCTTGTCTCCCATCCGGCGCTTTACGCCGGCCCCGACCTCCCAGTCGTACCACATCCCCGACGGCAGCATCGCGTGCAGCGCCTCATAGGATGTGCAGTAGAAACGGTCGCGCATCCAAAGCGCTAGGCGGAGCTGGGTATCGTCCAAAACCGGCTCGGCGTCCAGCAGGGAAGCGACGTCCTTTACAGCCTTGCCCTTCCGGGCAGAGCCGTCGGCAAAACCCAGCGAAAATCCTTCGCGCTTGCGGTTGCCGCCGCCGAACGGCACGGTCACCCGCATCCCCGGCCGTAAGGTATCGCGGAGGGCGGGCGGCACACGGTATGTATACGGCTTGTCAGCCGTATACGGGACCCGCCGCACCGCTATATTGACATACTCAGTCAAGCCGGTAGTTGAATTCTCTCTTGACGGCGCCGACCAATGTGCCGGTGGCGATCTCGTTGATGGCCAGCTTGACCGGCTTCTCAGTGAGCCGGATCTCCTGCCTCTCGGCGGTTTCGGCGATTTCCCGTGCGCGCCGCGCCGTGACGTTGACCAAAAGGTAACGGCTGGGGATATGCTGCATTAGTTCGCTGATTGACGGTGAAAGCATAATGGTTCCCTCCTATAATATCAACCACAGGTTGCGGTACTGCGCGAACAGTGTGGGGTTGCGCTCTATGCGCGCGCATTCGGCGGTGATGACGGCCTCCAGCGTCAAAGCGGCCTCGTCTACCGAATCGTTGATTACGGCGTATTGGTAGTTGTCGATCTCCAGATATTCCTTCCGCGAGTCCATGATCCGCTGCTGGATCTTTTCCTCGCTCTCGGTGGCCCGGGCGCGGAGCCGCCGCTCGGCCTCGTCCTCGTCGGACGGCGTTAGAAAGATCAAAACAGCCTCCGGGCATTTCTCCTTTACCTGCGCCGCGCCTTCCGTCTCGATGTCCAGGACGACGATCTCCTCATTGGCCAGACGTTCCATGATCGGCTCGCGCGGCGTTCCATATCTGTTCCCGGCAAACTCGGCCCATTCCAGCAGCCGCCCGTCCTTTGCCATCCCTTCAAACTCGTCGGGCGTCACGAAAAAATAATCCTGTCCGTCGGTCTCGCCGGGACGCGGCGGGCGCGTCGTGGCCGACACCGAGAAGAACATATTTCCCCGCTTTTTCATCACCGTTTTCAGAACGGTGCTTTTGCCCGCGCCGGACGGGCCGGATACCACCAGCAGCAACCCGGGCATCAGCTTTCCTCCGCTTCGTCCTCCGTGAGGACAGCGCCGCCCTGCAAACGGGCCGCCACTGTCTCCGGCAAAATCGATGACAGCACCACATGGTCGGAATCGGTAATCAGCACGGCGCGGGTGCGCCGCCCCAATGTGGCGTCGATCAGTTTGTCGCGGTCACGGGCTTCCTGGATGATACGCTTCATCGGGGCGGAATCGGGCGTCACGACAGCGACCAGCCTCGCCGCCGAAACCATATTGCCGAACCCTATGTTGATGAGTTTCATTTCTGTCCGCTCCTACTCTATGTTTTGGACCTGCTCGCGTATCTTTTCGATCTCGCTCTTGAGGTCAACGACGTACCCAACCGTTTCCGTGTCGCCGCATTTGCTGCCTATGGTGTTGGCTTCGCGCATAAACTCCTGCACCAAAAAGTCCATCTTCCGCCCGATCGCGCCGGATTGTCTCAGCATCCCGCGCAGCGCCTCAATGTGGCTTCTCAGCCGCACGGTCTCCTCGTCGGCGCAGACGCGGTCGGCGTAGACGGCGGCTTCGGTCAGGATACGGTTTTCGTCGAACGAGCGCTGTTCCAGTATTTCGGTGATCTTGGCCCGCAGACGTTCACGGTACGCCGCCACATTTTCCGGCATACGCGCCTCGATCAATGATGTCAGCCGTTCGATCTCGCGGAGTTTTCCCGTTATATCCTCCGCCAGCCTCGCACCCTCCCTGGCTCTCGCCGCGGTGAAATCCCGGAATGCGTCTTCGGCGGTGGAGAGGGCCAGCGCCGTGACCGCTTCGGTCTCCGGCTCCTGACGGGCCGCCGCCATCACGTCAGGGAAACGCAGCGCCGCCGACGCCCTGACGTCGTTGGCAACGCCGTATTCCGCCTCCAGCGTCCGGGCCGCCTCAAGATAACTCTCCAGAACGGGGCGGTTGAGGGTGATCTTTACCGTCTCCGCCGCCAAGTTGTCCACCGTGACGCCGATCTCGAGTTTGCCCCGTCCGGCCAAACGGGCGGCCAGCGCCTTCAGCGGCTCCTCCAAAAACGCGTAGCTTCTCGGCACGCGCACCGAAATGTCAAGGTAGCGGTGGTTGACCGAGCGCAGTTCGACCGTCAGCGCGTCCTTCGACGCCCGTCCGTATCCCGTCATACTGTTAAGCATATCAGCAACACCTCAATGAAGAACATAAACAGTCCGCGCACATCAGTCCCGCGCAGCATTCACAGCACGAACACCCGCCGGGACCGCCTTGGGGAGGCTGTCTGTATGGATTCTGATACGGCCCTTGTCCGTAGGGGGGCGGGGGGGATTGCCCGTAGGCGTCATACCGCCCCCCATCCGCCGGACCGCGCCCTTCGCGTTCCCGCAGGATGGCGTCGTACGCCTCGTTGATCGCTTTCATCTTCTCCTGCGCCAGATCGGCCAGCTCGTTTCCGGCGTACTTGTCGGGGTGGTATTTCTTCGTCAGTTCGCGGTAGCGCTTTTTAATTTCCTCCTGAGAAGCGCCGCGCG
>Ga0082212_10012770_pt1 | contig 10563 bp, 9 predicted proteins | sample TergutNt197P3_FD_71548 | JGI IMG/M metagenome (GOLD analysis project Ga0082212, IMG submission 71548) | Neocapritermes taracua P3 segment gut microbial communities from Petit-Saut dam, French Guiana - Nt197 P3 | ecosystem: Host-associated > Arthropoda: Insects > Digestive system > Gut ...
GTGAAAGCGCGAATGCGCTAGACTGCGCCGGTAATGGAGTGAGCCGCCGCCAGGCGGGGAGCGGAATGGGAGGCGTAGGCGATCTGCCCGTGCTGTTACGATTGTAAAGTGCGTTGACTATAGTAGACAAAGGCACGGGCAGGATCATCTGTACAGCCTTTGCGAACGGTAAACGCCATGATTTCAGGCTTTTCAAAGAGTCGCAGACGAGGTTCAGGGCAGAAATAGAAATCAAGGCAGACACTGGGTATCAGGGTATCCACAAGTACCACAAAAATTCATCTCTGCCGCGCAAAAAGACAAAGAAAAGACCGCTGACAAAGGAAGACAAAGCATTCAACCGTAGTGTGTCAAGCGGGCGGGTTCTGAACGAACACATAATCGGACACATCAAGCGGTTTAAGATTGTTGCCGCCCGCTACAGGAACCGAAGGAAAAGGTTCGGCCTCCGCTTTAACCTGATCTCTGGCATCTGCAACTATGAAATGTCTATCTAGGGTTACGAAAGAAGTCTAATGCAACATTTAAGTGTTACATTGCACTAGTGGGTTTTTGAAAATGGCTCAATGCTATATTTCATTTTTCAGTTATCATCTGAAATTACGCCTAAAATTAAATGCAGGGAGGACTAATGAACGCACAATTTCTGGAACACCTGACAAAAGAGACCCAATCCCTCAAAGATCAGGGGCTTTACAAGCTGGAGCGCACCATATCCACACCCCAGCAGCCCCAGATGACTGCGAACGGAAAAAAGGTGGTTTGCCTCTGCGCCAATAATTATCTGGGCCTGGCCAACCACCCTGAGCTAATAAAAGCCGCCAGAAACGTGATGGACACTCACGGCTTTGGCATGGCGAGTGTGAGATTTATTTGCGGTAAACAAGACATCCATGAGGATCTGGAGCGCAAATTGGCTGCATTTCTGGGCATGGAGGATGCCCAGCTATATTCTAGTTGCTATGACGCTAATGGGGCAATCTTTGAACCGCTGATGGGCGAAGAAGATGCCATCATTTCAGACGAACTCAACCACGCCTCCATCATTGACGGCGTTCGCCTCAGCAAGGCAAAGCGCTTCCGATACAAAAACAGCGACATGGCAGACCTTGAAGTGAAACTGACGGAAGCCACGGCCAATTCGCGTTTCGCCCTGGTTGTCACCGATGGCGTTTTCAGCATGGACGGCTATATAGCCAAGCTGCCTGAAATATGCAGCCTCGCAGAAAAATACAATGCGATGGTCATGGTTGACGACAGCCATGCCGTTGGTTTCATGGGAAAGCAGGGGCGGGGTACCCACGAACACTGCGGAGTCATGGATCGTATTGATCTTATGACAGGCACCTTTGGCAAAGCCCTGGGCGGTGCCAGTGGGGGATACATAGCCGGGAAAAAGATTGTCATTGACTGGCTGCGCCAGAAGGCCAGGCCGTATCTCTTTAGCAACTCCGTGGCTCCCTCAATCGTTGCTGCCACGACTAAAGCATTGGAATTACTCGAAAAGAGCGGAGACCTGATAGCAAAAGTCCATGAAAATGGCCGCTATTTCCGTTCAAAGATGGAGGCACTAGGCTTCAAGCTCCAGCCAGGTGAACACCCCATCGTCCCGGTCATGCTCTATGATGCGCCGCTGGCACAGCAATTTGCTGCAAAGCTGTTGGATGAAGGCGTATATGTGATTGGCTTCTTCTTCCCTGTCGTCCCAAAGGGCCAGGCCCGGATTCGCACCCAAATGTCTGCCGCCCATACCAGGGACGACCTGGATATTGCCGTAAATGCATTTGCCAAAGTGGGCAGGGAGTTGGGGGTAATACAGTAAAAAAACTGACTGGTACTGTAGACATGTCCAAATAGTGGCGGTTCATAGGCTTTTTTCTGACAGGAGCAAGCCCTTTTCCCGCTGCCGATAATGCAAACCTGATTCACGAACGCGACACTAGTACTTCTTCAATCATTTTCAATAATACCCATCGCGGAGTTCTTAATGACCAAAACAATGCGCGCCCTGGTTAAGGCTGAACGTACCCCCGGACTTACGATGCAGGAAGTCTCTGTGCCGGAAATCGGGCCAAACGATGTCCTGATACGAATCCACAAGACGGCCATTTGCGGCACGGACATGCACATCTGGAACTGGGACAACTGGTCGCAGAAGACCATCCCCGTTCCCATGCACGTAGGCCACGAGTATGTTGGCATAATAGAAAGGGTGGGCAGCGCAGTTAAGGGCTACAAGGGTGGTGAAAGGGTCACTGGAGAAGGCCACATAGTCTGCGGTCATTGCCGCAACTGCCGTGCAGGCAAGCGACACCTTTGCCCTAACACTGTCGGGGTGGGCGTTAATAGGCCTGGGGCATTTGCAGATTATTTGAGTCTGCCTGCTGAAAATGTCTTTCCAGTGCCGGATAGCATCCCCGATGACATCGTCTCTGTCTTTGATCCCTTTGGCAACGCTGCCCATACTGCCCTCTCATACAATCTGGTGGGCGAAGACGTACTGATTACAGGCGCAGGGCCAATTGGCATCATGGCTGTGGCTATTTGCAAGCATGCTGGTGCCCGCCATGTCGTTATAACTGACGTTAATGATTACAGACTGGGCCTCGCAAAAAAAATGGGGGCAACTGCCGCAGTAAACATTGCTAAACAAGATATTAAGGACGTAGAAAAGAACCTGGGCATGACGGAAGGTTTTGACGTAGGGCTGGAAATGTCTGGCAATCCTGGAGCCTTCAGGTCAATGATTGAGTCAATGTCAAACGGCGGCCGCATAGCCTTGTTGGGGCTGTTGGAGGACGGGGCAGGAGTGGACTGGGGAACGGTCATCTTTAAGGGTCTGTTTCTCAAAGGGATATATGGACGCGAGATGTATGAGACCTGGTATAAAATGGCTGCTATGCTGCAATCTGGCCTGGACATCAGCCAAATCATTACCCATAGATTTCCCATTAAGGACTTTAAGAGCGGCTTTGAAGTTATGGGGAGCGGCCAAAGCGGAAAAGTAGTGCTGGATTGGGGCCAGTAGCCTATGCCCGTGCCTTTTCATTTTCTGCAGGTCATGAGGATGCTGATATAAAAAAACAATGAAGACGGATTATTTTCCTGATAAAGTAATTTTGCTAAAGTCAGGCTTGCCCGATACCTGTTTGAATCACCAAAAGAACGCAATGACAAAGAAGAAAACCAAGCCGTCAAGTCTCAGGGATTCCTTTGAGAGTGCCTTGAGTAGGATTATTGAGGTTATAGCCTCATATTCAGAAACATCGGTTGGAGACATATTGTCGGATGGTCTGCTCCCAATTGCGGAAGTCGCAGATTTGGACAGGATAATAATTGTCCGCTTTGTTGACAAGGAAAGCAGGTTCATAGAAGGAAAATACTGCTGGGATAAAAGCCAGGGCGGCACTATCTCCCCTGTAGGAAATCTGGGAATTTTTCCTGTTACATCAGTTATTTCCCGCTGGCTTGAATTTTTGTTGGAGAATACGTGTTTTAGCACAAAACCAAGCGATTTTACAGAAGGCGAAGCTGCCTTTTTTGTTCCAAGGGGCATCAAGTCAATATTGATGGTGCCTATTTTTACCGATGGCATTTTTTGGGGCGTTGTCTCATTTCAGGATCACACAAGAGAGCGTGACTTTGACAAAGACAGCATTGCTTTCTTAAGCTCGGTTGCCAGGCTGTGCGCCAGCACGACTATCAGGGAAGAACAAACTAAGGCCGCATTAGAAGAAGTTGAGCAGAAGAACCGTCTCCTTGGGACTCTGAACGCTATTTCTGCCATCATGCTCCAGCCCGACATCGACAACTTTGCCGAAGTGATCAATCAATGTATGGGCACCATGGCAGAGGCTGTCAATGTAGATCGAGTCTATATATGGAAAAACCACATGATTGGCGAACTGCTCCATTGCACACAGCTGTACGAGTGGTCGGAGGGGGCAGAACCTCAGCAGGATACTGATTTGACGGTGGATATTTCCTATGACGACAACATGCCCACATGGAAAGGAATACTTTCAAAGGGTAAATGTGTAAACGGCCCTGTGAAGAATATGACCCCGGAAGAACAAAACCAGCTTTCTCCCCAGGGCATAGTGTCTATCCTGGTAGCACCTGTCTTTTACCAAAATCAATTCTGGGGTTTTGTTGGATTCGACGATTGCCGCAAAGAGCGCGTCTTTTCAGAAAATGAAGAAATGGTACTACACACCGCCAGTCAGCACTTTGCAGATGCGCTGATTCGCAATGAAATGAAACACAACCTTGATGACCAAAACGAATTTAACCACGTTATGTTTGAAATGGCACCTATCGGGTTGAGCATATTTAATCAGGATTTGAATGTTATAGACTGCAACGAGGCTGTTTTGAAGATGTTCGGCACCACTAAACAAGACTACCTTGAAAATTTTGTTAATTTTTCTGAAGAATACCAACTTGATGGACAGAAAACCGCAGACAAGTTGCCTGATGTACTGAGGCGGATGTTTAATGGCGAAACCATTAAAACAGAATGGATGCACAGGTCTCTCTCAGGAGAGTCTATTCCCTGTGAACTCTTGTTGACCCGCGTTAAACATGATGATAACTATCTTGGGCTGGGATATGCCTATGATTTACGCAACATCAGAAAAATGGAAGAAAACATACTCAAACTTGAAATAGAAGCAGACAAGGTATATTACGACAGCCTGACAGGCATATATAACAGGCGCTATTTTGATGAAAAGATGGATCTGCTAATCAAAACTGTATCCCGCTTCAAAGGCTATTTGAGCCTGATGATGATCGACATCGACTTTTTTAAAAAATACAACGACACTTATGGCCATATTGCAGGTGATACCTGCCTTATAGCCGTTGCTAATGCTATCAGCAAAGAAATCACGAGGGCAGATGACTTTGTTGCAAGATATGGCGGAGAAGAATTTGTAGCCGTACTTCCCCATACTGACGAACATGGAGCGCGGCAAATTGCTGAAAAGCTCCTGGAGAGTGTGCTAAGGTGTAATATACCCCACGTACAAAATAAAGCCGCCGATTGTGTCACTATTTCAATAGGGATTGCGACTGGAAAAGTAGAATTTAAGCAAAGCGTCAAAGACTATGTATCAAGAGCGGACGAAATGCTATACAGGTCTAAGCAGAATGGGCGAAATCAGTTCAATTTCGGAACTCTAAAATGATGGGCGAAAGGTGCAGTTGATTATAAACCCAGGGGGTTTTGAAAATACCATAATAATATCCGCAGACTTCAGTCTTTATGTGGTATACCGGCCAATAACCCCCTCGATGGGGCTGCTGGCAGAGGCATAGACGCGCCTCGGCATCCGGCCAGACTCGTAGGCCAGACGACCAGCCCTGACAGCCAGATCCATGGCCTCTGCCATGAATACAGGATTACCGGCCTCTGCCACGGCGGTGTTGAGGAGTACCGCGTCTGCACCAAATTCCATAGCAACCGTAGCATCACTGGCAGTCCCCACTCCTGCGTCCACTATCATTGGCAACTTGTAGCTGTCACAGATTTCCTTGATTAGAAGTAAAACATATGGATTCTGGACACCTAGCCCAGACCCGATGGCACTGCCCAGAGGCATGATGGCATGAACTCCGATATCGCATAGTTTACGGGCCAGTATGGGGTCTGCGTTGATGTAAGGCAACACTATGAACTCTTCCCTGACAAGCTCCTGACAGGCCAACAATGTCTCTTCGCCATCTGGATAGAGACTCCTGGAATCCCCGAGTACCTCAACCTTAATCCAGCGATTATCCAGTGCTTCCCTTGCCAGCCTCGCAACCCGCAACGTGTCTTCCCTGGTAAAGCAACCTGCAGTGTTTGGCAATAAATGAATATCTTTTGGTATCCAATTGAGAATGTTTTCCTGCCCCTGGGCGTTAAGGTCAAAGCGCCTCACAGCAAGTGTCACCATCTCTGCTCTGGCAGCCAGGTAGCATGCCTTCATCATTTCAAAGCTCTTGTATTTACCAGTACCAAGGATTAGGCGGTTTGAAAAAGCCTTGTCTGCAATGGAAAATTGAGTTGACACCGAGTTGCCTCCTAAGCTAGTTTTTCAATGGAGCCTATGCCAAAACCGCCTGTGGAGGGCGGATTTTGAGTAGCTAAATTTTCGCATAAATTGTCCGCTTCCGGTGAGCAACATAAGCAAAAAACGATATGATTGACAGATGCCTGTGCAATGCCATTCAATCCTACTTGACTGGGATCTTGCTAACATTCCCATGGGTAAAGTATGGGGCGGGGTAGATGAGGCTGGCAGGGGGGCCTGGGCTGGCCCTGTAGTCGCGGCAGCGGTTGCCTTGACCAGAGACGTAGCCCAAAAGTGGAAGGAAGTGCTTCAAACAGCAAGAGATTCCAAAGCAATGAAGCCAGAAAAGCGCAATGCCCTGGCAATGGAGCTGAAAGTGGTGCTTCCAGCCTGGTCTGTGGCAGTGATTGACAATAAGGCAATTGACAGAGACAACATCCTGGAGGCCACAAAGGCCGCCATGCGCGAGGCCATAGGTGAATTATCGGTAAAACCTGACCTGTTGCTGATTGATGGAGACCATGCACCAGGTTCGGGCCTGCGGGAGCGTACGGTGGTTGGCGGGGATGCCTGCTCCTGCGCCATAGCATGTGCTTCGATTCTAGCAAAGGCATATAGGGATGAATTAATGGTTGCCCTGGATTCGACTTTTCCCCAGTATGGGTTTGCCCAACACAAGGGTTATGGCACAAGGGCACATCAGGAAGCCTTGGCCGAATATGGCCCATGTCCTGTCCATAGGTTGAGTTATAGACCGGTGAAGAGCAGAGCTTAGAACTTAGAACTGGCATTTTCAGGAGCGTTGCCATGGAATAAATATTGCAACGGCTAAATTATGGGTACAAATTTTTGTACCCATGGTGAAACAATAGCGGTTTTACTCGCATTCCTTATAGATGCATCGGCAATTTTAACGTGTTATGGAGTCTGGATGTACTTTAGACGCATCGTGCTAGCCGCGGTGAGCGCGATAATAGTTTTTGCCCAGGAAAATCCCACGAGGACGGAAATTGAACTGTCTGCCACAGTGAGGAAGATAGCCATAGCCGCCGCGCCAGCCACGGTCATCAATTTGAATAGCGACCAAGTCCAACGGGAATTTGTGGAAACTCTCAAAAATGATCTGGAGGCCATACAGAGCATAGCTGTATTGAGAAGTGGACTCCCATCAGGCAGCGACCCCGAATCCTACAGCCTCTGGCTGGAAGCAGGATGTGAGTGGCTCCTTACGTCAAAGATGTCTCAGGCCGAGGGCAACAGCGTGGTCGTAGAAGCCCTCGTATTCGATGTCAGGTCTGGCGGGCGTGTCATGTCAACGACCAAAAATGGCACAGCATCAGGCTATAGACATTTGGCACATCTGGTTGCCGATGCCATAGAAGAATTTTTGACCGGCGTCCCTGGGGTTGCCAGTAGCCGGATAGTCTTCTGCAAAGAAGATGCTGTTGGCATAAAAGAAATCTATCAGGCCGACAGAGACGGATCTAATCTCGTCAGGATTACCAACCGCAGAACCCTTACGATGTCCCCGACCATGTCCAATGACGGGCGGCTGGCTTATCTGAGCTATTCACCCAGGCCCACTATTTGGGGGCAAAAAGTCCCAGGTGGTCCACACGTGAGGCTGTACCCCCTTGGGGACGATATGAGTTTTAACGTCTATACTCCTGTCTTTAGTCCAGATGGCAGCAGGATTGCGTTCGTCCAGACCAATGGCATTGGCGGTACCGACATAATGCTCCTGGAAGTGGCATCTGGCAGGATAAGGCGACTAACCAGTCTGAACGCAATTAATTCAGAGATATGCTGGAACCCAGCTGGTACACAGATCGCCTTTACGTCTGGCAGGGCCGGTAGCCCACAATTATATGTCATGGAAGATGATGGCACTAACGTCCGGTCGCTGAACATCGATGGAACCTATAATGCAAGCCCCGCCTGGAGTCCTGACGGAAGCATGATAGCCTTTGTAAGCAGGTTTGAAGACAACTTTGACCTGTTTGTTTACAGACTCGGCGATCCCAATCCGTACCAAATAACCACCGGATTTAGCAATTCCGAAAATCCTGCCTGGTCTCCAGACAGCAGACACTTGATTTTTTCGACCACCAGGGATGATGGCAAAAACAGTCTGTACATTACTGACCTTTCAGGCATCCGCATAATGCGGGCGTTGGATATTGTGGGTTGCCAACAGCCAATTTGGATTAGGCAACGATGAAAAAGGGATGCAATTTGATTAAATTTCTGTTAGATTTTTACAAGTAGAAAAATTTTTCTTTGGAGGTATTAACCGTGTCTAACTTAAAACTGTTCACTGCGTTTGCAGTTTTGTTGTCGTTAGGGCTTGGAACAGCTTGTAAGCCCCCGAAACAGCCAGAAACTCAGGTTGACCCAGAAGCTGAAGCCCGGAGACTTGCTGAAGAAGCAAGGAGAGCCGAGGAGGCAAGGAGGGCTGCTGAAGAAGCAAGGCGAGCTGAAGAAGCAAGGCGAGCTGAAGAGGCAAGGCGAGCTGAAGAAGCAAGGCGAGAAGCCGAGAGACTGGCCGCTGAAGCCAGAGAAGCCATGCGAAGGGCAGCCGAAGCGGCATTAGTGGATGTAAATTTTGACTACAATAGATCTGAAATTCGCACAGCCGATAGGCTCAAGTTGCAAGCCATTGCTGATTTCATGCGCACCTATCCCGAAGCGAGGGTACGCATAGAAGGACACTGCGACGAACGCGGTACTATTGAGTACAACATGGCATTGGGCGAGCGCAGAGCATATGCTGCCAGGGAATACCTAACAACCCTGGGTGTCAGTTCATCCCGCTTCAGCACCGTCAGTTATGGCAAAGAAGTACCCAAAGTTATGGGCAGCAACGAGAGAAGTTGGTTTGCTAACCGCCGTTGCGAATTCAAATTACAGTAATAACTTTAGTAACATTTGTAACTTTTCATTGGAAAAAATTGAGAGGGGGCTTGGCCCCCTCCAAGTGGTGTGTAGTCTCAGTTTTGTCGGAGGAGCTTTGGGAAAAGGACAATCGGTAGGCTTGGTTGCCATGTGTGCTGTAGGAATTATTGGTTTTTTGGGCTGTAGCCCGCAGAACCAATATGCCCGACTGGAAAATGAGATCAACGACCTGAGGGTGGAAATTTTCCGCCAGCGGCAGGAAGTTCAGGAACTGGCAAAAAAAACTAATCAAATTGAAGAAGTTACCACGACTGAAAGCACTGATGGAATTAAGTTCAGGGCCGATACCCAGGCAACATTGCGTCAAATCAGTGAAGATTTGCAGGGAATCAGGTACCGACTGGATTCCAATACTTCACAGAGGCCGCCACAGCTCTCAACTCGGCCCCAGACCGGGCTGCCGACTACCCCTGCCAGTGCTGCTGAAGTGGAATTAGAGCCTGATCAAAGGCTTTTTGCCATGGCAGAAACAGATTACAATGCCGGCAATTTTGCCAGGGCTATAGATGCTGCTGACAACCTAATCAAGCATTTCCCTGATAGCGACACCGTTCCTGACGCGCTTTATGTTAAAGGCAGGGCTTTGATGGCAACGAGGTCATACAGAGAAGCACAGGACGCTTTTCAAAAATTGTGTAATGAATACCCCGCCTCGAATTTGTTCAGGCAGGCAAGGCTGAATATTGGTAACTGCCAGCTTTCCCAAGGAAATGCAATGGCTGCTATTGCAACCTTTGAGAACATTATCAGCCGTTGGCCAACATCGACAGAGGCTCGACGAGCCGGTGAAATATTACAGGATGTCAAAACCAGTAGGTAATCATTTTTTTGGCAGGAGGTTATATGATTGGCAAATACGCTTTAGGATTAGCCATTTGTTTTATTGCTCCCCAGGCCTTTGCACAGGGTGTGGATTCGGCTGATCCGGTATTGACAGCCAGGGCCAAACGTGTCGAAGGCAACGGGCGTGACCTGCCTCCTGTCCCCAAGGGCCTGATAGAGCCTCCTCCGCTCCCACCACCCGAGATGCATACTCATGACATAAGAAAGAGCAGGGTGCAAGCCAGGCCCGCGGCCAAAAAGCCTGCTGCCACCCCTGCAAAAAAACCCGCCACTCCGGCAGCAAAGCCAGCGACCACTCCAGCAAAAAAGCCAGCCACCACAGCTGCCAAGCCTACAGCTCAAAAAGCCCCCGCTACTCCGGCAGCAAAGCCAGCAGCCACTCCAGCTAAAAAGCCAGCGAACACAGCTGCCAAGCCTACAGCTCAAAAAGCCCCCGCTACTCCGGCGGCAAAGCCAGCAGCCACTCCAGCTAAAAAGCCAGCGAACACAGCTGCCAAGCCTACAGCTCAAAAAGCCCCTGTGACCACGGCTGCAAAGAAGTAGTGGCAAGCCGGATGAGTGGAAGACCAGCCACTAGTACATTGCAATGCTTTAGATGCTTGCTTAACGGCGTAGCAAGTTTGACAAATCCAAGTTCTGTGGGGCCGTTCAAGGTTGCCCCGCAGCCTTGAACGGCGCAGAACTAAGATTTGTCCCTTGCAAGCAT
>Ga0082212_10012771_pt1 | contig 10562 bp, 6 predicted proteins | sample TergutNt197P3_FD_71548 | JGI IMG/M metagenome (GOLD analysis project Ga0082212, IMG submission 71548) | Neocapritermes taracua P3 segment gut microbial communities from Petit-Saut dam, French Guiana - Nt197 P3 | ecosystem: Host-associated > Arthropoda: Insects > Digestive system > Gut ...
AACTTCAAAGCAAGCCCGGTTGTTTCAAATTGGGCATCCGTTTTGTTCGTTTTGATGCAGCCGATGACGTTGACTGTCTGGGCGTAGTTGGCCATTTCAAAAATGTCGCTGTTGCGGAAAAATTCATGCAGTCCGGCGGCAATTCCGAGGCCGTCTTTCATAAAGTATCGCGTGCCAAGTTCGCCGAAAACATGCTCGCCGTACCAATAATTCCACTCGTCCAGGGCAATGCGGATGTCCTTGCCATTCAATTCTGAAAACTCCTCGCGATACTTACGATGAGCGTCGGCGATGCGTTTGACGGCACGCGGCACAAGGGCGACATGTTCTGCCACGTCATCACGCTGCTGCACGTAAAAATGCTCGCTGATGAAATCCATGTGTTCGGCACATTGCCGCATGATGACTTCGTCCCATTTGCCGACGGCTCCGACAGCAATCACCTTGACATTGGGGTCGAATGCACGAAACGCATCCACGAACTGATTCTGTTTCACCGCATATTGCTCGACGGGGATATGGCCGATTTGCCAATTGCCGTACATTTCATTGCCGATTCCCCAGTATTTGACGTTGTACGGTTCCGCATGGCCGTTCTTTGCACGCAATTTGCCCATTTCGGTATTTGCCCCGCCATTGGCGTATTGCAACTCGGCGAGTGCGTTATCGACTTCGCCCGCGCCGGTGTTGACGGCGATATACGGCTCGGTGCCGAGTTCCTTGCAGAACAGCATAAACTCGTCCAGCCCGAAGTCATTGTGCTCGACGCCGCGCCACGCCGGATTTTTACGCGGCGGCCTGCGGTCACGCTCACCCACTCCGTCACGCCAGTCATAACCGCTGACAAAATTCCCGCCCGGCCAACGGTAAATCGGCGAGTTCAATTCCTTGAGCAGTTGCATTGTGTCGGCACGCATCCCACTGACGTTGTCGGCGGGCATGAGCGAAACCGTTCCCACAAAATACGAACCCGTTCCATACGCGGCGATTTCCAGTTCGAGATTCTCGAAATCGACCGGCGAGGTGAACTCGAAGTCGATTTTGTAATACTCGCCGATTTTCACCGGAAACTGAAATTGCGTGAAATCGTCGTGTACCGTGCTCCAGTGGAAATGCACTTCGATTTTTTCGATTCCTTCGCCTGCTTTGACCCAGGCGTAACCGTTGTATTTGCGGTCTTTTTGAATCGCAAGGTTCTTTTGGGCCACGCCGAGCCATCGGGCTTCCGCGTCGGCAATGGATTCCGGCGTATGACTTCCGACGAACGGACTGTCCGCGTTCATGTTCATTTTGCAGTCGTAAATCGCATACCACGGCGATTCCTTATCGCCAACAGGATAGTAAAACTTGCGGTCGGCAAGCATTTCCGCCCAGATGCCGCCATCGATACAACGGCCCAGGTGTTCAATGAACTGCCCGTAAATCAAGGGGGAAATCGCTTCGCCCTTTTTTGTCGCGTCGATTTTGATGGTCGTTTGCGCGTTGGAACGCATCGTCGCACAAAACAAAATTGCCATTGCGGCAATCAACAAGTAAAAATGGTTTCTGGATTTCATGTCGGTTCCTTCGCTTTGTAAGAAGTGGTTAATCATTGGTTTGTTACGTTAGTATCCCGTCAAAGCTAATTATGTGAATGGCAGCCGGGATCGTAACGAAGTGAAGCGACCGGATCATCCCACGTTCGATCCGGTCACTGCGCTATGCTCCGTTCCCGGCTGCCATTGCAAAACCATAATTTTAGTCTTGGTGAGGCATTAAGGCAATGTCGTTCAACAGTCTCAGCAGCACGTGATTGGCTGCCGTCAGGCCGAATATACCGGTCAGCGTCGGAAAACTTCCGAGCGACGCCCGCTTGCGCCCCTGGGGATAAAAATTGTCTTCCGACAATTCCGGCGGCAATACGGCGTCGCGTCGCAGGTGACGCACCGGTTCCGGCGAATACACGCAGTCGAAATCGATGGAAACGTCGCGCCGCCGCAAATATTTTCGCAAAATCGCCGCCAACGGGCAATGCGTCACCTCGCGTAACGGACCGATACGCACAAGTGTCGGATCGGTTCGCATTGCGGCACCCATACTCGAAAGAAACGGCAACCCCGACGCGACCAGTGCCGTCACCAGTTCGATCTTCGGGTTGAGCGAATCAATCGCGTCAATAACAAAATCGGGCTGCTGTCCTTCGGGTGAAGGTGCCAACACTTTGGGCATCGTGTTGGTATGGACGAACAAGTCGAGTGGTTCGACCTTGCATTGCGGGTTGATTGCCGCGACGCGTTCGACGGCCAAATCGCATTTTTTGCGTCCGACCGTAATCCAAAGTGCGTACAACTGGCGGTTGATGTTGCTCGGTCGCACCTCGTCGTAGTCGATCAGCCGCAACCGCCCGATGCCCGACCTTGCCAATGCTTCAACGGCATAACTTCCGACCGCTCCAAGCCCGACCACAACGACAAATGCCTCCTGCAAACGCCGAAGCCCTGTCTCGCTGATCATTTGCTCCATTCGTTGAAACTGGGGCGAGGTGATCATAATTTTTGAAATTCATAATCTTTACGCCTTTCCCTGCCGAAAAACGCCTGGGCTTGATCGTCGCCGACGATGGTTTCCTTTTCCGAGTCCCACTTGATGACGCGATTGAATCGGGCGGCGATCACGCAGAGGTGGCAGGTGCTCATCGCCTGGACATGCGAAAAAACGTCCGAAACCGGCAAGCCGCCTTCGCGGATGCAACGGTAAAAATTCGCCTTGTGCCATTCGACAGGCTTGCCCTTGAACAGCTTGACGTAATCGTCTTCCGGCAAATCCTTGTCCCATTCCTCTTCAATCGGCTTGCCTGTGATGCGTTCGCGGTTGACGAAAATACGGCCTTTCGAGCCTTCGATCAAAATGCCATTGTCGGCTTTGCTGGTGACGTGAAGCGTTGTTCCACCTGCGAATTTGCAGACAACATCGAAATCATTCGACGAATTGTAACGGTCGTCGGCGGTCGGGTAACCGTCTTTGAATTCGACAGGGTGTTTGGCATTTGTGCCGTCGATTTCGACAGGGCCGGTTCCGAATTTGTCGGCACCGATCGCCCATTGGGCAATATCAACGTGGTGGGCTCCCCAATCGGTCATGGTTCCGCCCGCGTACTCGTACCAATAGCGGAACATCCTGTGACATCGTTGGGCAAGGTAAGGTCGCGTCTCGACCGGACCTTGCCAAAAGTCCCAGTCGAGCGTTTCCGGAGGCTCACTGACGTCAAATGGTCCCCCTGTCGGTCCGGCTCCGATGCCGGTAACCATGTTTTGAATATCGCCCAGCACTCCGTGTTGCACCATGCGAATGGCACGAAGGAAAAGATTCTTGGCATCCCGTTGTTGCGTACCGACCTGGAACACCTGCTTGTTGTATTTTTTGCAGGCTTCGCGAACATATTGCACTTCTTCGAGTGAAAAAGTCAGAGGTTTCTGGCAAAAAACATGCTTTCCGGCCATCATGGCCTCGACCGCAATTTTGACGTGCCAGTGATCAACCGTCGCAATACTGACAACGTCGATGTCTTTGCGTTCAAGAACCTTGCGGTAATCCTTGTACGTGTCGGCCTTGCCGCCGACAGCCTTGTTTGCATTGTTGAGATGGTCTTCATCAACGTCGCACAACGCTGCGATGTCGCCGAAACGACGATGGTCGTTCATGTCACCGCGTCCCATGGATCCCACGCCGACCCCGGCAATGACGAAACGCTCGTTGGGTGAATCGTCTCCAAAAACCTTCTTCTGGAACACGACCGGAGCAGCACACGCAAACGCCGACGCAGCAACCGATGTTTTGATAAAATTCCGACGATGAATTCGATGGGACATGGGTGGTCTCCTGAGTGAAAAAAAGTGGTGAATTGTTTTCACCCTTTTTACACCATTTTACCTTTGTATGTCAAGTATGCAAATTAAGCTTACGGCAATTCCGCCAAGTCATTGATGGCCTGGCGGATGGCTTCCTCTTGCGACTTGTCCGCGATGAGCGTCCCAAGTTCGGATTGCACGATAATCAAATTGTCAACGCCGACCAATACAATATTTTTTTGCGGATTGGAGCTGCGGACAATATTATTGTGCGAATTCATCGCGACCACCCGGGCGTTTTCGATCAAATTGCCTGCCGAATCGTGTTCGCCCTGATGAATCCGGTCGAGTGCCTGCCAGGTTCCCACGTCGTCCCAGCAAAACGAGGCGTTGATGCACACGAGCGAATCGGTTTTTTCCAGCACAGCGTAATCAATCGAAATCGCCTGCATTTGCGGAAATTCCCGTGCCAGCACCGATTCGTAAGTTTCCGTGTCAAAGGCGGTGGCGATTCTTTCAAGGCGGACTCCCATTTCCGAATGATATTTGGCAATCAAATCGAAAATGCGTCGTGCTTTCCAAATAAAAATCCCCGCATTCCACCCAAAACGCCCTGATTCCACAAATTGTTCCGCTGTTTGGCGATCCGGCTTTTCATGAAATCGTGACACTTCGTAAGCATTGGCGAAATGCGACCATTTTTGGCAGGCATGGCTGTTGATTTGCGATGCCCGTTCAATATAACCGTATGACGTTGACACACAATTCGGCTTAACAGCAAACGTTACAAGACGTTCCGGTGATTCCTCGACCAGGTCGACGGCAAATTGCACCGTGTCGCAAAAAACGGAATGCGGTTCGATCCAATGATCGGCGGACAGCACGATCATCGTGGCGTCAGGATCGTGCCGCATCAGATGAATTGCCGCAAGCCCTATACAGGGAGCGGTGTTACGACCGACCGGCTCGGTGATGATATTTCGTTCCGGCAACCAGGGAACCGATTCGCGAACAAGCGGCATCATTGTTTCGCCCGTGACAACGAACACCTGTTCACGGGCAACGAGACCGTCGAGCGATTCGGCGGCTTCAAGAATGAGCGGACGCCTGTCACTTTTCAACGCGAGAAACTGCTTGGGACGCTCCTTACGGCTCTCCGGCCAAAGCCGCGTTCCCTGCCCGCCGGCCATGATGATGACGTGTAACAATGTTTTCCTTTCAACCAACCGTGTCGCAGGGCGACGCGGCTAACGGCGGCTGCGGCAATCGCTTCTCCGAACCGCAGATTTTTCGACATTAAGGCTGATACACGGTATTTCGATCCAATCCGGTTTTTTCCTGGTATTCGCTGAAATCATGGAATTCCAAATCATTGAAAAGTTTCGACCGCCAGAGAACAAGTATGCGGTCATCCCCCGGTTGCTGGTGCCAGACGTTGTGATCCATGACAAGCTGCTTTGCCCAAGCAACGCCGAGTAGATGACGATTGGGGTCGTCAAGACTGAAATCGGCAGTCTGTTGGCGATTGCCAATCCGTAAAACGGAATCGGTTGCGTGGGCGAACACATTGTGTGTGACGACAAAATTCGTGGTCGTGGCCGTCGTATCGTAGAACATGAGGTGACGTCCGTTCGGATCGGGGCGTTGCGTATGCCCCCAGCCATAACCGGCGTTGAAGCAGGTGTTGTGCGTAAAGACAATATTATCGGTGATCGATTCCTCGTTGCGGTTCCAGTATTCGAAAGAATACTCGCAATTCCAGATCACGTTGTTGCGATAAGTGATGTTCCGCTGTTCGTTTTTGCCGTTTCCCTGGTTGGTCAGAGCGGCGTCGTAAATTTCCCACAAACGGCAATTTTCGACAAGGTGGTCATGCGCGTTACTCCAAAATTCGATACCGTTGCCAAACCGCACGTAATCCACCGGCACACCGTCGGTTCCGATATTCTGATGTCCGCCGCCAATCCATGAAATGTCGCAATGGCGAATTGTGATATGCGAGTTTCCCGATCCGCCGAATCCGTGGGAACCCCCGTAACGCACATCGAAATCGGAAAACACAACGTGATGCGCATTGTTCAGGTCGATGACGTACGGACGCAAAGCCGCTTCGATTTCACGACAGATTTCCGCAGGGTTGTCTGCGCTGACCAGCCAGACGCAGCGCGATTCAGGCTCGAACCAAAAGCAGCCCTCTGTTTCGAGTTGCTCTTTTTTTCTGCACTTGACACCGGCACGGTGGCCGTCAAAGATCAGGTTGCCGACATCGGAATACGTTAATCTCGTGGATTCGGTTACAGGTTCGACGGTGCGCCAGAGTAACGATTCAACCTTCTTCCAATCTGTCACCCGGTTAAGAGGTTTCGAACCGTAAAATCGCGGTTTTGGCAAATCGGACGTGCCGTAACTCGTGTATGTGACAGGCTTGTCGGACGTACCCGACTTCGGTTTGAGCGAACCCCGCCAGAGACCGCCGCGTACAAACCGGACAACATCGCCCGGCTGGAAATCGACGGCGTTGACTTTGGCGAGCGATTGCCATGCCTGGCTTTCGCTCGTCCCGGCGGCTTCGTCGGAACCGTTACGCGAATCGACATAATATTCCGTCGCACGAAGCGGCGTGCTGAAACAGGCAAACAGAATGAGCAGTGGGCACAATGGTTTATACGACATGGAAATGTTCCTTGAGGTTGTTTAAGTTGGAATAAAACGACCATCATCATGATACCGGAAATCAACGTCAAACGCAAGATGCAGCGACAAAGCCGTGACCGCCGCCGAATTGCGTGATGCCTTTCCCAATTTTGTAACCATTCACGCCCATCAAAGAGATTTCACGCAAAGTCGCAAAGAAAACGCAATTCTCACGATGTTGCACCGATTCCCCTTGATTCCGTGTTCAAGTTAAGTTATATTTTAACTGAAATAAATATGATTTTTTGCCGACGTTCCACCTCACCTTTATTCGTCAAGGAAACCCGTGATGTCGCTTTCAAGAATCGCCGTTCTGCTTCCCTGTTATAACGAAGAAATGAATATTGCCGGGGTCGTGTCGGCGTTTCGTCAATCGCTTCCTGATGCGGCAATCTACGTTTACGATAACAATTCCACCGATCATACCGTTCAGGCAGCCCGGGAAGCCGGTGCGATCGTCTATCGGGAAACGTATCAGGGCAAAGGCAACGTCGTTCGTCGCATGTTTTCCGACATTGACGCGGACATTTACGTGATGGCCGATGGCGACGGCACTTACGACGCATCCGTTGCGCCGGAATTGATTCGCAAACTCGTTGATGAGAATCTCGACATGGTCGTCGGAAGCCGTGTGGAAACCGAAACCCAAGCCTACCGGCACGGTCACAAATTCGGAAACTCTTTTCTCACCGGAATGGTCAAATGGCTGTTCGGATTCGGCTTTACCGATATTCTTTCGGGCTATCGGGTCATGTCCCGGCGTTTTGTGAAATCGTTCCCGATTGTTGCCGGCGGATTTGAAATTGAAACGGAAATGTCCGTCCATGCCCTTGAGTTGCGGCTTCCCGTCGCGGAAGTGGCAACGCATTACGGTGTCCGGTTGGCCGAATCCCCCAGCAAACTCAGGACTTATCAGGACGGATTTCGGATATTATTCACGATTTTCGGTCTGATGGCTTCCGAGCGTCCCCGGTTGCTTTTCGGAACGATTGCGTTTGTCCTGGCGGCGATTTCCATGATTCTGGCCATCCCGCTTTTCATCACCTGGCTCGAAACCGGACAGGTTCCGCGGTTTCCCACGGCGATTCTGTGCGTGGGAACCATGCTGGTCGCGGTGATGACGCTGGGGTTCGGCTGGCTGCTTCATGTCATCACGCGAGGCCGGATCGAAGCCAAACGTTTGGCATATCTTGCACAACAAGCCGTCTCCAGCGAAACCACGAAGACATGACTCCAAAAAGAATATATCGAAACATCCTGTTGTTCCTGATTTCCCCTTGCCGGATTTCACTGGCATGGGTTCCGTTGGTGTTTTGTGTGCTGGGTTTTTTTGTAACAATCGGGAAGTATTACCCCGGTCAGGTCCGATTGGATGCCGTCATTTCCTACACGCAGGCGGTCAGCGGAATCTATGGCGATTGGCATCCGCCGATGATGGCCGCGACATGGCGTTTGATCCGGTGCCTCGACAATACGGTTTCCGGCACCGATGGAACCGGCCAGGGATTATTCTTTCTCTTCCAAACAAGCCTGGTGTGGACGGGGATTTTTCTCGTTCTTCATTCAAAAAAAGTCAAATGGCGCAATTTTACTAAAAACCATTCCTGCCTGGCCATTTTTGTGGCATTGGTTGTGGTCGTCTGCCTATGCCTCGAAGTGATCTACCGTTCACGCATTCTGTACAAAGACATCCTTATGCCGGCAAGCTATCTTATGGCAATCGGATGTCTCTTAAACCTCCCCAAGCCGTCCCGGATGAAATGGTGTGTCGGTTTTGCCGCTCTTTTTTTCATCTTCTACGGAACCGCTCTCCGGTATAATGCGATTTTCGCGGCCATTCCCTTGTTGTTCTGGTGGCTTGGGACGGTGGTTTCCAACAAGATGAAAGCCGCCTGGGTTTTGGGCGGCGGTCTGGCTCTTTGGTTCCTCATGCTCGGGACGATTCATTTCGTGAATCATTCGTTGTTGAATTGCGTTCGCCTTTACCCGCTTTCGGAACGATTCTATGCCGATATTTTCATGCTGGATTACCACACCCGTGATTTTGTGATGCCGCCCCATTCGTTCATGAACAATTTCGACGGCATCAATGAAGACATTTTCCGCGAACATTACAACCCCGACGTCTTATTTGTCAACCTGGCCATGCGGGATGTCAGAAAAGCTTCGCCGACGCCCTTGAACTTCATGCAGGAACCGCTTTTGATCCTGTCCGACGAGGAATACGCGAAGCGAGAAAGTTATCGTGAAATTCTCACGGTCCTGAAACAACAAGACGAGCCGGCCGCATTAAAAGTGGTCAATGAAAAGCAACTTCGGGAGACTTTTCCACGCGACTATGAAATATTGAAAAAGACATGGTGGGAGTGTGTCCGCTCTCATCCTTTGCTGTATCTACAATTGAAAACCAAATTTTTCGTGCGTTTTATGGCGAGATCAAGCGTTTTCTTGTTTGCCGTCAACGGAATATCCGTCTGTTTCACTCTCTTCGTGATACTAGGCTTCAGTTTTTCCAAACGCCGGTTCGAACCACCCGTCATGCCGTTCCTGATGCTGGCCTGGTCGGCTTTATTATACGTATCACCGCTTCTTGTTTTTCTTACGGATGACAATTGGGATAACGTCAGATATCTTTATTGGTATTTCACCGCCGTTTTTTTGGTGGCCTTCTTGTTTTGCATCGAATCGCCGTTGTTCCGTCTGACGTACAAAAACATCGTTCATTTTTGGGAAAATCATTTGAACGAAAAAATTTCACAACCCTGACAGAAACTCATTTCACAAAGTTTATCATGTTCATTCGGCGTTTTTTAATATTTCTCATTTCCCCTTGCCGGATTTCTCTGATGTGGATTCCCTGGGCACTTTGCCTGCTCGGATTCACGGCGAGTATCGCAATGTTTTATCCGGGGGATTTCGGGTACGACGCATTGACGCAATGCACGCAATCCGAAACGGGATTCTACGGCGACTGGCACCCTCCGGTGATGGCCGCAATATGGAAGTTGTTTCGGAACAGTTACTTCGCCGTGACCGGGGAAACGGTTCGCGGCAACGGAATGATGTATGTTTTCCACACGCTCCTGCTTTGGACGGGAGTTCTGGCTGTCCTGGTTTCGGCAAAATCCTTTTGGAAACGCGACGAAAATTTCCCAAAGTCCCGGTTGAGTGTCCTGTTGGTCGTTTTTCTGCTTTCGTGGGTGCTGTTTTCCGATCTTTTGTACCGTTCCCGCGACATTTCGAAAGACCTGGGCATGTTGGGAGCGTACCTCCTGGCAACGGGTTTCCTGCTCCATTGGCCGATCGCCAAATGGAAAAAAATCATACGGACATGCCTTATCCTTCTGTTTTTATTCTATGGAACCGCGTTAAGGCATAATGCCGTTTTTGCAGTCATCCCGATGTTATTCTGGTTGTCATGGCATGTTCTGCCGAAAAAACAAACGATCCCCATCCTGGTTTCCGGCATGGTTTTATGGGGCACCATGCTTGGAGCCCTGCATTGTTTTAACTATAGGTTGCTTGACGCGGTTCCTCTCCACCCGTTACAGGAACGATTCTATGCGGACATTCTGCAACTCAATTATCGAACCGATCGTTTTATCTTGCCGCCGAATACTTTTGGCAATGATTTCAGTGACCTTGTCCCACCAGCGCAATCAACAGACGAATCGCTGTTTCGCCGAAAATTTCAACCGGACGTTGTATTCATACAAAACGCATTCCAGGACGTGAATGCGGAGTTGCCGCAATTCCTCTGGTTTACGCAGAATCAGGCGGTCATTCTGTCGCATGAAGACTTCCTTCAGAATCAGGACACCCATCTCTTCGTCGAAGATTTTCGCGGTTTGGAGAAGGTCAGGATGCGTATTTTTGATGAATCGGCCATTCGGGCAACGTTTCCGGGGGATTATCAAACGCTGCGTAAAGCATGGATCGACAGAATCATGATGGCCCCCGTCGTTTACATCAAGTGGAAAGTCATGGTTTTTATCAAATACTGCCAAAAGACCAGTATTTCCTTTTTGGGATTGAGCGTCA
>Ga0082212_10012772_pt1 | contig 10562 bp, 8 predicted proteins | sample TergutNt197P3_FD_71548 | JGI IMG/M metagenome (GOLD analysis project Ga0082212, IMG submission 71548) | Neocapritermes taracua P3 segment gut microbial communities from Petit-Saut dam, French Guiana - Nt197 P3 | ecosystem: Host-associated > Arthropoda: Insects > Digestive system > Gut ...
AGGCTATTGTATATTACCGCAGCGATTCGCGTCTTTTCCTCATCGTCGCCGGCCTCTCGTTCTATTATTGAAGCTATAGTGATTATTTCACGCACCGAGTACCCCACAAACTCCGCGCGCTCGGTATATTGCTCCGTGTATCTCCTGCTGAATTCGTTGAGAAATTTTGTGATAGCCTGTACAGGAGTTGAATCGGTGTAAAAGTTATATGTTTCCGGGAACATGAAACCTTCGAGCCTCAGTTCATCGCCAAGCGTTGATTTGTCGAGAAAACTGTACTTGAAATCATGTCTTTTCGCCGCTTCCCACAGATCGTCCGCCGGGCACACTCCATAATCCTCAAGCCGCGCGAATATCTGCGCCAGAGTAAACCCTTCAGGTATCGGAACAGTGGTCTCGACCCTTTTTCCTACCCTCGCGGTCATACCCTGAACGAGCGAGCGATAGTCGTAATTCATATTGAGGATATATGAACCCGCCGTGATTTTATCTTCGGCGCTGGAGTAGGCTGCATAAAGGTTAAACAGGAATTTATATCTGATCAACCCCGCATCATACAACATTTCGGTGATTTCTTCAATCTTAAAGCCTTGCTGTACTGTTACATTTATCTGTTCGTCGTCCGCGCCGAAACCTAAAACATCGACTGCTGCCATCCATAGCAGCGAAGCCAGAACCAGACTGATGCTTATTACAAACGCGGCGTACAATATCCCGCCGATGCAGCCTGTCCGCCTCTCCCGGCGCAGCCGTATCGGTTTCCGCTCCGGTATGTCGATATAAGCGCCGTCAAAATCAAAGTTCATCTTGAATTTGTCGGGACCTGTATCCAGCTCGGGGTCGGCAGGCCTGTCTCCATTACCACGGGGAGGAGGTTTATAAGAAATTATCAGTGACTCGTCGGCAGCCGTGCCAGTATCATTGTCCGGAGAGACCTCAACAAGTTCAGACTCCGTATATGTGATTTCCATTCCCGGTTTTTTTATAATGACTTTTCGATTTAAATCCGCGGCGGGGACGACGCGCGCCCCCCTCTGGGGCGACAAGTCATTTGCGGCAGGGAGTCCTGCGGGGCGGCTTATCCCGGACTTTTGCGGCGCGGACTTTTGCGGTGCGGCCGGAAGGCCTGCGCGGCTTGCGTCGGTTTTTTTGTCCGCGGCCGGAAGACCCGGCAAGCCGGCGCCGGTTCTTTTTGAAGAAATAAGTTTCGATACGGGGCGAATCGGCGTTTCAACGGCGGGTAGAAGGTCCAGTCCGTTTTTAGAATATTTTCCAGCCGGCTCGACAGCATCATCAGGCGCGCTGATATCAGTCTTTTCCGGATCGGTGGAATCAGGCCCGAAGATACCCGACTCAACGGAATCTTGTTCCCCGGAAGAAGACTGTGTGTTCGTCACGCTGTTTTCAAGCAGACTTTTTATTTCATCAAGCTCGTCGGGATCGTTGGGCAAAAAACTCACTCCAGTTTAGGAATTAAGAAATCAAAACTCACAAGTCTCGTATTCGGTGACAACACATTTCACCGGGATATCATGAGGTTCTCTCGGAAGATTATCTTTCATCAGGCGCTCCCTCGCCAATCCCACAGTATATGCGGGGATCCCGTGCAGATATCTGTCATAATACCCGCCGCCGTATCCTAGGCGATAACCCGCCCTGTCATATGCAAGAGCCGGAACTATTATCAAGTCCAGTTCTTCCGGTTGCATGATCGGGGCCGTTTCCGGCGGAGCCGGTATCCCAAGTATCGCCGGGCGAAGCTCGCAAAGGCTTTGAACGACGCGTGCCTGCATGATCCCAGCACGACAGCAGAAAGGGAAAGATACCGTCTTTCCCATTGACAGCGCGGTTTTTGCGATATTGCGCGTATCCGGTTCTTTTTCGACGCTGCAATACATCATTATGTTCCCGGCGGCTGTGAATTCTTTCATTGAGATGATTCGCGATAATAGCCCGTTGTCGGAAAATGAAATATAGTCATCCGGTAACGCGGCTATTTCTCTTTTTATTTGCTTGCGCAACGATCCCTTAGAAAAACTCATAGTTTGAAATCATTCTGTATATTTCTTGATGGAGGTCGTCTTCGCTTCGCTCGAAACCTTCCCGAAAGCACTTCACGGCCTGCCAGTTGTAAAGCCCTACAGCCTGTTTACCGCATTGAGCGCACTGTTCAAGATATAGCAAGTCCTTTTCGTGGATATCGCCGATAGTATCCGTTTTCGCCTGCCGGTCATTGAGTCGCTGCACAGCCTGCGTTGCTTCGATATCAAGGTATATCACCATATCAGGCGCAGGAAGGCCCAACAGGCTGAACTCATACTCGTACAGCCATTTGAAAAAGTCCTCGCGCTTCTCCTGCGGGAGTTTCGCGCCCTGGTGAATAACATTGCTTGTCGTATACCTGTCTGTCAATATCATCCCGCCGGATTCATAGAAATCACGCCAGTCCTGTATGTATGACGCGAACCTGTCCACCGCGTAAAATGACGATGCGGCATATGCGTTTACCGTGTCAGGATCGTCGCCAAACTCGCCTCCAAGGTACATTCTGAGCAGCGAAGATGAGGGTTTGTCATACCGCGGGAATCTGACATGCATGAAGTTCCGGCTTTCGTTAGTAAGGCGACCGCACAGGAGCTCATATTGCGTTGATTTCCCGCTTCCGTCTATGCCTTCAAAAACGATAAGTTTTCCCAACCTGATACTGCCCCCCGTCGCCCGTTTCTCGTTTCCCGCCTCTCGTCGCCTGACTCCTAACTCCTAACTCCTAACTCCTAACTCCTACCCCTCGCGATCCTTTTCCATATGACCGCGAAGAGGAATAGCGGAAGTCTCATACTTCTCTTTAACCGGCGCGGCTCGCGGACTATTCTGTAAAGCCATTCCAAGCCAAGTTTCCGGAAGAAAACCGGAGCGCGTTTGACTTTTCCTGCGAATACATCGAGAACGCCGCCAAGGCCGGCGCACAGTCCAACATTCAGACGGCTGACATTCTCCGCCATCCATAGTTCCTGCTTAGGAGCGCCAAGGCAAACAAGCAGTAGATCCGGCCTTACAGTGTTGATTTGCCCGATAACTTGCCCGCTATCGGTGAAATATCCGTCCGCTGTGCCGGCTACTACTAACCCAGGGTGTTTTTCAGATAGGCATATGCCTGCTGTTTCGGCGACGCCTGGTTTAGCGCCCAGCAGGAACACTGTCCCGCCATGTTCCGACATTTTCTCAAAAAGCGATGATACGAATTCAATACCGGGAACCCTGCCGCTCTGCAGCGGAGTACCGAGTATACGAGCGCCGTAAATAACCCCTATCCCGTCCGGAAGGACCAGCGCGGCGCCATTGAGAGCAGCGCGCAGAGGGCTGTTGCGGCGCGATGTCCATACGATTTCAGGGTTTGGGGTCACAACATACGCCTTTTCTCCGCCGGATATCATATCATAAGCGCGTGCCGCCGCCAGGTCGACCGTAACACTATCAAACCCTATTCCTAATACATCAACTTTGCTGTTTTGACCGCCTATCGTAATCTCGTCCTTTAACTCCACTCTTCACTCTTCACACTCTACACTACGCAGCGGGAGCAAGCCCCCGCCCTGCTGCCTGCGCTCTCGACTCTCGCCGCACCCCACTCTGCGCGAAGCGCTCACATCGTGCTTTCCATGACCTGCAGCTCAGGCTTATCGTCCTCTGACGTTGACTCTATCTCCCCGCCGGGGTTGATGATGAGCCTGTCGTCTGTCAGACCGTCCTGCTGCATCATATTTTCAAGAACATTGATATCCACTTCGATATCGATCATGTCCGACCTGAAAAGCTGATCGAGTTGCTGTTCATAGCCGGTTGCTAGCGTGTCCAGGATGCGGCTGATGTTTTCCTTTGCGGCTGTTATGTTTTCACCCTTGATACCCTGCTTTTCGAGCAAAGCATACGAATGGAGCAGCTTCAGAGTCGTCGGCAGGTAATAATTCATAAATCGCTTGATTTGCGGTAACTTTGCGGGGTTATCCTCGACGATACGGAAAATCTTTGCAGTCAACTCTTCTATTCGGTCTATTTTATCCGAAATCGCGATATCGATGATAGTATCGTTCAGCGCCCTCAGTTCGAGTATTATCGCCATGTACTGATTTTCAGGCTTCTCGTCGGCAAGCGGTTGCTCCTGCTCTTTATAGATTGAGTTGCGCGCTTCCTTTGCGGCTTCTGCGCGCAAAACAAGGCTGTCAAGTTCGCTGTCAATGTACGCTTCAGAACCAAAATAGCCATCGCTGACCATTGCCTGTATATCCCGGACGACAGCCCTTTCGGACCGCCCTGCCGCGCGAACTATATCGGAGATCGGAACGATACCGCGGTCTGCTACGAAGGCGTAGTATTTTTTATACCTGCTGAAACGGCGCACGCCGATATTCCGCGAGAAAAAAGAGATAAATGCGCCGATGAAGTAGAACACGCCCATCCATAGATCGCGCCAGCTATTTACGCCTGCCCCCCAAATATCCTGCGCAGCCTTCGCTATCGTGCTGGCGCCAATGGCAAATAATGCTATCGCGATAATCAGCAAAATCACAGAAACAAATTTTCCGGATTTTTTTTCAAGGCGGGTACGGTCTTTTCGCGTTTTTGCTTTTTTCTTAGTGGGTTGCGGTGAATAACGCGTATTATAGTTGTACGAATAAGTTTGCGATGCCGGCTGCTTTACATATCCGGTGTATTTCGATGCGGGTTGCTTTGCGTTAGCGCTGTTTTGCGATGTTGGCGGCTTTACATAACCGGTGTACTGGGACATGGCTTGGCGCGCCGCAACTTCAATCTCACGCGCGGCTTGACGCGCCGCCCCGCCGACTTCCCGGGCGAAGCCTGAAGCCTGTGCTGCGGCCTGGCGCGCTGCGTTTTCAAAATCTTGCTTTGCATAGGACTGCTGAGCGGAAGACGTCTGCCCGGAAGCCTGATGCCCGGAAGGTTGCTGCGCGGAAGCCTGATGCCCGGAAGGTTGCTGCGCGGCGGTCTGCTGCCCTGAAGGTTGCTGCGCGGCGGTCTGCTGCCCGGAAGGTTGCTGCGCAGCGGCCCACCCGCTTCCGTAGGCGCTGCCGGTTTGCGCTGCGGACTGCCGCGTGTAGTATGCGGATTGCGAGTTTGCCCGGTTCACAGTACCAGCCGCAGGTTTTGCATAACTGCGCAGCTTACGGTACAACAAGAACAAACCGACAGGCCATAATGCGAACATGAAAATAAAGACGATGACCCACGATATGACTTCGCCGGTCGCGTCATTGTACTGCGTATTGTTCCTGTTGTTCTTATCCATAACATTTACCACACTTACCGCTTGCATCATATATAACAACCGCCGACCCGATGGGGCGCGGAGCCGAACTCCACGTATAGTATAACAGAATAGTGTGCGATTGTGAAGTATTATGTTTAAAGAGAGCATTAAAGTTGTATGAAAAATAGAATAATGAAACAGCGTGCAAATACGCTGTTATATGAAAACTGCGGAGTGGTTTCACTCCGCAATTAGTTTCACTCTTCTTGTGAATTCGACTCGTTTATCAGCCACGGTATTATCAGCTTGCCATCTGTTTCGTACTTTTTTAATCCGAAAAACAGCAACAGGAACAGAATCACAGCCGCGATCGCGACAGAAGTAACAGTCCGAATAATAATGCGTATTACACGGCGATTGTTATAGGTTTTCGGTACATATCTTTTTCCCATAGTGTCTGTTTAGCTCCTGGCTTTGTCCAACTCGTCAAGCATTTCTATGCGGCGGCTGTGCCTGCCGCCGCCTTCGAATTCGGTAGCTAAAAACATTCCGATTATCTCCAGCGCAAGCCCCGATCCGATCACACGCGCGCCAAGGGCAATAACATTGGCGTTATTGTGACGGCGGGTCATCTCCGCTGTGTAACAGTCAGAACATAACGCCGCCCTGATGCCGGGCACCTTGTTTGCGGCTATTGACATTCCGGCGCCGGTACCGCAAATAAGGATCCCGATATCGCACTCCCCGCCCGTTATCGCGCGCGCCGCGCGGACGGCAAACTCCGGATAGTCGCAGCTGTCGTCTGTATATGTCCCAAAGTCTTTATACTCATAGCCGGTTCTGTCCAGATATGCTTTGATTTCGCCCATGAGTTCAAATCCGCCATGATCACAAGCTAAAGCTATCATGTAAAACTCCCCTTTCTGTTGACGGAGAAAGCAAAAGTCGGCAATTGCTTTCTGTCTCCCGAGCCCTCGTCCTCATTTAACATTTACCATTTAACATTAGTACAGCGGCCACGAACCGGGGATCCACTGCAATAGTTTTGTGAAATATGAGTGCGGCGCATAAACCCCGGTCAGCGCGGGATAGAACATAGCGAACACAACGCCGGTCGCCGCCGTATACCCATAGACCGCCTGCTTATATGACCCGCGCCCGGATTCCAGTATCGTATTGAAAACATGCGCCAGCGCAAGCACGAGGAACAGCGTGCTCGGGAAATAATGATATATAAATAGCGCCCGTGAAATCACAAGCCAGGGACCGAGCTGCGAGAGATAGCCGATAAGAATGAATAAGGCTTTCCCATCGCGGCGGCGTATCGTTTGCTCCAGCATAGCTGCTATCGCCAGCAGACCGCCCCACCAGACGACCGGGTTGCCGAACGCTGCGAAAGCGGACTTAAGATTACCTTTTATACTATATACATACAATATCGGTCGCGCGTCAAGTATCCACTGCCAGGGTTTTGATGAGTATGGATGTCCCTCGGCAAGTTTACTGTGGTAAGAGAACATAGAGAACTGGTTGCTCCAGACAATACCGGCGCCCTCCCTGTGCCTTTCCGAACCAGTTCCTACAAGTTTACCGATTGCGTAAAACTCCTTGCTGGTGAGCATACCTTCGCTGATCGACATACCGCGCGCCACCCCGTACGGTATATAGCTAAGGTAATAGATCAGGGCGGGTATCACTACGAAAAACAACACGGAGAATAGCAGCGTCTTTACCAAATATACCCCAAAGCCCGGAAGCTGATTCTCATCATAGTGCTTTGCGAGCATGACGAGCCGGATGATATATATCGCCGCGAGCCCTATACCGGCGTACGCTACTATCCATTTTGAAGCGAAGCCGATACCGAAGAAAAGCCCCGACAGCGCGAGAGGGGCAATGCTCTTCTTGAAGGGCGCGCCCGCGTCCGTTGTAATGTAACGGTACATGAAGAAGAAAGCAAGCAGAATAAAGAACACGCCATAGGTATCTATTGTGGCAATGCGCGTTTGAACGAAACGCATGAAGTCGAACCCGAGAAGCAGCGTCCCGCAAACGGCGACAGGCGTTTTCCCGAACATGTTCTTTATGAAAATATACATTATTATGAGCATTACAACGCCGAAAACCGCACCGGAAAACCGCCATCCGAACGGGGTCATGCCGAATATACTTATCGAAACGGCGATTATTTCTTTCCCAAGCGGCGGATGCGTCGTCTCATATGGGAATATGCCCCGAAGATGCTCAAGCGCCGTTCGGCCATGGTATATTTCGTCGAAGTACATGCCGTTCATATACGTTGGCGCCGGGGGTATCAATTCCTGCTCGTCGAAAAGCTGCGGGGCTTCAGGACAGAGTATCCTCGAGCGGGGGATCAGCGCGCCATTCGCGTCATACAAAGCTATCTCGCCTAATTCGATAGGTGTCCTTGAGGAAGTGATGCGAATGTATTTGACCTGAGCGTTGTCGCCGTTCAGGACCGCATATCGCCACTTGAACAGGTGAGCGTGCGGCTGATCCATCGCGGGCGTCTGGTCTTCGGCGTCGCTTTGAGGGTCGAATGGCGACTGCTCCGCCCAAACCCTTTTGTCAGTCGAGAACTCAAGCGTGTATTGGCCTGTCCAAAGTCCCGTATAGAACATGATCGAACTAACCGTCTCAGGTCTGTCCAATTCTATGACGATCCGGTCATGCGCTTTTGTAAACTGGAAAAATGATTGCGGCGCCGCAGTGTCGCCCAACTGAAATAGAGCCAGAAAAGCAAACACAGCCGTAATGACCGCAAGAGGCGCGGCGTCCTTTTTCTCCATCGGGTGACGGTCTTTAAAAAAGGTAAGGCGTTTCTTAGTCGCAGACTCTTTGATCCACTCGGTCGTCCCGGGAAGCGGCAGCGATGACCTATAGTAATAACGGAAAAACAAAATAAGCAAAATCACAGTGACGACAGGGAAAAACACTGTCGGAGTCAGATTATTCAGCATCGTCCTAAGGCGTTCCAACGCGCTGATCTCCTTTTCGTAACCGCGGTAAAGCTTTTTGTAATTACTCCATCCGCATTATGATAACAGTTTTGAAAATGAATGTCCAACACTTTTGTAGTGCAAAATGTAAAATGTATAGTGTAAAATGGTTACACTTTCCCGGCTGAGCGTGTATAGTGTAAAATGGATTACCGATCCAAGGATGTGAATGGGACGCTTGACATATGAGGTATAATGCTGATGGGTTGCTTTGCAGCTTTATGACGGGAGACCGGATATCCTCAAAGAATTATGCGAAGGGGTACTCGAACATGGCAAAGGACAGAAATGTAGAGCAGATAACCAATATGGACGAAGATTTTGCGCAGTGGTTTACCGATATAGTCACCCGGGCGGAACTTATATCGTACTCAGGCGCCAAAGGCTTCTTCATCTTACGCCCGTACGGGTATGCGATATGGGAAAACATCCAAAACGAGCTGGACATGCGATTTAAGGAGCTCGGGCATGAAAACGTATCCATGCCGCTGCTTATCCCGGAATCATTGCTCCAAAAAGAAAAAGACCATGTAGAAGGGTTCGCGCCGGAATGCGCTTGGGTAACATTCGGCGGCAGCGAAGAACTTGACGAGAGGTTGTGTATACGACCGACGTCGGAGACGCTGTTTTGCGACCATTGGCAGCAGACAGTCCAATCATGGCGCGACCTGCCGATGTTGTACAACCAGTGGTGCAGCGTACTCCGGTGGGAGAAGTCAACGCGCCCGTTTCTGCGGCACCGCGAGTTTCTGTGGCAGGAAGGCCACACGCTGCACGCGACGGCGGAAGAAGCGATCGAGGAAACGGAGCGTATGCTGGATGTTTACGCGGAGTTGTATGAGGACGTCCTCGCTATGCCCGTCGTAAAAGGCGTGAAAACCGACAAAGAAAAGTTTGCAGGGGCGGAACGCACTTACACAGTCGAGTGTATGATGCACGACGGCAAGGCTCTTCAAAATGGTACTTCGCATTATTTTGGCGATGGTTTTACCAAGGCGTTTGACATCACTTACACAGATAAAAATAACAGGCAGATACACCCGTTTCAGACTTCGTGGGGCTTCTCCACCCGCTCGATCGGCGGGATCATCATGACGCACGGCGACAACAACGGATTGTGCCTTCCGCCGCGGATCGCGCCTGTACAAGTGGTCGTGATACCTGTGGCGTCGCAAAAACCCGGCGTCCTTGAAAAAGCCGCCGAGCTGACGCTGCGCCTGAAAAACGCTGGTGTCCGCGTAAAATGCGATACGACCGATCAGAGCCCCGGCTGGAAGTTCGCCGAGTACGAGATGAAAGGTGTGCCGTTGCGTATAGAGATCGGGCCGAAAGACATTGAACAGAATCAGTGCCTCGCCGTGCGGCGGGATGAATCCGCGCGGCGGGAGGAATCCGCGCGGCGGGAGGAATCCGCGCGGCGGGAGGAATCCGCGCGGCGGGAGGATAGTTCAAAGAAGCCTATACCGCTGGCGGGGCTGGAAGCCGGCGTGATAATGCTGCTGAGCGATATCCAAAGGAGCCTTTACGAAAACGCGAAAGATAACCTTATCCGAAACACGCGCAGCGCCGCGACGCTGGATGAGGTAAAATCCATACTGAGCGAACACGGCGGTTTCATAAAAGCAATGTGGTGCGGAAGCCGCGAATGCGAACTTAAGATGAAAGAGGAAATCGGCGTGACAGCGCGGTGTATCCCCTATGAGCAGGAGCGCGTGGCGGACGTCTGCCCGGTCTGCGGCGCCCCGGCTGACAAGATGGTGATCTGGGGAGTAGCGTACTAGGAGTTACGTAGGGGCGGCCTGTGGCCGCCCGAAACAGTAGGTGCGGCCTGTGGCCACCCGAAATAGTAGGTGCGGCTTGTGGCCGCCCGAAACAGTAGGGGAGGCCTGTGGCCGCCCGAAACAGTGGTACGTTTCTACTTATTTACCGAAAATCCAAAACTTGATTATCGCCAGGCATTCGCGGGTGTAATTCAGCGGTACGCTGACCCAGTCTGTTTGGGCGTGAAAGTGAGTTGCGGTCAGCCCCAGCTTACCGGCGACCCTTACAGCCCTGAAAATGTGAAAATCATTCGTAATGACTGCTACCTCGTATGGGCCCTCAAGTAAACTGTCCAGAATCTCTTTTGAATACAGGAAATTCTCATAAGTGGACGTCGAGGCGTCCTCTTTTATTATTCTTTCAGGCGGGACGCCGCGCCTGGTCAAATACCGCTCCATCGCCAGGGCTTCCGAAATAGCTTCGTCCGGCCCCTGCCCGCCGGAAACGACTATATA
>Ga0082212_10012773_pt1 | contig 10562 bp, 11 predicted proteins | sample TergutNt197P3_FD_71548 | JGI IMG/M metagenome (GOLD analysis project Ga0082212, IMG submission 71548) | Neocapritermes taracua P3 segment gut microbial communities from Petit-Saut dam, French Guiana - Nt197 P3 | ecosystem: Host-associated > Arthropoda: Insects > Digestive system > Gut ...
CATTACTTGTCCCCCTTACCCTTAAGCTCTATGTGGCAGGTCCAGCAGTAGGGGTACACGCTGTTGGAGATGTGGCAGGCGTCACAGAATTTTTCCGTGTTGGAGTGGCACTTCAAACAGGTGTTCTGCAGGCTGATTTCCCATTTCTTGCCGTTTGAGGCGACATAGACGCGGTTTTCGTTGCGCAGGGCCTCATCGCGCCATTCATTGAGCAGTTGCATATGCTCGGCGCGCATAAAGGCCGTCGGCTCCACGCATTCTTTTTCGTTGGCGGGGAGCTGGACGTCCGGGCGCTTGTAGCCGCCTTTGCCCAGCCAGAACGGGGCCGTGAACAGCACCAGCACGACAAGCGCGGCAATGGTGATGAATTTGCTGTTGTACATGATTATGCATCCTCCTCGTCGGCCTCGGCCCCGGGCAGTTCTTCCTGCCTGAGATCCATGGAGCGTACGGCCGTTTCGTCCTTCATCACCAGGGCGTTCGCCACCAGCTCGTGCAGGCCGCTGACGTTCACGCCGGGCGCCCAGTAGTTGGCAAGCGGCACCAGGGTTGCGCGGTCAATGGCGCACACGCAGGCCATGTGGTTGACCCCGAATTTCTGCTGCACGTAACGCAGGGCATTGCCGCGGGGCATGCCCGAGCGCATGCGCAGTTCCATGATTTCCTCGGTGTTCAGGCCGGACCCGGAGCCGCAGCAGAAGGTTTCTTCGCGGATGGTGCGCTCCGGCATTTCGAAGAACTTGTTGCACACCGCCTTGAGCACGTAGCGCGGCTCGTCCAGCAGGCCCATGCCCCGCGCGGGGTTACAGGAGTCGTGCCAGGTGGTGATGATGTGGTCGTTGCGCGAGGGATCAAGTTTGATCTTGCCGCAACGGATCAGGTCGGCCGTGAATTCCGCGATGTGCACCATCTTGGTGGACGCGGCGTTCTCGAACACCGTGCCCGTAATGGGCGATTTCGGCGTGCCCATGCAGCTCGGGGTGGGGCCGTTGTAGGTGTCCATGTACTGATGGATCACGCGCCACATGTGGCCGCATTCGCCGCCCAGGATCCATTTGGCGCCCAGGCGTTCGGCCTCGGCGTACATTTTTGCGTTGAGCTTCTTGGCCATATTGAAGGAGGTGAAGGAACCGAAGTTCCCGCCTTCCGAAGCGTAGGTGGACAGCGTGTAATCCAGACCCAGCTCATGGAAGAGCATCAGGTAACCCATGAAAGTGAAGATGCCCGGCTCGGCGAAGACGTCACCCGAGGGGGTGATGAACAGGATTTCATGGCCTTTTTCATTGAAGGGCGGCTGGATGGTCACGCCGGTGATGGTTTCGATGTCCTCGCAGAGGAATTCGACGATTTCCTTGAAGGCGTGCGGCTGGATGCCCAGGTGGTTTCCGGTGCGGTTGCAGTTGGAAACCGGATCCATGATCCAGTTGATGCCGAGTCCAACCTCATGCAGTAGCTCGCGCACGATGGCGGTGATTTCCGCCGTGTCGATCCCGTAAGGGCAAAAGAGCGAGCAGCGGCGGCATTCGGTGCATTGGTAGAAGTAATAGAACCATTCCTTGACCACGGCCATGTCAAGGGAACGGCCGCCGCCGAAGCTGCCGAGCATTTTGCCTACCTTGGTAAAATCCTTCCGGTAGATGGAACGCAGCAGTTCCGCGCGCAGCACGGGCATGTTTTTGGGGTCGTTGGTGCCTAGGAAGAAATGGCATTTGTCCGCGCAGGCGCCGCACCGCACGCAGATATCCATGAAGACCTTCAGCGAGCGGTGTTTTTCCAGGCGGTCGGCCAAGGCGTTGTAGAGAATCTTTTCCCAGTCAGCGGGCAGATTCCAATCCTCCGCTTCTGGACTCCAGTCATGGGGATTGGGCATGCCGAGTTTTTCCATGGTCTCCTTTTTCGCCGGGTAGGCATAGGAGCCGGGCGTGAACACAGGCTTGACGTCCATCCAGTTCTCAAGCGGAAACGCGGGGCGCGATTCCAGAAGTTCTTTGGGATTAGGTAGTTTAGACATGAATACTCCTTACTCGGCCGCAGCTTCTGGCGGTTGCTTGTCAAGCGGCAGGCCGGCTTCATGCATGAGCTCGCGGAAGTCGTCCTCGTATTCCTCGTATGTGTGATATTTTTTCGGCGGATTCCAAGGGTTCACGTGCCGCGCCATCCGGGTATTGTTGGGCAGGTTGCGCGTGGGACTGAAAAAAATGCCCAGCATGTGCGTAAGCTTACTGAAGGGAAAGTAAGCGATCAGGCAGCTCACAAGGGTCAGGTGCGCAAAGAAGACCCCGTCAATGCCGGCTGTGCCGGACGGGGCAAAGGACACCAGCCCCATGATGAACACCTTGACGGACGCGACATCAGTCTTGCCGAAATAGCGCATCCAGATGCCGGTGAGCGCGATGCCAAGGATCAGCCAGAGCGGGAAATAGTCGCTCGGCAGGGACAGATAGCGCAGCCGTTCGTTGAACAGGCGGCGGCTCAACAGAAAGCCGAGCGCCAGCAAAATGACCATGCTGGTCATATACAGGCGTGGCGCGCCGATCTGCATGATGCCGTCCAGGGTTTCCAGCCAAGTGATGCAGAGGGGCACGGGGTCCGTGAAGAAACGGAAGTGCCGGATGAAAATCAGCAGGAAGCAGTAGTGGAACAGCAGGGCAAAAAGCCAAAGCCATTTGGAGGAGTAGTAAATAACCCTCGGGCCGTCCACGCGCACGTCAGCCGCAGTGTTGCGAAAGAGCGAACGGAAGCAGAGCACTTCCAGAAGCATGCGCAGGATGACGCCGCACTGGGTATCCGGGTTGTCCAGCTTCGCCTGCCGGAAGAAATCCAGCGACTTTTGCTGCCCGCCCGTGGTGGGAATGGCGAAAGGCACCGGGGATTTTCCCCAGTACATCATGCGCCGGGCAAGGCCCACGATGAATACAGCCACCGCCGCATACGGCAAGGCCACGCCGAACAAGGCTCCCAAGCCTGCGCTTGAGCCCAGCCAGGCGACGACGCTGATGGCTAGAACCGCCAACATAGAAATTAGCATCCCCTACCTCTCTAAGGCTATAGGTTATATAAGCGTCCGCCCGGGGCGGACGTATTGCCTTTGCTCAATCACCATCGCGGGCAGCAAGGCCCTTCTTCTGCGCCCAGCGGACAAGCTGAGCGTGCTGGCGTTTGATTTCGCCGATGCGTTCCTCAGTAATTCGCTCCCTGCTTGCCACATACATGTCGCAGGCAAGAAGCGCGGCCGTGTCCAGGCGGGATTCGGCCTCCAGGTATTCGTCAAGCAGCCCGTTCTGCAGGCAGGCGGGCAGAATCCGCTCCCGCAGCAAGGGTTTGAGCAGGTACATGACGCCTAGCGCCCGGACCGGGGGAAAATCCTGAACGGCGCGCAGCTTCACGAACATTTCCAGCGCGTCGCGCAAGAGCTTTTCCGAGGACAGTGCTCCACTTACGGCCGTGTATATTTCTTCCAAGGCCTGGCGGATGGCGTACCCCCCGGGATTACGGAACTGATCCTCGCGGCTGCGTGCGAGGCCTGCCATATCCAGGGGATAGGTAGCAAAAACGGCCGCGCTCCACTGGGCAAGGATCTGTTCCCGCTCGGTCCGGCAAAGGTCGACAAAGGCGTCGTTTCTGTTCATCTGCGTTGCTGTCGGTTTTGGCGCCTGCATGCCGCGGCGGTGCGTCGGGCACAATTTTCCTTGACCACTTTGGCCTATGGACGGCTTCGAGTCAAGAGCATTTCGTCACAAACCCCGCTTCCACTGCCGAAGTTACGAAACCGCCTGCGGCTGATGGAGGATTTTTCTGGCGTCGCGGGGACTAGAGGTATATCATGCCTGAGGGACAAGGCCCCGAACATGCGTTATGACCGTGTAACCGATACGCTGAGGTACAGCCATGAACAGCCCGCGAGGTCTCCGAATTTTTTGTGTTTTTTTGCTCCTTTGGCTTTGCGCCGCTGCCGCCCAAGCAGCCCAGACCATGCAATTGCCAGCTCCGGACAAGGAGGGCGGCATACCCCTGATGCAGGCCCTGGCCGAACGCAAGAGCACGAAGAGTTTCAGCGATAAGGCAGTAAGCGCGCAGGATTTAAGCAATATTTTATGGGCTGCCTGGGGCGTCAACCGTCCGGACGGACGCCGCACCGCGCCCACGGGCCGCAACTCGCAGGCCGTGGAGGTCTACGTGGTGCTGGATAGCGGCGTATGGCGTTATGATGGTCCCAAGCACCTGCTTGAGCAGGCCTTGCCCGGCGATCTGCGCGCCAAGGTGGGGGGCGCGCCTGTGACCCTGCTGTTTGCCGCGCCCGCGGAGGACAAGTGGGGCGGGGTGCATATCGGCTCGATTTATCAGAATATCGGGCTCTATTGCGCCTCTGCCAAGATGGCCTGCGTGGTGCGGGTCAACGGGGCGGACGGCCTGAAGGACAGCTTGTCGCCGCCCAGGGACTATCGCGTCCACATAGCCATGGCCGTGGGCTGGCCGAAATAGGGGGCGGAAGAACATGAAGAAGCCGGGCAGCCCCTCGCTCTATATCCGGCAGACGCGGATCGGCCGTATTGGTTTGGCGGAGCACGACGGGGCCATTATAGAACTGGCGCTTCGGGCAAAGGCTGTGGCGGAGCGCGCCCCCGAGCCGGAGCTGATCCAACGGGCCTTCGCTCAAATCGAGGAATACCTGGCCGGCAGGCGCACACGCTTCGATTTGCCGTTGTATGCCGAGGGCACGCCCTTCATGCGGCGGGTGTGGGAGGAACTGTGCGTGATCCCTTACGGCGAAACCCGCAGCTACAAGGAGATTGCCGCATCCATAGGGCGGCCCGGCGCGATGCGCGCCGTGGGCATGGCCAACAGCCGCAATCCGATTGCTCTGATCATTCCCTGCCACAGGGTTATCGGCGCGGACGGCACGCTCACGGGCTTCGCCAGCGGGGTGGATTTAAAGCGGCGCTTGCTGGATTTGGAGGCGGGCGGTGCCCATCTTCCCCTATAGCGAACGGGAAAGCGTGTACCTTGCGGAACGCGATCCGGCGCTCGGCAGGGTTATTGAGCGGATAGGGCGCATTGAACGGGAAATCGAGCCGGATCTGGTCGCCGCCCTGATTCGCAGCATCATCGGGCAGCAGGTTTCCGCCAAGGCCGCTGCAACGGTACGCCTCCGCCTGCGCGATATGCTGGGCGGCATAACGCCCGAATGCATCGCGGCCACGCCAGCGGAAGCGATCCAGGCCTGCGGCATGAGCATGCGCAAGGCCGGGTACATCAAGGGTATCGCCAAGGCCGCCCTGGACGGCAGGCTGGATGCGCGCGCCATCGCGCGGATGGACGACGCCGCTGTGATCGCCGAGCTGTCCAGGCTGGATGGCGTGGGGGTGTGGACAGCCGAAATGCTGCTGATTTTTTCGTTGTGCCGTCCCAATGTGCTCAGCTGGGGGGACTTTGCCATCCGGAACGGGATTATGAAATTGTACGGACTCAAGACGCTGGACAAAAAGACGTTTGCCGCGCTGCGTGAGCGCTATGCGCCCTGCGCGTCCGTGGCGTCGCTATATATATGGGAATACGGCGGTCTTGCAGGCACTGCGTCATCAACATAGCAGGATGGATGCACCATGAAATATCAAGGCATGGCCATAGGAGTCCCGAAAGAAATCATGCATGGCGAACGGCGCGTTGCGGCCATTCCGGAAACCGTGAGAAAAATGACGGCTGAAGGCGCGAACGTGCTTGTCGAAAAAGGCGCTGGCGAAGGCTCATATTTTACCGATGCTTCCTATGTCGATGCCGGGGCCGCCATACTTGACGACGTACAGGCTCTCTTCGCCAGGGCGGACGTCATTCTTAAGGTGAAAGAGCCTTTGTACAATGAGGCGGTGGAAAAGCATGAGGCGGAGATGCTGCGCGAAGGGCAGTATCTTATCGCCTTCCTGCATCCTGCCGCCCCGATAAACCGCGAAATGGTGCAAAAACTCTCGTCCAGCGGCTGCATCAGCCTGACCCTGGACGGCATACCGCGTATTTCCCGGGCTCAAAGCATGGATGCCCTCACATCCATGAGCACTGTAGCCGGGTACAAGTCGGTTTTGATGGCCGCAGACTGCCTGGGCAAGTTTCTGCCCATGACCAGCACGGCTGCAGGCGTTATTAAACCGGCCAACACTGTGGTCATTGGCGCGGGCGTTGCGGGCTTACAGGCTGTTGCCACAGCGAAGCGCCTTGGTTCTGTGGTTACGGCTGTTGACATCCGGCCGGATGCAAACGAACAGGCCCGATCCCTTGGAGCGAAAAGCTTTGACGCCGGCATTCCGGTGGAGATCGCGATGGGCGAGGGCGGTTATGCCAGGCGCCTGCCGGATGAATGGCTGGCCAGGGAGCGGGAAAACATACAGGGACTGGTCAAAGACGCGGATATCCTGATTCTTGCCGCGCTTATCCCGGGCAAACTCGCGCCCATCCTGGTCACCGAGGAAATGGTGAGGTCCATGACGCCAGGCTCCGTGATTGTGGATATCTCCATCGACCAAGGCGGTAACTGCGCGTTGACCGGGGCTGGCGAGGTGGTCGTCAGACACGGCGTGACAATCAACGGCATCAAGAATATTCCCGGCATGCTGCCCGTCAGCTCCACTTGGATGTTCGCCAACAATATTTTCAATATGCTCGCTTTCCTCGCGCAGAACGGGAAGATAGTCCTGAACAGGGAAGATCCCATTATCGCATCCACATTGACGACCATCGGCAAGCAAATAGTACACGCCGGGGCTCTCGAATCCGGCCTGTAGCACACCGGCGTCCCGAGCCTTTTGGGGCGCCATGATCACGGGAGGCGCTTTGAGCCCTTTTATTCTCATCTGTGTGTTTATCGCTTCGTTTCTGCTAGGGTACAGAATCATCAGCAATGTGCCGAGCCTGTTGCATACTCCGCTTATGTCCGGAATGAACGCGCTTTCGGGAGTTATTATCCTGGGCGCGCTCACCGCGACCACCCTTGCCGGTTCAAATTTGAGCGTCTTTTTGGGGGCTGTTGGCGTTGGTCTTGCCATCACGAACGTGTTCGGCGGCTTTGACGTGACGCACAAGATGCTGCGAATGGTCGAGGGGAAAAATCGGAAAAGGGGCATCCGGCACGAAACGCCTGACGTCAGATCATAAGAGGAAATGGGCTGTGTGATGAGTTCCATGGCATATAACAGCATCGCAGGCATCCTGACCTTGGCCGTCCTGTATGGCCTGAGCTTGATGAGCAGCGTGAAAACGGCCGTGCGCGGCAACAGTATCTGCGCATTGGCCATGTCCGCGGGCATCCTGATTACCATGTATAAAGATCACGCCTTTGCTTCCCCGGTTCTTTGGGCGGCTATCGCTGCTGGCATGGCCTTCGGCCTGTTTTTGTCGAATACTGTGAAAATGATCCAAATGCCCCAACTTGTGGCCTTTTTGCACGGTCTGGGGGGCGGGACGGCCGCGTTTGTCGGCCTTATCATTTTGTTGGATATCGGCGCGGCAAACGCCTTTGACCGCGCCAGCGCCTGCCTCGCTCTGACCACAGGCATGATCACCATTGCGGGTTCCTTTGTTGCGGCCGGCAAGCTGCATCAGCTCCTGCCCCAAAAACCTGTCATCCTGCCAAGGCATGGCGCTTTTGTAAACGCCATCCTTGCGGTCATGGCCGCTGCCTTCACCCTGCATGCCTTTGTGCCGGATACGCTGGCCCAGGTTGCCATTTTTCTGCTCTTTGCCGCTGGCCTTGCCTTCGGGAGTATCTTCACCATGCGCGTGGGCGGGGCGGATATGCCCATTACCATTTCCCTGCTGAACTCGCTGGGGGGAACGTCCAGCGCCATTGCGGGCTTTGCGGTCGGCGATCCCCTCCTCATCGCCATCGGCGGCATCATTGGCTCCTCCGGGTTTATGCTGACCCGCATCATGTGCCGGGCGATGAACAGGAATTTGGCATCCATTCTGCTTGGCGAGTCTTCCGTGGTGTTCGGCGCGCAACACCCCGTCGCGCCGCCGACCGCCGTTTTTGTGGCACCGGAGACCACTGGTGAGGACAATCCCGCCGCTTTCTGGCTGGCTTCCGCCAGGCAGGTGATTATTGTGCCCGGCTACGGCATGGCGCTGGCGCAGGCGCAGCACAAGGTCAAGCAGCTTGCCGATCTGCTGGAAGGCCGTGGCGCGAAGGTGAGTTATGCCATTCATCCCGTTGCGGGCCGCATGCCGGGGCACATGAATGTGCTTCTGGCCGAAGCGAATGTGGAGTACGAGCAACTGCTGGAAATGGACGTGGTGAACCCGATGTTCGCGGAGGCCGACCTGGTGTTGGTGGTGGGCGCGAACGATGTGGTCAATCCCGCGGCTATGGAGGCGGAGGACACGCCCATCTACGGCATGCCGATCCTGCGGGTGGACGCGGCGAAGCGGGTCATCATCTGCAACTATGACGACAGGCCGGGCTATGCGGGCGTGGCAAACAGCCTGTACAGGCGCGACGGCGTGATTTTGCTGCAGGGCGACGCCGCAGACACGCTGGAACGGCTTATAGCGGCGGTATGACCTTGATTTTCGTAGAACGATTTTTTGAGGAGAAACCCATGCCAACGCGGAATGCGGAATCCTTTATTCAGGCTGACGTGAAGAATGTATGGCACCATCTGATGCTGCACCAGGGCAAAGCGCCGATGATTGTCGTGGAGGCCGACGGGATGCGGATACGAGACATCAACGGCAAAGAGTATCTCGATGCGACCTCTGGCGGCGTCTGGTGCGTCAATGTCGGCTATGGGCGGGCGGAAATAGCGGAGGCCGCCTGTGCGCAAATGAAAAAAATGGTCTATTATGCGGCCAGCGGCGGCAATCTTCCGGCGATCGAGTTTTCAGAAAAATTGCTGGGCTACATGCCGGGCCTTTCCCGCGTGTATATTTCCAACAGCGGTTCTGAAGCCAACGAAAAAGCCTACAAGATGGTGCGCCTTTTGGCCTGCAACGGCGCAAAAAAAGAAAAAAAGAAGGTCCTGTACCGTTACCGCGACTATCACGGCACCACCATCGGCGCGCTGAGCTCCTGCGGTCAGCCGGAACGCCGGGAGTGTTTCGGCCCCTTTGTCGAGGGGTTCGCGGAAGTGCCGCACGCCTGTTGTTACCGTTGCGCGTTCGGGCAAAGCTACCCCGGTTGCAAGCTCGAGTGCGTCAAGGCCATTGAGGATGTGCTATGCGCAGAAGGGCCGGATACTGTCGGCGCAATAATTTTTGAGCCCATCACCGCCGGTGGCGGGATCATTCCGCCCGTTGCGGAGTATTACAAGGAAGCGGCCGCCATCTGCAAAAAGTACGACGTTCTGCTGATCATGGACGAGGTTGTCTGCGGCATGGGCCGTACCGGAACGATGTTCGGCTACCAGCATTACGGGATTGTGCCGGATATGGTCACTTTGGCCAAGGGAGTGGCCAGCGCGTATATGCCCATTTCCTGTACGGTGACCACGGAAAAGATCTTTGCCGGCTTGCAGTCGGGCGGCGACAGGCTGGCCTATTTCCGCGACATCAGCACCTTCGGCGGCTGCGCTGCCGGTCCGGCGGCGGCCTTGGTAAACCTGCACATCATCGAGCGGGAAAAGCTGCTTGCCAATGTAACGGCCATGGGCGAATATTTTATGGAGGGTTTGAAAGAAAGCCTCAGCCATCCCAATGTGGGTGATGTGCGCGGCAAGGGCCTGCTCTTGGGAATGGAGTTCGTTGTGGATAAAAAATCCAGGCAGCCCCTGCCGGAGGAAAAGGTCCTCGCGCTTTGCGGCGAAATGGCGGTCGAGGGAGTGCTTGTCGGGCGCACGAACCGCTGCTTCCCGGAATATAACAACGTGATCAACTTCGCTCCCGCATACATCGTCACCAGGGCGGATATCGACATCATTCTCAAAACCTTGCGCGCAGCGCTCAACTCGGTGCTGGGGTGATAGCCGGAATGGTCCGCGCGATTGTGCAGCAGCAGGAAATGCGTATGCCCGAAAGCGAACGGCAGGCAAAGATACGCGTACACAAGCTGACCAAGCGTTTTGGGGAACTTACGGTTCTGGACGAGATTTGCTTTGAGATCCGGGCTGGAGAACTTGTTGCCATCGTCGGCCCGACCGGTTGCGGGAAGACGACGTTTTTGAACACCCTGTCCAGACTCATGCCCGCCACAGAAGGGCGGATTCTGATTGACGGTGAGGAAGCCGACCCCAAAAAGCACAATATCTCCTATGTCTTTCAGGAGCCGACCTGTCTGCCCTGGCGCACCGTGCGCGACAATGTCGCCTATGGCATGGAGTTGAAGCGCGTGCCATACAGGGAACGCATGAAGCGCACGGACAGGATCATGGAACTTGTCGGCTTGTCGAGCTGCGCCGGCTTGTATCCTAACCAGGTTTCCGCCAGCATGATTCAGCGCATCGCCGTTTCCCGCGCTTTTGCCGTGGAGCCGGATCTGCTGCTTATGGACGAGCCGTATGGACAACTCGACGTCAAGCTGCGCTACTATCTGGAAGACGAACTGATACGCCTGTGGCAGAAGCTTCAGAGCACCGTGCTTT
>Ga0082212_10012774_pt1 | contig 10561 bp, 11 predicted proteins | sample TergutNt197P3_FD_71548 | JGI IMG/M metagenome (GOLD analysis project Ga0082212, IMG submission 71548) | Neocapritermes taracua P3 segment gut microbial communities from Petit-Saut dam, French Guiana - Nt197 P3 | ecosystem: Host-associated > Arthropoda: Insects > Digestive system > Gut ...
TTGGCGTTCGTCACATCGATGGTTGGGATATATAGGTTCCACTATGTGCTCAACCGCATTCATGTCGCTGCCAAATGCGACACGATGGGAGTTTTCCTGACGCTCCTGTCACTGATGGTCATGTCCGGGCTGAGCTTCACTACGTTGAAGCTGTTTCTGTTGATTGTGTTTATGTGGATGTCGAACCCTGTGTCCAGCCATCTAATAGCGCATCTGGAGGCGGAGACGAACCCCGATATTGTCGAAGAATGCGAGGTGGTCCATTTTGACATTGATTGAAATAATACTGCTCACTTTTCTTGTCGTCGCGGCAATCGCGGTGTGCTCCACGAAGCATTTGCTGGCGTCCGTCATACTTTTCACGTCGTACAGCATCGTCATATCGATTTTATGGATACTGCTCAAATCGCCCGATCTCGGCATAACGGAAGCCGCGGTGGGCGCCGGCATAGCAAACATCCTCTTTTTCGTGGTACTCAAGCGGATAAGGGTCATGGAAGACGAGCACGCGGACGGTAACGACGAGGATTAAGTATGGGTGAATATCACAACCAAACGATACGGGAACGATACGGGGAGTGGAAACGGAAAAACGGCGCGAGGGCCTTCAGCTACATCAACAGCACCCTCGGCGTGGTGTTCAGCCTTTTCATGTTTATCGCGCTGCTTGCAATGGTCGTTTTCCTGCCGCCCTTCGGCGACCCCGAAAACCCCTCGAACAACGAAGTTTCACAAAGATACATCGAACAGGGGCTTGATGAAACCGGGGCGGTGAACATCGTCGCCGGCATGATACTCGACTACCGCGGTTTTGACACATTCGGCGAATCCTGCGTATTGTTCGTTGCTGTCTGCGCCGTCCTGGCTCTCCTGCGAAGGGAAGGGCGCGACGCTTTCGACGAACTGCTGCACGGAATGGAAGAATCGACGCACGATGTGATACTGATACAGATATCTCGCATCATAGCGCCGATGATCGCCGTTTTCGGTCTCTACGTTATCGTAAACGGGCACCTGACCCCCGGCGGCGGCTTTTCCGGCGGCGCCATACTGGGTTCGGCGATGATTCTTTTCGTTTGCTCGTTCGGGACTACGGAAGCGCGGAGGGTTTTCTCATACGACAGTTGCCGCAGGATGATGACCGGCGCTTTGCTGTTTTACGCCGTGATAAAGGGTTATGCGATTTTTGCGGGGGCAAACGGCTACCCCATCCCGCTTCCGATGGGGACGCCCGGCAATATATTCAGCGCGGGGCTGCTTCTGCCGCTGAATTTGGCCGTCGGGATAATAGTCGCTTACACCATGTATATACTCTATATCCTGTTCAGCAAGGGGGAAATGCAGTAATGCTCAGGGCTCTCGCGGACAATTACTACGAGGTCGTCGCCATCGCGCTTTTTTGCATTGGCTTTACGACGCTGTTTTTGAACCGCAACCTGGTCAAAAAAGTTCTGGGGCTCAACATAATCGATACCTCGGTATATCTTTTTCTTGCGGCGAAAGGGTATATATCGGGGCGTAACGCGCCCATCGTCAAGGAAGGGATCGCCGACGCCTCGTCATATATCAACCCGATCCCGACAGGTCTGATCCTGACCGGAATCGTGATATCCGTGAGCGTCACCGCTTTCTCGCTGGCGCTTATCGTAAACCTTTACAAGAAGTACGATACGCTGGACCTCGATGAGATCATGAAACTGGCAGCCATGGAGGAGGACTAGATGCCGTTTACGCTCAACTTTCCTTTTTTTTGCATACTGCTGCCCATCCTGTGCGGTATCGTATGCCTCTCGCTTGGTTCGAAAGCCGCCGGGCGGCTGACGCTTGCGGTGTTTGCCGCCGAATGCGTTATGTCGGCGGCGCTTCTCGTCCGCGTTGCCGGGACGCGGGAGAGCTACACCTACATGATGGGTCACTTCCCTGCGCCGTTCGGCAATGAAATACGTTTCGGCGCGCTCGAAGCGTCCATGGCTCTGGTCTTTTCCGCCGTCATGCTGCTGTCGGTGGCGGGTGGCCTTGACGACGCGGCGCGCGATATTCCGGAAAAGAAGCACAACTTCTTTTTTCTGATGACAAGCTTTCTACTTGCCGCTATGCTAGCCATCATCTATACGAACGATCTCTTCACCGCATACGTTTTCATAGAAATTGTCACGCTTTCGGCTTGCTCGATAATTGCGGTCAAAGAGGGAGGCAAGCCGCTCATCGCCACAATGTCATATCTGATTATGAGCCTCATCGGTTCGGCGCTGCTGCTCCTTTCGATCGCGCTGCTGTACACGCTCACGGGGCAGCTTCTCATGCCCGATCTCCACGGCGGCATACAGGCGCTTGTGGCGTCCGGGAGCTACGATGTGCCGTTGTTTGTGCTCGCGGGGCTGATGATCGCGGGACTCGGCATCAAAAGCGCGCTGTTTCCCTTTCACTCCTGGCTTCCCAACGCCCATGCCCAAGCGACAACAGCGTCGTCGTCCATACTGTCCGGGCTGATAGTGAAGTGCTACCTATTTTTGCTGGCAAAAATCTTTGTCCGCGTGTTCGGCCTTGATGTGGCGGCGGAGCTGCGGTCGGGCGTTATATTGGTGGCGCTCGGTATCCTGGGGCTTGTCGGCGGTTCCGTCATCGCGATACGGCAAAGGGACATTAAGCAGATGCTCAGCTACTCGACAGTGGCGCAGGTCGGGTATATTTGCATCGCCCTCGGGCTCGGCAGCGAGGCGGGGGTCGCGGCCGCGTGTTTTCACATCGTGACGCACGCCGCCGCCAAGTCGATGCTGTTCACGGCGGCGGGAGGCCTGATACGCGCAAGCGGGCATAAAAAAGACTTCGCCTCGCTGGCCGGCGCGGCGAGGCGTGACAGATTGTCGGGCGCGGCGTTCATTTTCGGCGCGCTGTCGATGGTCGGCATACCGCTTTTTTCCGGTTTTATCTCAAAGCTGTACACCTCGGCGGCGTCCATGGGAACGGGCTTCGAGACTGCCGCCATCCCGGCCGTGGTAGTGATAGGCACGGTCTTGAGCGCAATGTGCTACTTCCCGGTCGTTATCTGCATACTGGCAAAGCGTCCCGGCGACGAACCCAAAGCGGCGCTTGATCGCGATGGACCCCCACCCCCGGCAAAGACCGCCGGCGATGCTCCCCCCGCAAGACTTGGCGTGACGCCGACTTACGCAACGGCTCTGGCGGCGTTCATGCTGATAAACCTTACGCTCGGAGTCCTCTCGCAACCAATATTCGGGATCATAAATGAAGGCCTCAAAGTATTTTGATTGTCCACGATTCACCTTGTGGGAAGGTAATAATGCAGCAATCCATACCGGCATTTTCACTTCGTGTGTGATAGGATTCTTCTTTAGGAGCGAGGAGTGATGCAGCGATATGACCGTCAAGCTTTCGATCACTGATACCGGCGTACTTGAAAAGGCGTTGCTTGTGGACGAAGCGGGCGCCGCGGTAACGGAAACGGTTAGGGGCCACGGCGAAAGGGAATTCTGCGATTATTCCCTTCTTACTTCCGTTACGATACCTGACGGCGTAACAAGTATCGGCGACGGCGCGTTTTCAAGCCGCGACTGGATGCAGGGCGTCGATATACCGCAGACTGTAACGTGCATCGGCGAAAGGGCGTTTTTTGACTGTTACTCGCTTGAGGCCGTAACTATTCCGGCAACGGTGACAAGTGTGGGGGACTACGCGTTTGCCGAATGCAATCAACTTGAGAGCGCGGCTATTTTGGGAAAAGATACCCGCATCGGAAGTATGGCTTTCGCGTGGTGTGAGTCGCTTGTGATCAGTGCGCCCGCGGATTCCCCGGCGGAGCGTTACGCACAGTTGAACGGGTTCGCGTTCAACAAATTGGTTTGATCCTTTCGTAATGATCGAAAATCATAACTATTCAACACCCCTCCCGTCATTGCGGCCTCCGAGCCGTAATCCCCTGAATCATGCGCCTATCTGCGGGAGATTGCGAGTCAAGCCCGCAATGACGAGGTCTTTAATCTTCTTAATTAACGGAGACCTGAACAGTTACCGAAAATCATTGAACTTGCATTATTCATCACATCCCCGGAGGTTTCTATGCTCAACACTGCCATCCTGTCCGCCCCAATATTGCTGCCCGTCATATTCGGCGTGCTTCCCGCTTTTGCCAAGCCGCTGAAACGGGAGTTCCCGCGCAGGTTGCTTGTTATTGCCGCGCTCACCCTCAACTTGCTTTTTTCCCTCATCGCGGCGCTGCGCCCCGGGTTGAGCGTCGCCGTCGTCCGCCTCACCGACAGGCTGCCTATCACGCTTGCGACCGACGGGATGGGCGGGTTTTTTTGCCTGCTTGTCGCCGTTATGTATCTGCTTGCCGGTGTTTTTGCGCTGGAATACATGAAGCACGAGGACAGTACGGGGCGGTTTCATATGTCGTTTCTCATCACCCTTGGGATGCTCAACGGCATGGGGCTTGCGGGAAACCTGATGACGCTTTATCTGTTTTTCGAGGCGCTGACGCTCCTGTCCCTGCCCCTTGTGATCCATGCCATGACAAAGGAGGCGGTCGCCGCCACCTTCAAGTATCTTTTCTATTCGATTGCCGGTTCATCGCTCGCGCTGGTCGGCTTTTTCTTCGTGTATAACTATGGCAATACGCTGGATTTCATCCCCGGGGGCGGGCTGAACTTATCGAAGCTCGCAGGAAACGAGAGCGCAATGCTGGTCGCGGCAATGCTTGCGGTGGTTGGATTCGGGGCGAAGGCGGGGATGTTCCCCCTCCATGGCTGGCTGCCGTCGGCGCATCCGGTCGCGCCCGCTCCGGCAAGCGCGATATTGTCGGGCGTCATAACCAAAGCCGGTGTGTTCGCCATCATCCGCTTTATATTCAACATCGTCGGGGCGGATTTTCTGCGGGACACATGGGTACAGACGACATTGATCGTTCTCTCCCTAATCAGCATACTCATGGGTTCATTGCTTGCGTACAGGGAACCGACGCTTAAAAAGCGGTTGGCGTTTTCCTCGGTCAGCCAGGTGAGTTACGTGCTGTTCGGGTTGTTCACGCTGGCGGAAGACGGCGTCATGGGCGGGTTGATGCAAATGGCGAGCCATGGCATTGCGAAGACTTGCCTGTTCCTCACCGCAGGCGCCTTTGCGTACAGAACGGGAAAGACATCCGTTTCCGATCTGCGCGGAGTGGGGAAACGGATGCCTTTGACGTTATTCTGTTTCACGCTGGCGTCAATTTCGCTCGTCGGCATCCCTCCGTCCGGTGGATTCGTCAGCAAGTGGAACCTCGCCGTCGGCTCCCTCGCGTCCGGCGCCGGCGTCTTCACTTGGCTGGGTCCTGCAATTTTGCTTCTGAGTGCCCTGCTGACGGCGGGGTATCTTCTGCCGATATCCATATCCGGCTTTTTCCCGGGGGATGACCACAAGGCGGAAATCAGACAGGAAGCGGGTCCGCTGATGCTGGCGCCCATGCTGATCCTTGCGATATCATCGGTGCTGATCGGCTTCTTCCTCAACGGTATAATCCAACTTTTCTAGCCGGGTCAAGAACCAAGTCTGTGGCCACTGGCTGGTGACCTGTAACCTCCGGCCAGTACATACCCAAATAATTACAAACAAAATCAATCAGTTTATAGGGCTGCATTCGTATTATGATGAAACGATTGAAGTAGAAATGGGGCAGCATATGACGGAGCAGATGTTGTTAGAAAAGTTCATAAAATCCGAACCGATCACAAAAGGCTGGTCGGAAGATAAGAAATACTGCGTGACGACAACGGACGGCACGAAGTATCTGCTTCGCATTACACCAATATCCCGGTACGAAGTGCGAAAATCTTTGTTCGCCACGCTTGAACAGGTGGCCGCGCTTGATATACCCATGTGCGTTCCTGTGGAGTTTGGTACTTGTGACGATGGAGTATATTCGCTACAAAGCTGGATTGACGGTGTAGATTTGGAAACCGTACTACCCTTGCTGTCCGAAACCGAGCAGTACATTTTGGGACTAAAATCCGGCGAAATCATCCGCAAGATGCACTCCATCCGCGCGCCAAATACGCAGGAAGGATGGGAGTCCCGGTTCAACCGTAAGACGGATATGAAAATAAAGAAGTACCAAGAGTGCGGTCTGCGCTTTGACGGTGATGAACACGTTCTCGCTTACATAGAGCAAAACCGTGATTTATTGAAAAACCGTCCTCAATGCTTCCAACACGGCGATTATCATGTGGGAAATATGATGCTCGAACGCGGCGAAAAGCCTCTTACAGAGGCTCTGAAAATCATCGACTTCGACCGTTACGATTTCGGCGATCCGTGGGAGGAATTTAACCGTATCGTATGGAGCGCGGCAGCAAGCCCTCATTTCGCAACCGGTCAGCTTCGCGGCTACTTTGGTGGCGAACCGCCGATTGAGTTTTTCAAGCTGCTGGCTTTCTATATCGCCAGCAACACGCTGTCCTCAATATATTGGGCTGTCCCATTCGGACAGTCTGGCCTCGACACCATGATGAAGCAGGCGCAGGATGTCTTGGAATGGTTTAATAATATGCAGAACCCTGTGCCGACATGGTATCTTAAAGATTTCTATGTTCAATGGGTGGACGGCATACCGTATAAACTCAAAGCACCTTTTGACTTTTCGTTCATCGGCAAATATGGCAAGGTATTCAAAGTCTTTGATAACCAAGGTTCTGGAAGAATGGAGGGCGGCTAAGTGAGTAACCCTCACGGCATAATTTTACTCGGAGCAAACGGAAGCGGAAAATCCACACTGTTATAACAAGAGATCCTTTGATTTATAGTGATAAAGAAGTAGTTTCTACTTCAATATCACGAACACGGCCAACCCGCTTGTAGTAACGGTTTTGCGCCACTTCGTGAGTAGCGGGGGTGGTGCAAAAATGTTTTATGCGGCACGGTTGCGGGTGTTTATCGCCCGTAACCGCTGTCGCACAAGCGAACGGAATAAATCCGTCGCTATAACTATAAGCGGCGATACCGCCGCAGAAAGGACAAGCCTATGGAAATAACTTATTCCCGTTCGGGGGACTACTTTCTGCCGGACATCAAACTCTCAGACCCGCCTGACGCGCCGCCGCTTGGCCGGTATGGTCGTATGCACAAAGCGTACTTGCAGGAACACAGACCAATTCTGTACAGTCAGCTTTTATTGTCGGAACGGCTCTACCCGTTGTGCCGTGAAATTGATGAAGCGGCGGCAACCCGATTGGCGGCAATACCAGACCGCGATATTGCTCATGAGATTATCCTCTCTGAACTGGTTTACCAATAACATTATACTCCGCAACAAGGCATCGGTCAATCGGTGTCCTGTTTCTTTTTATCCCTGCTTTTGTAAACGTTAAACTGATTTTTACACTTCGGGCTGCAAAACGCCGCGTTGGGATGCCCGCTGATAAACGCCAAATTACAATGCTTGCATACTCGCAGCGGCCGCGTTTCGTCGGTTAAGGCAAATCCGAACATCGTTTGAATTGTCAAATGCAGAGAGTAAAAATCCCATAAGATTTTCGGCTTATCATCGTACATTCTTATGCGATAGGTGGGCGCTTTGCCGCCGAACGCCGACATTCCTTCCCTGTATATACCGCGCGTGAAATCATCCATTGCGTCTTTGCTTTCGTAAAACAAAAAACTGGTTACAAGCATAAACGCCCAATCACGGAATTGCGTCGCCAGCCAGTCGAACCGCTCCGCGTAAATCGGCAGCAAGCTCATACCTACGGCTAACGGCTCGTTCATAAACGTCATAGCCAACGCCAGCACTTTGCGGTCGTCGTAATCGTCGCTGCTGACGTTCCATTGGGCCTTATCCTTGTCCTTATATATATCCGGCTTCCCGAACGGGAAAAACAACGATAAGAAATCCCGCGTATTCGTGGTTTCTTCTTTTATGAAATGATTTTTTGGCAAATATACCGCGTCGTAATGCAAAAAATCCGGGGTGGTGGGCAGCGCCGTCATAAATCCGAGCAGACCGTATTTCGTCACAAATTCCAACACAGCCTGTTGGAGTTTCTTTTCGCTGCCGCGTTTCATGGCAAGCCGCCCCACATTCAGCGCGTCCACGACAAGGGCTTCCGGCTCTTTCAGCGGATCGTAAACGGAAGGCGTCGCCGCAGGTGTCGGCATGAGGTAGAGGTTTTTATCTTCTCCCCGCCGGTACTCATACTCGCTGTACTTCGCCCAATATGCGTTTGTCTTTTTGAATAGGGTATCCATGCTCCGCCCTCCTGCCGGTAAGCTATTACACTTATGTATATATTACATTATATCATTTTTCCGGTTCATCGTCAATATTGATCTCGCTTCGGATTTTCCCTTTGCCGTGTTTGATTATGTATTCTTCAACAAATTTTATCTGAGCAAGCGTAAGCGGCAGAAATTCCTCATATCTCGGATACAGCCGGTTAAATATTTTTCTGCGTATATCCTCTATCATCTTATTGTACACCTTGCGTATATTGCGGTCAGACTGTTCCCGGTGCGCGGCGATCCGCTGCGGCGACCATAACCGTATAGCCCAATAATACAGGATTTCCTTGTGGCTCTCGTCCAATTCCTTTGTGAAGTCATATACGGGTCGGCTGGAAGCAAATTCGTGTATCTCATGCGGGCAGTCATGGATAACGTCGAGGAACTCGCCGCCCATAAGCTGCCGCCACCATACATGATCCAACGGTGGTGGGATAACTACATCAAGGTCGGTCAATTCATAATCCGGTAGTTCCGCATCGTAGTTTTCCTCGTGCTTGTCAACCCGCCAGCTTTCGATACGCTCCACTTCGTCCCATATATATGAAACCCTTATGAAATCTTTTGGTGTCCGGGCGGCGTCCTCTATCATGCGTATGGATTCGCGCCGCGCTTCCTTCTGCAAAACACCGTTTCCGCTTCTAATGGCTGCAGCGGTGGCTTTCCAATAGTCAATGGCTTGACGGCGGAGTTCGCGCTCTCGCCGTTCTTCGTTGTCGTTTTGCGCCATGCCATCACCGCCTTTACACTTTTTGAAAAAAGTTTTTGAAATGAGTTCCGAAATACCCCTCATATTTTCCTTTAATATGAGGAGGTGTAATTTTATGTAGAGAATAACCGATTACCGATCATTAAATCAGGAAGGAGTGCGAAAACACCAGTTACAACCAACGGAACCAAAAACATTATATCACAAAGAAAGGAGCCGGTCAAATATGAATACGGCCAATAATCAAACGACAACCCCGGAGCCGTTTGTCTTACGCAGACAGATCGGCTCCACTACTTTCCGGGTCAGATTATTTTTCAACCCGGACGCAAGGGAGACGCTGGACGAAAAAGTCAGGCGTCTCCTAAAAAATGACTTGCAATCCGCGCAGGAAAATGCTACAATAGGATCACTACAAGCGGGTTGGCTGTCTGAAAGGAGTTCCCTATGAACAGACAGCCTATTTCTGTGCCCAAAATTACGGCGCTCTATTCCCGTCTGAGCAAAGACGACGAACGCTCCGGCGAGAGCCTGAGCATCGAAAACCAACGTGCGATCCTTGAGGATTACGCCAAAAAGCAAGGGTTCACCAAATTAATCCATTACGTTGACGACGGCTGGTCAGGTACGGATTTTTCGCGGCCTGATTGGAAGCGCATGGTCGCCGACATCGAGGCAGACAAGGTAGATTGCGTTATAACTAAGGATTTATCAAGGCTCGGACGCGACCACCTACAAGTCGGATTCCATACCGAGATCGTTTTCCGTCAGCATAATGTCCGTTTTATCGCCATCAGCAACAATATCGACAGCGATATACAGGAAAGCACCGAATTTGCGCCGTTTCTCAATATTTTTTCGGAGTGGTACGCGAGAGACACCAGCCGGAAGATAAAGACGGTGCTTCACGCCAAAGGCAATAATGGCAAACACCTGACCAACTCCGCGATATACGGTTATCGCAAAAGCCCGGACGATAAAAACACTTGGGTTGTAGACGAAGAGAGCGCCGCCGTCGTGCGGCGCATCTTCCAAATGACCATTAGCGGCAACGGGCCGTATCAAATCGCCCGAACGCTGACCGACGAAAAAATCCTGCGCCCCACGGCGTATATCGCGCTCCGCGACGGTCACGAAATCCCCGACCCCGATGAAAAATATTCATGGGGCGGGCAAACGGTAAAAAACATCCTCGACAAGCCCGAGTATATGGGGCATACCGTTAATTTTCGCACCTACAAGGACAGCTATAAGGATAAGAAATGCAAACGCCGCCCGCAGGAAGATTGGCTCGTATTTGAGGACACCCAGCCGCACATCATAGACCGCGAAACATGGGAAACGGCGCAGCGGTGCCGGAATGTCAAACGCCGCCCCAACTCCATCGGGGAAACGAACCCGCTGACCGGGCGTGTTTTCTGCGGCGACTGCGGGGGACGAATGTATAACCACCGACTCGCGGCGGCAAAGTATGACTCGCAGGACAGCTATTCCTGTCAAGCGTACACGAAATATCCGCGCAAATGCACCCGGCACTATATCAAGACGTCCACCCTCGAAACGCTGGCGCTGGACGCCATCCGA
>Ga0082212_10012775_pt1 | contig 10561 bp, 2 predicted proteins | sample TergutNt197P3_FD_71548 | JGI IMG/M metagenome (GOLD analysis project Ga0082212, IMG submission 71548) | Neocapritermes taracua P3 segment gut microbial communities from Petit-Saut dam, French Guiana - Nt197 P3 | ecosystem: Host-associated > Arthropoda: Insects > Digestive system > Gut ...
TTCTATTTCTACATCTGTTACCAAACGTATCACCGTAATATTGAAATTTTGTGTGTAATCCACGCCTTCATCTATTCCGTTTACGATGGTTGCCGTAACAATGACCATGCCCGGCGCTGTGGCGGTAAGGATGTCGCCGCTGAGACTTGCGCCGGTAACGCCTGCATCGCTAACGCTCCAGCCGATAGTTTTATAGAGTGCATTCGTGGGAATGACCGTTCCGGTAAGTGTGAGCGGAACATCTGCGATAGCCATGTCGGGGACATCAATAATATTGGTAACTGAAATCCGCACAAAGTTGGCGACTAATGCGACGTCAGCAACTGCCTCGAAAGAGTACGTTGCGGTTGTTGCGAAAACTGAGCCGTCGCTCTCTTTTGTCCAATTTACAAAGTCGTAGCCGGTGTTGGGGATAGCGGCGATGTTTACCGTTGCGCCGTGCGCATAGTCGCCGTCGCCGGTGAATGTACCGCCTGCCGTTGGATTGGCGGTGATGGCGATGGTATAGGTTTTGAGGGCAAAGTTGGCGACTAATGCAACGTCAGCAACTGCCTCAAAAGAGTACGTTGCGGAGGTTGAAACTTCAACGCCGCCTTCTGTCCAGTTTACAAAATCGTAGCCGGTGTTAGGCGTTGCGGTAAGATTTACCGTTGCGCCGTGTGTATAGTCGCCATCGCCGGTGAAGGCGCCGCCTGCCGTTGGATTGGCGATGATGGCGATGGTATAGGTTTTGAGGGCGAAGTTGGCGACTAATGCAACGTCAGCGACTGCTTCGAAAGAATACGTTGCAGAGGTTGCGAAAACTGAACCGTCGCTCTCTTTTGTCCAGTTTACGAAGTCGTAACCGGTGTTAGGAGTTGCGGTGATGTTTACGGTTGCGCCGTGCGCATAGTCGCCGTTGCCGGTGAAGGCGCCGCCTGCGGTGGGGTTGGCGGTGATGGCGATGGTGTAGGTGTTTTCGACAAGCACAAGGTTGTTACCTGCTATGGATAGTCTATAATCGGTGTTTGCCACTTCGAAGTTGTCTTCAAAGGCGGCGCCGTCTGTTACGGCGATAGCGCCGGTAGTGTAGGTTTCAAAATCGAGGGTATAAGTTTTTGTGCCGGGGTTGAAAATATTGACGCCGGTGGTGATGACGCCGATATTACCGGTGTTGGTTTTCATTATTCTTCCTGTAATATCGGGGGCGTTGCCCAAAAGAGCATTGCCGGTGGTGTGAAGTGCGATGCCGTTGGAAGCGGTTGCTTCAATATTTCCGCCGGTAATGGTTATTTCGCTATAATTAATAATCGTGTAATTCACTGCCGAAAACGTTCCTCCGCTAATGTTCATGGTTCCTGAATAATTATAAAGAGCGATGTTGCCTTCTGCCGAAAATGTTCCGCCGCTAATGTTCATGGTTCCGGAATTATCAACAGTGTAGAGATTCTTTACCGAAAATGTTCCGCCGCTAATATTTACTGTACCGTTATGATTATTAACAGCATCGGAGTCTGTCGAAAACGTTCCGCCGGTAATGTTCGTGATTCCGTTAGCATTCAGGTTGAGAACAGCGTAGTCACCGGCGGTAATCGTTCCTTCGCTAATAGTAAGCGTTCCTGTTCCGCTGTTGGTAATGGCAGTACTGTTTGTTTTTCTAATATCCGCTTTGCTTTCCATAGATACGTTACCGGTTAAATAAATGGCTCCGATACCGAAGGAAGAATTATTTGCTGATGTTATTTTTCCAATAATGGTAATGAAGTTCCAGTGCAATGAGCCGTCAAATTCAATGTTTTCCGTTCCGATATCCAATTCATCATCGCCGCCGGCGCCAAATTGTATGGTGCAAGCAGCAGTACCGACATGTACTTTAATGGCGTAGATAACGGTTTGAATGGGCTGGTTGGCTATCACCACAATGCCGTCTTTTACGGCGGTAAATGCTGTGCCGCTGCCGGTGATAACGTAAACGGATGGTGTGCAAATGTATTGGAAATAGGCAACTAAATCAACATTTTCAGTTGCCGAAAAAATGTAAGGATTGTCGTCAGAGACAAAATCGCCATTGGGTTTTTGCCACTCTACAAACTCAAAACAGGGATTGGCAGTAGCAGCGAGGGTTACGGTTTCTCCGGATGTATAGTCGCCGTCGCCGGTGAAGGCGCCGCCTGCGGCGGGGTTGGCGGTGATGGCAATGGTGTAGGTAGAGATACAGGTGCGTTCCGGTTCCCATTGGAGATAAGGCAAAGTTTCGCCATCGCAGATTCGCCAGATTTTGGCAGGGTTGGCGTCGTCATCTATATCCCATGCGCCGCCGTTCCATTTACTGCCGGTGTTGTAATGGGCAAAGGATTTGAGTGTTGCCATGGTAGCGTTTTGTCCGTCCATGGTATTTAAACCTGCGGAAATCGTTACCGGTGTGGAGGTGCTTCGTAACACTACCATAGCGCTATTGGCGTAGTTGTTGGTTAAAGTAGCGCTGCCGTTATTCAATCCTATAATGCGATGAATGTAGTTTGTGGTAGCGGTTGCAATCACCGATTCGTTTGCGGCAACGCAGTTACGGATGGTACCCCCAGATTGTCCCACCAATCCGCCTACATAATTCGTTCCTTTAACCGTTCCTGCGGCATAGCAGTATCGGATAGTTAGATTTGCATTGTAACCTATGTAACCTACCAATCCGCCTGCACAATCCTCCCCTGACGTTACATTTACATTAGCATAACAGTTTTCAATTGTCCCCTTCGAGAATTCTCCCACCAATCCACCGACAACATGACCTGTTGCGTTTATGTTTCCTGTAACGTAACAATTTCTAAAAACATTATTTCCGTCATAAGCAGCTCCTCCCAGCAAACCGCCAATATAATTACGTCCTGTAATATTACAGTTTTCAATACCAAGACCGTCTATGGTGGCGCCGTTTACATGGCCGAATAAACCTATATCATCGGTTGTTGGACGGTTTATGGTTAATCCGGTAATTTTATGACCGTCGCCGTGAAATGTGCCTGTAAATAGATTACTTGACGAATATGTACCTATCGGCAACCAGCCTACACTTGGGTATTTGGTAGTGATAAAAGGTGCGAGGTCAATATCGTTCATTAATATAAAATGAGAAGATAGATAATATCTTACAGAGTCTAATTGTTCCGCTGTGCAGATTTGGTAGGGGTCTATTGCTGTGCCGCTGCCGCCGCAGAAGTTGTAGGGAATCTCGGCAAAGTTTGCCACCAAAGTTCTGCCGACAGTGGCGGTGAAAGAGTAAGCGGCTGATGTTGAAACCACAGTAACGCCTTCTGTCCAGTTTACGAAGTAGTAACCGGTGTTAGGCGTTGCGGTAAGATTTACCGTTGCACCGTGTGTATAGTTGCCGTCGCCGGTGAAGGCGCCGCCGATGGTTGGATTGGCGGTGATGGCGATGGTATAGGTTTTGAGGGCAAAGTTGGCGACTAAGTCAACGTCAGCAACTGCCTCAAAAGAGTACGTTGCGGTTGTTGCAAAAACTGAGCCGTCGCTCTCTTTTGTCCAGTTTACAAAGTCGTAACCTGTGGCAGGTGTTGCGGTAAGATTTACCGTTGCGCCGTGCGCATAGTTGCCGTCGCCGGTGAATGTACCGCCGGTGGTTGGATTGGCGGTGATGGCGATGGTGTAGGTTTTCAGGGCAAAGTTGGCGACCAAGTCAACGTCAGCAACTGCCTCGAAAGAGTACGTTGCGGTTGTTGCGAAAACTGAGCCGTCGCTTTCATCTGTCCAGTTTACAAAGTCGTAACCTGTGGCAGGTGTTGCGGTAAGATTTACCGTTGCGCCATGCGCGTAGTCGCCGTCGCCGGTGAAGGCGCCGCCTGCGGTTGGATTGGCGGTGATGGCGATGGTATAGGTTTTGAGGGCAAAGTTGGCGACTAAGTCAACGTCAGCAACTGCCTCAAAAGAGTACGTTGCGGTTGTTGCGAAAACTGAGCCGTCGCTTTCATCTGTCCAGTTTACAAAATCGTAGCCGGTGGCGGGTGTTGCGGTAAGATTTACCGTTGCGCCGTGTGTATAGTTGCCGTCGCCGGTGAATGTACCGCCGGTGGTTGGATTGGCGGTGATGGCGATGGTATAGGTGGAGACACAAGGCACGCCTTGTTCCCACTGTAAATAGGGCAAAGAAACCCCATCGCATATTCTCCAGATTTTGGCAGGGTTGGCATTATCATCTATATCCCACGCCGTGCCGCCGTTCCAGTTGCCGCCGGTATTGTAATGGGCAAAGGTTTTGAGGGTTGCCATGGTAGCGTCTGCGCCGTCTTGGGTATTTAAACCTTCGAAAATAGTTACCGGCGTGGAGGTATTTTGTAATACTACCATATCTTCATTGGCGTAGTTGTTGGTTAAAGTAACGCCGTAGGTATATCCGAAAATGCGGTGAATGTTGGTTGTGGCAGTGGTAGCAATCACCGATTCGTTTGCGGCAACGCAGTTACGGATGGTACCATCAGATTGTCCCACCAAGCCGCCTACATGATTCGTTCCTCTAACCGTTCCTGCGGCATAGCAGTATTGGATAGTAGTTCCGGTAGCATTGTAACCTACCAATCCGCCGGCACAGCCGCTATTTGATTCTGTTACATTTACATTGGCATAAGAGTTTTCAATGAGCCCGTGAGAGAGTCTTCCCATTAAGCCGCCGACATCATGATTTCCGTTTATATTTCCTGTAACGTAACAATTTCTAATAAAAACATTATTTCCTCCACTAGCCTGAGTTTCTCCCACCAAGCCGCCAACCAAATTTTGTCCGCTGATATTGCAGTTTTCAATACCAAGGCTGTCTATGGCGCCGCCGTTTAGATAGCCGAATAAGCCTATATAACTAGTGCGGTTTATGGTTAATCCGGTAATTTTGTGTCCGTCGCCGTGAAATGTGCCGATGAATGGATTAAACGGCGAATATGTACCTATGGGCAGCCAGCCATCTGCGCCCCATTGTGTAAAGCCTGCGCCGCTTGCCAAATAGAGGGCGAGGTCAATATCGTTCATTAATATAAAATGAGAAGATAGATAATATCTTACGCTGTCTAATTGTGCTGCGGTACAGATTTGATAGGGGTCGGTGGGTGTGCCGCTACCGCCGCAGAAGTTGTAACATTTATTCTCTTTTTCCCATTGGAGATAAGGCAAAGAACCTTCGGGACAAATTCTCCAAATTTTGGCAGGATTAGCAACATCATCTATATCCCAAGCGGCAGTATCCCAGTTGGTACCGGTATTGTAATGGGCAAAGGTTTTGAGGGTTGCCATGGTAGCGTCTGCGCCGTCTTGGGTATTTAAACCTTCGAAAATAGTTACCGGCGTGGAGGTGCTTCGTAACACTACCATAGCGCTATTGGCGTAGTTGTTGGTTAAAATAGCGCTGCTATTCAATCCTACAATGCGGTGAATGTCGGTTGTGGCATTGGTTGCAATCACCGATTCGTTGGCGGCAACGCAGTTTGTAATAGTAGAAGAGTTCGTAATAACTCCTACCAATCCGCCGACCCGGGCGCTGGATGCCGTTGCTGTTACCTTGCCTGTAGCGTAGCAGTTTTCAATAGTGATTACACTCATAAAACTACCTCCTAATAGTCCACCGACCTGCGAAGTTCCGCTTACTTCGCCGGTGGCGTAGGAATTTTTGATTTCTTGTAGTGTTCCACTCTCTGCAACTCCCACTAATCCGCCGGCATAGGTACCCGATGAGGTTACGTTTACTGCCGCATAGCAGTTTTCAATCTTGGAATTATTATAAGCAAGGAAACCCACCAAGCCGCCAACGACTTGAAACGTTGCTGTTACATTTCCGGTAGCATAACAGTTTTCAATAGAAGAAGATGCACTTATTCCGGTCAAACCACCGACATCCCAATATCCTGTAATATTGCAGTTTTCAACTCCAAGTCTGTCAATTGTGGCGTTGACTGCATAGCCAAATAAACCTACACCATAGGAATCACCGGCAAGTCCTGCATCGACGATGCGGTTGATGGTTAATCCGGTAATTTTATGTCCGTCGCCGTGAAATACGCCGGTAAAGCGGGAAGCGTCAGTCTCTGTTGCGTTATCGCCTATCGGCAACCAGCCGTCTGCGCCCCATTGTGTAAAGCCATCGCCGCTGGCCAAATAGGGAGCAAGGTCAATATCGTTCATTAATATAAAATGAGAACTGAGATAATATCTTACGCTGTCTAATTGTGCTGCGGTACAGATTTGATAGGGATCGGTGGGTGTGCCGCTTCCGCCACAGAAGTTGTAACACGGTTTTTCTTCTTCCCATTGAAAATAAGGTAAAATGCCGGTGCAAATTCTCCAGATTTTGGCAGGGTTGGCATTATCATCAATATCCCAAGCCGTGCCGCCGTTCCAGTTGCCGCCGGTATTGTAATGGGCAAAGGTTTTAAGGGTTGTCATGGTAGCGTCTGCGCCGTCTAAGGAAGTTAAACCCGGGGAAATCGTTACCGGAGTAGATGTGTTTTGTAATACTTCCATAGCATTATTAGCGTAGTTGTTATTTAAAATAGTGCCGCTATTCAATCCTACAATGCGGTGAATGTTGGTTGTGGCAGTAGTTGCAATCACCGATTCGTTGGCGGACACGCAGTTTTGGATGGGACCCGCAGATTCTCCTGCCAATCCGCCGACACAATCAGTACTTTTAACCGTTCCTGCGGCATAGCAGTATTGGATAGTAGTTCCGGAATAATTGTAACCTACCAATCCGCCGGCACAGCCGCTGCTACCCGTTACTGTTACATTTACATTAGCATAACAGTTTTCAATTAGCCCGAACCAGATTCTTCCCATCAAGCCGCCGCCATAAAAATTTCCGTTTATATTTCCTGTAACATAACAATTTCTGATAAAAACATTAGATCCGCCACCAGCCTGAGTATCTCCCACCAAGCCGCCAACCAAATTATGTCCGCTGATATTGCAGTTTTCAATACCAAGTTTTTCTATGGTTGCGCCGTTTGCAAAGCCAAATAAGCCTACAATATCGGTTGTCGGGCGGTTAATGGTTAATCCTGAAATTTTATATCCGTCGCCGTTGAATGTGCCGGTAAATGGATTAAACGGCAAATATGTACCTATCGGCAACCAGCCATCTGCGCCCCATTGTGTAAAGCCTGCTCCTCCGGTGGCTAAATAGGGTGCAAGATCAATATCGTTCATTAAAATAAAATGAGAAGACAGATAATACCTTACGCTGTCTAATTGTTCGGCGGTACAGATTTGATAGGGGTTAGTGGGTGTGCCGCTTCCGCCGCAGAAGAGTTGGGAAGAAGATAGCATGCCATATTTTACAATAATAGCATCATAGCCGCCTTTTCCGGTAAGTCCTTCCAAATCGCCGGTGCCAAAAGATGCGGGATACGAATATCCTACTGCAACAACGCCGTCGGAGGTTGTGGTTACGGAATAAAAGTGATCAGGGCTACTGCCGCCAAAATTCTTTTTCCATAGTATATTTCCTGCAAAGTCGTATTTTACAATAATAGCATCACCACCGCCTTGTCCGGTCATTCCTTCCAAATCGCCGGTGCCGAAACCACCCGTACAATATCCTGCTGCAACAACGCCGTCGGATACTGCTGTTACGCCATGATAGTAATCACTGCCGACGCCGCCGAAGTTCTTTTTCCAAACCACATTGCCGCTGTGGTCGTATTTTACAATAATGGCATCATTGCCACCTTTTCCCGGAACGCCGACAAAGTCGCCGGTGCCAAAAGATGCGGGCTGCGAATACCCTACGGCAATAATGCCGTCAACTACTGCTGTTACGCCATAATAGAAATCAGTGCTACTGCCGCCAAAGTTCTTTTTCCATAGTATATTTCCTGCGAAGTCGTATTTTACAATAATGGCATCAAAGCCACCATTTCCCGGAACGCCTGCCCAGTCTCCGCTGCTAGAAACTCCGAGATACGAATACCCTACGGCAACAACGCCATCGGATACTGCTGTTACGCCATAATAGTAATCATCGCTGCTGCTGCCAAAATTCTTTTTCCAAACCACATTGCCACTGTTGTCGTATTTTACAATAATGGCGTCAGTGCCTCCTTTTCCCGGAACGCCTGCCCAGTCGCCGTTGCCAAAAGATCCGGAATACGAACTCCCTACGGCAACAACACCATCGGATACTGCTGTTACAGAATAAAAGTAATCAATGCCGGCGCCGCCAAAATTGTTTTTCCATTGTATATTTCCTGCGAAGTCGTATTTTACGATAATGGCATCATTGCCACCTTTTCCCGGAACGCCAGCCCAGTCGCCGTTGCCAAAAGATTCGGGATACGAATACCCTACGGCAATAACGCCGTCGGATACTGCTGTTACGCCATCATAGTAATCATTGCCGCTACCGCCGAAGTTCTTTTTCCAAACCACATTGTTGTTGTTGTCGTATTTTACAATAATGGCGTCAACGCCGCCATTTCCCGGAACGCCTGCCCAGTCGCCGTTGCCAAAAGAAGCGGCGTCTGAATACCCTACGGCAACAACGCCGTCGGATACTGCTGTTACGCCATAATAGTAATCATTGCCGCTTCCGCCAAAATTGTTTTTCCAATCTACGTTGTAGTCTTGTGCGTTTGCCATAAAAGGCGTCATAAAAAAAGTGCATAGTAAAAATGCAAATGTTCTCAATGTAAAAGGTTTTATCATAAAAATATTTGTTCTCAGTTATCCCATCGAGGCATCGGTTTTTAATTATTTTTTATTGATGTTTAATATTCTATTTATTTTTTAAATTTCCGCTCGCGCCGATTTGTAATCGGTGTGTCCCGTTTTGTAGTTGACGTGTGATTTTGGTGTGATTTTAGAAATAAACATTTTAGGCAATATATCGGGGGCAGTATTTTTATCATTCAATTTTTTAAAATTTTTCACAACACGGTCAAAATATTTTGCACTTTCAATACCTATTTTTGATATGTTTTTGAGTTGAAAGAGTTCTTGTGCATCCGGACGCATACCAACGATTTTGACATCTAAATTTACAGTAAGCAAACCCAAGTGTGCTGCCGCTGAAATATCATACGGAGTTTTGATACTGAAATCTGCTTTTCCGTTTTTATAGATTACGTTCATTCCAATGTAAATAGCAACGCCATAAACAACTCCGTTGATTTTCTTCGTTTTGTTTGCATAATAAATATATATGTCTGATTTTCTACTGACAGATGCTTTAAATAATCCAAGAACGCTTAAACTTGTCTTAACGTCTTGTGACATTCTGTAAAAGTTAGTATCAGAGTTTGTCAGGTCGCTATACTTTGGAGGAACAACTTTCGTCGGTGGCATAGGTATGCATGGAGGCATATAATCAAATGTTCCATGACTACTTTTTCTTCCTATCATTCTTCCGGAACTCCGGGAAGTATTTTCTCTATTTATAGATCCACCTCTCCGCTTTTCAGATATTCCTATCTTCATACTTTCAGGTATGATTACATTCTCAAATTTAACTGTTTTGTTAATTTGAAGTTTCAATTCAGATATTTTTTTAAACTCTGCCATACAAAGGTGTTTTTAATTTGTGAATGATTGAGGGAGGGAATAGCCTCCTGTTGAGACGTAAGATTTGTCTTGCCTTCTGTTCGCACAGAGCGAAAAAAAGCAACAATCTTTGCTTAAACGGAAAAATGTGCGTAACTGATTGATTATCAATCTGTTGTGTGCAAAAATGGGGGGGGGGGGGTAACTGTTTGATAATCAACGAGTTAGAGTGTAAGTGGCTGGGAAATAAACTCTTCCTCGTCTTTTCTATCAAAACAGGTTGAACCTGTTGGCATAAGCAAGACAAGGTAGAACCTTGTCTTAACAAGGCGACTGCTTGCGCGATAGTGTGCGATTTTTCATAAAATCCAGTCCGTAAATACATGAAAGCGCCCTTTTTAAATTTTAAGGGTGCAAATGTACATGAAATTTTTCAATTACACACAGATGGGTGAAATTTTTTTTTTTGACCGGTAAATTACGTAGTCGTTCCTTAAAAACAATATAATCCGGTTAATATCAATTAGATACGATTTAAAAAAACACCAAAAAATTCCAAAATAACTGAAAATTCCGGAAATTACAACCAAACATTCCGTAGGAATGTATCTCTCGGTAGAAAAAGAACGCCACCAACATCAGCATCCCGTAGGGATGCGTCCAATATATGGTGGCATACCTACGGCATGCCAAGCATGGAAAATGCTCGTTTCTACCGAGAGATAATCCCTAACGGGATTTTTTTGATGTATGTTATTGTTGAAAAAGAATTATTAAGGAACGACTAATTATACCGCTCCCCCTCGTTTCTTAACGAGGGGGCGGTGGCATTGCGTTTTCAACGCAGAAAATGGAGTTAAAAACTCCGAACTATGTACCCCTCGTTTGGAAACGAGGGGGAGCAAAAGCGCACCGATTGCAAATCGGCGCGAGCGGGGTAAAGAAGGCGCGCTGTAAGCGCAACATAATTCAGCACAGGGCAACGCCCTGTGTAATGAACGAACACCGCCGGTTGCGCCCTGAAAGGGCAGATTAATTAATTTGCCCTTTC
>Ga0082212_10012776_pt1 | contig 10560 bp, 10 predicted proteins | sample TergutNt197P3_FD_71548 | JGI IMG/M metagenome (GOLD analysis project Ga0082212, IMG submission 71548) | Neocapritermes taracua P3 segment gut microbial communities from Petit-Saut dam, French Guiana - Nt197 P3 | ecosystem: Host-associated > Arthropoda: Insects > Digestive system > Gut ...
CTCAATCGTTACCGCCGTTCGGCTAAGTTTAAAATCATTCCGCCTACAGACAACATTATATCATTTGAAATTATAAGAGCGGTTGAAACACAAAGAGAAGCGGGGTATTTGCAAATTCCGCCTTATGATTTCGCTGCGGTGAAATATAAAATTGAGCCTCATGAATCTTAACATTGTGTTAGCCCATCCGCAAATCCCCCAAAATACCGGAAATGTCGCCCGCACTTGCGCGGCTACCGGAGCCGCCCTGCATCTAATCAAACCGATGGGGTTTGCGTTGGACGATTCTAAAATGAAACGAGCGGGGCTTGATTATTGGGAAAAATTGAGCGTAACCGTTTATGAGGGGTTTACGAATTTTTTCGAGGAAATTTCCGAAACCAATGGTGAATACTGGTTTTATGAAACGCGGTCTCCGAAAAATTACTGCGATGTAGCCTACAAGAATAACGTCTACCTCGTTTTCGGGAGAGAAGATAAAGGGTTACCGGAAGAACTGCTCCGCGAATATCAAGACCGTTGTCTGCAGATTCCCATGAGAGCGGGGTTACGCAGTTTGAATATGTCGAACAGCGTGGCGGTCGGCGTGTATGAGGTTTTGCGGCAGTGGGGATTTCCGGAGTTGGGGAATCAAAAACCACCGGTTTAAACATTAAACTAAGGGCGGGATTTATAATCCCGCCCAAAATATCAGCTAACCCAATATAACCTCAACCTCATGACTGCCGTTCTTGAACGCTTCTATTACATTCCCCGATTTTTCAACCCCGTCAACAACCATCTTGACCACGCCTTTAGATACATGGTAAGGATTTTTGACCGTGATATGATAAGTCGCGTTTCGGAACACCCTTGTCAATTTAAAACCATCCCACTCGCACGGAACGGACGGGTCAATTTTCAGCCCGTCATACTGCGGTTGAACGCCGAGAATATACTGTGAAACCGCCGCGAAATTCCATGCTGCGGTTCCTGTCAGCCATGAATTCTTCGCTTCACCGTGGCGGGACGCATCTTTACCCGCAATCATCTGCGCGTAGACATAGGGTTCGGTGCGGTGAAGGTCGCTCATTTCCTCGCGAAACGCCGGCGCGATTTTACTGTAATACTCAAAGGCTTTGTCGCCTCTGCCGACTTTGGCTTCGGCACAAATCATCCATGCGTTGTTATGGCAGAAAATCCCGGCGTTTTCTTTATACCCTGCAGGATAGGTGGAAATCTCACCGTATTCGATGAAATATCGCGTGAAAGCGGGATTGTTCAGCACCAGTCCGTGGTCGGTGTTAAGGTACCTGTCAACACTGTCTAACGCCGCGATGTCTTTCTTGTCCTCTGCACCGAGTCCTGCCAAAACTGCGAATCCTTGCGGTTCGATAAAGATTTTACCTTCCTCACATTTATGACTGCCTACTTTTTTTCCGAAATCATCATATGCGCGGATAAACCATTCACCGTCATAGCCGTATTTCATAATTGCGGTTCTCATCTTTTCGATTTCTGAATCGGCGCGTTTCGCTTCTTCAGCGTCTCCCTTGATTCGGCACATTGCGGAATATTCGGGGGCGATGAACGCGAACATACAGGCAATCATCACCGATTCGGCAACCTTGCCGTCTTTTGAGGTGGAAGTCTGGAATGATTCCCCGGGGGTTGACGAAAAGCAATTGAGGTTTAAACAATCATTCCAGTCAGCACGCCCGATAAGCGGCAAACCGTGAGGCCCTTTCTTGGTGCAGACATGATTGAACGCCCGTTTCATATGGTCGAGGAGGGTTGCAGAAAACTCGTCCTTATTTTCGTAAGGGATTACTTCATCAAGAATTGCGAAATCGCCCGTTTCTTTCATATAAGCCGATACCGCAAGAATCATCCACAGCGGGTCATCGTTAAAATTAGAGCCCAACTCATGATTTCCTTTTTTTGTAAGCGGCTGATACTGGTGATACGCGCCGCCATCTTCAAGCATAGTGGAGGCGAGGTCAAGAATCCGCTCTCGCGCTCTTGACGGGATTTGATGGACGAATCCCAACAAATCCTGATTAGAATCGCGGAACCCCATTCCGCGTCCGATACCCGACTCGAAATAAGATGCAGAACGCGACAAATTAAACGTCACCATACATTGATACTGGTTCCATATATTCACCATGCGGTTGAGTTTTTCATCAGGACTGTCAACATTATACTGCCCTAAAAGTGAGTTCCAGTGGGTTTTCAAATCATCGAAAAGCTTGTCCGCTTTCTCAGCGGTATCACATTTTGAAATCATCTCATATGCTTTTTTCTTGTTGATAATGTTTTTAGAAGACTTACCCGAAGTGAAAACTTTATTGTCACAATTTTCAATCGAAATCTCGGCGAACTTTTCATTTTCCGGATTCTCAATATAGCCGAGTATAAACACATAATCCTTACTTTCACCGGGCTCTAACGAGACTTCGATATAATGTGACGCGATGGGTGACCAACCGTCCGCCACTGAATTTGAGGCGATACCCTTAAACGGAACCTGTGCTTCGCCGAATCCGTTATACAAGCCAAAAAAACGCTCTCTGTCGGTATCAAATCCCGACAGTTTTGCGTTGACCGAATAAAATGCGAAATGGTCTCGGCGTTCTTTGTATTCGGTTTTATGGAAAATCGTCGAGTCTTCTATTTCCACTTCACCCGTGTTAAAATTCCGCTGGAAGTTGGCAGTATCGTCCTGCGCGTCCCATAAGCACCATTCGGCAAAACTGAACAGCTTGATTTTCTTAAACTCTTTGGTGGTGTTGGTAAGGGTTACTTTTTGGACTTCTCCGTCAAAATCCTGCGGAACGAAAAAAGTCACTTCCGCGCCGATTCCTTTTGAACTGCCCTTGATGACGGTGTACCCCATTCCGTGTCTGCACTCATAAGAATCAAGCTTGGTTTTTACGGGAGACCAACCGGGATTCCAGACATTTCCGTTGTCGTTGATATAGAAGTATCTCCCCCCCATATCAACCGGAACATTATTATAGCGGTACCGCGTGATTCTGCGGAGCCGTGCGTCCTTATAAAAACTATACCCCCCTGCCGTATTGGAAATCAACGAGAAGAACCCCTGCGTTCCGAGGTAGTTAATCCACGGGTAAGGGGTCTGCGGCGTTGTGATTACATATTCCCTGTTCACATCATCAAAGTAGCCGAATTTCATACTAACCTTGTCCTCCGTTTATTAATCGCTATTAAACAGTATATCCTAAATTTTACAAGATTTCAAGAAAAAAACCAAAAATTTTCAAAAAATGTATTGACTTTAATAATATTAAATGTTATATTAATAATGTTAAAGTCAATATTAAATTAAATTGAGGTTTTATTTATGATGTGTTCTATAAATGAATCAAATACCCAAAAAGAAAAAAAGTCAAAAATGATTACGGTGATATGTGTTGTTTTAGCTGTCTTATTCGGTATCCTGTCATGTTTGATTGCCGTCAATGCGTTTTGGGGGAACCCCATCTCTAAAATGATAGCAGAGAAACAAATACGGCGTTATTTAGATGAGGTTTATTCTTCCGATTGTGAAATGATAAGCACAGGCTACAATTTCTATAGTGGCGTTTATGTTTCAGAGGTGCGGTTCAACAATCCCGATTGGCAGCTTGACTCCCCTATTGGTGAAATTATTGACCCGGAAAAATTAGAATATATAGAATCTATCGATAAATCGGTTAGAGGGTTATCCTATTCTAACGGTGTAATCGTTGACGGAAAGGTTTCAGAGCATTACCAAAATTTGTTTGACGCGGAATATGAAACAATCAAAAAAGAACTTTCGGAGGATACATTACTGCAATTTCCCCCGGGGATGCACATTTACACTGGAATTATTGCTGATGAACATTACAGCAGTGATTTTGAGCAATTGAAGGTTTGGTCAATGTTATATTTTATGGGGGTTAAAAATTTTGATAAAACCATTACAGAACCGCAAAGTAAAGATATGACCGCCAACCTTATACTACAATTTATTAATCGTTTAGAGAATCACTATCATTTCAAGTCAACCCAAGCAATTTACGTGGATAAAAACGGCTGTTATGAAACTATCGTTAATAATAAAGCATTTTCTTTTGAAATACTTTCAAAAAACACGAGGAAATTCGGCGTTGATGAAATGGGCGAAGAGGAGATAGCGTTTATCCAAAGTCTGAATTAATTAAAAATAAAGAAAGGAAAACATGATGTTATGGAAGTCATACCTGACTGGCTGTCCGGTTTGGACGATGAAGACATTGGTTTCATCAAGAAGTTCCTGTTGTCTTCCGGTTCGCTCAAAGAAGTGGCGGGGATTTACGGTGTGACTTATCCCACCGTAAGACTTCGGCTTGACCGCCTTATTCAGAAAATCCAAATCGCCGAAGATGTGCAGAGTGAGCCGTATATTTCGTTGATAAAACGTCTTGCGCTCAACGAAAAACTTGATTTCGACACAGCGAAAGTGTTAATTTCGGAGTATAAAAAAACCAAAAATAATTCAAAAGGAGAATGAACATGAGTCATTTATTACAAGCGGCAGCGGTTGCCGAGGCAACTCCGGGACCGCGAGCAGGAGTTTCGTTTTTTTCGGCTTTAATATTTATACCTGCTTTGTTGTTTATTATAGCAGGAATGGTTGTATTGCAAATATACCTGTCAAAGAGGGATAACAAATGGTTGGGGTTGATTCTGCCGTTTATCGGAATAGGTGTATCGCTCACCGCGATTTTAGGAACGGTTTTTTTTACGAGTCCGGGTTCAACCGTTATTTCATATGATGAATACGGTAATGTTATTCATGAAGAAACAATAAAGGAATTATTTCATATTGACCCGGCTACGATTATCATGACAATTGTTAATTTTCTGCTGTTTAACATTCCTTCGATTATTTTGTTGTTGATTTATTTCGCTTGCCGCGAATCGGTTAAAAGGCGCACAGCATTGGAATCTGAGAATCATCATAAAGAAATCGACAAGATGAATATTCAGGATTTAGAATAACTCCAAAAACGCCCTCTCATCATTTAAGAGGGTGTTTTTACAGATTACGATTGTTTAATTAAACCCCTTTTTCAACCTTTCAAAAAAGCTGCCTCTTTTAGCGAAATTCTTCACCGTAAATGTTTCATCTAACTGACGAAGAAGTTCTTTTTGTTGTTTATTGAGGTTTTTGGGAATTTCGATTGTGGCTTTAACCAGTTCATCGCCTCTGCCGTCGCGCCTGAGTCGTTGAACCCCTTTTCCTCTCAACCGGAATACTGTGTCCGGCTGAGTCCCCTCGGGAATCGTCAGCTTAACCGGACCGTCAATGGTCGGTACTTCCATTTCGGTGCCTAAAGCCGCCTGTGAGTAAGTAAGGGGGACTTCACAATGAATATCAAACCCCTCACGTTTGAAAATCTGGTCACGTCTCACAGAAATGCGTGCGTTAAGGTCGCCTCTGCCGCCTCCGTTAACACCGATATGCCCCTCACCGCGAACACTTAGAATTTGCCCGTCGTCAATTCCGGCGGGAACGCCTACGGTGATTTTTTTCTTTTTGTTGATTTTTCCCTGCCCCGAGCAACTTACGCAGGGTGTTTCAATGACTTTACCTTTACCGGAACAACGGGTACAGGGTCTTGTGCTTTGCGAAATCCCGAAAAGCGTTCTCTGCTGATAACGGACTTTTCCCGCGCCGTTACATTCGGTGCAAGTTTTTGAATCGGTTCCGGGTTTTGCCCCCGAACCCTTACAAGTGTCGCAGGGTTCCTGGCGGTTGACTTCAATTTCGTGGGTAACGCCCTTACAGGCTTCCATGAAACCGATGTCAAGGTTGATGGAAATATCGGCACCCTGACGCGGCGCGGAAGGGTTGGAAGCCCGTGAACTTCCCCCTCCTCCGAAAAGGTTATCAAATATATCGCCTAAATCAATATTAATTCCGCCGCTTTCGAAGCCGCCCCCAAACCCGCCGAACCCGCCGAATCCGCCGCCTCCTCCGTAAGACGGGTCTACTCCCGCGTGACCGAACGAGTCGTATTTCTGCTTTTTTTCGGGGTTGGACAAGACTTCATTCGCCTCATTAACCTCTTTGAATTTAACTTCCGCATCGGGGTTATCGGGGTTTAAATCGGGATGAAACTGTTTCGCTTTTTCGCGAAACGCTTTCTTGATTTCATCGTCAGACGCCCCTTTTTTTAACCCTAAAACTTCATAATAGTCTCTTTTATCTGACATAATAGTAATCCGTAAATAGCGATTAGTGGTTAGTTAATAACAAAATAACCACTATTCACTATTTCTCCTTCAATTCATTATCTAATTAAAGTTCTATCGGTGTTACACAATTTGGTGCTTATTTGTTTTCAGCAGGTCTTAGTATAACACCCTCAACATTTGCGATTTTTTCGACTCTTCTTTTCGCCTCTTCAAGGTCTTTGGAAGTTTCAAGGATATCATAAACGGCAGCTAATGTTATTTTGGTTTCGTAAGCCATTAAAGAATCACCTCTTATTCTGTGGTAAACTCAGCGTCTACGACATTGTCATCATCACCGCCGTTGTTTGAGGAATCGTCGCCGCTCATACCTTCGGGAGGCGGTGCCTCGCCCGCGTATTGCTGCCCCTGTTCCTGATAGATTCTGCCGAAAACAGTCTGAGCCTCTTTCATTAATTCTTCTTTAGCGGTTTTGATTTTTTCAATATCCTCTCCTTTGAGTGTTTCTTTCAGCGCGTCTAACAGTGGATTGATTTTCGCTTTATCGTCCTCGGTGATTTTGTCGCCGAAATCGGTAATCGACTTTTCAATCTGGAATACCGTCTGGTCGGCGTCGTTGCGCGCTTCGACTTCTTCTTTACGTTTCTTGTCCTCTTCGGCAAATGCTTCAGCGTTTTTGACCGCATTGTCAATATCTTCTTTGCTCATGTTGGTCGAAGCGGTAATCGAGATGTTTTGCGATTTTCCGGTACCGAGGTCTTTCGCCGAAACATTAACGATTCCATTGGCATCTATATCGAAGCTGACTTCAATTTGCGGAACGCCGCGGGGTGCCGGTGCAATTCCGTCAAGTCGGAAATTTCCGATTAGCTTGTTGTCTTTCGCGAATTCGCGTTCACCTTGCAGTACCACAATATCAACACTCGGCTGACTGTCGGCAGCGGTTGAATATACTTGCGATTTTTTGCAGGGAATGGTGGTATTGCGTTCAATCATTTTTGTGCATACGCCGCCGAGTGTTTCGATTCCAAGCGAAAGCGGGGTGACATCAAGCAGCAATAAATCGCCGCCTAATTCCTGATTGAGTATACCGCCTTGGATTGCTGCGCCCATCGCAACACATTCATCGGGGTTGATTCCCTTAAACGGCTCTTTACCCAGGAAATTTTTTACGGAGTCTTGCACGGCAGGAATTCTGGTCGAACCGCCGACCAACAAAACCTTGTGAATTTCATCTTTAGAAAGTCCCGAATCGGAAAGTGCCTGTTTTAACGGCGACATGGTTTTCTCAACTAAATCTGCTGTCAATTCATTGAATTTGGCGCGAGAAATATCAACGCTCAAATGCTTGGGCCCGCTCGCATCAGCAGTAATATACGGAATGTTGACATTGACGGTCGCAGAGGCGGATAATGTGATTTTAGCTTTCTCCGCTTCGTCTTTAAGGCGTTGCATGGCAATATTGTCTTTGTTTAAATCAACACCGTTGGTTTTCATAAATTCGCTCGCTAAGAAGTCTATAATCCGCTTGTCGAAGTCATCGCCGCCTAAGTGATTATTTCCGGCGGTCGCGAGTACCTTCTGAATTCCGTCGCCCATTTCTATAACCGAAACGTCAAACGTACCTCCCCCTAAGTCGTATACGACAATGTTTTGCTCCTGGTCTTTGTCTAATCCGTAGGAAAGTGCGGCGGCGGTCGGTTCATTGATAATCCGTTTGACATTCAATCCGGTAATCTGTCCCGCATCTTTCGTCGCTTGTCTTTGCGCGTCGGTGAAGTACGCAGGAACGGTGATAACCGCATCGGTCACCGTCGTGCCGAGATACGCCTCCGCGTCGGTCTTGAGTTTTTGAAGAATCATCGCCGAAATTTCCTGCGGGGTGTATTTCTTCCCGTTAATGTCTACTTTGTGGTCTGTACCCATTTCTCTTTTAATCGACATGATGGTTTTTTCGGGGTTGGTGACCGACTGGTTCTTGGCGAGCTGCCCGACTAATCTCTCGCCGTCCTTCGTGAAAGCCACCACTGAAGGCGTAGTCCGCGAACCCTCCGCGTTAGCGATTACAATCGCTTCGCCGCCCTCAATCACGCTGACGCATGAATTTGTTGTACCTAAGTCAATTCCTATAATTTTTGCCATTTTTTTAGTCTCCTTTCTTGACTATAATTGTTTTCTTGTTTAACATTTACTTCACAATAGCTACCATCGCGAAACGAACAACCCGATTTCCTATTTTATATCCTTTTTGGAAGACCTCGGCGACTTTCCCGCTTTCAAGCGAATCATGCTCGACTTGCTGAACCGCTTGGTGGACTGCCGGGTTAAAGTCCTCCTCTGTGATTTCCTCTGCACCGAGATTTTTAAGCGTTTGCATGAAACTATCGTATATCATTTCGATGCCTTTTTTATAGTTGGTATCGGAACATTCCGCCAACAAAGCCCGCTCAATATTATCCGCGACCGGCAGAAATTCGGTGATATTTGAGGCGGTGATTTCCGGCACGAGTTCCAACCGCTCTTTCGCGGTTCGTTTGCGGTAATTATCGTATTCCGCCGCCTGACGCAGAAGTTGGTCTTTCAGAGCATCAACCTCACTTAATTCCTGTTTAGGCTCCGACCCCGATTCAAGAATCTCCGCCTCTTTCATTTCTGTTGTTTCAACTTCAGGAATTTCTTCTGATTTTTCCTTGACTTTCTTTTTGTTCAATTTTTTGTACCCTCCTCTGTTTCTTCTGATTCTTCCGCAGATAACATTCGTGTAACTTCTACGGCAAAGTATTCTATATAGGGGATTAGTTTTTTATAATCTAACCTCATGGGCCCGATTACACCGAAACTTCCCGCTGTTTGACCGTGTTTTCTGAAACTCCCCGCAATCAACCCGGAGTTGGATACCGTGAATGTATTCTCCTTTTCGGTTTCCTCGCCGAAGATTACGTTTATTTCAGAAAACGCATTGTCCAGCAATTCAGTGAAAGCGTTCCTGTTTTCTAAGATTGAAAGGATTTCCTGCTTTTGCAAATCCTCGAAAGCGATAAGATTGGTTTCACCTTCAAACTTGACTTTACCGGCGGTCATTTCTCCTGAAATATCAGCGACCGCTTTCAGGAGCGGCGACAGCGAAACCATGTAACTGCCTAACGCAACCCCAATTTTCTCGATATATTCTTCCGAAAGATGCTCAAGGTTAATTCCTGAAAGATTTTCATTCGCGAACCTTGTAAAAAATTCAATCTGCTCGTTATCCAAGTCGAACGACAGCCGGCAAGCCCTGTTTTTAACACCGCCGTCAGAAGTCACAAGCAAAAGAACATATACCCGTTTCCCCGCAGGAATGACTTCTACTTTGGTAATCACCGAAAATCGACTGATATTGCTTGTGGAAATCACCGCGCACTTTGTCAGTTCCGCCAAAGCGTGTGACGCGCTCTCAATAATCATCTCGTCGGAATCACCGCATATATTCCGCACAGCCGAGTCGATAACGCACCTGTCTTCATTTGACAAATTTAAGTGGCTTTCGGGGATTAGCCGCTCTATATAAAGCCGGTAGCCTTTCACTGTGGGAATTCTCCCTGCAGAGGTATGAGGGTGGTCAAGATATCCCTGCATTTCGAGAAATGCCATCTCATTTCGGATTGTGGCAGATGAAACAGAAAAGTCTAACTTTTGGGCAAGCAATTTTGAGCCGATTGGTTCGCCGCTTTTGATATATTCGTCAATAATGGCTTCTAATATTTTAAAGCTGCGTTCGCTCATTAGCACTCCTCTTTCATCGGGTTTAGCACTCTCAATCCACGAGTGCTAAACGCAGTTTAACACGTTTTTAAGTGAATGTCAATACTTTTTCAAAAAATATTTTCAAAATATTTTTAAAATAAAAGCATTTACTTTCGAAAAACTTTTTCTCAACCACGTCAACATCAAGAGCCTCCGGGAACATTTTCGCTTAATATCGGTCTTTTTCCGACATCTAAGTATTGACATTATTTTCAGAATATGAGTAAAAAGCAAGAGCGGATATAAAAATCCGCTCTTGTTGGTTTTATTGACTTGATTGTTTATCCGGTACGCGTTAACCCCGCTTTAATTCCGTTTACGATTGCAGGGAAATGTATCGTGTAGGGGGAGTTTCTTTGAATCAATCCGAACCCGTGTTCCCCTGAGGTGTTGAATCCGGCGTTATCCCACCAAACCGCTGCCATTCCTCTTTGTTTCGTAGCGAAAATATAATCGGAAGCGTGTTGTGCCCTTACTGTTTCACTGCCGGCTGATGCGATGGAACCCCATTCGCCTAAAATGACAGGCATTCCCAATTTATTAGCTTCTGTTTGAACTCTGTTAAGGTCT
>Ga0082212_10012777_pt1 | contig 10560 bp, 9 predicted proteins | sample TergutNt197P3_FD_71548 | JGI IMG/M metagenome (GOLD analysis project Ga0082212, IMG submission 71548) | Neocapritermes taracua P3 segment gut microbial communities from Petit-Saut dam, French Guiana - Nt197 P3 | ecosystem: Host-associated > Arthropoda: Insects > Digestive system > Gut ...
TTAAACCTTTTACATTATACACGATTTCTACAATATTTTCAATAAAAAAATCAAAAAATTATATAAATTTTTATAAATAACAGAATTTTACATAAAACAACTGATTTAAATCAATGATTTCAATGATTTAAATCAGCTTGCCCTTGAATTAATTGTCAATTGTTCATTGTTCATTGTCAATTGTTCGTCGCTGGAGCATAGGGGGTTCGAACCCCTGACCTCCACACTGCCAGTGTGGCGCGCTCCCAACTGCGCTAATGCCCCTTAAAGGGCTACCGCATAAATGATTTTACGGCAGCCTTTTTTCGGGACGGTTGACCCGTCCCTTACAATATGTTGATTAAATATATTTATAAACTTATTTCTTTGTTAAGATATAATATGTTTCATTCTTGGTTTCTGCACTTTCGTATAATTTTAATTCCTTGCCGTCGTTGCTGATTTCGGCATTCATGACTTCGCCGTCCATAGTAATTTTAATACTGTTTTTGTTTTTTGTTTATTTTGAATATTATCATATTTTATTTGATTTAAAGTAAAATGAATAAATGGATAGAAACCATGCCTTTTTATATTTTGTGGATTCTTAATATAACCAATCCAGCTTGAAACATTTTTTTTGCCATCAAAATGTGAGTATGCTTTGTACTTGAATATCGTTCTCTTTTTTTTCTTCATTTTTTAGCAATGCCTGTGGTCCTGATCTACAGCTCTCAGTTCTTTCTCAAGAAATGCCACAAGTATTTAAACTACTCTACTGAATACAGCAGGCTGTTTCCTCCCCATAATACTATTATGGTACAATGGAGGTATAACAATGTACACCAGATTGATGAACATCGCGGAGCTTACAAGTTTACTTGTAAAGCTAATACAATAACCCCTAAATCTTTATTTAGGGCATTTAAATTATCTCAAAATTCAATATTAAGGTCAAGTCCTTTTAACGATTTAGAGAACAAATACTACCTAATTTTTACGCAAATGTCCTATTTATTCTGGTTTCTACCATGATTATCTTGAGAGTAAAGAGCAATGTAAATGAGAAATGAGAAATTTGAAATGAAAAATGAGAAGAGGGTGGACCTCCCTCCTCTTCCCTCTGCACCCTCCGCGCCTCTGCGCCTTTGCGTGAGGACATTGTTCGGAAAAATTTTAGCATTTCTTTATAGCGGCAATTCGTTTAAAATCCATCTGTAAGCCGGAAAAAAAGCCTTCGGTCAGACCGAAATATTTGCAGAGACGCAAATCGGTATCCGCCGAAACACCCCTTTTTCCATTGATGATGTCACCCAGGCGGTTTTGTGGTATGCCAAGTGCCTTTGCTAAAGCATTTTGGCTGATATTCAATGGCTCAAGAAATTCGAAAACCAATACCTCACCCACCGTGGGCATTTTCCCATCATTTTTCATATTCACCACTTGCTTAATCCCCCTCTTCCCTCTGCGCCCTCCGTGCCTCTGCGCCTCTGTGTGAAATATTTTCCAACAAAGTCCTCAGCCTGGGGGCCAGGTGAGGAAGCGCCCGCCTAGGATGTGGATGTGCAGGTGATCCACGGTTTGGCCGCCGTGGCGTTTGGCGTTGATCACAAAACGGGCGCCGTTTTCGCCGCAGCCCTGTTCCTTCGCCAGTTCCTGGGCTTTGAATAACAAGCGTCCCGCCAGGGCGGCGTCTTCCGCTTCGAGGTCCAGCAAACTTTGTATGTGCTTTTTGGGAATAAGCAGAAAATGCACCGGGGCCATCGGCCTTGCGTCATTAAAGGCGAGCATTTCGTCGTCTTCGTAGAGTTTTTGGGCGGGGATCTCCCCGTTTATGATCTTGCAAAAAATACAGCCGCTCATGGGCCCATTATAGCATTCTCAATCGCCGCAAGAAAGCCCTTGCTGGTTTCGGTCGCGCCGGATACCGCGTCCAGTTCGGTGGTGTTGTACATCAGCACGAGGTCGGCCAGCTCCTCTATCGCCGCCCCTCCCACCGCGCCGTCCTCCCGGGATTCCAGAACGGCAATGTCGGTGATATTGCCGTTCTCCACGCCGACGCGCACCCGGATGATCCCCCGGTACCCCATGGCGGCGCCTTCATAAACGGCTTCGCCGCCGGTCCCGCCCACATAAGCCGCTTCCTGGCTGACGCAGCCCAAAATCAGAGCCGCGCCAAAAACAGCAGCCATCGCCCATACAAAAAAGTATTTCATACCCTATATATGGCGCGATGTTGCGTTTTGCTTTAATATTTTTTGGAAAAATACTCACACAGAGGCACAGCGGCACGGAGGAAAAAAAGCCTGGATAATTCTAATCCCCTATCTTTTCCGTGTCCTTTGTGCCTCCGTGCCTTTGTGAGAGGAAAAGAATCGGCTACTTCCCCCGCGCCAGATACTCTTTTGTCAAGGTGATAACTACCTTGCTGAGGAGTACCAGGGCGATAAGGTTCGGGATGGCCATAAGCATATTCAATGTGTCGGCGATCTCCCAGACCAGGCTTGATTTCCACACCGCCCCCAAAATCAAGACAAGAGAGAAAACCACTTTATATGCCATACTCACAGCCTTGTTTTTGTTTGTCAGATAACCAAGGCACTGCTGACCGTAATATGACCAGCCCAGTATTGTAGAACCGGCAAAAAACAAAATACCTATTGATACAAAAATACCGCCCAACGATCCGAAGTTATTTGAAAAAGATGCCAAAACGAGCGATGCTTTGTCATGCCCTCCTTCATACACAAATTGGAGTTTATCAAAGCCTGCGTCATATATGCCGGTTGTTAAAATAACAAGCGCAGTCATGGTGCAAATAATTATCGTATCAACAAAAACCTCAAAAACACCCCACAGCCCTTGTTCAACAGGATCTGTAGAATTTGACGCAGCATGGGCAATGGGCGCGGAACCAAGTCCTGCTTCATTCGAGAATACACCCCTGGCAACACCGTACCGCATCCCCTTCATTATGATGTAGCCCAAAATGCCGCCGCCCACCGATCTCAGAGAAAATGCACTTGAGAAGATAGTGGAAAATGCGCCGCCCAGTTTGCTGGCGTTCATTACCAGAACAATAATACTGCCAATAATGTAGAAAACAGCCATAAAAGGAACAAGCTTTTCCGTTACCGATGCGATGCGTTTAATGCCGCCGATAATAACAAGGGCGCAAATTACCGCAATACCAATACCTGTTGCCAAAACAGGAACCCCAAAACTATCCTTAAGGGCTCCTGCTGCGGTGTTTACCTGGGTTAAGTTGCCAATGCCGAACGTTGCCAGGGTCCCAAAAATGGCAAAAAGCACCGCAAGCCATTTTGCCTTCAAGCCGTTTTGAATGTAATACATGGGGCCACCGTGGTGGACTCCGTTTGCATCTGTTTCGCGGAATTTTACCGCCAGAACAACTTCGGCATATTTGGTCATCATGCCGAAAAATGCTGATACCCACATCCAGAATACCGCACCCGGGCCGCCGGAAATTATTGCTCCTGCCACGCCGGCGATATTGCCGGTGCCTACCGTGGAAGCAAGGGCAGTGGTCACCGCCTGAAAGGGGGTTATATTGCTGTCTTTCTTATCTTTTGCCTTTTTACTGAGTATCTGTCCGAAAGTACCCTTCCACCAAATCTTGATTTTAGATACCTGAAAAACATTTAACCGAATCGTCAGGAAAATACCGGCCCCAACCAGCAAAATAAGCATTGGTGGTCCCCATAAAAAGCCGTTAATTTTGTTCTCAAACAAATCCAATAGGGTCTCAAAAAAAGTCATACATTCCTCCAATGATAAAACAATACATAGAATAGAAAACAATTACAAGATTACCGCTTGAGGCGTTTGGTCCAGACTCTGATTTGGTAGGCAGCCCAGTGGACTACCAGCAGGTACAGGCGTTCGTAAGAAACCAATTCGTCATCCAGCAGAATTTCATGAAAGACAGACTGGGCGATCTTGAATGCAGGATCTTCGCTGAAAGGAGATTCGGGGAGTTCCATTATCCAGCGGGACAGGGGGGTGCCGTCCCGGTCATGCACCAGAGCCAGCACTGCAGATTGAATACTTACGGCCAGTTTTGACAAATGCGGCAGTTCGTTCTTTCTTTTGGTTCCCCTGCGCCCGCCAAGGTTTGAGTTGAAAAATTCAAGGGCCGCTTCCGCTTCATCCAGGGCGAGGGCAGGCGCAAGCGAAGGTTCCCCGATAAAACGTACCAAAATGCGGTAGAACTGGTGCGGGGTATCGACAATTTCCGCCATCGCCAGGACAACCTCATCGCGGAGGTACAGCGGCGGATCGGCTCCCCGCAGTACATCCACCAGCGTGTACAGCGAATTGGGCATACCGTAAATGCCAAGGGCTTCTACTCCCATGATTTTCAGCCGGGGATTATCCGTGCCAATGACAATTTGCTCAACCCAGGGGCGGAATGCCCTGTCACGCATTTTCGCAAGGGCGATCATCGCCTCTCCGGCAAGCATATAATCGGTTGAATAGGCAAGCTCCCGCAAAATGGGAATGGCGGCAACACAGCCGTGGTTGCCCAAAATGCGTGCGGAAAGATACGCCGTTGTAAACTGATTGGTGATCATATCGTCAATCAGCGCGGCTTCTGCGTCTTCGCTCAGGGTTTCCAGCCGTTCAAGGGCGTGGATCGATTCCAGCCGCGTAACAAGGCGGGGAGATCGCGCCCGTTCAAGAAGATTTTTTGTGGCAAGCTGCGAGGGCATCTGGTGCAGCGCTCCGAGCAGCATCACTTCCTCGCGGGAATCACGGGTCTTGCTCAGACGATCCAAAAGTGAAATGGCCTGCAGGTCTCGGTAGGAGAAAATCACCCGCACCGCGCCCGACAGTGAAAGCGCCCCCAGCGCCTTGAGTCTTCCCTGCAGGAGAACGGCAATTGCAGTTAACACGATGACCGCAGAAAACAGTATCCTGAAAGAGTCAAATGCCGAAAAGCCAAAAGAGGCAAGGGTGTCTAGAAAAAGACCGGCAAGAAAGGAACCTGCCGCACCGGCGATGCCAAAAACAAAGAAGTACAGCATCCCCATGTCCAGCGTTTTTTCCGGCGGTATCAGTCCCAAAAAATATGTCTGGGCGATTCCTTCGGAACCCAAAAAGCCGAAATTCAGCATGAAGAACAGAAACGAAAGAAAGATAATTACCGAGGTAGGATTTCCGGCAGCAGCAGCCGGAAAGAACACGATGGGAATCATCGTTGCCATGCTGAGTATCACACAGATGATAAAAATCGGTTTCGCGCCGATTCTGTCAACAAGGAATTTTACCAGCATTCCTATCAATAAATTTCCCAGCCCGCCGACGACCGAATACAGCAGCACCATGCCGTCGTCCTGGCGAAACACCTCGCGTGCGTACACCACGACAAAGGTGCGCGACACCCCCGACCCCAGTACTACCAGCAGAAGAATGACCAAAAAGAGTCTTATCGGCGGCTGCGAAAATGCCTCGCGGAAAATTCCGCCAAGGCTTATTTTTCCGGCTTCTTCTTCGCGCGGCGGCTCGGGCACTTTTTTGATCAGTATCCCCGAAGTGATGCCGAAGACAATACCCGCCGCCATGATGATCGAGTACAGATACAGCGGCGGCTCCCTGCCAAGGACTATCGCAATGGCAAAAACGGAAACCATTCCGGCGGCGCTGTTGATGATCTGTATCTGGGTCATGTAGCTGCCGCGGTCGGGCCCGGAGGAAAGGTTGCCCAAAACCGGATTGTTGCCAATCATCCCGATGCCGCGGATTATATGGAAGATTCCCACCCCCAGCATGGTTAAAAGCAGCGCTAAATCGTGGTAACCGAAATACACTGCAAGCGGCGCGAAAACAACCGGAATCATCCCCAGCGCGCGCACTATCCACGCAAAACTGTAAATGCCGATGATATTGAACCGCCGCGTAAGCATTTTCCCCAGGGGCAGCAGCATAAGCGACACATACATCATCGCGCTCAGAATGCCGATATAGGTTGAGTTTGCCCCCAGCCGAATGGCAAACAGGGTGATGATGCTGCCCGTTAAGAGGTACCACGAGAGCGCGTTAAAGGCGTTGAAAATGTTGAATAACTGACGGGCTTTACCCAAACGGTAGGGTGACAAAGGGGGAGGCATATCTTCTATATAATAAGATAATAATTCGCCGGCACAGTGTCAAGGAAGGCATCGTTTGAAAGGTGCCTGACACCCTTCAAATGAAACCTGGTTAGCTGTTCAGCGCGGCAATCTCGTCCCGTATTTTCTGCGCCAGTTCATGTGCCGCCCTGTCCAGTTCTACGAGGCGGTTCTCCTTTTCGCTGCGGTGCTTGATCTCGACCTGCGCCTTTGGCTGGGACAGCCCCTTGTCGCCGATCACCACCCGCCAGGGAATCCCGATAAGGTCGGCATCATTGAATTTAACGCCGGCTCGTTCGCTGCGGTCATCCAGCAGAACTTCTATTCCCGCCTGTTCAAGTTCGGCGGCAAGGCGGCAGGACGCGGCTTTTACTTCGCCCTCGTATTTAATGGGAATGATGATGACATGATAAGGCGCGACCGAGGCAGGCCACACAATGCCCGCTTCGTCATGGTGTTCCTCGATGACCGAGGCAAGGGCGCGGTCAATGCCAACGCCATAGCTTCCCATTGTTGGGATTTGACTTTTGCCGCTTTCGTCAAGGTAAGCTGTGTTCATGCTGCGGGTGTATTTGTAACCCAGCTTAAAGATATGCCCCAGTTCGTTGCCTTTCTTCTCGTACAGTTCCCCGCCGCACAGGGGGCAGTGATCGCCGGACTTGACGGTGCGCAGATCACCGGTAAGCCAGGGAGAAAAATCCCGGCCGCAGGCGACGTGCCGATAGTGCAGATCCTTCGCCAGCGCGCCGGTAACGGCATCGTTCATGCCGGCTACGGTGTAATCGGCAATGACCGGCAGAGTATCCAGTCCCACAGGGCCGGCAAATCCCACCGGCGCACCGGTCAGCCGGACAATGTCGGCCTCTGCGGCAAGGCTTACCTCGCTTGCTTTTACCAGCGCGGCGAGTTTTGCCTCGTTTACATCCAGATCGCCGCGGATCGCCACGGCGAAAAAAGCCTCGGGACGTGTGCCCGTATCCCTGCCGCAGCCGGGCGCAGCGGACAGGTTAAGTTCAACATTAACGGCGCGGTAGATCAATGTCTTGATGAAGCTCTGCGGCGTTGTCTTGAGAAACGCGCACAATTCGTCAATGGTGGTAACATCGGGGGTGTCAATTTTTTCAAAGGGGGGAGTATTCGCGGCGGCGGCTGTCTGTTCGGGCGCGCAGCCGGCTTTTTCCACGTTGGCGGCGTAATCGCATTTTTTGCACAGTATCAGGGTATTGTCGCCGATTTCGCTTTCTACCATAAATTCTTCCGAGCCGGAGCCGCCCATCGCCCCCGAATCCGCCCTGACGGGAATCACCGAAAGGCCGCAGCGTTTGAAAATTCTGCGGTAGGCGCGCCCCATCGCCTGATAGGTCTCATCCAGGCTTTCATCGTTTGCATGAAACGAATAGGCATCCTTCATGACAAATTCCCGTCCGCGCATTACCCCGTAGCGGGGGCGTATCTCGTCGCGGTACTTGGTATTGATCTGGTAAAGAACCAGGGGAAGCTGGCGGTAGCTGGAAAGTTCATCGCGCACGATGGCGGTAAACGCTTCCTCGGCGGTTGGCGTAATGATAAAATCGTTGTCCAGCCGGTTTTTTGCACGGAGCATTGCTTCGCCCATCGCATCCCAGCGGCCGGACTCTTTCCATATTTCAGCGGGCTGCACTACCGTGGGTTTCATTTCCAGCGCGCCGATGGCATCCATCTCCTCGCGGGCAATTTGTTCCACCTTGCGAAAGGCTCGCAGACCCAGCGGCAGATAGGCGAAAAGGCCGTTGGCGAGCTTACGGATCATTCCGGCGCGGAACATCAGCCGGTGGCTGACGATAACTGCGTCAGCGGGAACTTCCCTTAGCGTTGGAATAAACATATTCGAATAATTCATTACTCCAATATACCAATTGCAGCAGGGCGTTGACAACATCTCTGTTATTAGCCATTATCAAAAAAGACCGGTTTCAAAAAGGGATAGATGAAATTTCCTGAAAAAGTCCGTAAAACGCTGTTCATAATAGCGGGAACCATCACGCTCGTACTGGGAACATTGGGGCGTTTTGTACCGCTGCTCCCTACTACGCCTTTTTATCTGCTGACGGCATGGCTGTATATGCGGGGCTCCGATAGAATGTACAACGCTGTCATGAAGAATAAATATTTCGGACGCATTGTCCGGGATTTTATGGTAGACAAATCCATCTCCGTAAGAACAAAGATTATCACCGTTTCAATGATGTGGGGAGCGATTTTGTTTTCGGCGGTTTGGATGGTTCCTAAAGTGGCTCCCGAGGGGGTTCTGTTGTGGGTGATACGGCTGATCTTGCTTGTCATCGCCATTGGAGTCACTATCCACGTCCTCTCATACAAGACGAAGAAACAACCGGGCGAAGACACAGAGAAGCAATAACCGGCAATAACTGGTGCCTGACACCTTTCAAATGAAAGGTGTCAGGCACCGGCAAAAGCCGGCAAACCGGCGAAGCATTTTTTTTATCGGCTGAATGTGTATACCAGCGTGCCGCTAAGAGCTGCTGCTGCCGGGACCGCTATCAGCGTAAAAGTCCGCCAGAATTTTGAGTTTTTTTCGTATTTCGCCGATAAGGCCGACAGCTTCCTGTAGGTTTCCGACATTTCGTTCAAGCGAGCCTGCAAGTCCTCCAGCAATTGCTCTTGCCTGATCATTATGCTCTCGTAATTCTCGATTAAGTTCCCGCTCTCGCTCAAGTTCTGCTGTAAGTCTTCCAATAGTTTCTGCTGCTCTTCCGTGTTCAAAAGCGTAGCGGCGATCAAGCTTTCCAATTGATCCAGGTCGCTGTCGATGGAAGATAATTCCTGAGAGTGCAGCACCGGCAAGAAAAGAAACGAGCACAAACAAAATAAGACTGCGATGGCTGGGTACCGGAGGAATTTCATTCAAAGGAACCTCCTTTTTTTGTATCTACCTAAAAAATACGAATAATGAAAAGTAAAGACAAGGAAAATACGGCTGAAATACGCTCCGGCTCTGTACCCGCTTGCCGATTTCGGGCAAAAAAGGCATAATTTGACTCAGATATGCACAGAAAATCCGATGAAAAATTTATCCTGGTCATAATCATGGTGCTGGCCATCACATCTCCCGCGCCTGCTCAGAGCGGATCTGCAACCAATGGGCTGCAATATACTATCGAAAACAACAGCAGCGTTACCATTACAAGATATGCAGAAAGGGCACAAACATTGGTTATTCCCGGCGAGATTGAGGGGCTGCCGGTAACAAAGATCGCGGAAGGGGCGTTCAATCTAACCGCCGGTTTAACAAGCATAACAATACCATCATCCGTCACCTATATCGGGGAAGGCGTATTCGCCTATAACTCCCGTTTAACGAGTATAAATGTAAATGACCGTAACCCGGCTTATTCCAGTGCCAACGGAGTGTTGTTTGACAAAAGCAGGCATACGCTTATCCACTATCCAAAAGCCAAGCGGGGAAGTACATACGCCCTGCCGGCATCCGTTACATCCATCAGAGAGGGAGCGTTTACCGGCAATACCAGCTTAATGGGAATCATTGCAGATAACCGAAATCCTTCCTATGCCAGTGTTAACGGAGTGCTGTTTGACAAAAACATACAGACGCTTGTTCACTATCCGGAAGGCAGAAGTTCATTCGACCAGAGTCTTGGCCTTAACCAATACCAAAAGAGTATGCAGGAAAGCATATACGAAATACCATCATCCGTTACATCTATCGGGAATTCCGCATTCCGCAACACCCGTTTGGTTCGCATAACGATACCGGCGTCTGTAACTTCAATCGGGAACAGGGCGTTCTACGGGAATCGTTTATCGGCCATTATTGTAGACAGCGGCAATCCTGCATATGCCAGCGTTAACGGAGTGCTGTATGATAAAAGCATACAGACTCTCATCTGTTATCCGGGATACGGACAGTTAAATACATACACCATACCATCGTCAGTTAAATCTATTGGTAATTATGCCTTCGCATACAGCAGGAATTTAACGAGTGTAACGATACCGTCATCTGTTACATCTATCGGGGACAGTGCGTTTATTGGAACTGTATTACCCAGTATAACGATACCGCCGTCTGTTACATCTATCGGGGATTCCGCATTTGCTTTTAACTCTGCCTTAACGAATGTAACCATTTCGCGGCGGACGCGGGTGGGAAATGCCGCCTTCCCGCCAAATGCGGCGATAAGCTACAGTAATTAAAGTCTGTTATGCCTGACGAAAATCCCCGAGCGATAAAAATTTGCCGACAGTCTGTGCATGCGTGACAGCGTCCACAATCGCCTGTTCCACCGCTCGGGAAGCCAAAATGCCTACGGCGTCCAGAGTGGTGTCAATTTCTCCGGAACACATCGCAAAAATCGTATCTCCGTCAAAAACCGAATGTGCGGGTCGGACAGCCCTCGCAATGCCATTATGCCCGTGCGATGCAAGTTTT
>Ga0082212_10012778_pt1 | contig 10559 bp, 5 predicted proteins | sample TergutNt197P3_FD_71548 | JGI IMG/M metagenome (GOLD analysis project Ga0082212, IMG submission 71548) | Neocapritermes taracua P3 segment gut microbial communities from Petit-Saut dam, French Guiana - Nt197 P3 | ecosystem: Host-associated > Arthropoda: Insects > Digestive system > Gut ...
ATTTTCCTTAATATGAATACATGCAATAGCCATAAATATACTCCTGTTGTATTCAAATATAAATTTATCATATTGATATTTCTTTGCACAACGGCTGATATATATCTTGAAACGCTGACAAGGACATTCATGCTGAAAATTATGTTATGGAGGCTACGGATATGATCGAAGTAATCAAGTCAAGGAACGGCTTATGTACGGGGTGTAACCGATGTGTGCGTGAATGCCCGATGGAAACGGTTAACATTACCTATCAGGACGACGACGGCAATATAAAAGTCAAGATCGACCAAGATAAATGTATCGGATGCGGACGGTGCGTTACCGCGTGCAAGCATGACGCGCGGTATTACGCCGACGACATCGAGCTGTTCTTTGATGATTTAGCCAATGGCATTCCCATATCACTGATCGCCGCTCCGTCTATCAGGACAAATATCCCGAAGTATAAGCGGCTGTTTACATATCTGAAGCAGCTCGGCGTAAAGAAAATATATGACGTGTCGCTGGGAGCGGATATCTGCATCTGGGGGTACGTCCGATATATCGAAAAACACAAAGGAGCGCACATCATTACCCAGCCATGCCCGGTAGTCGTTTCATACTGCGAAATTTACAGGCACGACCTGCTCCCCAAGCTGTCGCCGGTTCAAAGCCCGATGGCCTGCGCCTCTATCTACATGAAAGAATATCAAGGTATTACCGACCGTATCGCCGCGCTCTCTCCGTGCATTGCCAAAAAAGTCGAGTTCGACGCCACCAAGCTGGCCGAATACAATATTACCTTCGCCAAAATATTGTCTTATCTGAAAGACAACAATATTTCGCTCCCGGACGAGGAAACCGAATTCGACCACAACGAGAGCGGCCTGGGATCACTGTTCCCCATGCCGGGCGGACTGAAAGAAAATATCGAATACTTCATGGGCAAGAAGCTCCACATAACCAAAGCGGAAGGCTTCAACCTATATGAAAAATTAGACCTATACGCCAAAACGCCGGAGCTTTTCCTGCCCGAAGTATTCGACGTGCTGAACTGCGAAGAAGGCTGTAACATCGGCCCCGCTGCTTCGCATAACAAGAACCTGTTTGAAATAGATAAAACGATGGACGAAAAGAGAAAGAAAGCGACCGAGGAGCGAAAACGGGAATATTATGAATCGGTGTATAAAAAATTCGACGAGACCTTTGAACTTTCGCATTTTTTAAGGGTCTATAAGCCCGTTTTTGTGTCGTTCCCTGTTATTACCGACGCGGATATAAACAAAGCCTTTTCTCTTTTAGGCAAAACCGATTATGAAAAGCAGCATGTTGACTGCAGCTCCTGCGGCAGCGATACCTGTTATAAAATGGCGCGTAAGATAGCCCTTGGCGTTAATATATCTAATAACTGCATAGTAAACACAATGGATACCGCAAAAAAAGAACATGAAGAAAATTTGAATACCCTTAACCAATTTGAGATGATTTGGGGCAGCGTGGAAAGCGGTATCATTATCGTTGGCGCGGAAAACAATATTATAATGGACGCCAATCCTGCCGCCGTCCGCATGTACGGAGACAGCAAGGAAAAAATAATAGGGCGGCCATGCTCCGAGATATTCGGGAAGCACGAATGCCCCATCCTAGATATGGATCAGGATTTTGACCGTAGAGAAATAAACTTTATTAAAGCGGACGGTACGGTCGTGCCGGTAATAAAGGCCGTAACGCAGATAAATTACAAAGGGTGCCCGGCGCTGCTGGAAAGTTTTACGGATTTGTCCTATATGAAAGAAGCCGAAGCTCAAAAACATATGCTGGAATTGGGCGAACGCATGAGATTGCTCCTTCTCGAAAATCCCCAGATAAATTTTCTGTTCGACAGCAGATTTAGGGTAATAGAGTGCAACCCCGCGGCGGTGGAATTTTTAGGTTTTAAAACAAAAGAGGAAACGATAGCGGGCTTTGCCGAGCGTATGGAAAAAAGCATACCGCCCCTTCAACCGGACGGAAGGGTATCCATACCCCTAGCCGAAAGGCTTATGACCGCTGTTAAGGAAGGGTATGTTAAGTTTGAAACCGAGTTGATGCTGGACGGCATAAAACGGAACATCATAGTGGAACTTAAAAAAATACCGTACGAAGAAAGCTTTGCCATAGTCGGCTATGTTTTTGATATGACCGACATACATGAACGGGAATCTGCGCTGAAACACGCGCAGGAATTGAACGAGCTTCAGCTTGCTAAACTGGATTTGGTCGTGCAGGCATCAAAAATAGGTTTGTGGGATATGGATATTGTGGGCGGAGACACGACCAACCCTGATAATACGGCCTATTGGTCTGACGAATTCCGCCATATGCTGGGATATACCGATGCAAACGACTTTCCGAACACAGTTGGCATATTGCAGGAAATACTCCATCCCGATGATTTAGAAAGAGCTACACAAGAGTTCGGAAATCATTTGATGGACAAAACCGGAAAGACACCGTACGATACTGAATTCCGCCTGAGAAATAAAAACGGCGAATACGTTTACTTTCATGCCACAGGCGAAACCATCCGGGATGAAGAAGGAAACCCTGTTCGTGTAGCGGGCGCGTTGATAGATATAACCGAAGCGAAGAACATACTGCTTCTTAAAGAACAGCAGCGCGCGGACGCGTACGCCGCAAGCAAATCGAAAAGCGCTTTTCTGGCTAATATGAGCCACGAGATACGCACGCCCATGAACGCCATCATAGGCATGACTTCTATTGGCCTGTCTGCCAATGACACCAACAAGATGAAGGATTGTTTTAATAAAATAGACGGCGCTTCAAGGCATCTGCTTGGCCTGATAAACGATATTTTGGATATGTCAAAAATAGAATCCGGCAAATTCGATCTTTCCGAATCCGAATTTGATTTCGCGCGAATGATAGGACAGGTAGTAAACGTCAACAAATTCCGCATTGACGATAAAGGCCAGGTATTTACGGTTAATATCGACGAGGATATCCCACCCTATTTATTCGGCGACGACCAGCGTATTTCCCAGGTAATTACAAACCTTATAAGCAACGCAAGTAAATTTACACCCGAAAACGGAAACATAAAACTTGACGCGCGGTTCATAAGTGAAGAAAACGAAGTTTGCACTATACAAATCTCCATAACCGACTCCGGCATCGGCATAAGCCCCGAGCAGCAGGCAAAGCTCTTCCAGTCATTTCAGCAAGCCGAGAGCGATACATCCCGAAAGTTTGGCGGCACAGGGTTAGGCCTTGCCATATCCAAGAGCATAGTGGAAATGATGGGCGGCAGGATATGGATAGAAAGCGAGCTTGGTAAAGGCGCGGCTTTTATATTCACTATGCAGGTAAAACGGGGATCGGGCAAACCGCCGGAGGAAACGATACAAAACGTGGCCATAGATCATTTCGAAGGTCATTACATACTGCTGGCGGAGGATATAGAAATAAACCGCGAGATAGTGCTGGCGCTTTTGGAGCCTACGCTATTAACGATAGACTGCGTGGAAAACGGCAGGGAAGCGCTTGAAATGTTCACGGCTTCTCCCGACAAGTACGAACTGATATTTATGGATATGCAAATGCCGGAAATGGACGGGCTTGAGGCGACCCGGCAGATACGCGCGCTGGATATTCCCTTTGCAAAGACTATACCGATCATCGCTATGACCGCCAACGCGTTCAGGGAGGATGTAGTTAAATGTCTTGATGCGGGAATGAACGGGCATCTTGGAAAACCGCTGGATTTTGACGACGTTTTAAACAAGCTGCGGACATATTTAACTGTAGGTTTTTATAACGGTCTGGTATGGGATAAAAAATTTGAGGTAGGAAACAGCACGGTGGACAGACAGCATAAAAGCCTGTGCGAAATGATCAATACCCTTATTTTGCAGTGCGAACATGGTAAAGCCGCGGAAACCCTGCATGAGACATTGGCATTTTTAGTGGATTACACTGTTTATCATTTTAGCAACGAGGAAGCCTTGCAGATAGAATCCGGTTATCCCGGATATGAAGAACATAAGCGTATTCACGAAGATTTTAAAATTACGGTATCCGGTTTGGTAAAGCGTTTTGAAGATAACGGTTCAACAGAAGATTTGGTAAAAGATATTCGCGAAACCGTTATAGGGTGGCTTACCAATCATATGCAAAATGAAGACACAAAAATCGGCAAACATATACGCGGGAAGATCAAATAAAGACACTAAGAAAACCGCTTGCTCTATTTATAAAAGCCCTTATCATACCGGCTTAAAGGCCGGCATGATAAGGGCTTTTATAAATAAAACGGGGATATATCTATATTTACCCGGCTATCTTCTTTTACGGCCAACCAGGATTATTACAATGGCCAGAACCGGAATGATGCCCGCTATGGCCAGCGGCAGGGCGGTGGAGCCGGTATCATCGCGCTCCGTTTTAGCCGGTTCGTGCGCGGATACGGCGGGCGGCTGCCCTGCCGCGTTTTCCGCCGCTTCCGGCGCACCTGTTGCTCCGGGAGCGGAATCCATGGCGGCTAAAGCGGCTTCCGCTACGGCCAAGCCTGCTTTTGCTTCGGCAAGGGCCTCCTCCAGCTCGGCTATATAGGCTAACGAGGCCTCCTCCAAGCCTTCTCTATATGCTTCAAAAGATATAAAGTTATCTGCCTTGGCAACAGCGGCATTTGCTATAACAGCCCAGCGGTCCAGTTTTTTTACCACGGCATAGCCTTCGCTGAAATTATTCACGTCGTCGAATATAAGCGGCACAATCGTTTTACCGCCCGCGTCAATAAAACCCCATTTACCGCTTTTTTCTACAGCGGCCAGGCCTTCGTTAAAATCCCCTGTCCAATCGTATTCCAAAGGGGCGGCTATACGGCCACGGGTATCTATAAAACCCTTAAGGCCGTCCTTTTCCACACAGGCCAGCCCCTCGTTAAAGTTAAGCACCATATCATATTCCAAGGGTATAGCCAGCCTGCCCCTGGTATCTATATAGCCCCATTTGCCGTCCATCTCGACCCCGGCCAGCCCTTCTTTAAAGCTGAACACCCAGTCGTAATCCAAAGCTATAGCGGTTTGGCCTCTTTTGTCAATAAAACTCCATTCCTCCACTTCCGCGGACCATTTCCTTACCGCGGCCAGCCCCTGGCTGAAGCTAAAGGCCCAGTCGTACTCCAAGGGTATCACGATCTTTCCGCGGGCGTCTATATAACCCCTTTTGCCGTCCCTGCCTACCACGGCCAGGCCTTCCTTAAAATCATCCGCGTAATCGTATTCCAGCGGTACAACAACGGCACCCGAAATATCAATAAAGCCGCATAGCTCGTCCTTGCTTACCATAGCCAGCCCTTCGTTGAAATCGTATGCGTAATCATATTCCAGGGGTATCACGATATTGCCGGATGTATCTGCAAAGCCACACTTATCGTCTTTTTTGACCACGGCCAGGCCTTCGTTGAAATAGCCTATATAATCGTACTCCAAAGGTACCGTTACATGGCCGTAGATATCGATTATACCAATTTTATCGTCTTTATTTACCGCCAGCAGCTCCGGACCTGCAGGATATACGTCGAAATAATCCAACTCCGGCCCGGACAGCACAATTATATCCTCCGGCTGTGCGCCTAAAGCGGCAAGAGGGCAAAGCAGAAGCATACAAAGGGTTATCACCGGCACTAAGGCTGCTTTTTTCATAATCCGTGTTTCCTCTCTTTCTTAGGCTTAAGGGATGCGGACCCTTAAAGCTGTCTTTCTTCTATAAAATATCATACCTAAAAATAGCTGCCGTGTCAAACATAAGATTGGATGTTGACTATTAGCGGCAATTTGTTTATAGTAAGATAAGCAAGCATTACAGACAAGGAGGCCATCATGCGCATAAAAGACCTGCTGGCAGGGGATACACGCCCCATACTGGCCGACGGAGCCTACGGCACCTATTACCGCAGCCTTACCGGTGACGACGGCCCCTGCGAACTGGCCAATATAGTACAGCCGCAGTTGGTGCTGGATATGCACCGCCATTATATGGAAGCAGGGGCGCGTGTGCTGTATAGCAACACCTTTGCCGCCGGACAATTGTTGGCGAGAGACGAAGCCCGCCTTAAGCCGGTAATAGAAGCGGGTTGGGCCTTGGCGAAGCAGGCGGCGGGAGATACGGCCGCGGTACTGGCGGATATCGGCTATATTACCTACAAAGACGCCGCCCGGCAGCAGGAGGAAGAAAAAGCCGACCGCTACCTGCAATTGGCGGAGTTGTTCCATAAAGCCGGCGCCACGGATTTTGTGTTTGAGACCATGGCGGAGTTTTCTCTTTTAAAGCCGGCCTTAAGCTATTTGCGGCGTAAGCTGCCGGATGCTTTTATACTGGTCACTTTTGCCGTTTCTCAGGACGGCTACAGCAAAAAGGGCCGTTATTACAGGGATTTACTGGACGCCGCTTTTGCCTGCCCGGATGTTTCCGCAGCCGGGCTAAACTGCGTATGCGGCCCCGGCCATATTTTTAGCCTGCTGGCCTCCTACCCCGCAGGCGGGCGGCTGCTGGCGGCATTGCCTAACGCAGGGTATCCCAGCATGGTGGATATGCGTCCTGTTTACGGAAATAATGAGGATTACTTTGCCGCCCGCCTGCGGGAACTGGGGGAAGCGGGCTGCTTTATGGTAGGCGGCTGCTGCGGTACCACACCGGCCCATATAGCCAGGGCATCCTCTGTTTTAGCTGCCCCGCAGCAGCCTGTTAAAGCGGTAGATCCGGCCATACGCAAACAAAAGCAGCCCGCCGCCTCTTTGGCCAGGGATACAGCGGATGTAAGGGAGAGCTTTGCCGCCAAGCTGCGTGCGGGCCGCCGGGTAACGGTGGTGGAACTTAACCCCCCTGCGGCCTGCGACGCCGGACATTTTATGGAGGCGGCGCGCTTTGCAAAGGAGGCCGGAGCCGATATTTTAAGCGTTACCGATTCCCCGTTGGCCCGCGCCCGCGCCGACAGCCTGATGTTGGCGGCCAAGCTGCGGCGGGAAGCAGGCGTAGAGGTACTGCCCCATTTAAGCTGCCGCGACCGCAACCGCCGGGGCATAAAGGCGGCGCTTTTGGCCGCGGCCATAGAGGATATACGCTATGTGCTGGCGGTACGGGGCGATACCAGCGACGATGGCGTATTTAGCCTTAGTTCCCGGGAATTGATGGCCTTTATAGAAAGCCTGAACAGGGAACTACTGGCAAAAAACAGCTTTTTTACAGGGGGCGCTTTAAATATAAATGCCTGCAATTTTTCCGCCGAACTGAAAAGAGCCCACGCCAAGGAGGATGCCGGCTGCTCTTTTTTCCTGACCCAACCGGTATTCGACGCACAGGGCGTGGAAAACGTGGCAAAAGCAACGGAAGGGCTAAAAAGCCCGGTACTGGCCGGTATTTTGCCCCTGGCCGGATACAAAAACGCCCTATTTTTACAACAGGAGGTCGGCGGTATCACTATACCCGCAGCACTGCTGCACAGCCTGGAACACAAGGACGCCGCCGCCACAAGGCAAATTTCCCTGGATCACTGCCGCTTTATGATGAAGGAGCTTGAACCGCTCTGCGCGGGCTTTTATTTTATGACCCCCCTGAATAAAATAGAGTGGGTCTGCGAACTTATGACAGATGATGAACAATGATAAAATGTTTAACTTCGCAAACAAAATGTTTAGATATCTAAATAAAATGTTTAACTTCGCGAATATTTTTTGATCATCAAATAATCCTTATCTGTTCCCCGTTTATCGTTTATTTAATTTTAGGTCGTGGTTTTTATGTACCGCCTGCTAAAAATATTATCCGCGCTGGCTTTAAGCGTCGTTATCTACGGGGCGCTGCTTTGGCATGGGCCGGAAGTGAACCGCCGCGCCGAAACCATCATCTGGGCCGAACCAAGGCTGGATAATATCTATATATACGGCGAAAACGCCCATTTTAGCCTGGAACCCGGCTACGGCGAAGATGTGCTGCTGATAAAAGAAAAGGGCCGCTTGTATTGCCGCCCTGCCGCGTATATAAACCGCGGGCTGTACCTGCCGGAGCTGGAAAGCGGCCTTTACCGCCTTTATGCCGCCGATTTAAGCGTGCTGGCCCCCAAAGATTTTGAGCTTACCGGCTATACCATCACCCGCGGCGGGCAGAACCTTTTTTATAGTTTTTACAGCGAAAAGGGGCGGCTGGTTTTAAGCGTGGAAGCGGTATCCGCCCTGCCGGAGGAGGTGTTCGATGTTATCATCGACGCCGGTCATGGCGGAGACAACAGCGGGGCTACCCGCCGTGGCCGCGAGGAAAAGGAGGAAAACCTGCGTTCCAGCCTGTACATGGCGGAGCTTTTCCGCGCGGCCGGATTGAAGGCGGCCCTTACCAGAAAAACAGATGAAATACCCGGCCAGCCCGGTGTAGCGGAGGCCGATATAGACCCCTATGTAGAGCAGGGACGTGTATATTTGGCTTATAGCACGCAGGCCAAATACTATATATCCAACCACTTGAACGCTTCCGCCAAGGCCGATCTGCGGGGCTGGCAGCTTTTTCGCTCGGTGCAGGCGGACGAAGCCTGGCAGCTGGCTATCTCCGCCGCTTTCACCTGCTACGGGCATCCGCCCAACAACTCTTATCCCCGTCTGGGGGAGGCGGGCATTTACCGCCGTTATTCCCAGGATAACGAGGAAACCGGCAGCGATTATTACTATATACTGCGGGAAACCGGAGGGGAGCTATCCAGGCCGCGCAACTTTTCCGCCGCCTACCCCGGTATGGATCTGCGCCGGGGCGCGGAAGGCATACTGGTGGAGTATCTGTTTTTTGATAACTCCGCCGACCTTGAATATTGGGATGAAAACTGGCAGGGACTGGTGGAAGCGGTGGCGGATGGCTGTTTGCGCTATTGGGGCATAATAAAATAAGCGGATACGCCTTTATAAAGACGATCCGCTTATTTTATTCGTTAAAATATATTCTGGGCAGGCGCTGTCCGAACCGGGCCACTACCTCGTCGGAGATAGTCTGCGCATTAAGGGCTATTTCCTCCGGTGTTATAAGCTCTTTGCCCTGCCGCCCCATTATCACCGCTTCGTCCCCGGCTTGCGCATCCGGTATATCCGTTATATCCGCCATAAGCTGATCCATGGTAACGCTGCCGACAATAGGCGCGCGGCGGCCGTTTATAAGCACAGACCCCCTGTTGCCCGTTAAGCGCGGTACGCCGTCCGCGTAGCCCAGGGGCAATGTGGCGATACGGCTTGGTCGCGCGGCCTGCCAGCGGCAGCTGTATCCTACATATTCCCCCGGTTGCAAGGTATGTATCTGCGCTATATTGGCCGTAACACGCATCACCAGCTTAAGCGGCAGTTTATTGCGCAGATGCTCCGCCGGGCAGCAACCGTACATCATTATACCGGGGCGCACCATATCCAGCCAGGAGGCGGGAAAGCCCACCACGGCCGGGCTATTGGCTATATGCCGCAAAGGCGCCTTTAACCCTTGTGCCCTCATGGCTTCCGTAAAATCCGAAAAACGCCGCAACTGCCCTTCGGCATGGCTAAGATCCGGGGCGTCTGCGCAGGCAAAATGACTGAAAACGCCCTCTACCTTAAGCTTGGGCAGGCTATAGAGGCGTTTCAGCTCCGCCATATCTGTGGGCCGGGAGGAAAAACCCAGGCGGGTAAGGCCGGTATCCAGCTTGATGTGTATGGCGGCGTTTTTGCGCAGCCTTACTGCCGCCGCGGAGATAGACGCGGCGTTTTCGTAATCGAAAACAGCCATTTGCACATTAAAGCGCAGGGCCTGCTCTATCTCTGCCGGAGCTGTCCATCCCAGGTTAAGCATAGGCGCGGCGATACCTGTTTGACGCAGCTTTACCGCTTCGTCGATAGTGGCCACGGCTAAAGAGGCGGCTCCGGCAAAAAGCGCCGCCCGCGCTATGGGCAAAGCGCCGTGGCCATAGCCGTCTGCCTTTACCACGGCCATAAGCAAAGCAGGAGACACCTGGGCGCTCATTACCGCCACATTATGGCGCAGCGCGGCCAGATCCACCTCCAGGCGGGCCGGCCGGCCGGATATGCTGGGCTGCACGGATATACCTCCCTTGCGCAACTGTTTTACGCGTAGTTTTTTATGTTTTTTAGGGCAGACACAAGGTCTGCCCTACTGCGTACATTGTTTATCGTATATCTTGATTTGTTAATTGTTGATCGCCTTGAACGCCGCTCCTACATGCTTTAATATATCCTGCGGCAGCAGGGATGCCTCGCCCACGGCCTCCGCCGCCAGATCCCCTGCTTTGCCGTGCAGCCAGACCGCGCAGGCCGCCGCCACCGACGGGGCCAAACCCTGGGCCAGCAATGCCGCCACCATACCGGCCAGCACATCGCCGCTGCCCCCAACGGCCATTCCGGGATTACCGTTATTGTTAAGGAATATGCGTCCTTCCGGCGTGGCTATCAAGGTGCCCGCGCCCTTTAGTATCACTATAACCCCGCATTGCTTGGCAAACTCCACAGCTACCTCTATGCGGTTTTCCTGTACTACCTCCACATGAACTCCCAAAAGCT
>Ga0082212_10012779_pt1 | contig 10559 bp, 7 predicted proteins | sample TergutNt197P3_FD_71548 | JGI IMG/M metagenome (GOLD analysis project Ga0082212, IMG submission 71548) | Neocapritermes taracua P3 segment gut microbial communities from Petit-Saut dam, French Guiana - Nt197 P3 | ecosystem: Host-associated > Arthropoda: Insects > Digestive system > Gut ...
CTGCTGCCTTCACGGTAGATGAACGTCGGCCCCGTGATGAAAACAATATCCGCTATTTCTTTCAGAGGAACGTATTTATCGTCAATTGAGGGGATGAGGATGTTGCCGATTTTCGTTTCGTCGTCGCGATATTCTTCCTGAAAACGAATTCGGACGTCGAAAGTGCGCTCGTCTTCGTAAAACTTTGTAACTGCTTTTCCGCCAATTGCCATTTCGACAACCGCCTGCGCATCGGCCATCGAAACGGCATAACGCGCCATTCGCGCCTCGTCGAGTTTGATTTGCAATTCGGGCAAACCGACGCTGCGATATACGTTGACATCCGCTATGCCGCGCACATCGCTGATAACGGCGGCTACCTCGTCGGCTAAGCCCTCCAACTGAAATAAATCGCTACCGAAAATCTTTATTACTAACGAGCTTTTAACGCCTGCTACATACTCCTCTACATTGTCCTGTATCGGCTGGCTGAAGCCAAAATCAATACCGGGGTACACGTCAAGCGTCTGTTGCAGTTCGGCAAGCAGCACGTCTTTTTTTATTTTGCGCGTCCATTCCTTTTCGGGCTTTAATTCAATATGAAACTCGATGTTGAAAAATCCGGTCGGATCGGTACCGTCGTTAGGACGTCCCGTCTGCGTGAGTATGAACTTTACCTCGTCGAAGGCGCGCAGTTTGGCTTTCATCTCTTTGGTTAGACGCACCGATTCGTCCAAGTCAATACTGTTAGGCAGGGTGGCGCGTACATATACCGCTCCCTCGTTGAGTTGCGGGATAAACTCGGACCCATGATTTAAAAAACCAAACACACATGCGGCAAATAATAGGCAGAAGCCAGCAATTACGGCGCGTTTGTTCCGCGCGCTAATACTATAAATTGCAATGATTGATTGGATAAGGAAACGGCTTGCCATGTTATGCTTATCAGTAATCGCTTTTGTAAGAAGGAATTTACACATCACCGGAACATAAGTCAAACTCAATATCAGCGAACCGAGCAGCGCATAACCCAGCGTAAAGGCAAGCGGCGAAAACATCTTGCCCTCTACCCGCTGGAACGAGAAAATGGGAAAGAGCGCAACCACCAGAATCAACTGGGCAAAAAAGATGTACGTCGCCACGCTTCCGGCGGCGCGTTTGATAAGTCCTGATTTAAGCGCTTTGCCGAAACGCGCAGCGCCCAATTCCTTTGATTTCTTCGCGAGTTCCACAAAAACGTGCTCAACAATGACCAATGTGCCTTCGAGTAGCAGACCGAAATCAAGGGCGCCCATCGAAATGAGATTTGCCGGAAGTCCCTGTATCCGCAGCATAATGATGGCAAAGAGAAACGACATAGGAATAACGGTAGCTACAATCAGCGTGGTGCGCCAGTTGAACAGAAACAGAAACACGATACAGGTAACGAGAATAACGCCTTCGATGAGATTACGGGTAACGGTACGCACGGTTGCGTCGACGAGCGTTGTGCGGTCAAGGAACGGTTGGATACGCACGTCGGCAGGCAGTATGCGGTCGTTCAGTTCTGCGATTTTTACTTTCAGATTTTTGATAACTTCACCCGGATTCTGTCCGCGCAGCATGATGACAATGCCTTGAACCACATCGTCGTCGTCGTCAAGCCCTACCTGTCCGAGGCGAGGCATGGACGACACAACAACATCTGCCACTTGTTTGATGCGAATCGGCGTAGAACCTTTTACCGTTATAAGCACGTTTTCGATGTCTTCGATGCTTTCTAACAACCCGATGCCGCGTACTACATAAGCCTGTCCTCCTTTACGGATGACGTCGCCTCCCACGTTGATATTACTTTTCGCCATGGCTTCGTAAACCTCTAACGGCGAGAGGTCGTAATTATTCAGTTCGACAGGGTTTACCCGAATTTCGTAAATTTTTTCTTCGCCGCCAAAACTGACGATGTCGGCAACACCCGGTACCGAAAGCAATTCGCGCTGCACCACCCATTCGTCAATGGCGGCTATTTCGCGGATAGGTCGAGTACTTTTCAGCACATAGCGATAGATTTCGCCTGTTGCGCCCGATGGCGGTTCGATGGATGTTTCGGCGTCTTCGGGCAACTCAAACCCCTGCATCCGGTTGGATGCGTATTGCTGGGCAAAGAAATCATCCACGCCGTCCTCAAAAATAACCGTTACAACAGATAATCCGAACAGCGATGTGGAACGAACCTCGGCTTTTCGCGGTATGGTGTTCATGACGCGCATGACAGGCAATGTGATGAATTTTTCTACTTCTTCGGCGCTGCGACCCTGCCATTGCGTGATGATACGCGCGCGGGTGTTGGTCACGTCGGGATATGCTTCAATAGGCGTATTCATATAGGCTGTAACGCCCGCAACAACAAGTAATCCGGACAGAAACAGAATTAAAACGTGGTTGCGCAAGGCAAAAGCGACTATGTGCTGAACAAATTTGTGCATAAGTTACAATCCTTTCAGTTTGCTGTACATTAAAAGATTATCCTTTACAACGACCTGGTCGCCCGCTTCAATTCCTGCTTCAATGTAACTTGTCCCATTGGTTTGGGCAAAAAGCGTTACTTCGGCGATAACAAAACCGACGGTCGTCTGCTTCACTACAAAATAGCGGTCGTCGTCGAAAATCAAGGCTTTGTTCGGTACGGTTGCCTTCTGTACTTCGCGACTGTCGCGAAGTGCGAGATCGACTGCCATTTCAGGTTTGAGTCGCAAGTCGGCGTTAGGCGTCACTATACGCGCTTTCAGCACGTGTTCTTCCGGATCGAACTCCTGCGACATAACGTCAATCTTTCCGTGAAAAACCTCGTCGGGATATGCCAGCGTCTTGAACTCGACAGGCATACCCTCTTTGACAAATGCGAGGTTCCCCGCATATATATTGGCGATGACCCAAACGCGGCTGATATCGGCTATCACAAACAACGGATCGCTTTCGGCGGCAATCTGCATACCGGCGGTGACGTTCTTCTTCACTACAAAACCGCTGATGGGTGACTTAATCACAAATGTGCCGTCTATCCCCGAAGATCCATAAAGCGAAAGATTGATATGCGTCTTTTCTAATGACGCTTCCGCTTGTTTCAACAGTCCTTGCGCTTCGAGCAAATCTTTCTGCGACGCCAGATTATCCTGATACATGCTTTGTACGCTTTCCAATTCGCGCTGCAAGATTTTGATTTCTGCCTCAAGGCTCTTCCGCTCCGCTTCCATTTCGCTCAATTCGATACTGCGGACAACTGCCATCGTTTGCCCGCTCTCCACGCGGTCGCCCAAATGGAAATGCGTACTTACAACCGTTCCGCTTACTAACGAAACATAGTGAATAAGCCTGTCGTGGTCGTAATCTACCTTACCGGTCAACTTTAACTGCCGTTCTACATTTTGAACGGTAACCATACAGGTTTCTATATTGTTAAGAAATGCAGCGTCGAACATTTCTTCCGGCTGTGCCGCTTCCTGTTGCCTTCTTCCACAGGAAAACACAACTATAAATGTGATAGTTAATATAATATACTTTTTCATTTTGATATTTATTTGAACATTTGTAGCATAATTTCAAATTGTTACTTTTTTTATTGCGATCCTATGTGACAATCCATTGGTAATTGATAGTTGACTATAATGCTGTCCCCACCGTATACTGCAACTCCTCGAAACCTGTTATTACGTCTTTCTGTGCGACTATCATGGTTCGTTTATTGTCTTTCCATGTCGAGAAAAAATCAAGAAACTCCACGATGCCGATATCTTTATTCATGTAATAGCGGGTATAACTTTCCAGCATCTCATCGAGGTCAGCCATAAACTCATTGCTAATCCGGCGCTGAAAATCATACGCTAACTTATAGTTTTGCATGGCATGGATAACCTCGTTACACACTTCCAACTTCTTTTGCTCTGCTAATAGCCGTTTTTGTCTGACGACAAATTGCGCCGCCCTGATGTTCCCTTTGTTACGGTTGAAAAGAGGAAGGTCAATACTTACCCCCAAACCAAAAAAGTTTGGCGTAACGCCGCCTGCACGGTCGTAAGTAGCGCCGAGCATAAGATCTGGCGTTCGTTGCGACTGCTCGTAACGCAACGACTTTTCAGAATAATCTTTTTGATATATCGCCTCTTTCAAATCTGGACGGAACGAATCGGCAAGGTCTATCAGTTTGCTATACGAAAGTTCGTCAGGCGACTTGGCAGAAAAGTCTGTTGAAGTTATCACAATCCCGGTTGGCGTTTGAACGCACAGTAATATTTTCAGGTCTTTTTGCTGTTGGTTCATTTCCTTTTGCAGATCGTTGATTTCAGCGTGTACTTCAAGTAACGAAGCCTGCAATCGCAATAGTTCGCTTTGTGAAGCATTGCCTTGAGCAACCTGATTCCGGTAACCGTCAATGAGAACTTCAAGTTTTCCGCGCTGGATTTCAAGTACTGTACGATATTCCTGTAAATACAAAATTTCAACACAAGCGTTTCGCAGTTCCACTTTTAGGCTTCGCAGCAATTCCTCGAAATACTGTACGGCAATTTCACGAGAAACATGTTCCATGTCCACTAACTTACGCCGTTTACCGCCTATTACAATTACCTGTTCCACTCCAACGGCAAATTGTGTGTTTCGTGCAAACGAGCCGAGTATCGGAGGAATGATTTCGTCCTCGCCATTACGTTGTTTCTCTGTAGTCCAAAGGTTTACATCCTGAATCGAAAACGTCGGGTTTGGCCATAGTTTTGCCTGCATGATGGCGGCGTCCGCCAGGTCGATATTTAATTTTTCTGCAATTAATAACAGATTTTGCCTGATAAAGAGGCCTTCGGCTTGCGCCGTTGTTAAATATATGGTGTCGGTCTGTGCCGAAACGCATCTGCATATTAGCAACATGCCTGCACACACGAATATTTTCATATTCAATTAAGAATTAAAAATTAAGAATTAAGAGAGCGTTCTCATTGAACGCAGAGTAAAATAATTGTCAACTTTCAATTATCAATTGACTTTCGGGCGGGTGGTCAATCGTTCCGTAAATATGTAGAGAATAAATAGTTTCGTCAGTCAGATAAAACGAATTTCTGCCCGAAAATTGAGGACACGCCAAACAAATGGAATACATCAGGTTTTGGGCAATCAGGGGTTGCGTTGAATGCGCGGCATGGTATTGCTCCGGTAAATCGCCGTCCTCGTCTGTTTCGTTGGTTCCGCCTGCCCAATTGATGATGACTTCGAGCAAACTGTTGATTTCATTACCTGAAGAATTGGATATTTCGATGCCGGGCATAGCCACAAAAAGCCCTCTGTTGATGTAAAATACCAACAAAAATGCTATCATGGGATATTTGAACCGGTTGTTACGCATATCGGGTGCAAATATAAGGAGTTTTTTGTTAAAAATTTTTTTACTACTTTTACGCCCAGTTTTAACAATGAACCATCAAATAAATTTAAAACATGACCGTCACACGAAGAAATTTTATCAAATCGTCCACAGTATTAGCGGCAGGTGTAGCTATTCCTGCATGGGGAAAAACATCAGCTAACGACAAAATTAATGTGGCATTAATCGGTTGCCGCAATATGGGATGGAGCGATCTTACCGATTTTTTGCTTCACCCTGAAGTACGTTGTGTTGCTTTAGCCGACATTGATCAGAGTATATTGGCATCCAGAACGGAAGAGCTCGAAAAAAAGCAGGGAGCAAAACCTGATGTATATGGAGATTACCGCAAAATTTTAGACCGGAAGGATATTGATATTGTGATAATTGGCACGCCAGATCATTGGCATTGCCTGCAATTTGTTGACGCTTGCAAAGCAGGAAAGGATGTGTATGTTGAGAAACCTGTCAGCAACAGCATTGCCGAATGTGATGCGATGGTTGCCGCAGCAGGCAGATACAACAGGATTGTACAGGTAGGACAACAACAACGTAGCAGTGGTCACTGGAAAGAAATGGTCGAGTACCTTCGTTCGGGAAAATTGGGCAACATTGGACATGTACATGTCTGGGCTAATTTTAATTATGCCTCCATGGCGCCACTTGGTCCTGACAGCAAGGCGCCCGATGGTGTAGATTTTGAAACATGGTTGGGCCCGTCACCATCCAAAACATTCAACCAGCAACGTTTCCATGGATCATGGCGTATGTTTTGGAATTATGGCGGCGGTTTGTTGACCGATTGGGGAGTACATCTTCTTGATATGGGTTTGTGGGGTATGGACGTCAAAACATTACCGTTAAAAACCAGTTCCTTTGGGGGAAAATTTATCCGTCCCGACGGCGCGCATGAAACCTTCGATACACAAATGGTAACCTGGCAGTTCGATAAATTTATCATGACCTGGGAAAATGTAGCAGGTACCGAAACCGGCCCTTACGGAAAAAATTATGGGGTACTGTTTCGTGGCGCCAATGGTACACTGGTTGCCAACAGGGATAATTGGGAAATATACCCTGAAAGAGATAACCGTACCAGAGCAGCAAAAGTTCCTGAGATGACTGTAAAAGCAGATTTTCAGGATCATCGCCTGCATGTAACCAATTTCCTTGAATGTGTCAAAACCCGAAACAGCCAAACGGCATGTACCATTGAAAACGGCAGCCTTTGCGCTAAATATGCCCATTTGGGAAATATTGCCGCCCGAACAGGATTGTCGCTATCGTATGATGACGCTCGGAAAAAATTTAACCTTGCTGAAGCAGATAAATATTTCCAGCCGATTTACCGCGAACCATGGAAATTTCCGGTTATTTCCTAATCTGATGAAACCATTTAATAATTCTTACGTATATATAATTTTAAAAAAGAAAAAAGTATGAAAATAAAGTATTTTACAAATTGCTGCCTCATTGTTTTTTTGGCAACAATAACGCTGGCAGGATGTTCGCGTTCAGTGAAACGCATTGACCCCAGTACGCAAACCGATTTGAGCGGACGGTGGAATGACACCGATTCGCGATTGACCGCTAACGCCATGATTGAACAGATGTTCGGTAATTCATGGGCAATCGCTTTCGAGCAGCGACATCAGAAAAAGCCGGTTATTGTGGTGGGATTAATCAGCAACAAAAGTCACGAACACATCAATACCGAGACCTTTATCAAGGATTTGGAGCGGGCAATCATCAATAATGGTTCTATACGTCTGGTGGAGGCTGGCGAAGCTCGCGAGGCGCTGCGTCGTGAGCGGGCAGGACAACAGGAATTTGCTTCGCCTGAAACCACGAAAAAATGGGGACTCGAATTAGGCGCTGATTTTATGTTGCAAGGTACAGTTAATTCTATTGTAGACAGTTACAGACGTAATCAAACGGTTTATTATCAGATAGACCTGACCTTGTCCAATATCGAAACCACCGAAAGAGTGTGGATGGGCAACAAAGAAATCAAAAAAGCAATACGTAATTGATTGTAAATTAAGAATTAATAATTACGAATTGACATGCGCAAACGTTGCTGTCGTTGGTTGATATTGGTATCCGCTGCTGTTTTTTTAGGTGGTTGCGCAAGCTATTATGCAAAGAATATCAAACTATACCGTGCTATTGAAACGGGACAGTTTGAGGCAGCAGACAAATTACTTGATAAAGATGCAAAGGACATCAATAACCGGAACAAGTTGCTGTATTATTTAAATCGTGGTTATGTGACATGGATGCTGAATAATTACCGTCAATCGGTTAATTATCTGAATACGGCCGAAAATCTGATTGATGATTACCGACGTACTCTTGGCGCTGAAGCGTTGGCATTAGTCACCAATCCCATGATGAAACCTTATCACGCTGAAGATTTTGAGGTGGTGATGGTCAACTGTTTCAAGGCGATCAATTTCATGCAAATGGACGAATACGAAGCAGCCATGGTGGAATGTAGACGCATCAACCTGAAATTGAACCAACTGAATGATAAATATCCAAGCCATAAAAATCGTTACCAGCGCGACGCCTTTGCCAATGTGATGATGGGATTGCTGTACGACGCCAATGGTGATTACAACAACGCCTTCGTCGCGTACCGGAATGCTTTGGAAATTTACGAATCCGATTATTCCAAAAATTTTAACATACAACCGCCGCAACAGCTCAAGTTGGATTTGCTTCGCACGGCGCGTGCCAGTGGTTTTGGCGATGAATTGGATTTTTACGAACGTAAATTTGGCATGAAATATGCACCTGCACCAAAGTCTGAAACCGAAATGCTCTTTTTTTGGATGAATGGCTTTGGGCCTGTAAAAGATGAGTGGAGTATCAATTTTTCAGTGGTCAGAGGCGCTGGCGGAATGGTCACTTTCGTGAACGAAGGCGAGGGGCTCTCATTTCCTTTCCCATTAGGTTCATCATCAGAAAGTAATGGCTTTTCGGACTTGAAATTTGTGCGGGTCGCTTTCCCGAAATACGTGGAGCGTAAACCAACATCGGTAAGCGCAGTGATCAGATCGGGTTCATCAAATTACACGCTCGAACCTGCCGAAGACATCAATGCAATAGCCTTCAAAACGCTGAATGACCGTTTTATGCGCGAAATGGCCGGTTCGTTGCTTCGGATTGCCACCAAACAAGTTCTTGAAGAAGCTACCCGCAAAAAAGACAAAAATGCTGGCGCTATTTTAAGCATAGTGAACGCAGTTACAGAAAAAGCAGATACGCGCAACTGGCAATGTCTGCCGCATGGAATATCTTACGCACGTATCCCGCTGACCAATGGTAATAATCAACTGACATTAAACGTCAAAATGAACGACGGGAGAACAGTTTCAACGGATGTATCCATACAAGCAAAACAGGGAAAAACTTATTTCCATGCGTTTCATACGCTAAATTAACACAAGTAGTTTACATTTTACCAAGTGAAGCCGCTACAACATTTGCCACCAGTGACCTGAGTCGCACCGCATTGCCATCGTCGTAGGGATGTACGCGATTTGCCAATAGAATAACCGCAATGCCATGTACAGGATCAATCACGATAGATGTTCCTGTATAACCGGTATGTCCGTATGCATGGTAAGAAAATAAATCCCCTGTGTTTGATGCATAATCGGAATGTAAATCCCATCCGGGCGAACGGCCAAACTGTTTGAGCGATTCGGGAACGGAGGTCATAGTTTTTACACCTTGTGGGCTTAAAATTCGTTTACCTTTATATTCGCCGCCATTTAGCAAGGCCGCCGATAAAATGGCTAAATCTTCGGCGTCGGAAAATACGCCGGCATTTCCAGAAATACCGCCATTCATCACTCGCGCCAACGGGTCGTGAACAACACCGCGAAGCACACTTCCATCCGGTTGTTTTTCGGTGGGAGCTACTCTATCGAGCGTTTCGCCTACAGGTTGATAGTCTGTATGTTTCATTCCCAACACATCAAAAATATTGGTTTTGGCAAAAGCCTTCAAACTTTGTCCAGTCACAATTTCAATAATTCGTTGCAAGGTAATGTAATTCAGGCAACTGTATTGAAAAACAGTTCGCGGTTCAAAATCACGTTCACAAGTAGCAATATATTCGATAAGCCCGTCAGGGTTTGGAGCGCCGTAACGCTTTTCTAACGAATCGACCGGCGCATAAGGCGGAAGCCCTGATGTGTGGGTGAGTAAATCCACGACCCGTATATTTCCCCGAAATTCAGGAATATATATGTTTACGCGATCGATGAGGCGCAACTTTCCCCGTTCAACCAAAATCATGACCGAAATCGCCGTAGAGACAGATTTGCTGACCGAAGCCATGTCAAATACCGTATGCACATCCATCGGCACTACCGACGGATAGATTTGTTTGTCGCCGTATGCTTTCAGATAGACCATTTTGTCCTTAGATACGACTGCCAAAACGGCGCCCGGAATATCTTTACCGGCAATTGCCTGTAAAATTACTTCATCCGCATATTGCAAATGTCGTGCATCTATTCCTGCCTGTTCAGGCATGATCCTGTCTAAAGTTTGTGCCATTAGTTGCAAACCGAGCAAACAACCTAAAAAAACAAGGGAACCTTTCATATTATTTCTTTATGATGATAAATTTATTCTTCCTGTCATTCCATTTCTTTCACTTCCAATTTTATTTTATCCGTACCATCCAATCCGCTTTTATCTACGGCTTCTACGGCAACATGATGTTTGCCAGGCTGGAACCTGCGAACCTGCTTTCCTTCCTTATCTAAATAAACATCCGCTTTGAACCCTTCTTCGGGTTTATGGTTGAAATCCCATGAATAAAATTCGATTTCTGTATCGCTTTCGGCAGTGGCTTTAAAAGAAAATTGAGAACGTTCTTTTTCTTCGGCGGTTAACGATACTTTGGGCGGTTTTCCGTAAGGTACGACGTCGCTGACTTTTGTCAGTTCGATGATGATATGCTGTTTATTCCTAAGCCGTGCAACTTCTTCAATAGCGCCTCTACCAAACGAAAAAGCAATAATATAGCCGACGGTTTTTCCTTCCGCTTTATTTTTCTCAAACAATTGGTTGTCGCTGCGTTGTACCGCAGAAAGAAAATTATCAATCACATTGCGTCCGATGTTGTCGGAACGTTTTATCTGTATGGGAGTGTTATCGGGCATTCTGCCAT
>Ga0082212_10012780_pt1 | contig 10559 bp, 9 predicted proteins | sample TergutNt197P3_FD_71548 | JGI IMG/M metagenome (GOLD analysis project Ga0082212, IMG submission 71548) | Neocapritermes taracua P3 segment gut microbial communities from Petit-Saut dam, French Guiana - Nt197 P3 | ecosystem: Host-associated > Arthropoda: Insects > Digestive system > Gut ...
GACTTCAAATCGAATTAAAAGTCAATACGCTGCGACCTATCAGTATTTCGATGGACGATTATTACGTGAACCGCGTAAATACGCCGCTTGACGAAACCGGCGAATACGATTTCGAATCGCTTTATGCAATTGATATAGATACATTCAGTGCTGATTTAAAGAAGATACTGAACGGGGATGAAGTCGCCCTTCCAACTTATGACTTTACAATTGGAGAGCGGGTGTACAAAGGAAATACCATTCAGATGAAAGAAAATTCGGTTTTGGTTATGGAAGGAATCCATGCCTTAAATCCGTTTCTTTTGTCGGGAATTGATCCGGCAATAACGTATAAGGTGTATGTTTCCGCCTTGACCACCATCTCCCTTGACGACCACAACTGGATTCCGACCACCGATAACCGCTTATTACGGAGAATCATCAGGGATTATCAATTCCGGAATTATTCCGCCAAGGATACCATCGCTCGCTGGCAAAGTGTCAGGCGAGGTGAAGACAAATGGATTTTTCCCTATCAGGAAGAAGCCGACGCCATGTTTAACTCTGCGATGATTTATGAGTTTGCCGCCTTGAGACGCTCAGCCGAACCTATATTATCGCAGGTTTCACCAATCGATCCCGAATATTCGGAAGCCTATCGGCTATTGAAGTTTCTCAATTATTTTAAGTATATAGATATCGATGAACTGCCCAACACTTCATTATTAAGAGAATTCCTCGGGGGAAGCAGTTTCCGGTATTAGAAAAACATCCTTGAATAATAAATCTGTCCTATCATACAATTCAATCTATTTTGGAAATGCTGAAATCTTACCTAAATTTGCACCCTATCTTTTGAAATCAAGTTCCAATGATAGACAAAACAATTTTTGAAAATAAAAAAGCGGCATATTTCACTTTGGGGTGCAAGCTGAATTTCGCCGAAACGTCCGCTATCGGGAAACAATTGGCTGAACAGGGTATTCGGAAAGTACGGTCGGGAGAAATAGCGGATATATGTATCGTCAACACTTGCTCGGTGACGGAATCCGCCGATAAAAAATGCCGTCAGGCAATTCGGAAAATCATCAGGTTACATCCGGGAGCTTTTGTCGTTGTTGTCGGATGTTATGCTCAATTGAAACCGGAAGAAGTGAGCCGGATCGAAGGCGTGGATTTGGTTCTTGGAACCGGAGAAAAAGCAAACGTTTTTCATCATTTGATTCACCGAAATAAAGACTTAAAAACGCTGGTTACGCCGATAAAAGAAATACGCGAGTTCGTTCCTTCTTGCTCCAAAGACGACCGGACACGTCATTTTTTGAAGGTGCAGGACGGTTGCGATTATTTCTGCTCCTATTGCACCATCCCGTTTGCCCGAGGGAGAAGCAGAAACGGAAAAATTACCGATTTGGTAAGAATGGCGGCAGAAGCGGGAAACGAAGGAGGCAAAGAAATTGTATTGACAGGCATCAATACCGGTGATTTCGGGAAATCAACAGGAGAAACATTTCTCGATTTGATTCAAGCCTTGGATCAAGTCGAATCTATTGAACGCTTTCGTATATCTTCCATTGAACCGAACCTGCTGGGCAACGAAATCATCGCATTCATAGCTCAATCGAAACGCTTTTCCCCCCATTTTCACATCCCACTGCAATCGGGTTCCGACGACGTACTCCGGTTGATGCGCAGGAAATACGATGCTGCGTTGTTCATATCCAAAGTAAAAAAAATAAAAGAACTATTGCCGGACGCATTCATCGGCGTGGATGTCATTGTCGGCGTCAGGGGCGAGAAAGATGAATATTTCGAAGCAACCGAACAGTTGATTGAGGATTTGCCGGTTTCACAACTGCATGTCTTCACTTATTCCGAACGCCCCGGCACACAAGCCTTGGAAATTGATTATGCGGTGCATCCGAGAATTAAACAAGAACGAAGCCGGCGTTTATTGGATTTGTCCGACCGGAAACTGAAGGAATTTTATCAATCCCAGATAGGAACAACACATAAAGTGCTATTTGAGCATACACAACGGGGAAATAAAATGCACGGATTTACCGAAAATTACCTCAAGCTGGAAGCCGGATACGACAGTTCTTGGATAAATAGACTGAAACCGGTAACTTTGGGCAATTTTAATGAAGAAAAAATGATTTTTACTATATGAATCGTCTGTTGTACACGATAATATATGCGTTTGCTTATGTAATAGCGCTTCTTCCATTCCGGATATTGTTTTTTCTTTCCGATTTCTTTTATTTCCTGATTTACTATTTGGTTCGTTACCGGAGGAAATTGGTAAGGAAAAACCTGAATAACGCCTTCCCTGAAAAAACGCCGGATGAAATCCGCAAAATCGGGAAAGACTTTTACAGGCATTTCTGTGATTATTTTTTCGAAACAATTAAACTTTTGCATATTTCCGATTCGCAAATACAAAAACGTTTCGTTATTAAAAATATAGAAACCATACAATATTTCGTGGATAAAAGGCAGCCCGTTGTTTTATATTTGGGACATTATGGTAATTGGGAATGGGTACCTTCCGGTTCATTGGGGCTGAATATGGATGAGAACACGGTCTTTGGTCAGGTTTACCGCCCACTGAAGAGCGTAACTTTTGACAGGTTCTTTCTGAATCTGCGAAAACGTTTTCATGCGGTGAATTTCACGAAACACAATGTTTTCCGCGATATTGTCAATCTGAAAAAATCGAATATAAATTGGATTTTAGGATTCATGTCCGACCAAAAACCTTCCGGTAACCAAATACCGCACCGGATGCAATTCCTGAATCAGGAAACGCCTGTTTTAACCGGAACGGAAAAAATCGCCCGTCATGTTGGCGCTGCCGTTTGTTATTTGGATATCATTTATTTGAAACGGGGATATTACGAAGCAAACATCTTTGTCATTACCGATAATCCGGTAGAAATACCCGAATTTGAAATCACGGGAAAATATATACGCCATTTAGAACAAACCATCCGGAGAAATCCTTCTGCCTACTTGTGGACACACAACCGCTGGCGATTAAAAAAATAAGACAGAAAATATAGCGCATTTCGCATTTGTCATTTTTTGATATAAAATTCTTCAAATTAGAAATATGTGATAATATTTGTTCGTTTTTTGAGCTAAACTCATATTTGTCACATAAGTTTTCTCCTTTATCAATGTTTGAAATATTTTTAAGAATCGAACACCTGAATTAGAAAAACAAAAATTAAAAAAGAATTTAAAACTGCACATCCGTATTATACTTTTGTATCGTAAATAAAATATAAATTATGAACAAATACGTATGGAAACAGGAGAAAAAAAAATTAAACAAAGCATCCTAAGTATTGCACTTATTTTATTATTGTGCGGTTACTTCTCTGCCCAAAGATTGTCCGATAGCAGTCAATTGAAAAATGCGGAACAGGAAAATAATATTCCTCATCACAGCATTGACAATACAATGCAACAAGATGAAACATTAAATGAAAATTCAGAACTTGAAGAAACAGGAGATTTAATATTGAAACTCGAAAATATTCATAACCCGTTCCAAACCCCAGTTGCTTCTCTCAACCCGGTTGCTTTTCAGGAAATAGAATAATAAAGTAACGCAAGTAAATTAAAAGAATTTTGAAATTTAATATTGAAAAATAGAGAGGTTAGTTAAGTAAGTAAATCAGTTTGTGAAGAAAGCCAAGAAAAGAAGTAAAATTCTATCTTGGCTTTTTTTTACACGTTTTACGTACCCGCTCCTATTCGGCTGCCTGTCTAAAACACCGCAGCAAAAAGACATTCTGTTCCGCGATAGTCATATCCGAATTGTCTAAAACCACAGCATCCGGCGCTTGTCTCAAAGGGCTGTCTTTCCGGGTCGAATCAATCCGGTCACGCTTTTCTATATTCATCAGGACATCTTCAAAATTGACGGTTTCGCCTTTGGCAATCATTTCATCCAAACGGCGTTGCGCCCGCACTTCGGGACGGGCGGTAACAAACAGTTTCAGTTCGGCATCGGGAAAGACCACCGTCCCGATATCCCTTCCGTCCATCACAATACCTTTATCTTTTCCCATCTCCTGTTGTTGTTTCACCATCGCCTCCCTGATGAAGCCGACGGCTGCCACCTGACTTACTTTGTCGGCAACAGCCAAACTGCGGATTTGGGTTTCGACATTTTCACCATTCAAATACGTATCCGAATCGCCTGCTTTTTCGTTGTACCGGAAAGAAATAGAAATATCGCCGATGGATTGTTTCACGGCTTCCGTATCTAAAACATCATCATAGAAAAATCTTTTTTGCATACAGTATAAAGTGACGGCACGGTACATGGCGCCGCTGTCGATGTATTTATAATGAACGGTTCGAGCCAATTCTTTTGCCATTGTACTTTTTCCGCAAGACGAATGTCCGTCGATTGCGATGAGAATTTTCTTCATAGTTTAGAGTTTCATTTCGGCTAATGAAGTGGAAATGTTAAACATTAATGAGCTTGCAGATGGATGGTATTGTCCTATGGAGCAGCCGAAAGCAAATGCTTTCACTTTCAATCCCGCACCTGCGGAAAATCCGGAAAATTTGTTTCCTTCACTCAAATGCAGGTCGGAAGCCCGTTTCGTATTGTATCCTATGCCGACCCAAAAATTGTCAGTGAGAAGAAATTCTACTCCAAACACAAGATGTTTCAATAAGTTGGTTGTAAAAGCATCCTTCTCGCCCTGTAAGTTATAAAATTGCCATTGATTCAGATATACGCCTGTTATGGAATAGCGAACAGGTGCATGGGACAACTTTTGACTGATTCCGAACTGAATATCCCAAGGTAAGTTAGCCAATTCCGTTTCGTATGCTTTGATTTGACGTCCCAGATTTTTTCCTGCTAATCCTACGGATAAGTTTTTATCCCGGTTGTAATAACTCAAGCCCAAATCGACGCCCAACCCGATAGCCGTATTGTACTCATAATTGGAATAAATGAATTTAGCGCTTACTCCGCCCCTAATTTTTTCCGATAAATCGCGTGAGAAAAAGATATTTCCGGAAATATCGGTGGCATTCAAATCTCCCAGAATAATGTTATCGCTCGTTGTTTCCAACATTTTTCCGTAGTTGGTATAAATAAACCCGGCTCCAAAAGCGCTTCTTTCACCCAAGGCTTTGGCAAAAGCAACATTACCCATATTGATGTCGGCAATATAAGACAAAAATCCTGCTGAAAACGTTAAATCCATTTCCGGTCCTAAAAAAGCGGGATTCTGAAAAATCAGGGATAAATCGTTTTCAATCACCGAAACATTCGTTCCGCCCAGGGCAGACGCCCGGACAGAAGCAGGTAACTGCAGAAAATCGAAAGCGGTCTTTCCTACTTGGGATAAAAGCGGGAAAGCGCATAAAAATGAGATATATAACGCTATTACTTTTCGCATGTCATCAAAACATCGTACAAATATAGAAGATTTTCACTATATAACAAACGTAGAAGAAGATAAAAAAGTATCTTTGCGGCAGGAATTAAATCGATGGAAATAAAAAAAACGCCGGAAGCCGACTTGGAAAAAGGAAGAGTTATCTTCTTCCTGATGGGATTTGCCGTCGCTTTGTCCGGTTTTTTCGTGTTATTGGAATGGCAAAGTTCCGAAACCGATAGCGCCGGTTGGATATCATTGGGACCGGTGTTTATTGAAAATGAATTTGAAGGAGGGATTCGTACCGAAAAATCCGTTCCAACCGTACTGCCGGAAATTTCCGAGCCGGAAATTGTTTACGAAGATTATATCGTTACGGATGAAGTTCCTGTCATTGAAAAACCGGAAGAAACCGCCATCGCCCAATTATTTCCGGAACCGGAAGAAACCCAAATTTCTCAAAACGAAAATGAATCAATTGCTCCGGAAGAAATCGAAACACATACGGATGCCGTCACTTCGGCAGAGACTATGCCTCAATTCCCCGGCGGACAAATGGCATTGATACGGTTTATTTATGAAAACATTGAATATCCGTCAGTCGCATTGAAACAACGTATCGAGGGGCGGGTGTGGTGCTCCTTTATTGTTGAAACAGACGGTTCAATATCAAATATTCGCTTGGAAGAGGGAGTATATATTTTTTTAGATGATGAGGCCATCCGCGTTTTGAGAAAAATGCCGGCTTGGTTGCCCGGTCAGACGAATGGTGAAAATGTCAGGGTGAAAATATATATACCCATCGTTTTTAAACGATAAGTAGGCACGTAGCATCCCCTCCCCCAACTCCCTCCCCACAAGGGAGGGGGGAGGAGGCAGGGGAACAAAAGGAATGTCATTGCGGGCTTAACCCGCAATCCCCTGCTTCCCCTCGTAACCGTGAATGTCCTACGGACAATCCAATTTATCGGTCATCATTGCTCTATTAATATTTTTTCCCTGACGAGAAATTTTCGTAAATCGCAGTTGCCCGTCAGGGCAAGCATATTAATAGAAAAGTATGCCTGCGCTGTGTGCCTTTGCCCGTCAGGGCATTCACTCTTTCGCTTCCTACCAATGACGGGAATTATAAAAAAAACCTCAATCCGAAGGAGCGAAGCGGATGAGGAATCTGTCTTGCTGCGTTTCACACTTGCGGCCTACATTTTTTGTCTTATTACGATAAAATCCCCAAAAAACATAAAGTTTTTACGATTTGTCCCAAAGTTTTTACGTTTTGTCCAGCCTCCTAAAATTATTAGGCGTAATTTTGCGGCCAAATACATATTAAATATATTTGTTAAAATGAAGAAGATGCTTATTTTGAGGAATGTGGTGAAGATGACAGTAGCCTGCCTCGCAGTTGCAACAGTATTTATTTCCTGCGAAAAAGAAGATTCAGGAAGTTCAATCGGCGGTAGCCAGTCGCCCATAGGCAAAGAAGGAAACAGTTTTAGCCTTATAGGCAGTATTCCCGGTGTTTCCAACGTTTCGGCACAAGTTGCCTCCCTTAACAATGGCGTATCTGTAATTTCTGCCTCTGTAAACATTACGAATTCCACCTATATGGATTTGATTAAAAATGCGTTCGACTCAGGAATTTTTACCGGTGGGGAAATTTCAGGAACAAAGGTATCAGGCGAACTGCGATTCAATTTCACGGATGAAGGTATTCAGAGTGTTCTTCCGGACGGGAAACTTCTTACTGTCATAAAGTATAACGCCAAAAAAGGTGATGTTTATACCGTAAAACAGGGTTCTCACACTATTCGCCGAGAAGTAACGAATGTTTCAGATGAAAATGATTTTCCGTGGGGCGGTATGAATATTAAAACCATCACCGCTAAAGAAACAGGCAGGGGAGTACCCGGAGTTGATTATATGGAGTACAGGTGCAACCACAGATTCGGATTGGTGGCTGTTAAACTTTTCTTTGAAGATGGAACGTCGCTAAGTATTCCTCTCTCAAGCAGCGCTACGAACTGATAATGGGGTACAAAATTCCATTGTTGCCTGCAAAGGCGAAATATATTGGGTGGGCATTGACAGTCGCAGCGGCTGTTTTTGCCTACCTTTATTTCTATGGCGGCAGACCTGAATTTTTCAAAGTAAAAGTATTTGCTTTAGCAAGTCTTTATCTCGAAAAAAAATATTTTGCAATTATTCAAACCAATCTGCTGGACGAATTAGCTGCCGTCTTATTTATTGCAGGTTGGACGATTTGCGCTTTTTCCAAAGAAAAGGACGAAGAAGAAGCGTATAATTCGTTACGTGTAAAAGCATTGATAAATTCTCTGTTTTTCACGCTTGGCTTGTGGGCGCTCTCCTTTTTATTGATATACGGAATGTTTATTTTCCCTGTGTCGATAGTTATGTTTATTGTTTTTCTGCTTGGATACAGATTGTTATTCAGAATATACATCTACCAATTCCGTAAAAATACAACAGCTTGATTAGTTTCGATAACATCAACAAACCGGATTGGAAATGTAGATTTCTCCGGTGGTTTTTTTGGAACACTGTAGTGTACAAGTATGGAATCCCCGTTCATAACCACATTTATTATCATCGTTTCTACGTACTTCACTCCGGGCGTATTCCGAAGGGCGAGCCGGCAGTGGTGATTTGCAACCACCAAAACGGAACTTTCGACGCTTTGGGCATTCTTTATGCACTCAGAAAAGACGGCCGCCATCCTTTTTTTTCCGCTCGCGCCGATGTATTCAAAAAAGAATTTGTCGCCAAGATTTTGTTGCTTTTGCGCATCATGCCTGCTTTTCGTGTTAAAGATGTGGGCAAAGAGAACTTAGGAGGCAATTATGAAGTTTTCGATAAATCGGCAGAAATTCTTGCCGAGGACAATGGCCTTATCTGCATATTTCCGGAGGCAGAAGATGAATATTTCCACCATTTAAGAACTTTCAAAAAAGGTTTTGCCCGCATTGCCTTTGCCGCAGCGGAAAAAACGAATTTTAAAAAAGCGATATACATTTTACCGGTGTCAAACCATTATTCCAACTATTTTGGAATGCGTAACAACCTGATTATCTCCTTTGGCGAACCTTTTACTTTTGAAGATTTATACGACATTTACAAACAACACCCGCAACGTGCGCTAAAAATGCTTGCCGAGCGGTCCCGCGAAAAAGTGAGCGCCATCATGCTCGACATCAAAGACATCAATCTGTATGAAGAATACGACATGATTCGCCGCGCTTACAGCAAAGATTATGTGAAGAAACAGGGGCTTTCGACGGCTTATTTTCCGAATGTTTTTGAAGCCGACAAAAAAATCGTGGCAACATTGGACCAGTTTCGTAAGGACTGCAACGAAAAATTTAACGCACTAATGGCGCAGGCAAAAGAATACAACAGTATTCTACATAAATTACGTTTGCACGACTTGTTTTTTGAACAAAAATTGGGTTCCGTCCCTTTACTTTTGCGTTGTTTGGCAGCAATTTTGCTTGTGCCGTTTGTGGTTTACGGATTTATCGTGAATTTTATTCCATACCATTCCTGTACGCCGGTTCTCAAACAAATAAAAAGCGAAATATCACACGCTTCGTTCCATTTTTTTTGGGGGGCATTACTATCTTTTCCGCTTTGGTATCTTATTTTATTTACTCTATTTTGGAGTCTTACAGGCATTTGGTGGGCTGCATTACTCTATCTCGTTTCCTTGCCGGTTAGTTTGGTGGTTTATGTTCACAGTAAAATTTTTATAAAAAAACAATACAACTATCTGCGTTGTTTCTGTTTCCGGTGTCGCGGAAATCCCTTCTATTTGAGGGCAATTGAATTACGGAAAGAGATTATGGGAACTGTGGAAAAGTTGATGATTCTACAGGATTCAGCAACAAAAACAGCATAATCATATACGACACAGCTACGCTGCGCCGCAGAGATAAATACTTTCCCTGACCGTGCGCTGTCGAGACTGTGTGAGAATAGAAGTATCACACAGTCTCTGTCGCACACGGCTATAAACCATTAGGCGCTCCGCGCCTGTCGAACGAAGAGAAGAGTCTGTCTTACCAATTTATTATTATTTTTTTATTTTTCTAACTATGTGGCAGTCAATTTGTTTGAGTATCCGCTATCCGTTAATAAAACCGATGGGCATTACTTGTCTGAGTAATGGGCATAACATGTTCAACTGATGGGCATTACTTCTACAAGTAACGGGCATTACTTGTTCGAGTGATGGGCATTACTTGAACAACCAACGGGCATTACCTGAACAACTGACGGGCGTTATTTTAATAAACCCTGTTAATGCTACGTAACATAGAAGAGGGTTGGAGAAATCGGAGAAAAAGATGGAAATAGGTGGAAACAGGGGAAACCTGAACGACGTCATGCGTAACAGGCGCTGCATGCCTTTGCCCGTCAGGGCATTCACTCTTTCGCCCCCTACCAATGACGGGAATTATAAAAAAACCTCATTTATACCTAATTTCAACAACAAAACAACCTAAGTAGCTCAATGGTCATACATAAATGTCATTAAGCTAATTACCTCATTATAGTTGCACCGATTCCCCGCAAGGGAAAAAATATGAACAAACCCGTGCAAGCGAAGCGCAGATAGGGATATGTGCAAATTATGACCTGTATATGTGCAAATTATGACCTGTTTTTTTTATTATCGGGTACAGAAAAGCAATGAAAAAAAGATGTAGTGTTGCCTCGTAAAAGATGTAGTGTTGCCTTGTAGAAGATGTAGTGTTACCTTGTAAAAATAAGAGTTAAAAATTAAGAATTAAGAGTTGGTCAAAAAAAATGTCCCTTTAGGGACAAAATATTGGTAGAAGACATATTACCGCCAACGAAAAGCGTGCCGTCAGGTACGCGGTAAATTACCAATATCAAAGCTCTAAAGGGATTAGAATAAAATGATATGTAGATAAACACTAAGAAGTGTTTTCACTTAATACATACTTTACCATAATAATAAACAAATTGAGATTAATACTAAATAAACCCTCGTAACTAAAATAAATTTGATCAAATGTTCTGTTGTTACAAGCGACAAAGGTAGGGCAAATTTTTGCCGAACTATGTGCAAATAATGACCTGTGTATGTGTGAATAATGACCTCGTGATTCCACCGGCTTCCCCTCG
>Ga0082212_10010562_pt2 | contig 10558 bp, 2 predicted proteins | sample TergutNt197P3_FD_71548 | JGI IMG/M metagenome (GOLD analysis project Ga0082212, IMG submission 71548) | Neocapritermes taracua P3 segment gut microbial communities from Petit-Saut dam, French Guiana - Nt197 P3 | ecosystem: Host-associated > Arthropoda: Insects > Digestive system > Gut ...
TTCCGTACCCGGTACGCCCTCCCATCCGCCATACAACTTAATGCCGGCGGGCACCTGAATGGGCTGAGGGGATAGCCACTTCTCTTCATAAGCCTTGTCGCCGCCAGCCACCAAGATGCCTTTGACGGGGTAACCGGCGTTGATGAGCAACTGAGCGCGGCCAATGGCTGCCGACAGGGTTCCGGCGGCATCGCTCCACGACAAGCCCACTCCCTTTTCGCCCTCCTTGACGTAGAGCCATCCACTAAAGTTGGGACCCGGGAAAGGCAACTGCCGCACAATGGCGGCAACGGTAAGGCCTCCGTCTAAAGTGAGGTTGCAACTCCTTACCGTTGTGCCCATGTTGTTGCTTTGAGGCGCCAAGTAAACATTTTGCGACCCTACCCCATTCACCGAAAAGGCTGCGCCTGCGCCGTTGGGGTTGAGCGAGAGCATGAGCCATCCGCCCGAAGGGGCAGACAACGTCCAAGTCATGGCGGGGTCAAAGCCGCCAAGCCCGTCGCGGCACACTACCGTGAGACGGTCGTCCGCAACAAGGTAGGACGGGGAGGAGACCGCCATATAGGGGATGATGGTTTCGCGGGGCGTAACCTGTACGCCTGCAGGAGGGTTGGGGTTAAACTGGTGATCGTCCCATTGCGCCACGTTGAGCGTTACGTGTATCTCTCCGTCCTGCAACTTCTCGCCCAACTTCTTGCCCTCTTGGAGGATCTCTATCAACTTTAATGCAGTGCGGTTGCCGTATTGGTCGTAGTAGTATTCATCCACTATGTAGCCGTTGCACGAACCGGCGGTGCCCAAACCAATCTGATACCAGTAGCCCCACCCTTTTGCCCATGCAAAGTTGGGGGAGGAGGACGACTCGGTGGGGAGGGGGAAACCCGCTTTTACAAAGAGAGGACCCGAAACACCGGCAACCCCGCCCAAATTGTCGGGGTGTTGCGTGGCATCGGGAAAGCCCACTTCGCGGTTGGTGCCGATTCCCGAATTGGGCGGAAGTCCCACTCCGGTGGCCATGCGGTAGATCAAACAGATGTAGCCTCCCGAACTGTTGGTGGGGGCGCTGCCGCTTACGGGCGCCCAACTAAGGGAAGTTTGGGGCATTAACATCAGGTGTTTGTCGGCGTCGGCAGGGGGAAGGTAGATCTGCTCTGCCACGTTCTCTACTAAAGCGGATGTGGTGCGTCCCCATGTGGGAAGGATTGATGCGCCTCCCGTTCCTCCGGGGACCGCCGTCCCGTAGTAGGTATAAGCGGCGTTGCCTGTGGCGCTTCCGTTCCAATCTTCCGCCACAAAGTTATAGGTGCGCGTGTTGCTCGCGTTCACCACCTGCAACGATTGAATGAGGGGCGTGGTACCCACGCCCGGTACCACCGAAAAGTCTAAGATAGACAAAATATGGTGAAACAGAATGGGGTGTACGCCGTCCGAAGGCTTTGCGCCGGCGGTGGTTTTGGCAGCCATCAAATCTAACTGGGCGCCCACAGGCTCTATGGTGTAGGGGGCTGTGAGGACGGTGGGGTTAAACGTGTTGCTTACTGCGCCCAATCCGGCGGGCGCCGAGGGGTAGAGGGCGTAAAAGTTGACGGGGTACTCTATGGCGGTTACAGGCCAATAGATGGCGGGGACAAAGCCCCATTTGCCCGAACTGTATTTGTGGTGGTTGGTGCCGTTGATGGCGTAACTCTGCACGTCTGAGTACCACGCACCGGGGTTGGTTCCCGCCGTGGCATAGACCCTAAAGCCATTGGCGTCTCCTTGCATGGTGGCCAAAGTGGCTTCGGACGCCTTAGTGGAGGTGGTGTGGTTTACAAAGGTGATGGCGTCTGAATTGGTTGAGCCGGGTTTGTCTCCGCCGCCCACCTCTTCTTCGATGCTACAGGTAGAGAGGATGGTACCAAGCAGGAAGCAGACAATTGCCGTGCGGGTTATTGGTTGTGGGTTCATATTGGTTGGTGTTCTCATTCGTGTGTAAAATGGGTTACTGTTTGTTGGTTATGGAGTGGGCGGATAGAGTGCAGTGGCTAATGACTAATAGGGCGGTTCCAAAATACAACGTATCTGGGTTGCAGTAGCAGCGGCAATATTTGTACAACTCACGCCAATATGCCCTGTGACCCAGTGCGTATTGGCAGTAGAAGTTGATGCACTTGTGGGTATCATCACGGTTGGCGTATATACGCTAACGCCAAGACTGGGAAATCCACCGCTTATGGCTTGTCCGGCATAGTATTGGGCATTGGAATACGTACCCGAAGCCAGAAAATACGAATGCGGTTGATTTTCATAGCCACGAATCATCGTTCCCGTTTGTGCAAAGAATAATGAGGTGTAGTCATACGGGTTTACCATAAGCATACCTCTGTTCGCCACATTGGGTGGCGTACCCAAAAACTCTGTTGTTGCCGTTACAGGATCGGGCGCAATTTGATCGTAATAACCGTCTGCATAGCAGCCCCATGCAAAGTTCCGTAACGTTTCGGCATCTGTGGCGCTAATGGTTAAGCCTCCCGTCCAAGCTACATTCCTGTACAACGATAAGGCAAGTTCACCCATATCGGGATGTCTGTAGCCCGGTGGACAAATCTCACGAGAAGGATTGTACAACGATTCCCCTGCGGATGGTAGGGTGTTGTTGGTTTGTATCCCAACATTGTTGATTAATCCTGCAGGATCGCGCCGCAAATAAGCAACCGTGCGACTTCGCTGGAAAAAGTAGCCCAACTTGGTGGGATGGGTGGTAAACACAGCGCCATGCTGCCCCAAATCGTATCCCATATCTCCCGTTCGCTCAAGAGGATCGCGTAAATAGTAGGGCGAAAACTTCCTTGCATAGAGACCCCTGTCTGTTGGCTGATTTGTCCTTGGATCTGCCGGTCTAAAGAGATAATCATCCTGCTCGCCCTGACGTACAAAGAACCATGCCGCACCCGCTGCCGAACCCGCGCTATTGCCTCTGGAGAGCACAATTAACCCATACCTTGGAGGTGCGCCCGGTGGCAATGTACTCTTCATCCCCACGCGGAAACGAATGGCGCGATCCCCGCCTGCGGGCGTTTCGCCGCTCACTACTCCACCAAACGTCTCAATCACTTCACCTCCATTATACCCCTTAGGATTTTTATCAATCTTAATCCAGTCAAGTCCAACTACAATACGAGCTGTCCAATGAGTATAATAAGCTATATTTGTGGGTCCATTTGCAGTAGCATACGCATTTACACCTGTAATGTAACGCTCAGACGTTTCGTCATTCTTGTGGAATGACCCCACATATCCGCTCTCCCAGACCGCAGTTGTTCCCGGTACCTGCCACACTTCAACCAACTGATCAGGTAAATAGGCACCCAAGTTGGTGTGGAAAAACAATTCACCCACCTTTCGTTCTGAACCGGTTGTGTAGTCTGCATTGGTCGAGATATTCACTACGCCTACCATCACGCCTGTACCCGAACCGGACAAAGGAGGTGTAGAGAGCAACGTCCAAACAGCTTGCGTTACGGCATTCACAGATACACTCCATTGCACTCCAATCTGAGTTGTTTCGTTTTCAGGCAAGAGCAAAGGAATCTCATTGATAGCGCCCTGCTTTGACGATATATATACCCGGTCGGATGCCCAACGCAACTTAAATCCCACCCAAACACCATCCTCATAACACCCCGCATCAATCCCCAAATAATCCCTTGGATTCCCCATGATATCCCTCTGATACCCCGCAGGATAGAACGTAGCATGGGTATCAAACAGCGCCTGATCGCCCCGCCCCAACATAGGCGCCCTGTCGCTCAACGCGGAGCAGTAGGGATTCCCCGTTTGCAAACTTAGATTAAAGTGCGGTCCCGGAAACAAATTGGTGGTATGGAACCACTCCGTATTGTTGGCATGCAACTCTACATTGTTAAACTTGCTTACGGTGTTGACCGGAGCCGACCCCACCGCAAAGGCGTTGTATTGTACCGCAACAGCCGATACATCGCTAAACGCTACACTGTTCCCCCACTCTACCGAGTTAAACAGCGAAGCCGCCGAGCAAATCAATCCGCCCGTGTTTTGCACCACAGAGGCGTTGATCAACACCGCGCCACTCCCCACGGTTACATTTCCTGTATTGTTGAAAACCAATATATTAGATGCAACCACACCCGATCCCTGCACATTCAATATGTTGCCGACTGTGGTGTTGTTCCTGAGTTCTATGGCATTGACGTATGCCCCTCCCGATACGCTAAAGGAGACGTTGCTCCCGCCCTCCAAGATAAAGCCGTCTAAGCAGGCGTTGGCGCCGCTTACGCTGACGGTTCCGGTTCCAATTGCTTTGAATTTTGCCAAGTCGCGGAATGTGGAGGTGTAGGGGGCGGTGGGGTTGTCGGGCAATTCGGTGCCCCACAATCCTTCCCATCCGCCATATATTTTGTCTGTGGTGATGGTTACGTTTTCGTTATACTCCCGCTCGATGCCGCCGGCAACCAAGACGCCGTGTACGGTGTAGCCTGCACTGCGTAAGAGTGCGGCGGTGGCTATTCCCTCTGTGATGGAGCCAACGGCGCTGTTCCATGCAGATCCGCTGCCTGTGGCGCCTTCTACTACATAAACCCACTTGGTGTCGGGATAGATCTCCTGCGTTACCGTTACCGCTACCGTTGCGCCGTTGTCTAAGGAGAGGTTGGCGCTAAGGGGTACTTTGAGGGGACCAAGGTTGGAAGGTGCATATAGATAGACTGTTTGCGGTCCCACACCGGAGAGGGCGCTCACCTGATTGGTGCCATCCGAATTGAGCGAGAGGGTGAGCCAGGGCGCGGAGGAGGGTACGGTGAGCGTCCACGTTTGGGCAAGGTCGGGGTTGCCGTCAAAGTCAATGCAGCGCACCGACAGCGTTTCGACTGAGGGGTTGTGCGCTTTGTAGGTGAGATCCACCTGATCGGGAATGACCACTGTGGCGCCGGCAGGGGTTACGTAGAGGTTATAGAGTTCGCGTTTGCCGGCTTCCCATTCGTCGCCGGGGTTGGTCATGAGGCTCATTTCGCGGGTGGTGCCGTCTGTGAGTCCTATCTTTACTTTGGCGTCGCTGCTTAGGGCTTGGGGCAACATCATGAGCCAACCGTCGTTCATTAAAGGATTGGTGAAAGAGGTGGTTACCGAGTAGTAACTTTGCCCCGAATCAAATTTGATGGAGGCGGAGTAGTCCACGGCGGTTTTGCTTCCGGGAAGGCTCCAGGCGATGTTGCCTCCGTTGCCGTCCATGATGGCGTTGCCGCTTACATAGATTCCGGTTACGGAGAGGGAGGTGATTTGCTCGCTGATTCCCGCTACCCTGAATCCCACAGCTGTGAGGGCGTGGCGCATTTGGAGGGGTACGGGATGGCCTGTGGGGAGGAGGTCGTAGAGGGGGTCGGCAAACATCAGGTCGGGCTGATCCTCTACGTTGAGGGGAACGGTATAACTGACGGTGGGTGTGCCGGTGCTTGACGCTGCGCTTGTTACGGTGATTCCGTTGCCGCCGGAGGCGGCGCCTGTGGCGTAGGGGGCGTAGGCAAAGAAGGAGTACATGGAGGCGGCGGTGGCAGCGCTCCACTGTATGGCCGTTCCGTCATACTCCCACAACACCAATAAGGGGTTGGTGAGGTAGTCGCGCACCATCTTCTCGTTGTACATTTTGGTGCAATTGGAGGTGGAGGCGCTCCACTGAACGGCGTCTGTGTAGGAAGAGAAGAAGCCAAAATCTTCCATATCAGACGCATAGTCGATAGGCGTTCCTTTGGTTGCCTGCTCGGTAACAATCACAGGGATGATGTACTTTTGAGGGTCTAAGGAGTAGAGCGATGTGGAGGGGTTGTTCACTTCGTTTTCAAAACTGCATTCAGGAAGTATAAATGCAAAAAGCAGCAAACCTGCAATCAACATTGATTGCAAATATGATCTTAGTTTGCATGCCACCGGTTCTTTGTATGGACTAATCATATTTCTTAACTATTTGGAATCCCTGACAAAGTAACGCATTTATTTTCAATCCCACAAATCTTTTGTATTTTTATTAACAATTTTATTAACAGCAACCCTCTTTTTTTCAACCTATCAACGTAGAAATAGATTTCTATTTGCCTCTATTTCAATGCTATTCTTTTTGTATGTGTGGGCGGTAAAAAAAAGATGAATCGACTTGAAAAAAGTTGAGAGATTGACAAAAAAACGAGTTAAAAAGCCATTGGCCACGTGCCGAGAATGCACCGAACAGGGGTGGCTACGTTGGTGGGCGTGGAGTTGTAGCAATTGGTTCCTATGTGGTTGTTGCTCCAGTGGGCGGTGTTGGGTTCGGTTACGTTGTTTAACGTTCGCAAATCTGCCATAAAGTTGCGGCTGTACCCAATTTGAGCCAAGCTTGCGCTTCCGGCGGCAATGCACGATATGGTGGGGAAAAAGATCGCTCCATAGTTGTAGTGGTTGACCATGAGTATGCCTCTAAATGCCTGTTCGTGAAGCGTACCAAGTATGGCGGAGGCGTCCGAAGCGGGCGGGGCGGGATCGGGCGCAAGGGCGTCATAAAATCCATCGGCATAACACCCTTCCAAAAAGTTGAGCCTGCCTTCCAAATCACCGGGCGCAACCTTGCCTATATCGCTGCCGGAGGTTGCCAATACCGCCCGCCAATAGAGGGTCTCAAGCCATTCGTCCAATTTTCCCTGTCTGTAGCCCGGAGGACACACTTCACGGTTGTAATTGAAAGAGGCTTCGCCGGATCCTGATGGGATGTAAACGCCCCCTCCAAAGCGGTATCCTGTGGTTCGGTTCCATTGGAAGAAGTAGCCAAATTGGGTGGGATAGTGGGTAAAAGCGCCGCCTTGGTACCCCAGATCCCTTCCTGAGCCGTATTGAGAATCCCACACGCTAAATGGGGAGAACTTGGCGGCTTGGTTCCGGTTTAACGTTACGCCGCCTACCACTCTGGGGTCGGTGGGGCGGTAGAGGTAGTCGTCTGCTTCGCCCTGCCTTACGTAAAACCATGCTACGCCGCCGGAGCGTTGGATGATGATCAATCCGTATCGCGGTTGGGCGGGGTTGGGGTTGTTGCTCTTCATTCCCACCCTAAAGGTGATGTTGCCCGTTCCGGTGATCACGCCGCCAAACACCTCTTCTACCTCTTTTTTGTAGCCCGGAACGCCGCCGGGATGGGGTTCGGAGAGGATGTCTATGCCGTAGTTCTTGGGGTTGGCGTCTATCTTTATCCAATCTAAGCCACTGATAATACGCACTGTCCACGATCCTGAATTGGCGCCCGATATGTACCTTGCGCCCCGCTCGTTGTTCCGGTGAAACGATCCCACGTAGCCTTGCGTCCAGGGGGCAGATAACCCGGCTGTTTGCCATACTTCAATGATTTGGTTGGGGAGGTAGCCGCCCAAGTTTGTTTGCACCCAAATTTCGCCGCACTTGCGCTCGGAGTTCACAAAGTGGTCGCCCACCGTAACAAATTGTACGGTACCCACCATAACGCCTGTGCCGGATCCCGTTACGGGGGGCGTAACGGCAAAGTCGCAATAGTTTAACACGCCTGCTTTGGTAACTGTCCACGCCACCTCTGCGCCAATGGTGGCGTTGTCGGGAATGAGCAACGGCGCATCGGTCAGGTAGCCGTTGTTGGAGGAGACGTATATCCTGTCGGAAGCCCAACGCAATTGAAACCCTTTATAGGCGCCATCTTCGTAACAACCTATGTCAGTGCCTTGGTAGTGGCGGGGATTGCCCATGATGTCGGTTTCGTAGCCTGCGGGGAAGAAAGGGGTGTGGGTGGTAAAGAGCGCCTGATTGCCGCGACCCAGCATGGGCGCACGGTCGTTGAGCGCCGCGTAGTAGGGGTTGCCTGTTTGTTCGCTCAGGTTGAAATGCGGTCCCGGAACCACATTGGAGGAGGAGAACCATTCGGTGTTGGTGCTATGTAACTCTATGTTGTTGAACTTGGTTGCGGGCGGAGGAGGCGGCGGAGAGGGGGCGGGAGCCGATCCGTTTGCAAAGGCGCAACAGCCAATGGCAATGGAGGATAGATCGCTAAATGCCACGCTGTTGCCCCATTCGATGGTGTTGTACATGGAGGCGCCGGAACAGATAAGTCCGCCCGTATTTTGTATGATGGTGGCATTGAGGAGGGTGGCGCCTGAGGCTACGGTTATATTTCCTGTGTTGTTTACTACCAATAGGTTGGAGGCAACTACGCCTGCTCCCTGCAAGTTTACTATGTTGCCCGATGCGGTGTTGTTTCTGATTTCGATGGCGTTGATATAGGCGCCTCCCGTTACGGTGCACGAGACGTTGCTGCCGCCCTCTATGATGGCGCCGTCAAAAGAGGCGTTGGCGCCGCTCACGCTGACCGATCCGGTGAGGATGGCTTTGTGTTTTTCCAAGTTGCGGAAGGGGGAGGTGTAGGGCGCGGCGGGGTTGTTGGGCAACTCCGTACCCCACAACCCTTCCCATCCGCCATAGATCTTGTCTGTGGTTATGGTTACGGATTCGTTGTAGCGCCGCTCTGCGCCGCCGGCTACCAAGACGCCGTGCACGGTGTAGCCCGCGCCGCGCAAGAGGGCGGAGGTGGCCATGGCTTCTGTGATGGTACCCACCGCATCGTTCCACGAAGAGCCGCTGCCGGTGGCGCCCTCCATCACATAGACCCATTTGGAGTCGGGATAGACTCCCTGCGTTACCGTTGCGGCTACTGTGGCAAAATTGTCTAAGGAGAGGTCTGCGCTGCGTACTACGGCAGAGGGTCCCAAGTTGGAGGAGGCGTAGAGATAGACGGTTTGCGATCCGGTGGAGGTGAGGGTTGTTCCGGTTCCGGTGCCGTCGGGATTGAGGGAGATGGTGAGCCAAGGAGCGCTCGAAGGGACTGTTAAGGTCCACGATTGCAAGGGGTCGGGGTTGCCGCCATAGTCTAAGCATACTACCGACAACGGTTGGGGGGCGGGGGTGTGCGCTTTGTAGGAGAGGTCTGTTTGTGCGGGAAAGAGGGAGGTGGCGCCGGCGGGCGTTACAAAGATGTTATAGACCTCGCGTTTGCCCGCTTCCCACTCGTCTGTGGGGTGGGTCATCAGGAACACTTCGCGGGTGGTTCCGTCTTGCAGCGTTATCTTTACTTTGGCATCCGAGGTGAGCGCCTGCGGCAACATCATGAGCCAGCCATTGTGCTTTAGTGGATTGGTGAATGATGGCGTTACGCTGTAGTAATTTTGACCCGGGTCGTAGTTGAGGGAGGCGGAGTAGTCAAGGAGGGTTTTGTTGCCTGTGAGGTTCCAGGTGATGGCGCCTGAGTTGCCGTTTATGGCGGCGTTCCCGCTCACATAGATGCCTGTAACCGAAAGGGAGACGATCTTTTCGGTTAAGCCGGCTACCCTAAAGCCTACCGCTGTGAGGGCGTGACGCATCTGTAACGGGACGGGGTGACCTGTGGGGAGGAGGTCATATACAGGGTCGGCAAACATCAGGTCGGGCTGGTTCTCTACGGTAAGGGGGACTTCGTAGGTGAGGGTGGGAATGCCAACGCTTGATGACGTGCTTGTTATGGTGACGCCGTTGCCGCCTGTTCCGGCGCCGGTGGCGTAGGGGGCGTAGGCAAAAAAGGTGTACATGGAGGCGGCGGTTTCGGCGCTCCAAGGTACGGGCGATCCACTGTATTGCCACAGCACCAAAGTGGGGTGGGTAACGTTGTCGCGTACCATCTTTTGGTTGTACATCTTGTTGCAGGGGTTGGCGGCGGCGCTCCATGGAACGGTGTTGGTGTAGGAACCAAAGAAGCCAAAATCTTGCATGTCGGCAACTTCATCAATGGGCATTCCTTTGGTAGCGCTCTGTTCGGTAACAAGCAGAGGGACAATGTATTTGGTTGGATCCAAAGAGAAGGGTGAGTGGGAAGATGAATCGCTCTCTTTTTCTATACTGCAAGAGAAAGAGAGGGTTGCAAGAATTTGTAATACAAGGCAGGTAAGTTTGCGCATACGATGACTTAGGTTTATTAAGCAATTGTTCGCGGCAAAGTAACGCATTTATTTTCAATCCTGCAATAGTGGCCTGTTTATTTTTACAAATTCATTCTAAGTAATTCACGATGATTCAATGAATAGGTTTGAAAAACTATTTCTTTTTTGTTGGTTGTCAATATGTTGCGTGTATGTCTATAGGAAGATGCAGCGCTATTTTTGTAACGCTATCCGTAACCTCTCTAATTCATTTTTTAACTGCTCATTTTCTCTATCTTTTTCTGCGATTGCTTTATTGTTCTCTGCTATCGCTTTATCCTTTGTTGCTATTGCTTTATCCTTTGTTGCTATTGCTTTATCCTTTTTTGCTATCGCTTTATCCTTTTCTGCTATCGCTTTTTTGTTCTCTGCTATTGTTTTTTTGTTTTTTGCGATTGCTTTATCCTTTTTTGCTATCGCCTTTTTGTTCTCTGCTATCTCTTTTTCTTTCTCTGCAACGATTTCGGCATTCATCCGTAATTCGTTGATGTAGTCGTCTTCCATCTGCATCTCTACCCGTACCTGCTTGGATTCATACGCCTCGCGTAACTTTCGGA
>Ga0082212_10012781_pt1 | contig 10558 bp, 7 predicted proteins | sample TergutNt197P3_FD_71548 | JGI IMG/M metagenome (GOLD analysis project Ga0082212, IMG submission 71548) | Neocapritermes taracua P3 segment gut microbial communities from Petit-Saut dam, French Guiana - Nt197 P3 | ecosystem: Host-associated > Arthropoda: Insects > Digestive system > Gut ...
TTTCCGTTTTCAAGCGCACCCTGAAAGACAACCCCCAACTGCCCATAAGCGTACTGGTCATGTTCCTCACCATTGGCGGATTAGCCGCATTTCAGCCCATCGCTTCCAAATTGGGATTTATGCCCATGAGCGGCTACCACTGGCTAATCGCGCTTGGCATAACACTGCTGCCAATGACCGTCGCCGAATACGGAAAGTTCTGGGATAACTACAAGTACTATTCCACCGAGAAAAACCGTGTAGAACAGCAGAAGATTCATTAGGGATTGCACCATGTCTTTTACCTTTTTCAATACATTGGGACGCAGCCGCCAGCCCTTCACACCTCTGCAGGAAGGAAAAGTCGGCTTTTACGGGTGCGGGCCTACGGTTTACAACTACGCGCATATCGGGAATCTGCGGGCTTATGTGCTTCACGATATTTTGGTACGCTCCCTGCGCCGGGCCGGATACGAGGTAAATCATGTAATGAACATTACCGACGTGGGGCACCTTTCCGATGATGCCGACGACGGGGATGACAAAATGGTGAAAAGCGCCGAGGAACGGGGCAAGAGCGTTCTTGAAATAGCGGATTTCTACACAAAGGCCTTTTTCAACGATACGGACAGGATGAACATTACGCGGCCTACGGCGGTCTGCAAGGCCACGGATCACATCGGGGAAATGATCGCCCTGATTGAGCGGATAGAGAAAAACGGTTTTACCTATTTTGCCGGGGGCAACCTCTATTTTGATATTTCCCGTTTTCCTTCGTACGGAGAGCTTGCCCTGCTGCGGCTGGACGATCTCAAAGCTCGGACTGAAGTCCGGGCCCGGATCAATCTGGATGAGAATAAGCGCAACCCCCACGACTTTGTGCTTTGGTTTACCAAGAGCAAATTTAAGAACCAGGCGCTGGTTTGGGACAGTCCCTGGGGGCGGGGCTATCCGGGCTGGCATATTGAGTGCTCGGCAATGAGCATGAAGTACCTGGGCGAAAACTTCGATATTCATGCAGGGGGTATCGATCATATCCCCATTCACCACACCAATGAGATCGCCCAGAGCGAGGCGGCCACCGGGAAAAAACCCTGGGTATCCTACTGGCTGCACAATGAATTCCTGGTAATAGATGATAAAGGAAAACTCGTCAATAGAAAAATGTCCAAATCAGGAGGTAAATTTCTCACTCTGCAAGACCTGATTGACGACGGCTTAAACCCGCTGGATTACCGGTATTTCCTGCTGGGCGGCCATTACCGCAGCCAGCTTCAGTATTCCGATGAAAGCCTGCGAGGGGCGGTAAATTCACGCAAATCGCTTGTGGACAAGGTTCGCGGCCTGGCGGACAAGGCCGGGGGCATCCCTTCAGGGGGGAGTATTGACCCTGCCGGGACAGATACGGGAAAATATATAGAAGATTTCAACAAAGCCCTTGAGGACGACCTTTCCACCCCACGGGCGCTGGCGGCATTATGGGGGCTGCTGAGGGAAGGGCCGGCAACGCCGGACGCGCTTGCAGCGGTTTTTGATATGGACAGGGTTTTGGGCCTGGGGCTGGAAGCCGCCTGCAGCAACGAAAAGGGCGAATCACACGAAAACGTGGAGCTTACGAATGAAATCGAAGCGCTCATTGCCAAACGGGCGCAGGCGAAAAAGGCGAAAGACTTTGCCGCGGCGGATAGCATCCGGCAAAGCCTGAAAGACAGGGGCATTGTCCTGGAGGATGGGCCTGCCGGGACTGCCTGGCGGCGTGTTCAATAGACATGTAACAATCGGGGAAACGGCTTGTTTAAAATTATAGAGGGACAGTTGGAACATGACACAAAAACAGCCGGCAGCGGGGATAATGCGGTTGAAAAGGGACGGGATTTTGCCGGGGAGTTTCGGCGCCTCTACGATACAACCTTCCCGATCCTGTTCAGGATCGCTTACCGCATTGCCAACAGCAGAGAGGCGGCGGAGGATCTCTGCCAGGACAGTTTCTTTCGGCTGCATGAAAAGAATATGGTTTTCCCCAATCCGGAGGAGGCAAAATACTGGCTTATCCGGGTTGTAAAAAATACCGCATTGAATTACGCGAAACGAAAGGAGCGGGAACGCAAGGCGTATCAGAAGGCGTTTCGGGAAGATCACCGGCAGGAGGAAACCGGCGAGGGGATTCTGGTAAAAAAGGAAATAAAAGCGGAGGTTCAGGAAGCCCTGAACAAATTACCGGAAAATTTGCGTATGGCGTTAATTCTTAAGGAATATGCTGATATGAACTACAAGGAAATCGGCAAGGTTCTTGGGATAAGCGATGGAAATGTTAAAGTCCGGGTCTTCAGAGCCCGGGAGCGGCTTGCCGCACTTTTTAACGGACTTCAGTCCGAAGGTGGTAATAATGTGTCCTGATCCGCAACTTCTTTCAATTTACATGGACGGGGAGCTGCCCGAACCCTGGAAAGAAAAACTGGAAAGCCATTTGACTCAGTGTTCCGGGTGCAGGGAAAAGCTTGAAAGTTTCAACCGGCTTTTTGAAAAAACAGACGCTTCTGCACAACTCGCTCCTTCGGAACGCGCTCCTTCGGAACGTGCTCCTTCGGAGCGGGAAATGATGGAAGCCGCAAAAGACAGGGTTTGGCAGAACCTGCAGCCCCTCATTGGTGAAGGGAACACCAGGCGCCTTTTGCCGCCTCAAACCGATATCTGGCGGCGCAGAATATCCATCCCCCTGCCCGCGGCGGCTGCTGCGGCAATCGTCCTTGCGGTTTTGGCGGCGCTGTGGGTTCGCGGCGGACAGGTTCGCAGTATCGAACCTGCCTCACACATGAACATGGTGCTCGCCGCAGAGGAAGATATGCCGGGCATTATACCCGCGGACATGAACAGCGTCCTTCAATATTTAAATACCGACGGTACAGACATTATCATCCTGAGGCTGCCCGAAAGCAGGAACTTTATCAGTTCAGGAGAACCTGCGATAATCAAAGCAGCCGATTATTCACGGAGAAGGCCGTAATATGAATCGATCCCTGCGCCTGTTCAGCGTGTTTTTTCTGCTTGTCCTAAGCGTCCGCGCCTACAGCGAAGATCCGGAGCCGGTTGGAATAATCCGCCGGCATGAAATGATGCCGGGGCTCAGAAGGCGGGCGGTGGTTCTGGACATTGACGCACGGGTACTGGAACAGGCAGAGCAGGAACTGGTGGTGATCTGGAACGAGACTCACAGTAAATTAGCAATACCCGGCAGTCCTGTAAGCATTAAGCTGGTAGGATCCAACCTGGTAGTAGCGGTGCAGTTTACCCCTTTTATCCGCCGCCATGGTCAAAACGTACTGGTGGCTCAGGGGCAGATTTGGCTTGACGTCCCCAATGAGGGCATCCGTTACTATACATCGATCCAGACTATTCCTCTGGAATTTGACGAACCAATCTATTTCTTTCCGCTTGGCCAATCCCATCAGCTTGCACCTGCCGCCGAACTGCAAAGCAGCGAGGGTTCCCGCTCGGTGGCGTCTATAGAAATAATGATCACCGTAAAACCATACACCGAAGCCGGCGCTCCTCAGGCAGAAGAGGCTGCCTATACCGGAAATAGTGAATAAAAGGTTTTTAATCTTTCCGTCAGCGGCAGTATTTTTGGTGATAACATCTTTGGCGATAGTACCTCTGGTACTCCTCCTCTCATGTAATTCAAAAAATCCGGTAATAGATTCAATTGATCCCAAAATCGGCAGGATGGGAGAAGTGATTACCCTGCGCGGAAGCAATTTCGGCGCAGAACGGGAAGAATCGCACGTTACCATCGCGGGAACAGCGCCGACCAACTCATCGTACTACACCTGGCAGGATGACATTATCATGGTCAGGGTTCCCGAATCAGGCGAATCGGGACTGGTTTATGTGCATATAAAAGGAAAAAAAAGCAACGGCGTTCTGTTTTCAAATGCCGCCGCTGTACCCCGGCCCATAGAGGGAGAAGAGCCGGGAATTGAACCGAAGATCATTTCAATAAACCCGCCGGCAGGCGCGCCGGGAACAACGATAACCATCACCGGAAACAACTTTGGCGGTTCGCGGGACAATGGAGGGGTTTTCTTTTCCTGGGATTTTGAATCACCTTCTATCAATCCCTTTGTGATCAGGGAGCCGGAATTTATCGAGGTTTCCGAAACAGAACTGGGTTACGAATCCTGGAATGCGCGGGAAATACGCGTCCGCGTGCCCGACGGAGCGGCAAGCGGTAATCTTGAAATCAGAACCTCCCGCGGTAAATCCCGGCCCGTTCCTTTTGATATCAGCGGCAGGCCGGGAACAAAAGTTTTCAAGGACAAACGCAGTTATACGGTAAGCTATTCGGTAGATGTCAGGGTTCTTGAAGCGGCAAGGCCCAATACCCTGTACCTGTGGATACCCCAGCCGATCAATTCACCCTCCCAGCGAAACGTCAGCCTGCTTTCCCGCAGTACGGATCCTTTTGTGGAAAATCACAAGGGGGTGGATCTTTTTAAACTGGAAAATCTCGGCGCAGGTTTAAATACAATGATCAATGTTTCATACCGCGCCGATGTATTCGCTCAGGAAACAGGAGTAAGACCGCTGTCAATCAAGGACGGAGTCTCGCTTGGAACGTACACCCATAGCTCAAATTTAATTCCCAGCGATGATCCGGAAATAAAAACCCGGGCAAATACCATTGCGGGCAGAGAGAAGAATCCCTATCTGAAAGCCAGGATGTTATACGACTGGATCATCTGGGCGGGAATTCAACCATTCCCGGTTCCGGGATCAACGGCGAATATTGCCGCTGCGATAGAACAGAAGCAGTTAGACTCCTGCAGCGCAGCCCTGCTTTACACCGCAATGATGCGCGCCTGCGGAGTGCCGTGCATTCCGGTTGCCGGCGTTCTTGTAGATCGCAACGGGCAGACAATCCGCCACTATTGGGCCGAGTTTTGGCTCGATGATTTCGGCTGGATACCGGTCGATCCCGCAATGGGAGCCAGAGCAGTACCCGACGCCTATATCATCAAACAGGATACGGTTAATTACTACTTCGGCAGCCTGGACAGCCAGCGCATCGCTTTTTCCAGAGGCGAGTTGATCCTTTCCCAAATGGAAAGCAGAGGCAGGCTGGTGTCTCATTTGCAGTTGTATTCACTGCAGAACATCTGGGAAGAAGCCGTAGGCGGACTGGAATCGTATTCCAGCCTGTGGGGGGATATAACAATCACCGGTATTTATGTACAATAAAGATTATGGTTACAGTAATTTCATTAGGCGGTTCTATTGTCGCCCCGGACGGGGTTGACGTTCGGTTCCTGGGGGATTTCGTCAGCATCATCCGCTCCTTTGTCAGCGCAGATCCCAACAGGCGGTTTATCTTTGTGGTAGGCGGCGGCGGCCCTGCCCGTCATTGGCAGAACGCATACCGGGAAATAATCGGCGGCGGTTTTAAAGACGAAGAAGCCGACTGGATTGGAATAACGGCTACCAGACTGAACGCCCAGCTTGTAAAAGCGGCAATGGGCGGCCTGTGCAGTCAGGAAGTGGTCATTAACCCCACCCAGGTTGATCCCCTCACCGGCCGCGTGCTGGTAGCGGCAGGCTGGAAACCGGGCTTTTCAACAGATTACGACGCGGTGCTTTTGGCAGAACGTTTTCAGGCGGACGCGGTAATCAACCTGTCCAATATCGAAAAGGTTTACACCGCAGACCCAAGAATCGACAGCAACGCCAAACCCATAGACCAAATCTCATGGGCGGATTTCCGCGCTTTGGTAGGCGATGAATGGGTTCCCGGCAAGAACGTCCCGTTTGATCCGGTTGCGAGCCGGCACGCTGCAAAGATCGGGCTGAAAGTGATCTGCGCCGCAGGCAAAAACCTGGAAAACCTGAAAAAAATCCTCTCCGGCGAAAACTATATCGGCACTACGATTGGGGGCTAGAGTATCTCTGGCATATTGTTCTCCTCTGCGCCTCTGCGAGATACTATTTTCAAAATATAACACAAAATTACATTGATTTCGCCTTTGATAACCTCTCCATGAAAATTACATTTGAAATAACAACGGTAACATGCATTATTTTTGGGTGTAATCGTTATTATTTATCTATTACTCTCTTAATTTATTCCTGACCCACCTTTGAACAATCGAATCAAGAAGCATCGTATTAAAAGGCTTGGGTAAAAACGCATTGAATCCGTTTTCCAGAAACATTTGTTCGTTTCCGGCAACAGCATTGGCGGTTAAAGCAATAATCGGTATGTCCGTCGCGTATTTTGTGCCTAACGCGCGAATTGCCTTTGCCGTTTCAATTCCGTCCATCTCCGGCATCATGTGATCCATAAAAACAGCGTCATAAGGCTCCCCGGCGGAGATACGCCTAAGAGCGTCATGGCCGCTTGTTACGCAGTCTACCTGCATCTTGTATTTACGCAGCATTCCGGCCGCCACATCCAGATTGGTGGGCAGGTCATCTACCAACAGCACCTTGGCATAGCTCAGATTGGGACGCACCAGTTTTTCGTGTATCAGCTTCTTTTTGTCCGAATAGTTAAAACTGCACAGGTTGTCCACGGTTTCCCTGCTTAAGGTCGTATCGTTCACAAAACCCTGACGAATATGAACGCGGAATGTAGACCCTTTGCCGTACTCGCTTTCTACTGTTACTTCGCCGTCCATCAGCTCTGCAAACATTTTGGTAATGCTTAAGCCTAAACCGGTGCCCTTGATTGTACGGTTGGCCTGGGTATCCACTTGATTGTAATCGGTAAAGAGTTTTTCTATATCTTCCCTGCGTATGCCGATGCCCGTGTCACTTACATAAAAAGATACCCATACGCTGCCGCCGTCGCGCCGGCAGTCAACGCCCAGGGTAATAATCCCTTCTTTGGTGTACTTAAAGGCGTTGCTTAACAGGTTATTCAGTATCTGTTTTATGCGAAGTTCATCGCCGAAAAGAGAGCCGGGCAGGTTTTCGTTAATGTCCAGTTTGAAAACAACAGGCCTGTCCTCAAGGCGTATCATGTTAAGTGTGATAATGTCGTTCAGGAAGCTTGCAAGATCGTACTTAGTCGGCATTAGTTCCAGTTTGCCCGCTTCAATTTTAGAAATATCCAGTACGTCGCTGATAAGCCCCATCAGGGTATTACCGGCTGTGTTGATTTTTTTCAGCGTCACCTTAATATTGCCGGGAATACTGCTTTCTTCCAGCATCAAATCGGTAAGCCCCACGATCACGTTCATGGGCGTTCGCATTTCGTGGCTCATATTGGCGATAAATCGGCTCTTTGCCGCCGAGGCGTCCTTCGCTTCACAGGAGGCTCTCCTCGCTTCCAGCGTCTGCTCTGCCACCAGTTTTTCAAGCCGTTTTTCCTCGCTGCGGCTTCGGTAAAACATGATCAATATCAGGGTAAGTATGACTAAAGCCAGGACTGTAGCGCCTATCAGCCACGGACGCTGCGCCTCCACCACCTTGGCGCGGTAGTTGTACGTCTTGGTCATCCATTGCTCTGTGATCATATAGGTGTCAACAAACGGAAGCGCCTTGTCAACTATCGAGCAAAGCACAGCCTGGTCTTTGTTGAAGCCGAAAGTGGATTCATAGCTGTAATTGAACAGATAATTTATCTTATAGTCTGAAAATTCATAATAGTTAAGGAAAGAAAGCAGCTTGCTTTTGCTTGCCATGACCAGATCCACTTCGCCGTTATCCAACGCAAGAAAAGCGGCATCCGTTGTACCGTACTCCGTTGTGTTAACGGCATTCGGGAACCATGCGTGAAACAATTCAGTGTGCACCGTGCTTTTGATCAGGCCGACCCGCTCGGAAGATATTTCATTGACGCTTACGTTGGGATATGCCGTCTTTGATAAAAGCGCGTATTGATCCGTTATAATTTTGCTCTCCGGCCATACATAACTGCCTTCCCGTTCCTTGGAAAAAACCAGGTCGGGTATAATATGCGCCCTGCCGTCATACGTCATTTCCAATAAATCGGGAAAATTCGTAAATTCATCGTTGACAACCTCAAAGGTAAGCCCGGTGACCTTTTCCACCTCGCTCAATATGTCAAAGGCGATACCTTCCCATTTTTTTTCATATGTGTTGTAAAAGGATATGGGATAATCATAATACTGCGCCGCCAACGGCACAGATGACGTATTATGCAAAAGCTTGAGTTCTTCCGCATTGAGCAGATTAAGGACTTTACTTTTTCTATATTCATTGTAAGCCATGTTGTACAGATTTTTCAAATATGGTTCAGCTCCGTTTCGCAGCGCTTTTGTTATAACCGAAATAACAGGTTCATGATCAGATTTTGCAGTCATTATGTGAACCGGAGTAAAAATCAAAGGAAAAAAATCTTCGATGTAAACATCGTTGTACCCCGAAAAGAATTCTTCGGTTACATTTTGCGCCACGTAGGCGTCGGCTTTTCCGCTCGCTATGGCCTGATAAGCTTCTAAATGATTATCGGACCATACGGTTTCGTATGAACCGGGTTCTGACGCCTCGGCGACTGAACTCTCTAAAGAGATCCCCCTGAGGAAAGCGTATCTGGGAGGGCGCGTCTGGGCTATTTGCGTGATATCGGCGCTTCCTTTAATCCGAAACATTACGCACTGGCGGGTGGCTATGGGATCTGTTATGTAATAAACCTGCCGGAACTCATCGGTGGCGCCCAGACTGCCCGCAAAGTCAATGATACCTTTATCCAGTCTTTCAAACAAATCACTCCATTGGTAGAGATGAGGTTGAAACTCAATACCGAAAATTTCGGATAACCACCGGCAAAGCAAAACAGCATACCCGTCGCCCTGGCCGTTTTCATTGGTGAAAAATTCGTAAGTCGGAAGCACGCCGTAATCAAACGCTCTATATTTTTTCTGCAGCGCCTCAACGGCTTTAATCTCTTCGTCTGTTACCCCCGGAATGTCCCGAAACGAACTGAACGGAGGCTTCACGTTCTGCGATTCAACAGATACTCCGGCGGCTTTCCCGCAATTAAAAAACGCCATTGTTAAAAAAACAACAACAAACGCCCTGTAAATTATACTGATTTTCGGCATCATCATATCCTCATAAATATATCATGTGTAAGCAAAGATTACAATATTTGAAAGATTCAACTTCATTCTCTTGATTTATCCCCGCGATTTATCGACGCGATTTATCGCGAACCCACCTCTGGACAACGGAATCCAATAGCATCGCATTAAAAGGCTTGGGTAAAAACGCATTGAAACCGTTTTCCAAAAACATCTGCTCGTTTCCGGCGACGGCATTGGCGGTCAAAGCAATGATCGGTATCTTTTGGGCGTACTCCGTGTCCAGCGTGCGTATCACTATAGTTGCTTGAATACCGTCCAGCTCCGGCATCATGTGATCCATAAAAACAGCGTCATAACGCGGCTCGCCGGCTGAAATACGATCAATAGCATCCTGTCCGTTTGTTACGCAATCTACCTGCATTTTGTATTTACGCAGCATTCCTGCCGCTACATCAAGGTTGGTGGGAAGATCATCTACCAGCAGAACCCTGGCGTAGCTCAGATTAGGACGCACCAGCTTTTCCTGTACCAGCTTCTTTTTGTCCGAATAGCGGAAGGCGCTCAGATTTTTTACGGTTTCTTTGCCTATGGGCGTATCAGTGACGAAACCCTGACGAATACGAACGCGGAACGTAGTGCCTTTGCCGTACTCGCTTTCCACGGTGATTTCCCCGTCCATCAGTTCTACAAGTTTTTTGGTAATGCTTAAACCCAGGCCGGTTCCCTCGATTACACGGTTGGCGCGGGTATCTACCTGATTGTAATCGGTAAAGAGTTTTGCCAGATCTTCCTCGCGTATGCCGATGCCTGTGTCTTTAATGTAAAAATAAATCCATACGTCATCGCCCTCACGTCGGGAATCAATGCCCCAGGTGATAGTTCCCTTTTGCGTATATTTGAAGGCGTTGCTTAACAGGTTGTTCAGTATCTGTTTTATGCGAAGGTCGTCGCCGAAAAGGCTGATCGGCAGGTTCTCGTTAATGTCAAGTTCGAAGGTGATGGGCTTGTCCCCAATGCGTATCATATTGAGTGAGATGACATCGTTCACATTGCTTGCAACGTCGTATTGTACGGGCATTAACTCCAGCCTGTCCGCCTCAATTTTGGAGATATCAAGCACGTCGTTGATAAGCCCCATTAAGGTATTTCCCGCTGTGTTTATTTTTCCCAGTTCCTCCTTCGTCTTGCCGGAAATATCGTTTTCTTCCAGCATCAAATCGGTAAGCCCCACGATCACGTTCATGGGCGTACGCATTTCGTGGCTCATGTTGGCGATAAAACGGCTCTTTGCCGCAGAAGCGTTTCTCGCTTCGGAGGACGCCTTGCGGATGTTTTTAATCATGCTGTTTTGCAAGAGGGCGTTTGCGATCATTAAGCCGCCTGAATGCATGATGTCAATTTCACTTTTGGAAAAAGTACGTTCGCGCCGGCAGTCGTCTATACTAAAAAAACCGTAAAAATCATTGTCTATAAATAATGGTATGTTTGCGATAGACTTCATTTCATATTGGTTCAGTAAATTCTGATCGTTCTGC
>Ga0082212_10012782_pt1 | contig 10557 bp, 9 predicted proteins | sample TergutNt197P3_FD_71548 | JGI IMG/M metagenome (GOLD analysis project Ga0082212, IMG submission 71548) | Neocapritermes taracua P3 segment gut microbial communities from Petit-Saut dam, French Guiana - Nt197 P3 | ecosystem: Host-associated > Arthropoda: Insects > Digestive system > Gut ...
CCACTGTCGTTGTCTTGCCTTCAAGGATTTTCCCGGCGGCGGCATCCTGCTCTTCAGGATTCTTCCTGGCGAGTCTCAATGCCTCGTGTTTCGTTGCATTGACCTTCCTGACCGCTTCCTTCGCCCTTGGTACAAGATCACGGGCAAGTTGCTTGCACACTTGCAACGAACGTTCACTCATGCCGATTTCTTGTGCTATAGCGGCAGTCGTTTGTAGACCCGCAGAATCTGCACCTCTACTTTTTGTAAACCGATTGTCGCCACGCTTCGCCCGCAATCCCATCGCATCAAGAATCGCATCCCGTTCTATCGCATTCTCACCGATGCTGATGAAGTCAAGTTCAAACCGTGCCAGGTTTTCGCCGATTTTGACGAGTTCGCTGTGCAACTCGTCGTAGTCTAGCACAATGCATTCGATTTCTTTGAAATCCAAGCGTTTGCAGGCTTCAAGTCGTTGTAACCCTGCTATGAGTTCGCCTTTCTTATCGATGGTGATAGGATACATTAACCCGACCAACTTGATAAACGTGACAAGCCTCAATACCGTGTCCTCATCAATACCTCGCCGTCCTTCTGTGGGGACTTTGATATCCGATATTTTCCGCATTACTGACTTGCGGGGTTCTGGATTTGGAACCGCCGGGGTAACTGCTATCTGCTGCTGTTTAGACATGGTCAGTCTCCCCCTTCTTTGTTCGCTCTTCGACAAATTGCCGCAGTGCTTCGACTTCAACGAGAACCCTCGCCCCCAACCGAAAATGAGGGAGGTCGCCACTTTTGATAAGGGTGCGTATCGTTCTGCTACTCACACCGACCGCCGCTGCTGTTTCCTGAACTGAAAGAGCCAGCCGCCCAACTTCCTGAACTTTTTCCATCTTTAGAATCTCATAAAACGCACAACGTGTTTGTGCACATGAGATTCATATTTCACGTTCCTATGAGTCAAGCGCTTTTTGTAAAAATTAACTACACCCACAGAATGGGCAAAGAAAAATGGCGTGAAATGCCTATGAAATAAGCGTCGTAGAGCATTCCTGTTTCACGACGCTTTCAATTAAAATAGCCCACATTTTGACCCCGTCGGAGATTTTTTCGGAGTTGACTATCGGTTGTCTCCCCGGATGCTACTTTGTTGCCGTGACTTTTTCCGCAACTCGTTTTCTTCTTTGGGGGAAGTGCTGGGCGGAGCGGGGAACGGCTCGCCAGAGAAGATCAGTAAATAATTTCCCATGAGACCGTGCGCTTGTGTGCCCAAAGCGAAAAGCAAATTCGCCGAGATAATAATCCAGGTACTCACTGTCAACGGCACCGGGATGCGTGTCCGACAACCATTTTCGGAGTAATTCTCCCACTTCCTGAACGTATTGAACATACGTGCGTAAAGGTTCTCCCCATCGGTCTTGCAGCCGAACCGGACTACGGTAGACGTATCCCGGCAAGCCATCGGCGGACTTCAGTTTATTTGTATAGATTATGCCCCCTGGGCTAACCGTCTCCGTGATAAATTCACGCAAGGTTTCACGACTCGCATCTTGAATTCGCTTTATGTGAAAAACACCCCTCTTCTTGGAATCTCTATCGGCGGCAACAGCAATCAATGTTTGTTTTGTCCGTTGCCCTGTTGCGTCTTTTTCGTGTTCCAAATACGTTACGCCAATTTCAGCGATTCCCAAAGGAGGATATTTTGATGGCATCATTCTCTTCCGAAGTTTATGAAACCATTCCCACGCCGTCGAGTAATTCAATCCTAATTTTTGCTGCAAACTGGTGACACTGCTGATGCTTTCCCGACTAGTCAAAAGCCAAATGGCTTTGAACCACAATTTCAGCGGCATGTGGGATTTTGCAAACATTGTCCCTGCCGCAACCGTCGTTCGGTATTGACAGTGACAGCATACCAGACGGTCACGAGTGGATTCTGTGAAGTTTTTTTCGGTTTTACAAGAAGGACAGACAAATCCTTTGAGCCAGCGCATTTCGAACAACCGTTGCTTGCACGCCTCCTCCGTTGGAAAGGTTTTTTCAAAATCCGCATCGCTCTGTGGAAGTTTCCATCTGTAGTGCGAACTGTACCGCTGTGTTTCATTGATGGCATAAGGCATGTTTTTGCCCCGTTGTTGAATGAAAGCAAAAAGTTGAGTGAATTTTTGCGGAAACCGCTACAAACGCCGACACGGGGGCTTCTCAAGCGGTAGGCACAAAAGCCCGACCACCCCTCCGAAAGCGGCACACGGGCGGTTGTGAGCGATAATTTTGCCAACAGCCACCCGTAAACGCTGGTTCGGGACGAGGAGTCTGCCATTTTGTGGCGAAAATGGGTAAATTCCCTCGGTTGGCGCAATTCCGTCCTATCATCATAGTACCGTTGCGAATTCGTCCAGCGTTTTGCTATATCCGGCCTGCGCAGCCAGGGACTCCAACGCAATCGGATCATTCATTTGACTGATTGCATCTTCGATTCTCTGTGGAACATCACCAAATTTTGCCCGAAGGAATGTCAAAACCATATTTCTACCCGTCTCGACTCTCTCCTCGGCTTTCCACCCGGCTTTCCTCTCGGCTGTCCATTTTTCTAACATCGTTGGCATTGATTCTACCTCCACTACGCTTTTGATTATATCTTGCAGTTCTTCATATCTCTCCATGTACTTTGCTCTGCTCACCAAATAACACCACACCGCACGGACAAAATCTTGAAATACCGGATCGTCCGAAATCGGCTTCAACTCCTCCAATATCTCCGCTATCTTCGTGGTAACATCCTTTCGAAATACCAATTTCAAAGCCGCAAGTACCAGTTTCATTTCCGGCACTTCCGGGTCTTCCGGTATTGCATCGTCGGCAATTGTATTCAAATCGAAAAGTACCGCCTGTAATTTCGGCAGGTATTTTTCGATCCCCGGCAACTGCAAAAACAATTCCGACAACTCTGTCTTTCCCGTGAACCGAGACTCCCCGTGGTGAATGACGATAGCAATCACTGGCGGCAACCGATAGCCAGCGGGCACATAGCCTTTGCCAGCGTCCTCCGCCTTATCATATTCTTTTTGGCAAATGCGGTATACGTACCGCCATAATTGAAATACTGTCCACAGGTCGTTTTGACTCTTATGTTCGAGCACCGTGAAGAAATCGATGTGCTGCTCCGTTCCCTTCACCGGTACCCTGTACACAACGTCTGCAATCCGGTCTCTGACAACCAAATCGTCAGAGACGTGCCTCGGTTCGATGGTCAGCCCGTCCAAATCCAAGCATTCGAGCAGTTCGCCAGGTAGCACCACCCGCAGAAATCCTTTTGCCAGTCGCTTCGTTTGAAACGTCCCGGTGAAGAACTCGTCGTGAGTCAACGGCAAGAGTTCCGTCGATTGCTTTGGTTCGCCTGGCGGCGTTAATGACTCGGCTTTCACTACCATGTACAGTGATTTTACCACAGTGGCATCGGAATACAATTAGCCCCAAATTTACGAAGACCGTCCCCAAAAGTCGTCATCCGCATTTTCGGCAAGTTTGAATGAGACGTGCCTCCGCCATCGCAACGTACTGCGGCGACAATTCAATTCCGATGTAATCTCGTCCGAGCATTTTAGCCGCTACCGCTGTCGTTCCACTGCCTACAAACGGGTCTAGCACCATCCTTGCCAGCGTTGACTCAATGATCCGGTGCGGCAACTCAATCGGGAAAGGACACGGATGCTCGTTGTCCGTTTCATGATGTATCCGCCAAACACAACCCATGTGATTTGCTCCCGGTATCAGTTTGAACTTCGGTTTGGCAATCATGTAGATGACTTCGTAGTTGGGTAGGAAATACTTGTCGTTGAAATTGACACCGCCAGTACGATGCCAAATGATGATCTGTCGCACAGGAAAATCCTGCAAAATAGGCGATTGGTCTTCAATCAGCAGATTCTGTACTCGCCATTTATGATTGTAGAATATTGCCCCGGTGTCCGGTATCAGTCGCATCATTTCGGTCAAACATTCACGTTGCCATTCGATATACTTATCACGTGGCATGTCGTCGGAACAATGTTCGTATCCTATTTCCATTTTGCGGACGGGTCTGCTGTCTCCCCATCTTGGGCCACCACACAAGCCACGTAGATTATACGGGGGTGACGTGATTATCAAATCGACAGAGTCATCGGGAATCTGACGCATCACTTCGATTGCATCGCCGCAAATGATTCTGTTTGAGTTCGTCGTTTTTTCGGATGCCAGTTGTGTCGCAATGGATTCAAAGTTCGATATTATTCTGTCTCGTGCAACTTCACGAATCGCTTCAATCACCGTCGTTGTCTTGCCATCAAGGATTTTTCCAGCGACAGCATCCTGTTCTTCTGGACTCTTCCTGGCAAGTCTCAATGCCTCGTGTTTCGTTGCATCGATCTTCCTGACCGCTTTTTTAGCCGTTTCAGTGAGGGCACGGGCAAGTTGTTTGTTCTCCTGGAGCAACCGTTTTGAAATACCAATTTCGTCGGCGATGTCCTGTGTGGTTTTGGGTAGGGCGGATTCCATCATACCTCTTTTTGAGTGCTGATTGTCCCCCTTTTGTGCACGCAATCCCTGTGTCTCCAGAATCGCATCCCGCTGGAGTGCCAGTTCACCGATACCGATTGCGTCGAGTTCATTCCGTATCAGGTTTTCGTCTATCTCGGCGAGTTCGATTTTCCATTCGTCGCCGTCCAGCACGATACATTCGATTGTTTTACGTCCCAAAAGTTTGCAAGCAGCAAGTCGGTGTGCCCCTGCAATGAGTCTGCCGCTCTTGCTAACGGTAATTGGGTTGAGCAGACCGACCATCTTGATTGATTTGGCAAGAGCCAATAACACCTGCCGCTGGATATTCTGCACCGACTGACTCGGTTACAAAATCGGTAACCACGGGTACCGCACCGATTATCCCCATCGTTTTCAGTGACACCGACATTACAGCCGCAAAAACTCACCACTCGGTAACGCTCACTTGGAACGAAGTCGTCGGTGCTACGGCATTCAGTGTTAACTATCCCGGCGGTACTGCCCAGAATGCGGTTTGGAATACAATCACTAAAAAATGGTTGGTTACATTTACAGGCTTGGATGCAAAGACGACGTACAATTTTACTGTTATGGCAACGTCTGCCGCTGGGTATTCTATACCAACTGACCCGATTACAAAATCGGCAACGACATCTGACTCGCCCGTATTTGTTGGGGGAGCAGTAGTGTGGGGATATTTTTTCCCTGAACTCCCACCGGGACAAGGCGGTACGCCGCATCCAGACCCGCCCACTGGGGACGAACTATTGGATTTTGGACTCGAAGGTTTCAATGAAATTGTCGAGCATCCCGGCTCAACGTTTGACATTGTACCGAACATCAGTGAAGCCGATTGGATGAGCACGGGCACATCGTCGACAATCTATGAGGCAACGGCAAAATTATTCATTCTGATACGTGAGGATGAAGGCACGATTACAAGCATTGAAAACATACAGTTGCTTGGAGTGAATGTGTTACCTAGTGCATTTACTTCGTTCACTACTGTGATCGACGGGATAACGTACAATGGCGTTGTTGGTAATCAGGCGTTGCCTTGGACTGGAGGCTCAACGTGGAGAATAACAGTAGAAAAAATTGATCTTCCCGCCCCGGACGCTCCACATTTCACTGATACTACCACGGCGCACAACTCTGTTACACTGACGTGGACTGCCCAGAGCGGCGTAACCTACACGCTGGAGTACAAAGAGAAAAACGCAACAAATTGGGAGACTTGGGAAGGTGAAATCGGCGATACCAGTGTTACTGTTACCGACTTGAAAGCGAACACGGAGTACGAGTTCAAGTTGACGGCAACCAATGCCAGTGGTTCCGCATCTGCGACAACAGAAGCAACGACACAGGTTGCGCCGCCGACAGCACCAGCGGACTTCGATATCGACGATAAAACATACAATTCCGTAACGCTGACGTGGACACCGCAAAGCGGCATAACCTACACGTTGGAAGTCAAAGGAGGCTCCGAGTATCCCAATTGGACATCGGATTGGACGGGGATCATGGGTAACGACACCGCAATACTGGACGGTTTGACGGACAATACGTTGTATGAATTTCGGTTGACCGGTACCAATGCAGGCGGTTCGGTTGTCGATGCTCCCGGCACAGTAGGACACGCATTGGCAGGTTCCACGGCGGATCGATTACAATAGTGTCGTACAGCCCCGCAACCGCTTTGACTTCTTGCGTAGCAATGGAATCCAGATGCACACGCAATTTTTCACGCTCAAGCGCACGAATAGCATCCACGACTGTTTTCTCCTGGTTCGCCAGTATCTTTGCGGCGATGGTCTCTTGCTCTTCAAATGGCTTCCGGGCGAGTCGCAATGCGTCCTGTTTCGGTGCCGCCACCCGCCTGACCGCTGTTTTTGCAGTATCGGTGAGGTTTCGGGCGAGTTGCTTGTTCTCCTGGAGCACCCGCTTTGATAGACCGATCTCGTTGGCGATGTCCTGCGTTGTTCGCAAGCGTGCAGAATCCGCACTCTTGCTCTGGTGCTGGTTTGAACCGTTGCCGTGCGGTTTTTTTCGCAGCCCCAGAGCATCCAGGACATCGTCACGCAGCATCGCTTGCTCGCCGACGGCGATTGCGTCTAAATCGTTGCGCATTAAATTTTCGTCGATTTCGGCGAGTTTGGCACGCAACTCGTCCATATCCTGCACAATGCACTCGATTTCATCCAAACCCAAGTATTCGTGGGCTGCGAGTCGATGTCCCCCGGCAATGAGGTTGTCGTTTTTGTCAATTGAAATCGGATTGAGTTGTCCGATGAGTTCGATGGACTCGGCGAGCCTCAGCACCTTGGCGTAATCAATGTCACGCCGTCCTGCGGGAACCTTGATTTCGGATACCTTTCGTTTCATCTCGCTTCCCATTGGTCATTCAGCCGTGATGTCACTATTATATAGCATAGTATTGCCGAAGCATGTCTAGAACCTGCGCCGCTGTCGGCGGACATGGAATGTGCTCTAACGTCAATTTTTGACATCACGCTAGTCAGGATTTACGTCCAATGACACAGTTATTGTGAGATGCCGCCTTATGAAAGAGACGTTGTAGTTTTTCAAAAGCGTAGTACAGCCCATGAAAATAGTCGTCTTGATCTTCCTCATCACTGTAATACACGTAAGGGAACGCCCTCGCTGCAAAAAACTTGGGATTGAAACCTTGGCGCAATTTATCCTTGTCGAGTGAATCAAGAAATTCTGATATAGTCTTTGTTTCCTCAACGGAATATAAAAATGGACTTGTCAACTCAACGGCATATTCATCATCCCTGTACTCTTCCTCAATGTCATAATTGGGAAGAACTTTTCCGTTCGTAATAAAGTTAGCAGGAAACGAATCGTGTGTTCCTGATCGAATCAAAAGACAATGAAGTCCCGTCCACATTTTTCCGGTATCGTAAGACCTCAAACGCAGATCATCTCGGTATGGCGGCCATTCATGATTGCTGATATAGTATTCCACACTTTCTGGAGTCCTCTCCCAAAAACCACAGCATATTCCCATGTCAATACCCCTTCAATGATTGTCCACCCATAAAAATAACGTCGTCGAGTGTACTCAATTTGTATCATCTGTCAATGCCCGCCGTATTCTGGGCAAGTCACAGACCACGTTTACCTTTTGCCGCAACATCTTTTGTACTTCCGCCCGCTTCCGCAGGGGCAAGAGTTATTCCGGGGAACCTTCTGAACAGGAGACGACACCGGAGAAAATGACGGTGGCGACGTAGTGGGCGGTGCAGCGGGCTTTTTCGGCACTTCAGGTTCGACAACAACGTTTGTTTTTGGAATCGTAGGCTCTTTGACTTCGCTTCCAAGGAGCGGTTTCTCACGGACGACCTCTTCTTCTGTCGAACCCTTGAAAATTGCTTCCGAAATGATCTTTGCCGTCATTTCGTCGAGGTATTGTTGCAGCACAGCGTTAAGTCCTTCGAATTCCGGCCACAGCACTTCGTCCAGAAATCGCCTTGGCACACGAATCATAACTGTTGTGTGTCGCTGTCTGTAATAGCGATAGGGTTGTAAATCGTACCGCTTCGCCAACGCACAGAAGAGTTGTTTCGACCACTGGTTCGAAAACGTGCATTGCATCTCCATTGGCGGATCAGATGCAACGAACTCGGCGAGTTTCTTCTTGATTCGTTCGATTGCGGCTCCGGCGGCATCACGTTCACCCGGCGTTGTTGCACCAGCATGGAGTGCTTCCACCTTGAGAAGCGTATCGATCAGTTGATGAATGTTGTCGAACATGGATGACGGGCGAATGACTTTGGAGAAATTATACCAGATTTGGGAGTGTCCATGAGAAAGCGGAGCAGAGAAGCAGAGAAGCAGACAAGAAACACGACCGCACTTAACAATTCGATGCCAATGGTATCGAACCGAAAATACATTCCAAGCCAAGGAATCGAACAATTTATTCTTGTCCTGCCTTAAAGTTGTAAAGTGGTTTTATCGTTTTAACAATGGTCATGGTATCTTTGCTGTTTTCAATGACTTCCTGCATAGATTTGTATGCAAACGGTGCTTCGTCGATGGTGACACGATTTACCGTGGTCGAAAATACTCCTTCCATCGCTTTTTCGTATTCCGTGAGCGTTATCGTTTTTTTGGCAGCAGATCGACTCATAACACGACCAGCACCATGCGGGGCAGAGTAATTCCAGTCGGCGTTACCCTTGGGATGATCTTCAGAATGGACGGCGGCGGTGCTTGCCAAGTGTCCTCCCGCCGAAAAGCCAATAACTCCAATCTGTGCAGGATCAATGTTCCACGCCTTGGCATTGAGACGCACGATTCGGATTGCACGTTGCACATCGAGCAGGGGATTCGGATGCCCATAACCTTTGCTACGGTGCCGGTAATCCAGCACTGCTGCTGTTACACCGAAAGAGTTGAACCATTCGGCAATCTGTTTTCCTTCGTGATCCATTGCAAGATTCCCGTAACCTCCTCCGGGACAAACAACAATTGCTGTACCCACGGATTTATCAATATCAGGAAACCAAACGGTTGTTTTGGGCTTGTCTTTCTCTTCGTTCCCCAAGGCGTTCGGAACGTTCCGTTCCCAGAGGAGTATCTGTTGTGGCTCGGGCTGTTGCAGTTCGGCAGCACTCACACAAGTTGCTCCAAAGGACAGCAATAACGTGGAGAGAAGGATTCGCATGACCTGATAAAACGAAAGTCGATTACATTGGATGGATTATACCAGATTCTGATTGTCCATGAGAGAGCAATGAAAAATCGGCTGACAAGAAACAAGACAGAATCGGTCAAGACGGGCATATTTTGTGCAGGCGAGAGAGCGGATTAAACGATATTGGTGCTGGGCGGTAAACCGTGCTGCTGACCTGGAACCCTACCAGACAATTCGTTTATGGAATTTCACCCTGCTACATCTCATTAAGGCTCCCCGTGCAATGAGTCAAGTCCATCGTCATCAGAACGGTGAATTTGCATACCATGAACCACCATCGACGGTTGCCGTGGTTCGCCCCACACGCCCCCACAGAGCGACGTGTGGGCATTGTCAGCAATGATGCTCATTATGGTAGAACTACCGCTAAAACAGCCAACACGGCGCATTTGTGTGCCCGTTTGCCACAACAACCGAAGTGCGTCACAACTCTTCATTGGAATACATCGCTTTCAACTTCGACCGCACCTTTTCCGTTTCCTTCAGGAACGCATCATAACTTGAAATCACTTCGTTCTGCTGCTGTTCGCTCAACTCGTCCCACTGACCGATGGGCTCAAGGTCAGGAAAATGCTTCGAAATCATGTGAGTCAATATCCTGACCACCTCCGAAAAATCAGTCTTTCTATTATGCTGCATCCTCGCTGTTGCACGCCTGACCGACTCATACAGCATGTCAATGTGCGTGAGAAGAAGTGCGTGCTGCTCCATCGAACCAACGAGTTCGAAACAGTCGTCATACAAAGCAGGCAGTCGTTCTACGCTTGTTAGAAACGACTGCATCTCGGCAATATTGCGCTCCCACCTCCTGCTATCGAACTCACTGGACAAAATCCTGTCGTGGCTTCGCTGCCCCGGACGCTTCGTTGGTGGTGCTGGCGGTGCTTCTTCATGAATAATTCGCTCAACCGTCTCTGCTACCTTCCGCTTGTCCTCCGCCGACGCATGCTTCGTAATCGTGATACCAGTCGCTTCACCAGCCCGCTCCACAGCCACAACGACTTTGTTGAGGCTTGCCGTACCGTCACGCACCGATTCCCGCACGGATTCGGGTGCGAACTCCTTTACCGTACCAGCATATCGTACCGATCTCTCCGAAACATTGAATTGCTCGGCAACCTGTGCGAGTGTTTGGGGTGTATTACATTCACGCAATAAATCGTAGGTATCCTTCGCTGCGCTTGCACGCTGACTTTCACTGAGGTGTCTGCGATGCAAGTTTTTGTCAATTACGTATTGCAATGCTTCTTCCCTGGTGCCTTTGAACTCTTTGTAACGTGGTTCAACCTTTGCCATTCCACAGGCGATCT
>Ga0082212_10012783_pt1 | contig 10556 bp, 9 predicted proteins | sample TergutNt197P3_FD_71548 | JGI IMG/M metagenome (GOLD analysis project Ga0082212, IMG submission 71548) | Neocapritermes taracua P3 segment gut microbial communities from Petit-Saut dam, French Guiana - Nt197 P3 | ecosystem: Host-associated > Arthropoda: Insects > Digestive system > Gut ...
GGATTGCTTTGAAGGTGCTCAACGGCATAGAAAGCGGCAAACAACAGATTATTGAGCCGCCGTTTGTGCGCACGGTGCCGCTGCTGCGCCTGCTGCCGGTACGGGTGTTTGACCAGGTGGCTGACCTTTTCGGCATCAACCAGACTATGGAAGACTTCACCGGCCGCGAGGGGGACCGCGTCTAGGGGGTTTTCCATTATTGGCGCCATCCGGTGTATAACCTGCTCTATCTGGCCTTGGCGCAGTCAACCGAGGCAAAACTGTGCACCCTAGGCAACCGACTGGTGGCCTTGGCAGCTCAGGTAGGGGTAGGGACGGTTGGTCCAATGTGGCGACGAGAGGTTGATTGAGCCCAGTCGGCCACGACCGATCAGCCGAAGTAACTGGGGAGGGTCGCTGACCAGGCCTCACGGAGTTCATCTAGCGGAACGGTGAATAGTCCCTCGATTGTCAGGGCCGGAGATGACTGCGGTATTGATTCCGCGACTGCGGACGGAATGGAAGGCTCCGACTGCGGCATAGATTCTGCGACGGCAGGGGGCTGGTCAGCAACTTCAGGACTTGTGCTAGGTGCTGCCTCGGTTCGGCCTATCCAGACCAGTGGCACATTTTGCTGGGTCGCCAGGTCCGCTAGCCGGGCAGCATCGGCCGACCGAACTGCCACTAGTGCACGCGCTTGGCTCTCACTAAACAAGGCGGTGAAAGCATCGATGTCATCCCGTGCCATCAGCCTGGCTAGGTCAATGTTGGCTCCCACACCCCAGCGCAAGCAGGCTTCGACCAGTCCTTGGGACAGCCCCGCATCTGACAGGTCGTGGGCGGCCTGGTTGATCCCGGCACGCGAACCGTCTACCAGGACAAGGGCCAAAGCCCTTTCGGCTGCCAAATCTACCCGTGGAGGCAAACCACCCAGATGGCCATGGGCCACATCAGCCCAGGCTGAACCGCCAAATTCAGCAGCAGTGCTGCCCAGCAGATAGATCTCAAGCCCGCCTTCGCGCCAGCCACTGCCAACCGCTCTGGCCACATCATCTATCACGCCCAACACCCCAACCACCGGAGTGGGGTGGATGGCCGAATCAATCAGTCCAGGCTCACCCGTCTCGTTGTACAACGAGACGTTGCCTCCTGTAACAGGCACCTCCAACTCCAAGCAGGCATCGGCCAGGCCAGTCATTGCTCCAACCAATTGCCACATCGAAGCTGGCGATTCCGGCGAGCCGAAATTGAGGCAATCAGTCACGGCCAAAGGAGTGGCACCGCTGCATGCGACATTGCGGTAGGCCTCCACCAAGGCCTGCTGCGCCCCAGCGTACGGGTCCAACTTGGTGTATCGACCATTTGCATCGGTGGCTAGGGCAATGCCCCGACCGGTGATTTCATCGACACGTAACACCCCGGCATCGTCTGGCATAGCCAACGCGGTGTTACCCTGTACAAAACGATCATACTGATCTGTCACCCAGGCTTTGGAACACTGATTGGGACTAGCTGCCAAGTCCAGCACGGTTTGGCGCAATTCTTCGTTCGATGCCGGTCGGGCCAGTTTGTCTGGGCTGTCACCTATTAGAGCGTCTTGCCAGGCCGGCCGGCCAAAGTCTCTGTGGTACTCCGGCCCTTGCTTGGCCACGGTCTTGGGGTCAACATCTACCACTAGCTCACCGCGATAGCGCACCTCTAGGTGGTCCCCGCTGGTGACTTCTCCCACCACCGCAGCCTCGATGTCCCAACGGCTGACAACGTGACGGAAGGCCGTCAAGTTGCCAGGCTTGACTACCGCCATCATGCGTTCTTGCGACTCTGACATCAAAATCTCTTCCGGTGTCAAAGTGGGGTCGCGCAGCAGCACCTGATCCAGGTCAATCCTCATGCCACCATCACCAGAGGCCGCTAGCTCAGAGGTGGCGCAACTAAGACCCGCCGCACCGAAGTCGCTGATGCCTTCCACCAGACCGGCATCGAACAACTCTAAGCAGCATTCAATCAGCAGCTTCTCTTGGAAAGGGTCACCCACCTGGACCGAAGGTCGCTTGGACGGCCCACCGTCATCGAAGGTCTCACTGGCCAGCACCGATGCTCCACCAATGCCGTCGCCGCCGGTGCGGGCGCCAAACATCACCACCAAATTGCCTACTCCCCTGGCATTGGCCAGGTGAATCTTGTCCCGGCGCATCACGCCCACACACAACGCGTTGACCAGCGGATTCCCTTGATACGAGGGGTCAAAGACGGTTTCACCACCGATGTTGGGCAGGCCCAGACTGTTGCCGTAGCCGCCAATGCCGGCCACCACACCGTGCACCACGCGGGCCGTGTCCGGGTGGTCAATGGCACCAAAACGGAGCTGGTCCATCACGGCGATTGGTTTGGCTCCCATGGCCATGATGTCGCGCACAATGCCGCCCACACCGGTGGCCGCACCCTGATACGGTTCAACAAAACTGGGGTGGTTGTGTGATTCAACCTTGAAAGTCACCGCCCAGCCGTCGCCAATGTCAACCACTCCGGCATTTTCGCCAATCCCCACCAACAGGCTGCGCCTCATAGCTGGCGTGGTCTTAGCCCCAAACTGGCCCTTGATGTGAGTTTTTGATGACTTGTAAGAGCAGTGCTCAGACCACATGACCGAATACATGGCCAGTTCTGAGTCGGTGGGTCGGCGCCCTAATATCCGCCTGATCTGCAGGTATTCGTTGAGTTTAAGTCCCAGCTCAGAAAACGGCTGGGGCTGTTGCGGAGTTAGTGCCGCGCGCGCTGTGGTGTCTAGTTGACCGGCATCGGGCATAGCTAAACCCTCCCTGCTAGACCGGCTACTAAACCGGCAAACATGGTAAGTCCGTCGGTGCCGTTGGCTAGGCCGTCTGCGCCATCGGGCCCAAAACCTGTCTCAACGGCGTGTTCGGGGTGCGGCATTAGCCCCACCACGTTGCCCTCCCGGTTGACTAAGCCAGCAATGTCGTTGGCAGAACCGTTTGGGTTCTGGCCGTGGTAACGAAAGGCGACCAAGCCTTCGGCTTCGAGTAGGTCAAGAGTCCGCTGGCTGGCTTGGAACTGGCCATCTTGGTTTTTGACGGGGATGGTTATGGTCTGGTTCTTGGCGTAAGCGCTGGTCCAAGCCGTGTCGATGTTTTCAACCGTGAGGGCCTGTTCGCGGCAGATAAAGGTGCGTTGGTTGTTTTTGATCATGGAGCCGGGTAACAGATGGGATTCGGTCAGCAACTGGAAGCCGTTGCAGATGCCTAAAACCGGCATGCCTGCCTTTGCTTGGTCAATGATGCTGGTCATGACCGGGGAGAAGCGGGCTATTGCACCGGCTCTCAAGTAGTCGCCGTAGCTGAAACCGCCGGGCAAGATAACCGCGTCAACCTGGTCCAGGTTTGGGTCGGAGTGCCAAAGCGGTACACCCTGAGCGCCAGCCAGCCTGACTGCCCTAAGAGCATCACGGTCATCCAAGGTACCGGGGAAAGTGACCACACCAATGCGGATCATTCGGCGCCCTCAACCTCAATGGCCACCACGTCTTCAATTACTGGATTCGACAACAAGGTGGTGGCGGCATCTTCAGCAGCAGCCAATGTCTGGTCGGTGACCGGTCCTTGAAGCTCCAACTCGAAGCGCTTGCCCTGGCGGACCGAGGCGAATTGGTTGAATCCCAACCGGGGCAAGGCTGCGGCCACAGCCTTGCCTTGCGGGTCCAGAATCTCTGGTTTGGGCATGACATGGACAATCACGCGGGCCATGGCGCTCGCCTCCCCCGTAGGTGTGTACTTGAGCGACCAGTTTACTTCCGGCTTTGGCTTGAGTGCCGTTGCTGGGTGCGGGTTGCGTGGATTGCTGGCTTCCGTGCTTCAGGGGGCCGCTTGTTTGGCGGCCCAAGCTGATGCGACCATCTGGGCTAGATCGTGTTGGGCTTTCCAGCCAAAGACTTGGTTGATGCGGCTTGGGTCAGCCACCAAGAAGGCTGGGTCACCCGGGCGGCGGGCTGCGATCTGTGGTTTAAGGTCGATGCCGGTGGTTCCGGCGATTTGGTCCAGCACTTGGTTGACCGATGCGCCTTCCCCGCTGCCCACATTGAAAACCGAAAACGGCCGTTCTTCACGGCTCAAATAATCCAACGAGGCCGTGTGGGCGGTGGCAACGTCGGTGACGTGGATGTAGTCCCTAACAGCTGTGCCATCTGGCGTTGGGTAGTCGTTGCCGAAGACCACCGGCGCTTGATGTCTGAGAAGCTGCTCAAAAACAATTGGGATCAGGTTCAGTGTGGCTGGATCACCCAAGTCATCCCAACCGCTGCCCGCCACATTGAAGTAGCGCAAGGACACCGCTCGCAAGCCCCAGGCCTTGCTGGCCGCTGCGACCATTTCTTCGCCGATTAGCTTGGTGGCGCCGTAAGGGCTAATGGGGGCAGCCGGTGTTTCTTCGGTGACCTTTCCGACATCTGGCTGGCCATAACAAGCCGCCGAGCTAGAAAACACCAGGCGATCCACCCCCTGATTCTCCATAGCCAACAGCAGGTTGGCCAAGCCGCCCACGTTTTGCTGGTAGTACCACGCCGGACGGCCCACCGATTCACCAACCTGCTTACGCGCCGCCACGTGGATCACCGCGCTGCAATCCGCTAGAACCTCAGTCAGTGGGCCAAGCTGGCCGGTGTCTGCCAAATCCATCTGGATCAGTTCAGCGTTGTCAACACGGGCGTTGGCGCCGGTGCTCAAATCATCAATCACCACCACCTGGTGTCCGCCGTTTTGCAGCAAACGCACAATGTGGGCGCCGATGTAGCCAGCTCCTCCAGTAACACAAATCGCCATGGCTCCAGGCTAGCCCCCTTCGATCTGAACCCATCGGCAAAACTGTTTTTGGTCATTCCGGCAGCATTTGGTTTTGGCTCATTGGACCAACTGGGCGTAGGATGTGCGGCGGTTTGTCCCTTGATGGAGTGTGCAAGCCCCCATCGTCTAGAGGCCTAGGACACCGCCCTTTCACGGCGGCGGCACCGGTTCGAATCCGGTTGGGGGTGCCAGCTCAGCAATTGGACTTAGCATGGTGCTTGATGGCATGCTGGTCCGTTGTGTGAGGCCCCGTAGCGCAGTTGGTTAGCGCGTCGGCCTGTCACGCCGAAGGTCGCGGGTTCAAGTCCCGTCGGGGTCGCAGATGGTGGGATCGGTAATGGTTACCGGTCCCACCACAAGGCTCGATAGCTCAGTCGGAAGAGCGTCCGCCTGAAAAGCGGAAGGTCACCGGATCGACGCCGGTTCGAGCCACCATTGTTAGGTCCACGCTGTAGCGGCCCCGCCCCCAGCCAGTTCAGAAACGCTTGGTTTCAATGATTGGCGCCACGGACCAAGGCACCACCCTGGGGAAATCACTCTGGATGTTTGTTCACTCACCTGTCCCCTGCAAGCCGCCCCCTACCTGGCGCAGCGCACAGGCTAACCTGCTTGGCCGGCATCGTGCGAAGAACCATTATCAGAGTGCCTGCCAGGACGGCTTGTTGGCGAAAGCGTGCTTGTAGTAGTCCGCCAGCTCAAGCTGCGCCGCTGCAGCCGGGTCAAGCAGCACTGTGACATGCGGGTGGAACTGCAAGATTGAGGCTGGCCACATGGCACTCACGCCGCCTTCCACCATTTGTTTCACGGCCTGGGCTTTCCCGGCGCCGGTGGCCACCAGCAGAGCGTGACGCGATTCCATGATGGTGCCAAGGCCTTGAGTTAGTGCAAAAATGGGCACTGCCTCTGGGTCGTTGCCGAAGAACCTGGCGTTGTCGGCAATGGTTTGTTCGGTTAATACAACCAGGCGAGTCCGGCTAGTAAATGAGGAGCCCGGCTCATTGAAGGCTATATGGCCGTCGCTACCAATCCCCAGAATCTGCAGGTCAATCCCGCCGGATTGCTTGATGGCTTGGTCGTAGGCTTGGCAGGCGGCGGCTAGATCAGCGGCGTTGCCGTCTGGACCTTGGACCGCCCCTGGAGCGAAGTCAACCTGTGAGGCAATCTCGGTCTCAATCACGTTGCGGTAGCGTTCGGGATGAGCCGGGTCAATGCCGACGTATTCATCCAGCATGAAGGCCTTGGCCTGGGCAAACGATATTTCGGAAGCCTGGTAGTGCTGGATCAGGCGGCGGTAGAGCGCCAGCGGACTTGAGCCCGTTGCCAGCCCGATGACGGCCGTTGGTTTGGCGTTCACCAGCGCCACTAGTGCACTGGCAGCTAGGTCGGCGATGGCTGACTCGCTGGGCAGAATGACTACTTCCATGGTCATGCTCCTTTATGTGCTCAGCCGCCAACAAATAGGTCAAGCGGCACCAGTAAGACAAAGAAAAAGTATCATCCCTGCGAGCGGATCTTCTGTGACTGAATCGTTCTGAGATGGATGGGGGCTTGGGCGTTAGGTGATGCCGAGGACTTCGCTTAGCACCAAGGCGCAGCCACCCAAAAGGGCCACATCTTGACCCATGGTGGTTGGGCGGACAATTAGGTTGTCGGTGATGGTGGGTAGCACTCGGCGCTTGATGGTGGCTTCTATGGCTGCCAATAGACGCGGCGGTACTGGTCCGTCGCTACGGGAGATGACCAGCTCATTGAGGTTAAAGGCACTGACCACCGGAGCCAGCACCTGGCCGGTCAGGCGGCCAATCCTGTCAAGCTGACGGCTCTTTGAGCCCTTGAACTCAGGTTGCAGGATTTGCCGCAAGACTGTCGAATTGAGCACCGTCTCAAGACAGCCAATCCGGCCGCAGGCACAACGTTCGCCCTTGTCAACTGCGGTGACATGGCCAATCTCGCCTGCGGCATCGCCCACACCGTGCAGCAGGGCACCATCAAGCAGCACTCCGGCACCTAGGCCACGGCCAACCGTCAGCATCATTAGACCGGCCGAACCAGCCCCACCAAAAGTGAACTCAGCCAGGGCCGAGAGGTTGGCGTCATTGCCCACAAAGACTGGCAAATTGAACTCTTTGACTAGGCGCTGGCCTATTGGCAGTCCGGTCCAGCGCCGGCCTGGGGCAACGCCAATCACACCGTCTTCCATCACTACACCGGGTGTAGCCACTCCAATGCCCAGCACCGAGGAGGGCTCGGTTTGCAGCAGGGCACTGATCAGCCGGATGGCTAGATCTAGCGCTACTTGGCCAGTAGCGCCGGCCATGGCCACCTCGCGATGCAGTTTGACCTGTCCAGTCAAATCGCAGATGGCGCCGCGGGCCACCATGTCGTCGCTTAGGTCGATTGTCAGAATGTCAGCCCAGGAGGGGACCAGGCTGACGGTGTTAGCTGGTTTGCCGACCGTGCCAGTTGGATCCGGGCCATGGTCTACCAAAATGCCTTTGGCCAGCAAGTCAGCCACCAGCTGCGAGATAGATACCCTGGTCAAACCAGTGAAGCGGGCCAATGAAGCGCGTGATTGCGGGCCAGAATGAAACAGCGTGCGCAACACTAGGGAGGTGTTGTGGACTCGCGAATCGGCTGGCTGCGCCTTTTGGGTAGGCCGCAGCACAGTCATTAGCGGGGTGTGAGCACCAGTCACGACTATTAGTTAACATGCTTTACAAAACCGTGTCAACCAAAGCACCCAGATAGTGGCTCTTGCACCTTGGCCAACCAAGTTAGATTAGGCCAAATAGACGGTCCTGCGGCACCAGCCGAAAGACAGAAAAGGACCGCCGCCCCTGTTCTACAGCAAGGGCGGCGGTCCCATCCCCCTAGAAAAAGGATTACGCGGACTAGCGGATTTTTTTGCCCGCAGAGCCAAGTTGCTGGGCTGCTTCAACAACACGGGCAGCCATGCCTGCTTCTGCGGCTCTGCCCCATGCTCGGGGGTCATATAGCTTCTTGGTGCCAACCTCGCCATCGACCTTCAAAACCCCGTCATAATGACTCAACATGTGCCCCGCCACCGGCCTGGTAAAGGCATACTGTGCATCGGTGTCAATGTTCATTTTGATAACACCGTAGCTAACCGCAGCCGCTATCTCCTGCTCAGTTGAACCCGAACCCCCATGGAATACAAGGTCAAACGGCTTTTGGCGGCCATAGTGGGCGCCAACTTTGGCTTGGATGTCCTCTAAGATTTCCGGCTGCAGCTTGACGGCCCCCGGCTTATACACACCATGGACATTGCCGAAGGTCAGCGCGGTGAGATAGCGGCCGTTCTCGCCCAGACCCAAAGCCTGGACGGTTTGAAAGGCGTCTTCAGCAGTGCTGTAAAGCTTCTCGTTTATTTCATGTGAAACGCCATCTTCTTCACCGCCAACTACCCCAATCTCAATCTCCAAAATGGTGTGAGCCTGGTTTGACAAAGCCAGCAACTCCTTGGCAATTTCAAGATTTTCCTCTAGCGGGACAGCCGAACCATCCCACATGTGGGAATTGAAGGTAGGCAGTTTGCCAGCGGCTACCTCTTCGGCTTCGATAGCCAGCAGGGGCCTAACCCAGCTGTCAAGAATCGGCTTGGCGCAGTGGTCAGTGTGCAAGGCGACGGTGACGGGATAGTTCTTGGCCACTTCCCGCACATAGGCGGCTATTGCCAAAGAGCCGGCCACTCTGTCTTTGATGGTGGCACCAGAGGCGTACTCCGCTCCACCAAACGATATTTGGATGATGCCGTCGGATTCTGCTTCAGCGAACCCCTGCAAAGCAGCGGTGGCGGTCTGGGAACTGGTCACATTAACAGCTGGATAGGCAAAGCCTAGCTGCTTGGCGCGGTCCAACATGGCCGCATAGGTTTCCGGCGTGGCGAGAGGCATAAAATCGCTCCAATCGATTGTGAAAAACGCTGCTGAAGGTCAATCATTGCACGCCGCAGCCATCTGGAGGAAAACACCCGGGTGTTCTAGGCCGCAGCGTGCTGCAAGGACCAGTGATACATGGCGATGGCGGCGGCTGCCCCGGCGTTGATTGAGCGGGTTGAGCCGTACTGCGTAATCTCATACAGCCGGTCTGAAGCGGCCAGGGCCGCCTCAGTCAGCCCGGGTCCTTCACCACCAAACAACAAGATGCAGCGCTCTGGCAGCTGGGCCTGCTCAAGCGGCAGCGCACCGGGTAGGTTATCCAGCCCTATGATGGGCAAGCCTTCAGTTGCCGCAAAGGCTGCCAGGGATGCCACATCCGGATGATGCCGGACGTGCTGATACCTGTCAGTCACCATGGCGCCACGCCGGTTCCAGCGCCGCCGCCCAACAATGTGCACTTGAGCTGCGGCAAAGGCGTTGGCTGTGCGGACAATGGCACCAATGTTGAAATCGTGCTCCCAATTCTCAATCGCCACATGGAAGCCATGGCGCCTGGTGTCCAGATCAGCCACTATGGCCTCCATCCGCCAATAGCGGTAGCGGTCGGCCACGTTGCGGCAATCGCCGTTAGCCAGCAGCTCTGGGTCCAGCCGCTGATCGTCTGGCACAGGCCCCACCCAAGGTGGGGCGCCCCCTTGAACTGGCTGACCGGCATCGAGCGCAAACGGCGCCTGGTCTGGACCATCAGCGGTGGGAAGCGTACTTGGCACGCCAAGCACCGTACCCTAGGGAATGTGCTTCAGGTAGCGAGTGACACAATCACATTGGCCCTAGGACCATCTTGGCTGGACCCAGCGGAGCTGATCAGCCGGTTTGTTGGCTGGTTGGGCCCCTGGGCGCTAGTCGGGGTGTGCGTGGTGGTCTTTGCCGAGACCGGGCTGATGGTGGGATTTTTCCTGCCCGGTGATTCGCTGCTGTTCACCTTGGGGGTGTTTGTGGGGGCGGGGACCATTAGCGTGCCGCTGTGGGCGGCCTGCTTGGCGGTGGCGCTGTGCGCCGTGGCCGGGGCGCAGTCTGGCTACTGGATTGGGCGGCTGGTTGGGCCCAAGCTGTTCACTAGAGACAATTCGCGGGTTTTCAAGCCCTCGCACATTGAGAAAACCAACGCTTACTTCACCCGCTATGGTGGCCGGACCATTGTGATTGCGCAGTATGTGCCGATTGTGCGGGCCTTTGCCCCACCTGTGGCAGGGGCCGGCAAGATGAACTACCGGCACTTTTGTGCCTTCAACGTGGTGGCGGCCTTCACCTGGGGGGTGTTGCTGCCAATCGCTGGTTATTGGCTAGGCCGCTTTGCCTGGGTGGGCAACAACATTGACTTGATCATCATTGCGATTGTGCTGGTCAGCATTGTGCCAATGGTTGTGGAATACTTCCGCCACAAGCGAAACAAACCTAGTGAACCAGCTGCCTGATTGGCCTGGCACCTAGCCAGGGCTTCACACCCCAGATTGATCCAAACCCAAATCTTTCAAGCTATATAACCAGTAGTAAGGCAAGCCGCTTTTTTCAATCAGCTCACGAGCGCCGGTGTCCCGGTCCACAATCACCACAACAGCCTTGACCTGGGCACCAGCGTCCTGGAGAGCCTTGACAGCAGTCATAACCGAACCACCAGTGGTCGAGGTATCTTCCACCACAACAACACTTAACCCAGCCACATCTGGGCCTTCAACCTGGCGCTGCAGGCCATGGGTTTTGGCTTCCTTGCGCACCACAAACGCGTCAAGCTCAAGGCCGCGGCTGGCCGCAGCATGAAGTAATG
>Ga0082212_10012784_pt1 | contig 10555 bp, 7 predicted proteins | sample TergutNt197P3_FD_71548 | JGI IMG/M metagenome (GOLD analysis project Ga0082212, IMG submission 71548) | Neocapritermes taracua P3 segment gut microbial communities from Petit-Saut dam, French Guiana - Nt197 P3 | ecosystem: Host-associated > Arthropoda: Insects > Digestive system > Gut ...
ATTGGCAAGAATATCTCTTAGTACCGCTACTGGATCTTTTAGAACAGTTTTTACTTCTTCCTTTTTTAGAAAATTAATTATACTATTTTGTTGTTCTTTTATAGTATTTAAGAAGTTCGCAATTTCATTTATAACACTATGAGCATCAATATTAGAAATAAGTGCAAGATAGTAAATCTGCTTGCTTAACGCTATGTTGTTCTGTTCTAATAGTTTACGATAGTCAAGTAAATAAGATATTCGTTTTGCATTTATTACTGCTTGTGTAACATTATTCTCTTTACTTTGGTTTTCAAATTCAATATATATATTATCGAAATTTGTTTTATAATTTGTCGATAATTTAGCATCAGACTTAAACATTTTTTTAACACATTTCAAATAATGATTTAATGCAGGATTGTTTAGTTTATCAAATGAAATTTGTTTATTGTAAGAATATGGGTCAATAAGAGAATCAGCATTGGGGGGATGGTATTTATGTTTGTGATAAAAAGATTTGATACTGTGATATACAGCGTGTACTATACCTCTTTTTTTACTTTGCAATAAAAGATTCTCCCCTTTATCCTCATACTCATATTGAAATAACCCATTGCTATTAGTTGTGATGCATTTCAAAAAAATCTCCTCTCGGAAAATCTCCACTCCACTATTTTTGTCATAGGATATTGCTTCAAGTCTTATTGAACGTTTAGGAATATGTAATTTCTCTTCATTTTCTTCTGATTTTAAGTTGTTTAACAAAATATTTATTTATAACGATTAAATTTCTTCTTTATTATATTTCTCTTTCTTACTGCCTTTATATAACTCAAACTTATAGAACGTACATTCCAAATTGGCGTTGAAAACACGAATTTTCCTTGTCGGATGCAACCCGAAATATTTCATTGCTTCTTTGTTTGGCGTGATTACCCACGCTACACTATAGACAAACGATTTCTTCAATTTGTTGCCTACACGTTGATAAAAGTTTTCAACAATTTCACTTTTCAGCCTTTCTCCATAGGGTGGATTGATGATTATATGTGCTGGAACTCGCTCAGGTTCAGCATCTTCAAACGATTCGATGGATAATTTTATGATGTGATTTAATTTCATTTTTTTTACATTTTCCCTCGCATTTTTGATGAAATTGGGTGAAATATCGCCTCCAAATACCTTAAAATCGAACTCCCGCATGGAATTTTTTGCATCATTTTGGACAATTTCCCATAATTTTGAATCAAAATCCTTCCAATACATGAAGCCGAAATCCTTGCGGAAATATCCCGCGGGCATGTTGATGGCATACATCGCCGCCTCGATGGGAATGGTTGCCGAACCGCACATAAAATCAATCAAATCGCAATCGGCTTTCCACCCGCTGAGCAAAATTAGCCCTGCTGCCAGCACTTCGTTCAATGCGGCGGGATGCCGTGTGGTTTTATACCCCCTGCGATGCAAGGATTCCCCCGAACTATCGATGGCAATGCTGCAATTATCGCCGGAAATGTAGATATCTACCGAAATATCAGGTATTTGTTTGTCCACACTGGGACGACAATCGTACTTTTCCCGAAATCGGTCGCAAAGTGCATCTTTTGCTAACAGGCTCGCATACTGTGAGTTATCAAAGATGGAATGACTAATGATGGAGTGCATGCAAAACGTGCCGTTTTTGTGCAGATAATGCTCAAAAGGGATTTTGAAAACGTTTTTGTAAAACTGTTCATTGGAGGTGAACGAAAAAGAGGCAATGGGTTGCAAAATTCGCAAAACCGTTCTGCAACAATAGTTTGCTTTGTACAACAGGGCTTTATCGCCCCAAAATTCTACGGCACGGTTTAAAATCTGCACATCGTTTGCACCCAAGTTTTTCAACTCTTCGGCGGCAACGGATTCCAATCCCAAAAAAGTCTTTGCAATGTATTTTGTTTGCGGTATGTTCATATTTATGCTGTTTTTTCAATTTAATATCCAAACTCCCCAAACTCACTTTGAATGGTAACTTTTTTCTTCTCCGCACCTTCGCAGTAGCCAACAATCTGAGCCGCTACGCCAAAACTGTTGGAAATAGCAATCAAATCATCGGCAATGGATTGGTTTACATACAATTCCATACGGTGTCCCATGTTGAAAACTTTATACATTTCCTGCCAAGATGTCTGAGACTGTTCCTGAATAATTTGAAACAGCGGCGGAATTGGAAACAAATTGTTCTTCACCACGTGCAAATTGTCCACAAAATGCAGTATTTTGGTCTGTCCGCCGCCGCTGCAATGCACCATTCCGTGAATTTTGCTGCGGTACTGTTTCAACACTTCCTTGATAATCGGAGCGTAGGTTCGGGTGGGAGATAGAACCAATTTGCCTATGTTTGGTAGAGACGCATTGCAATCTGTCTCTACGCGGTCGGTCAATTGGTATTTGCCTGCATATAAATATTCTTGCGGAATGTTGGGGTCGCAACTTTCGGGATATTTTTCCAACAAAGACTTATGAAACACATCGTGTCGGGCGGAAGTCAGTCCGTTGCTGCCCATGCCGCCGTTGTAAGCATCTTCGTAATGGGCTTTTCCGTAAGATGCCAGTCCGACAATCACATCGCCTGCCTGTATATTGGCATTGTCAATCACCTCTTTGCGGGGCATGGTGCATGTAACGGTAGAGTCCACAATAATCGTCCGCACCAAATCGCCCACATCGGCAGTTTCGCCGCCGGTGGAATGGATGCCAATGCCCCAGTTTCTCATTTTCTCCAAAAACTCCTCCGTCCCCTCGATAATGGCGGCAATCACCTCTGCCGGAATGCAGTTTTTGTTTCGCCCGATGGTGGAAGACAGCAGAATATTATTCACCGCCCCCACGCACAGCAAATCATCGGTATTCATCACAATGGCATCTTGGGCAATGCCTTTCCACACCGACAAATCGCCCGTTTCCTTCCAATACATATAGGCTAAGGAAGATTTTGTCCCCGCTCCGTCGGCGTGCATAATGCAGCAATTTTCCGAGTTATGAGCAAGCAAATCGGGGACTATCTTACAGAAAGCCTTCGGATACAGCCCTTTATCTATTTTCTCTATCGCTTTGTGCACATCTTCTTTGGAGGCGGAAACGCCGCGGAGGTTGTATTTTTGTTCGTCCATATTGTTTTATTTTTTATTTCACTGTGAATTTATTCATAATAATCTCATCTGCAAGCATTTCATAATCAACCCCGTCAAAATTGCCCGAACTCATTAAGAGCAAATTCTTGTTTTTCCAGTCCATTGACCGCAAAACATCAAGCAAGAATTTTGAATCTTGAAACACGCGGATATGCTTGTTATTAAACGCTTTATAAATCATTTCTTCGGTAATGGGCGGCAATTTTTTGTGGGCAATCGTATGCGGATTGAAATAGACAAATGCCTCATCTGCTTTGTTCATCGTATCCTTGTATTCTTGCAAAAACTCGGCGGTGAGGCTGCTGAACGTATGCAATTCCACACAGGCAATCAATTGTCGGTCGGCGAATGTATCTTTTACCGCATCAATGGTCGCCAGCAATTTGGACGGCGAATGCGCAAAGTCTTTATACACAGCACAATATTCATTTCCCCGTACCAATTCCAAGCGTTTAGATGCACCCTTAAAACGTTGAATGGCTTCGTAAAATTGGGCATCGCTTACCCCCATCGTTTGACAGGCAAAACGTGCGGCATTCATATTCAACAAGTTGTGCTTTCCGAACAATTGCAGCGGAATGCGGTTGCCGTTATCTGTAATGTAGTAGGTGTGATTTTCAATCTCATACGCAGGCAATTCGTATCCAACGGCTTGCGGGTGATTGCGTTTTTCTGCAATTTTGCAACAATTTTCATCTTCTTTACAATAAATAAATGTCCCCTCATCGGGAATCATGTCGGCAAAGATTTGAAACTGTTCAACATAATTTTCAAAAGTCGGAAAAACGTTGATATGATCCCATGCAATGCCGCTAATTATCCCAATATCCGGACGATAGACGTGAAATTTGGGTCGGCGGTCAATGGGCGAAGTAAGGTATTCATCGCCTTCTATCACCATAAAAGGGGCATCTTCGGTGAGTTTTACCATCACCTCAAAGCCTTCCAATTGGGCACCAACCATGTAATCGCACGGGATTTTGTGGTAATTAAGCACGTGTAAAATCATGGAAGTAATGGTCGTTTTGCCGTGACTTCCGCCTATAACTATCCGCTTTTTGTGTTTGGATTGTTCGTATAAAAATTCAGGATAAGAATATATTTTTAAGCCTAATTCTTTGGATTTCAACAGTTCAGGATTGTCTTCACGGGCGTGCATACCCAGAATAACGGCATCCAAATCGGGCGTAATTCTATCGGCATCCCAACCGATGACAGCGGGCAATATGCCGTAATTAGCCAAGCGTGTTTTGGACGGTTCAAAAATTTCATCATCCGACCCGCTCACCGCATAACCCTTTTTCTTCAACGAAATGGCTAAATTGTGCATCGCACTGCCTCCTATGGCGATAAAGTGTACTCTCATATTTTTTGTTTTTCTATTGAAAAGTGCAAAGATACACTTTTTAATTGAAAATGCGATCTTTGCAAATTCACTAAAAACGAAACAAAATTTTGATGGTGCTATAAAAAGTATGATAATACATATCCTTTATCAGTTGCGATAGCAATTTGTGCGGGGGTAAGTTTGTTCACATTGACAGAACCTAATAAAATGGTGATGGGAGTTTGCATGATGCCTAAGTTCTCAAACAGTGCCACGACAGAGGAGACCGATAGTGTGGTTAAAGCCAACGAAATCCCTGCGGGTGGTACCCAGCCGTTCGCAATTTGAATGGAAGTCAATGAATAACAGTTTGAAAAGATGTTTCCATACCTACCTTTAAATTACGCTGTAAATGAGATGTGGGTTTATAAAAAGCGGCAAAAAATTAAAGTATAATGCACTTTTTAATTTATGCCCCATGGCTCGTGCAAAAATGTCCCTTTTTGTGCCGCTTTTTCGCCTTTTTTTTCATTGTAATGTGATTCTTTCTGGTGACAGACCAAGTTCAAGGGATTTTCTATTTGACCAATATACTGTATCAAATTCAGGAAAAAATTTGCTAATAGTGTCTCATATTTTTTCTTTTTCTAATGTCTGTACATTATCAATCAAAGTGAATATTTCGCGGGCGAGGGTGGGGAGGAGGGAAAGAGCAAAGACTATCAGCCAGTGCGTGCCGCTAATGGAAGTAAGTCCGAAGATTTTGCCGATGGGCAGGGCTGCCATCAATCCGAAAATTAAAATCATCATCGCTGCACTGCTTGCCAAAGGTATGTTGTTGCGTATCGGCGTTTTAAATACTGATTTTGAACTGCGTACGTGGAAAATATGCAAAATGGATGTCCAGCCGCAAACCAAAAACGCTAAGGTTTGTCCTATTTCGGCGGAAGGCAAGACCGTATCGGACAGATTCATAAAAGCGCCTGCGTAATATCCTGCTAATACGGCAGTTGCACAGAAAACCGTCTGACGAAGAATCAAAAATAGTAAGCCATCGCTGAAAAAACTTTCATTCCGATTGATTGGCTTGTTGTTCATTAAACTTGGGTCGGATTCTTCTTTGGCAAGATTTATCCCCGGAATACCATCTCCTAATATATTGATTAACAATAACATAACAGGAGTTAAAATGATGCCCCAGCCTGCCATTTGTCCAAACAACATAATGATTATTTCACTCAAATTGCATACTAAGAGGAAGTAAATTACTTTTTTGACAATGCCATACACATTTCTACCTTCGCTAACTGCTTCAACAATGGTCGTAAAATTGTCGTCTGTCAGAATCATATCAGATGCACCTTTGGCAACTTCCGTACCCGATTTTCCCATAGCAACGCCAATATCTGCCGCTTTGAGTGCAGGTGCATCGTTTACGCCGTCTCCTGTCATAGCAACGACTTCTCCGTTTTCCTGCCACGCCTTCACAATGCGAATTTTATCCTCAGGCGAAACCCTTGCATAAACCGAAAAATTTCTAATCGTGTCATATAGTTCAATATCAGATATTTGCGCAAGTCTGGCACCGGTCATAACATTTTGTCCTTCTTTGAGAATGGCTAAATCTTTGGCAATGGCGGTGGCGGTGGCAGCGTGGTCGCCCGTAATCATAATGGTGCGAATCCCTGCGTTGCAAGCCCTTTCTATGGCGGCAGCGGCTTCGGGGCGAGGCGGGTCGATGAGACCGACAAGTCCTATAAGTTTAATGTCTTTTTCTAAAACGTCTAAATGCTCATTATCAGGCAATTCATCAATATGCTTACCTGCCAAAGCGATAACCCGCAAGGCTTTTTCTGCAAATTCATCGTGTACGCGCTTTGCCGTTTCCATATCGGCAGCAACGGAATCGGGACAAATCGGCAGACGGTCAAGAGCGCCTTTGGTTAATATGATATAGCCGCCGTCAATGTTATCTTTCAAAACAACAGACATCATTTTGCGTTCCGAAGAAAAGGGAATTTCCGCCACTCTGGGATATTCTTTTTTGGCAAGTTCTTGGATGCCTTTTTCTTCTAAAAGTCGGAGGATGCCAATTTCTGTGGCGTTGCCCATATATTTCTTTTCTCCGTTTTCATCTGTTTCTACAACTGCATTTCCTGCCATCGCCAATTCTTCGAGAAAATGGTTTTGGTCTTGGGTAAAATCCGATTCTGACGAAAACGGTTCTCCTCCGCGAAGCCAAAGTTGTTGTACAGCCATCCGATTTTGCGTAAGCGTTCCCGTTTTATCCGAACAGATTACCGACGTGCTGCCCAGCGTTTCCACTGCCGGAAGTTTTCGGATTAAGGCATTTTTTCGTACCATTTTATGTACGCCGTTGGTCAGCGACAGGGTAACAATCAGCGAAAGTGTCTCAGGCACAGCGGCAACGGCTAAAGCAACGGCAATCATAATCATTGTGCCAAATTCCGTACCGCCGCGCAAACCGACCGCCAAGAGAAACAGTGCAGCAATAATGGCTATCCAGCAAATGGTTTTGCCCAGTCCGTCAAGCCGTTTTTGCAGGGGCGTTTTGCGTTGTTTGTTGTCTTGCAAAAATTCGGCAATCCGTCCCATTTGCGTATCCATACCGATAGCGGTAACCACAGCGGTGCAATGTCCGGCGGTAACAACGCAGCCCGTAAATATCATATTTTCCTGGTCGCCCAAAGGGATATTGCCCGACAAGACGGCATCGGCATCTTTCCCTGACGGTTCGCTCTCGCCCGTCAAAGCCGATTCGTCAGAGAAAAAACCGACCGCTTTCATAAGCCGCGCATCAGCGGAGATGATGTTTCCTCTTTCCAACAGAATCACATCACCTACTACAAGTTCCGCAGTGTCAATCGTTTGCCGAACGCCATCGCGTATAACGGTACAATCAGGGGAATGCAGTTTTTCCAGCGCTTCCAATGCTTTTTCGGCTTTGCCTTCCTGCGTGATTGCCAATATGAGATTTAAAATGACTACGGATAGAATGACCAGCGGCTCAATAAATCCTTCGCCCTGCTGCAACGCCAGCACAAACGAAAGCCCGACGGCAATCAACAAAACAATGATAGACACATCTTTAAGTTGATGCAAAATCTTTTGAATCAGTCCTGCTTTTTTGGGTGGTTGCAATACGTTTTTGCCGCCGCTTTCTTGCCGCTTTTGCACTTCTTCTTTACTTAATCCTTTGTCTAAACTTACTTCTAATTTTTCTAATACCGATTTTGTGTCTAATTCGTGCCAAATGGGGTTGTGGTTCATTGTGGTTTTATTTTTTTGTTAATTATCAATGTTAGTTTTATTTTGAATTTGCAAAGATACAATTTTTAATTCTAAGTTTAATTTAACCTGTCAGGTTTGAAAACTCCGTTTACAGACTGCGACAAGACCACTTTTCCGCTCATATCAAAATTTAATTCAACCTGTCAGGTTTGAAAACCCTGACAGGTTGAATTATTCAATCTTTGTTTAGATTTTCGTTTATTTTTCTTGTTTCGTGTATTTTCTTTTTTTTATTATTATTTAAAATAAGTCCGAACTTTCGTTGTGGCGGTAATAGGCGTACTCGCGGTTATTTCTATGTCGCCCGACGCTCCGATTTGCTTAATTTCAAAATCCCATATTTCTACATTTTCTTCACAAGCCGACCAATTTATCAAATCAGAGATACGGCTTTTTACGGAAGAAATAAGCGTTGCCACACTGCCATCACCAATTTGAAAAATTCCTGCAGCTTCTCCCCACGTTGAAAATTTTAAACCATCATATCCATAAAACGCCGAAAAAATCTGCAATAAATCAAACTCCGTTTCGACTTCAAAATAAGCCCGAATTTTTGTTGAGGAGTTAATCGGCGTACTTGCGGTTATTGCTATTTCGCTCGTTCCGCTAAGTTGCTTAATGTCTGTTACCGTTACAACGCCCTTTTGCCCAGAGATTTTGATACTCATTTTAACGGAAAAAATAGCAGATGCCACATCACTTTTGCCGTCAAATTTGAAGAAATCCGCAACTTCTCCCCATGTTGCAAATGTTTTACCTGCGTAGTATCCTTGAAAACGCGATAAAATCGGCATTAAATCAAAATCTTGATAATTGTTTGTTGGCACTTCGCCGCCTTGTGTCGTTCCTTTTTGGGTAACGGTAACTTTTATTTCTTCGCCCTTGCACGTGATTGTTATTATCGCTGTGCGGTCTGCGCCCGTAGTGTTGGGTTCAAGGATAATGGAAACATTGTAGGTTCCTGCCTTGTCGCCGCTTGCCGGGTCAATCGAAATCCAGTCAAGCGTGCCGGATTTCAACATAGAAGATTTGGATTTTGTAGTCTCGACAATAGAAGAAGTCCACGCTCCGGTGGTGGTGAAACTTGTAACAGCATTGCCCGAAACATTATCGGCATAAACTTCCTGTGTGAGCGATTGCTCGTCTGTTACCGTGATGGCGCCATTGTTTTTGTCGCAACCCGAAAACACTGTAATTCCTGCGAGACAGGCTATTATCGCCACATTCATCAAATTAAAACTTTTTTTTGTCATTTTTTAAATACGATTTCCTTATACTATCGCGAGGTTTTTAATATTATAAACTAATTTATTTTAACTATTTTTAACTGTTTTTTTAAACTATATTATGTTTTTTTCATCTTTTTATTTGCAAAAATGATAATCAATGCCTGCGGTAAGAAAAGCCAAAATCCTGAAAACGGCTCAATCATACACCCAAAAATCGTAACTGCCAACAGGCTGTACCCAAAGGATAGGGGTGCAGGTTTTTGTTCTTTTTTGATGTAAAAATGCAGAAGTTGTCCGAGCAGGATAATAAAAATTCCGCAGATTAAGAACCACAACGTAAACTCGTGTGTGTAACCCCGCGACATCACATTTATCAACAATCCGTCTCGAATGATTTCTACAAACTCTTTCCAACCAAAAATAACCGTTACAACCGTATGGAGTATCCCTGTTGCAATAAGAAAAATTCCGCTATACTTCCAAAGTTTCATTTTTTAAAATTTATATCCTTTCGGACGATTTATATTTCATTTAATTTTCACAAAATTATCAATTATCCATTCTAAATTCTCAATTCTAAATATTTAAGATCCAATCAATGGCATTAACTTGTTTCACACCGTTGTGACTGCCTGTTTCGTAATCCATTGTAATAATCAACCGCTCATTAAAATCGGGGATTTTGGCAAATGGAGCAAGTTCGCGTTCAAGCGTTTTTTGCTCTTTTACTGTGTATGCAACTTGAATGTATTTTGTATAGCCATTTTTGTCTCGTGCAACAAAATCAACTTCGAGATTATCCGTTTTTCCTATCCAAATCTGTGAGTTTCGGCGTTGCAATTCAAGAAAAATAATATTTTCGAGCAAATGCCCCGCATCTGCCGCAAACTCTTTGCCAAGTAAGGCATATCGCAGGCCCAAATCTACAAGATAATATTTTTCCTGCGTTGCCAAATGCTGTTTTCCCTTTATATCATACCTGTTTACTTTGTAGAAAAGATATGATTCAACAAGGGTATCAATGTATTTCGATACGGTTTTATTGTCAATTTTTTTGCCGTTTGCCGTTAAAACTCCGGCAATATTTCGTGCCGAAACAGTTGAGCCGACGCTGTCAATCAAAAAATTAACCACTTCATTATATGAAGTTTCATGATAGATGGTGTGTCTTTTTCGTATATCATTTTCATAAATGTTTTGAAAAACGGTTTTCAGGTATTTGTAAGCAAAATTTTCGCCTGATTGGGCAAGTCCAACGGCTTCGGGAAAACCGCCTGTGCGCATATATTCGGCAAAAGCACGGTCGGGATTTGAGGTTTTGCCTGTAAATTCCATGTACTCGGCAAATGAAAATGGTAAGATATTGATTTCAAACGCTCTACCTGTAAGTAAAGTAGCCAATTCACTCGACAGAAGATAGGCATTGGAACCTGTAACATACAAATCTACATTCGGAGTTACAAACAGCCCTTCGAGCAATTTTTCAAATTCGGGAATATTCTGAACTTCATCAATAAAAACGTAATTCGTTA
>Ga0082212_10012785_pt1 | contig 10553 bp, 11 predicted proteins | sample TergutNt197P3_FD_71548 | JGI IMG/M metagenome (GOLD analysis project Ga0082212, IMG submission 71548) | Neocapritermes taracua P3 segment gut microbial communities from Petit-Saut dam, French Guiana - Nt197 P3 | ecosystem: Host-associated > Arthropoda: Insects > Digestive system > Gut ...
ACGTTGTTTTCGATGACTTCGCAGAGTATGGTCTGACGGTATCCCTTGCTAACGGCATAGTTCTGACGTTGGACGACAACGGCGCAGAGATAACCGTGTCGCATACGGATATTGAAGAACCTGTGATTGCAGGCGAACTTACGGTGAATCCGGAAACGGCGCTGCCAATCGTAACCAGAGTTGAAATAAAAACGCAGCCGACGCTGATGTACACCGAAGGCGAGACGCTTGATTTATCCGACCTTTCAGTAACGCTGACATATTCGGATGAAGAAACAGAAGACGTAGTTTTCGATGATTTCGCAGAGTATGGTCTGACGGTATCCCTTGCCAACGGCATAGTTCTGACGTTGGACGACAACGGCGCAATAGTGACTGTGACACACACAGAAAGCGGCGAGTATGCAGATACAGACGCCCTCGCGGTGAATGCGCTGCCAACCGTAACCGGAATTGAAATAAAAACGCAACCGACGCTGATGTACACCGAAGGCGAAATGCTTGATTTATACGATCTTGCAGTAACGCTGACATATTCGGATGAAGAAACAGAAGACGTTGTTTTCGATGACTTCGCAGAGTATGGTCTGACGGTATCCCTTGCCAACGGCATAGTTCTGACGTTGGACGACGACGGCGCAGTGGTGACTGTATCGCATACGGATATTGAAGAACCTGTGATTGCAGGCGAACTTACAGTTATCATGCCGGTAACGGGCGTAAGTTTGAAAAAAACCACGCTTGCACTTACTGTTGGAGGTAGCGAAAAACTGATACCCACTGTCCTGCCCGCCAACGCAACGAATCCGGCCGTGACGTGGACAAGTTCAAGTAATGTCGCCAAAGTAAACGATGATGGAACAGTAACGGCAGAAGCCCCGGGTAATGCCACCATCACTGTAAAAACGACAGACGGCAACTTTACTGCCACCTGCGCCGTAACGGTAACGCAGGTAACGGGCGCTGAAATCATCGACAAACCACTGGCTAAGATGTATCCCAATCCGACCAATGGTCTGTTTACGTTGCAATTCGAGATTCCGGGAACGTACAGCGTCACTGTCACGACAATGTCCGGTACGATCCTGCTTCGACAAACTGTCAACGACCGGATGAAAGAAATGGACGTCAGCAATTACCCTGCCGGAGTGTACCTGCTGTTGATCGATGATGGCAAACGACAAAGCGTAACAAGAATAGTGAAGAATTGAGTGATGATGAATTAATGATTCATATTGTGTTAATAGCAAAAGACCTCGGAAATTAATCCGGGGTCTTTTTCGTATTTCTTGATTAAACCTATTCCATGATGGCGTGTCAAGCCATTCATGAAGAACCGATTTTTATTTCTGATTTTTTTTGATGGTTTTGCCATTTACAGGTTCTCACGTTTATTAAAGAACTCTTTTGTTACTATTTCAAAAAATTGCGGATATTTTCTAAATGCTCCGTGAGGCGCAAACGGAATATTAAAGAGTAACGAATTTTTCACTTTCGTTGTAAGTTCAACAGCGCTTTCAAGAGGAAACATATAGTCGTCGTTGCCGCGAATAATTAGCAATGGAACGCTTATATTCTCAACGCTTGCGTGTGGGTATCCGTCTTCGGTTTTGTCTGTCCACATCTCAATTAAGCATTTTGCCAATTTGTCGAAATCGGGTTGTGGATTGTGTTGTTGGTGAAAATCGAAACTTCGCTTAAAATCATTTCTGCAATCTTCAGGAGTTGTATCTGCCATTAATTTTTCCATAAGTTCGGCATCGGACAGGCTCCACGTTCCGCCGATAGTAACAATTTTTCGTATCGAAATTCTATTTGCCGCAGCAAGTCGATAGGCTATAACTCCACCATCGCTATAGCCGATAATGTCAATGTTTTTCAACCGCAAATGATTTACGACAGTCTCAACATCAAGTTGCAATCGTTTGTATGACAATTTACTTGTTCCCAAAGTAGATTTCCCCTGTCCCCGACTGTCAATACCAATAATGTGGTAATCGTTGGTAAACATTTGCACTATGGAATTCAAATCTTCAATATGTCCAAAACCGCCGTGCAGTAAGAGTAAAGTTGGTTTTCCTTCGTTTTTCACCTCTTCGTAGTAAATATTTGCACCATCAATTTCAAGATATTTTCCTGTTATATGATTAAATTCAATCGTTTGCGCGTTTGCATTAAGTGCGATAAACGCAAATGCAAGCATATAAACAGCGGAAATAATTTTAAAAACAACTCTTTTCATTTTCCGTTCGATATTCAATTATCTTTATTGTACAAATTTCCAACAACTCGTTACAAAATGCTATCAAAAGCGTTGATTTTCCGCAACGGCGCACGCCTGTAATTACCTTGATTAAATCTTGGTCTTTGAGCAATCGCAGTTTTTTCAAATATATTTGTCCTGCTATCATAAGAATTAAAATTTTTGCAAAGATATAAAATTCAGGGCAAAGATAGGTTTTTTTGAATAAAAAACAAAAATTTTCGATGTCTGTTTTTTGGGCTTCCCGTTCGTGTCCGCACGTCGTTGTTGACCGCGTTCTTGCCGGGTTGCAGATAACGTCCGGCGCCTTGGCGAAGCGGCGGCTAACACTAAACTTCCTGCGGGATACTCACTTTCAAATCTGCACTGCGCTTTTCAGCGGGGTTACTGCCGCCGTTGCGCCAACTTAGCGTAAGCGATACCGCGCGTTGTGTGCTGGCATTTCTGTCATTTTGGTGGGTCATATTTCAATGGTTTCGGCGGCTTTACGAATTCTTTCTGAAAAATCAAAAAGTGCATTTTTAAGTTGCAGTCTTTCTGAATATGTGAAATCAATTTTATTTCCATTTCCGTCAATTCCATCCAATTTATGATACATCCACGAACTTGACTTTCCAAAGTATTTTTGGGATATTTTTGCCCAAGATACATCCATGATAATGTCTGAAATCTGTTGCTTTACCTTTTCTTGCTTTGCTATTATTACTGTTTCCATATCATTATTAATTAATCTTCGTCATCATATAACAAATTTTCAAATAACTGTCGCGCATACCACTCAAGTTCAAGTGATAGGTTATGTTTAGATTTTTTATAATTCCGAATGGTTTCAATTAAGTCCCATTCTTTTTCTGCTAAAACCTTCTTTTCTACTTTTTTATCCATTCACTTTTTCTTAATTACTCTGCAAAAGTAATATGAATTTTCAAGTAAACAAATTATCACTAAATTTATTTTTGATGACGAACCATACCTAATTTTCCGCATTTCGCATATCTCGCCACCATTACGCCAAACCGACAGTTGTGTTGCAGTCAGTCCACCGATTAAAAGTTTCAAGTCTGGTCAAAGTCCACCAGTTCAAGATTACGGAATATTTTGCACTTTTTGAACTACCTATCCCTCCGTAACTAATAAAAAAACTTATTGTGGTATCATTTTGTATAGAAATCGATTTTCTATCGTAGCCTGAATTTTCTAAACTTCTTGGTATAAATTGAAAAGTTTGAACTTTATACCCTGTTTTGCAGGATACAAACATTATTGACAAAAGTATTAATAAAACATATCTGACACTCATATATATCCTCAAATTTTCAAGTTCTCACAGTTTTCTCGTCCGCGTTCTCGCAGCTTGCACACAACGTGGTGGCATATTGGCGAGGTAGCGGCTTCACAAAGGTTCGGGCGGGGTAGTAACTTCCAAGTTCGCACTGCCGTTTCTGCGGGCTTACTGCCGCTATCTCGCCAATATGCTCGTTAGGCGTTCGGCATTTGTTGTCCTTAATTTGTGGTACTCCTTCTCATTTTCTGCTATCGTTCAACCATTCATCTCTATTCCACATTGCTGGTGTCGCTCCTACTTGGTCAATTACATAGTTTGGATTGTCAACCTGTGCTAAAATAATAAGCCTTTTTCCAAATAGCATTTGTAATCTTGCATTATCTGCTAAAATGTCTAATAATATGTGGGCTCGTTTGCTGTCGAAATTGTCCAAATGCTGTAATGCAATAATTTTACCTGTATCCGATATTTCTATGTCCGACAAACAATCGTTAAGTGCGTCAAAATTCTTTCCATAATAGTCTGGAAAATCAAGTTTCTGCTTTAATTGTTTGTGCATTTCATTTTCATCACTCCAAGTCTTGCAGTCAAAGTCAACTATTGAATAGTTTTCTTTTTTAAACCACTCTATGTCTCTTTCTAAAATTTCAACTCTCCAATACAAACTTATCCAACCATTTTGAAGTATATGCCAGTCAAGTCGTTGCCATTCGTCAGGATTATTTTGAAATATTGCCATTGTCTATTTGTTTTAATTTCCGCACTTCATTGTCCGTTGCGCTTTCGCCCGCTTGCCTACAACGCCCCGGCGGCTTGGCGCAGTGGCGGCTTTCACTGCACGTTCTGCGGGCTACTTCCGTTCATGTTCGCACGTCAATTTCTGCGGAGTTACTGCCGCCGTTGCGCCAACTTAGCGTAAGCGATCTCACCGCAGGTAAACCGCACGTTAGCGGCTGGCATTTTTAATCTCTTCTATTGTAACTCGTTTGCCTCTCGAAAACAAAGTTCTTCTTCCGGGTAGTTCTTCACATGTTCCGCAGTAAAAAACTGTCTTTCCCTGTTTTGCATTACGAGTAGTAATAGAGTTCCAACAGCGAACCTTCTTGCTTTTGCTTTTTGTATCTGCTTTTGTTTCACTCTTGGAAAGAGGCTCCGCTTCGGATTTTTCTTTGCGCGATGCAGCAATACTCGTTGACGTTACAAAAATCAAAGTGCCAATGATGACAAAAAACTTAACTCTTTTCATATATGTTTTTATTATATTTTTCCTGCTCTGACGGCTTTACAGGTCTTGCTTTAAAAATTAAATTCATTCGTATTTCGATTTTCTAATAATCTCTCAAAAAATCGAAACATTTTTAGCCGAAATCTTGAGAGACGTTATAGCGAAATTTTTCGCTCTATATTTTTCTGCTGCGAACTCAACCGACATTTTCGAGATGCACTTTCTTTTCAGAACTCTCTCAACGACACTTTCGCCCGCTTGCAACTTTTGTTCAACTTTTCACGGACTTCTCGACCGAGAAGTCGCCCGCTTGCCTACAACTCAAAAATATACGCAAAAGTACATGAAATATTTGAATTATCCAAAACGTGTAAATCAAAATTTGAGAAAGAATGAAATGGTGCAGGTGAATTTTCTTGATTAAACCTATTCCATGATGGCGTGTCAAACTATTCATGAAGAACCGATTTTCATTTCTGATTTTTTTGATGGTTTTCCTTTCGGGAAACGTGTTTGCGCAAACCCGGGCGTCTGCGTCAAATACGCCAAAGGACGTCGCCGGAACAATATGGGGAATATTCGAAAGCGACAGCGCCGGAATGGCGTTGCCCGGCGCGAACGTTCGTTTGCTCCGAGCCGCCGACAGTTCGCTTGTGAAAGGTATGGCGACAGGACCCGACGGCAGGTTCCTGTTCTCCGGCGTCCAGCAGGGCGATTACATTCTTTCCGCATCGTTTTTAGGTCATCTCACTTCTTTTATTCCAGTACCTGCGACACGTTTTCGTGGAAACAGAAATATCGATCTCGGAAAGATCACGCTGAGAGAATCTGCCATTGCGCTTTCGGGAGCGGTTATTGAAGGGCAGGCGCCCGAAGTGGTGGTGAAGGAGGATACGCTGGAATACAACCCCGCCGCTTTCAAGGTGCAGGAAGGATCCGTTGTGGAGGACCTGCTGAAACGTATGCCGGGCATTGAGGTAGAAGCCGATGGCGCTATCACGTCTGCCGGCAGATCGGTAAGACGGGTAACTGTCAACGGAAAGGAATTTTTCGGCAACGATCCGAGAATGGCAACCCAAAACCTGACGGTAGAGATGATCGACAAGGTTCAGGTAATAGAAAAGCAGACGGAACAGTCTATCCTGACAGGCGTTGACGACGGCGAAACGGAAACCATCATCAACTTGGTCATCAAGAAAAACATGATGAAGGGATGGATGGGAAATATTACGGCAGGCATGGGCGCGCTGGTGGATAACAGAAACAATGAGGGTCCGCGATATACCGCTCAGGGCAGATTGATGAAATTTACCGAAGAAACACAGACAACCTTCATTGTGAATGGCAACAACATTAACAGGCAAGGATTTACCGATGGCGGAAACGCCGTTCGTATGAACAGCGGCGGAGGCGGTGATCGTGGCGGCGGAGGCGGCGGAGGCGGCATCACCAATTCCCACTCTTTCGGATTTAATTCCTCCACTGTTATTAGTGAAAAACTGAGAATCGGCGGAGATTTATCGTATAATTTTTCAGAAACATTTTCCAATCGCAACAGTTTTCGCACCAATCTACTGATAGACAGCGTTTCGTACCGGAAAAGCGAATCGAAAAGTGAAAACAATTCCCATAATTTCGTCGTGAACGGAAGAGTGGAATACAAGCCTGACAGCGTGTACAACATTGTTTTTGTGCCGCGCTTATCCTACAATTTATCCAATTCGCACAGCCACTCCTTGCAGGAGACGTTTGCCGGCGACGAATACCGCACCGATGTGAACAGCAGCGACGCTACTACCGGTATGAAATCGAACGGGCTGAATTTAAGCGGCGATTTGACCATTTCACGCAGTTTTGCGAAAAAAAGCAGAAGATTGAGCCTGGCTATGTCCGGAAATCTGAACCACAGTTCGGGCAACGGTACTAACCTGTCGGACAGCAGGTTTTTCCTGCAAGAGGGCAGAGACAGGTTTCTGAATCAGGAATCGCAAACATCGACCAATACCTATTCTTACAATATCAGAGCCACATACGTGGAGCCGTTGCGCGAAAATCTGAACTTGCAGTTATCCTACAATATCCGACAAAACGGAACACGGAACATCAGAGAAACTTATGATTATGACGGCGTGAATTTTTCGTCGTTGAATACGGATTACAGCAAGAGTTTGGACAACAGATTTGTGACCCAAACCATAGGAGTTACCCTGAACGGCACGCACGAAAAGTACAATTACACCGCCGGGGTGAATATCGTGCCATCATACACGCAAAGTACCAGTTTTATCAAAAACGGCATCTCGGAAGGAGTCGATTCAACCCTGAACCATATTAAGGGACGCAAGGTGATCAATTACGCGCCGCAGGTCAATTTCACATACCGGTTCACGCGGCAAACCAATCTGCGGTTTACCTATCGCGGTAATACGAGCCAGCCGAGCGTCACGCAACTCGACCCTACGCTCAACGTGACCAACCCGCTGAACATCCGTAGCGGCAATCCCGATCTGCTGCCCTCGTTTTCCAATAATATGTCGTTGCGGTTCAACACGAATCAAAGAGAAACACAACGTTCGCTGACGGCAACGGTGGATTACAGTTTCACGCTCAACGAAATCATCAATTATACCACCAACGATTACGATCCGGAAACGGGAGATATCAGACCGGGAACAGGAATCCAGCATACAGCGCCGATCAATGAAAACGGTTCGTGGAGAAGTTCGGGAAATATCATGTTCAGTACGCCGATAGGCAGCAGCAAGAGATTCAGATTCAACGCCACTACGCAACTCGGCTACAGGAACCAGATCGGTTATACCACTGTAAGAAAACAGAGTCAGAGAAATATTACGATAACGACCAATGTTTCGGAAAATATCGGTTTGAGTTACAACAAGAACTGGTTTTACGGACAACTGCGCGCCAATGTGCGTTTTTCCAACTCCACGTATTCGCTGGAAGGTAAGGAAGGCAAGCAGGACGCTAATTTCGGAATAACCTATAATACGCAATTGACGCTTCCCTGGAGTATGGGTATCAACTCGGACATCAACTACAGAGCGCAACGCGGATTATCAGAAGGATACAATAAGGACGAGGTGATTTGGAACGCCGGTATCAGCAAACAATTCCTGAAAGGCAACAGGGCTACATTAAAAGTGGAATGGACGGACATTCTGCAACAACGCCTGAATATTTCGCGGAACGTAACGGCCAATTACATCGAAGACAGCGAATACAACGCCTTGACCGGTTATGTGATGGTGACCTTTTCATATCGTTTCAACAACACGACGGGCATTCGTAACCGTTCGCGCGACGAGTACCAAAACCGTCCTCAGCGCGAAGATGGTCAGGACAGACCGGGTGGCGGTAACTTCCGCGACGGCGGCGGACAAAGAGGCGATATGCAAAGAGGCGGAGGAGGCGGTATGCAAGGCGGAGGAGGAGGACGCATCCGTTGATGATTGTTTTTCCATTTCTTCCGAACTGAAATATTTTTGCAATTCTGTAATATTGATTGTACTTTTGCGAAAAATCAAACAAAAATCAACAAAACTAATATGGAACAAAACCTGTCGGTTATCAACGAATTGTTACCTGTATTAACGTCCGGATATACAGGCGTATGGGTGTGCGACACGGCGTCGGGACGGTTGGATTTCAAAAACGATTTTTTCAACTTACTCGATCTGGTACGCATCAATGTGGAATTTTTCTCGCTCGACGAACTGCGGACGCATCTTCACCCAGACGACCTTCAGGCGTTTAACGAAGCGTTTGCCGCAGTTTCTGCAGGTAAAAACACATCTGTAATTTATCGCTGTCGCAATTCCGAAGGCGATGTGGTACAACTGGAAAGTACGTTGATGCCATGCGCCAACAGCGTAGTCGCCTGTACTGTGAACAGGAAAAGGATGCAGCAAATGGCGTATTGGGAAAAACAATACCGGACACTTGTCAATACCCTGTTTCCCAACTTCATTTTTGTGTTCGACGAGGATTTCCATTACGTGGACGTCATCACGCCTGACGGATTACGCCTGTTCCACACCAAAGAAGAGTTGATAGGCAAGGACGGACGCATCTTTTATCCGCCCGAAGTAAGCGAACTGCTCAGCGCCAACATACGGGAATGTCTGAAGAAAAATCAGTGGAAAGAAGTTGAACATCATATCGAACTGCATGGCACGCGTTATTATTATCAGGCGCGTATCGTTCCCGTGGATGGCAACAAAGCGTTCTGTCTCATTCAGGACATCGGCGACCGTGTGCGGCGCATGGACGAACTTCTCACGCAACGCCAGCGCGCCGAAGAATCAGACAGGATCAAAAGCGCTTTCATTGCCAATATGAGCCATGAAATACGCACGCCGCTGAATGCCGTCATCGGTTTTTCAGAGTATCTCATGAGCGAGAAAGCGCCCGAAAAAAGGCAGAAATATATGGACGTTATCCGTAACAGCAGTACCATGTTGCTGCAAATCGTCAACGACATCCTCGACCTGTCGCGCCTCGAATCGGGTATGAGCGAGTTTCATTTTGAGGAAACGGATGTTGTTGCCATGTTGATGAATGTAATGGAACTGTATATACCAAATATGAAACCCGGCGTGAGGTTGCTTTCCGACGTACCCGACAAAAAAATCGTAGTATTCACCGACGACAACCGCGTGAAACAGGTGTTGTACAATTTCATATCCAACGCCGTGAAATATACCGAAAGGGGCGCCATCACCCTGAAAGTGGAAGAAAATAACGAATTTCTGACTTTTTCGGTTATCGACACCGGTTGCGGAATCCCTGACGACAAACTGAAATTAATTTTTAACCGTTTTGAAAAATTAGACCGCTTTGTGCAGGGTACCGGACTTGGATTAGCCATCTGCAATTCCATCGTGGAACGGCTTGGCGGCAAAATCGAGGTTTCATCGAAAGTGGGCGAAGGAAGCGTCTTTTCGTTTACGATCCCCTACCGGTATTCTGTGCCGCAGAAGGAAAACATTGGAAACATACGTGAACTTTACGCCAACCAGCGAAAAAAAATTCTGGTAGCCGAAACATCCGAAGAAGACATGCGGTATATCCGCGAAATTCTGTCGAAGAAATACGACGTGGTGGAAATTACCGACATCGGAAAGATAATCGGCGTTTTTATTATCGACCAGCCCAACCTTATTCTGATGAGCATGGAAGTAGCCGGCAAAAAAGACGTCATCACGAAAATTCGCGCCATCACACCCAGTATACCTATTATAGCGATGACTACCAGCGATTTTTACCACGACCAGCGCTGGGCAATCGAAAACGGTTGTACCGATGTGATATCAAGACCTTTCTCACACACAAAATTAGAAGAGGTGGTGATGGCGTTTATCGTATAATTCACCCCTTGGTTCCCAGCCTTTTTCGTATTCGCGCGCCCGATATTGCTCCTGAAGTACGGGGTTCAATATATGTCCGTTTTTAGGATATAAGTTCAGCGTTTATTTTCCCTTTAGATGCCGGGGGCTACCTCTCTTAACAACTCTTTGATCCCATTATTGATTCTAACTCTGCTGATGCCTAAAGCATGACTTACCAATGACCGTCCTCCTCTACCTAAACCAAGTGCCATATTTGATACATATAGACGTGTTGTCCTTTCGTCTAAAAACGGGGATATGCGGGAAAAATCCTCTTTTATTTGTGCGGCTGTCATATCTATTATTTTTGAACGCGCAAAAATAATAGATTAATTCATATTTACAAAATATATTGTATCGGTTATTATTTTA
>Ga0082212_10012786_pt1 | contig 10551 bp, 7 predicted proteins | sample TergutNt197P3_FD_71548 | JGI IMG/M metagenome (GOLD analysis project Ga0082212, IMG submission 71548) | Neocapritermes taracua P3 segment gut microbial communities from Petit-Saut dam, French Guiana - Nt197 P3 | ecosystem: Host-associated > Arthropoda: Insects > Digestive system > Gut ...
GGCGATACAGAAAAAATGCACGCTGCCCTCGAAGGCCGCGCTGTCCGTATTCCGGTCGAGATGGATCAGGCAAAAATCGACGGGACCGTAATGAAGTACGCGGCAGCATGTTACAATATGAAGCTTGCCGGTATGGACGTCGCGCTGTTGCACGGCGGACACGGCAACTTGATCGGGCAGTTCACAAGCCCGCATCACAACAAGCGCGGCGACAAGTACGGGGGATCGATTGAAAACCGCGCCAGGTTCGCCGTTGAAGTCGCGGAAAAGGTGCGCGAGCTTTGCGGCGAGGACTTCGTTATCGACTATCGAATCTCCGCGGACGAAATAATCGAAGACGGAATGCGCTTTGAAGAGACCCTGAAACTGATGAAGATACTCAAGGAACACGGCGTGGACATGTTCAATGTGTCATGCGGACTTCACAGCGAGGGTATGTTCGCTTATATGAAATACTTCTGCCAGAATTACACGATGGCGCGGGGCTTCAATGTGCACTGGGCTGAGAAAATTAAGGATCATTTTCACGGTGACATAATCCTCTCTGCGGTCGGCTCCATAGTAAATCCGGATTTGGCGGAAGAATACCTTTCCAAAGGATTCTGTGACTTTGTCGCCATGAACCGCGCGTTGATGGCGGATACTGATTTTCCGAAAAAGGCGGCGCAGAACCGCCCGGAGGATATCCGGCCGTGTATACGCTGCAACGCGTGCCTGCACCGCCTCGGCACACACGGCTCAGTCGGACCGAGAGAGATGAACTGCGCGGTGAATCCTATGCTGGGGGTTGCATGGCGTTTCAGGGAAGGCAGGCTCCCCGCCGCGCCGGAAAGGAAGAGGGTCGCGGTGATAGGCGGGGGCCCGGCCGGGCTTACGGCCATGTTCACCGGCGCCGCGCGCGGCCACGACGTAACGCTGTATGAGAAAAACAGCCGGGTCGGCGGGCGGATAATCCAGGCTTGCGCGCCCTCAGCGAAAGTCGATATGAAGGACTACCTGAAATGGCTCGAGGCGCAAACCGGGAAAATCCTGGAAGCAGGCGCCGCAAGAGTCCTTCTCGGCACGGAGGCGACTCCGGACATGATCGAAGCGGAAGGCTATGACGCCGTAATTATCGCTATAGGCGCGGAACTTCTGCTGCCTGATGTTCCGGGTGTTGATAAGCCGAACGTTTTCCCGGCTGCCGAGGCCCTGACGGAATACAGACAGAGAGTCGGAGCAAGGGTGGTGATTGTCGGAGCGGGCGGTATAGGGATGGAAAGCGCCGCGGATTTCCACGATGAAGGGAAAGAGATAAGGATCATCGATATGAAAGACCCGCCTGATATAGCGCGCTCCGGACCGCCGCTGAGCTTGCTTGAGGAGAGGGGAATAGAGATAGAGTACAACACAAAGCTTGTCGGGGTCACGGACACAGGCGTTACTGTTGAGGACAAATACGGAAACATCAGTGGGATCGAGGCGGACTCTGTTTTACTGGCGACAGGGATGAAAGCAAACTCTGAACTCGCGGATTCCTTCCGTCATTGCGCCCCTGAAACAGAATGCATCGTAGTCGGCGACGCTTTCGCTGTAGGCGGCGACATAGCAATGGCAGTCAACCCGGCGTTTCACGCTATTTTGTCCCTGTAAAGAAAGGAATGATCATATGGCTATTCATCTGACAGAAAAGGAGAACTACCTGAGAACCATAAGCGGGGAGATACCGGAGTATGTGCCGACTTTCAGGCTGATGGAGTGGTTGTTCAGGCCGGCGGCGCTCACGCCTCCTCCTGACTCGGGAGACTATACCGACCTGTTCGGCGTGGAGTACGTAAGCGAAGTTACCGCGGGCAACGCCGCGTTGCCAAAACCGGGAGTTTTTATACTTGACGACGTCCGCAGGTGGCGCGACGTTATCAAGAGACCGGCGATCCTGGATGAGATTGACTGGGAAACAATGGCAAAAAGTGACATGGACGCGCGCGACCCGGAGATGGTAAGGGCGGGCAGCGGTAATCTGAGCCGGGGGTATTTTCAGGCGCTCGTAGCGTTCATGGGCTTCACGAACGGGCTCATTGCCTGTATCGAAGAGCCTGATGAAGTCAAAGCGCTTATGCAGTTCCTGCTCGAAATAAACCTTGAAGTCGGAGAAAAATTCATACAGTATTATAAACCAGATGTATACTGGGGCGCCGATGATATCGCGCACGAACGCGCTCCTTTTGTATCCGAAGATATTTTTCTTGACATCTTTGAACCGGTGTGGCGGGCTGAGCTGAACCAGTATCTGGACGCCGGCATACCCGGTCAGCATCACAACTGCGGGAAGTTCGAGGCGTTTGTGCCATATATAGTTGATATGGGATACTGCTCATGGGATCCCGCGCAATCCTCAAATGACCTGCTTGGGATAAAAGCTAAATACGGCCGCAAGTTGACGATTTGCACCGGCGTCCAGGGCAATGGTTTTTGCTCATGGCCGGAGACTACAGAGGAGCAGATACGGGCGGAAGTGCGGCGTTCTATGGACTTGTATGCTCCCGGCGGCGCGTTCTGCTTTATGGGTGGGATCCTGGGACCCGTGGGCGACGAGGAGACGGGAAAACGCAACGGCTGGATCGCGGACGAATACGAGAAGAATAAGTTCAAGTATTATTAAAAGAGCGAGCAAAATTAACATAACAAAAAAGGAGAAAAAAATGAAAAAAGTTCTGTCAATCATCCTGATCCTTTGTATGGCGGCCTTCCTGATCGCCTGCGGAGGCAAAAACGCGGACACGCCGTCGGGCGGCGCGGAAGCGCCGGCAGGAGGCGCGGAAACGCCGGCGGGCGGCGCGGAAACGCCGGCAGGGAATGCCGGAGCGCAATGGCCGGCGCAGGCCGGTATCTTCGATCCGGACTACGATTACTCTCAGCACAAGACCTTCAAGATCGCGTATCTGCTCACCCACGCCAGCCCTATGTTCGACACATACGACCAGGGGTTCAAGAGCTGGGCGCCGAAACTGAATCTCAACTATACCGGCATGTGGGCGCCGACTGTGGCCAACAGCGCGGACGAGTTCCTGTCGGGCCTCGAAACCTATTGCTCACAGGGTTATGACGGCCTTATGATCGACATCGATCCGACGCTTTCGCCGAGAGTCAAGCAGATTTGCGCCGAGTACGGGGTGCCGTGGGTCGAATGCGTCGCGCAGGCCAGGGATTACTCAAACCCGTACCTGATCGGCGATCAGCCGATATCGGGACCGCTGCAAAACCCGAGCGTCGGTTTCAACGAGAAACTCATCGGCTCGTCTATGATGTATAAGCTTATTGAGTGGAAAGACGCGACATATCCTGATGTTCCGTGGGATCAGGTCGGAGTGATCGCTGTCGGTTACTCGATCGTACCGGTCCTCAATGAGCGCACCCTCGGCGCGAAGCAGGTGTGGTGCCAACTGCATCCGGAGTTCGGAAGCTATTCGCCGGGCAACAATGACCTCCCCCGCAACTTCTGGTATGCGGACGGCGCATCCGGAGGTATGGATACGACAACGGCGCACACTCTCGTGACGCAGATTCTGTCAAGCGAGTCGCAGATCAAAGTCTGGCTCATACCGACGACATTTGACGACTATGCGATGGGCGCCGCGAACGCCGTGTTCGGCATGGACATGACCGATATCGCTTGCGTGGTTACGAACGGCGGGAACCAGATGGTAGCGCAGCTCGACGCCGGCGTCGAAAACGCGTGGCGCTATTCCCTGATGTCCGTTTCCTCGATCTACGTAAATTACTGTATCAACGCTCTGTGGGCGCAGATGGCCGGTCAGGCGACCATCGAGGATCTGTGGCCCGAGTGGGTTTGCATATGGGATAAGGGGGACGTGTTCGAGTACACAGGGGAGATCGACTCTATGTATAACGTGCCGATTGTCGCTTTCGGCGCTGACGGAAAGCCGGTGACGACCGCGACGCACAGTTACGCGTCAAGACTTCTGCCCACTTTCTGGATAGATAAAGATAACTATAAGCCGTTCCTGGCGTGGTGCGACCTGATTTCGTTCGGTTCGGATACGTCGCAGTATCTGTATCCCTCGTATCCGGCGGTCACTGACGTCAATCTGTACTCGCTCGACCTGACGCCTCCGGATTACTACAGGGCGTATCCGACTTCATAGCGGTTATAGGAACTAATTGAATAACAGAGCGGGGGCAGAAATCATTTCTGCCCCCGCTATTCCTAATTCTACATTTATTTCGATTTTACTTGACATTCGCCTGATGAAAGCGTATGATAACCGCGTATCGACGTTTGTCATTAAGGAGATGCGTAATATGAAAATAAACAGCATCGGCAACAGTTACGGGATATATAACCTGTACAGCGCCATGTTCCAGAACAGCATGTCGCTGAACAGCAATAAACTATACAAGGACCTCTTCCCAAGCAGCAAAACTGACGATAAAAAACAGTTGGAACAAAGCGCGCTGCAATATGTCAAGAACATAAAGTCAGCTTCAAAGAACCTCAACGCATCCATTAGCAACCTGTCCGGCGCGGCGTTCAAAGCCCCGGCCGAAGGGGAAGAGAGCAAATCGATAAGCGCCGTCGAAGATTTTGTCAAGAACTACAACGACCTGTACTCTGAAGCTATTCAAAAACAGGACGACCCGAAAGCGCAGAGCCTCGCGACTAAACTGCTCAACATTTCAAAAACATACTCCGGATCGCTTTCAAACATAGGCATAGGCTTTGATGGTGACGGCAGGATGACGATCAACAAAGAAACGATGAACAAAGCTGCCGAAAACGGCAAACTCGAGACCTTCTTTACGCAAAATAAAGGCAAAAACTACGGCTTCACAAACCAACTCTCAAATCTCGCGAACAATAATTCGCGAAACACATCAAACTATGTCAGCAGCTCGGTGCTGGGCAACTCACTGATGGAAAATTTCTCATATTCATCTGCAGGCAAGACAAATCAGTACAATTTCCTGAACTCCGGCTGGCTGTTCGACTATCTGTTCTGAGGATCGACCGAAGTTCTATACGCCCCGCAAGCGAAAAAGGCTGCGGGGCGTTTATAAGTTTATACCAGTTCACAATTTTTTTATTTTTACGGTTTTTATGAATTGCGTTTTCATGAAATCTGTGCTATGCTACAGGTAACTTACTTAAAGCCGCCCGCGTGAGGAAAAGGAAAGGAATGGACATGAATTTTGACGACGCCGGTATTTTGCGCCATGTTGATCATACCTTGCTGACCGCTGCGGCGTCGTGGACGGAGATTGAAAAACTCTGTGACGAAGCCGTACAGTTCAAAACAGCCTCAGTCTGCGTACCTCCCTGCTACATCTGGCGAATCCGTGACGCTTATCCCGCGCTCAATATCTGCACCGTCATAGGATTTCCTTTGGGATACGATACGACGGCCACCAAAGCCGAGGCGGCAAGGTGCGCCGTAGAAGACGGGGCGAACGAGCTTGACATGGTAATAAACATATCAGACGTGAAGAATAAGGATTTCGCCGCGGTCGCGGCCGAGATCACCGCGCTTAGGAAGATCGCCGGGCTGCGCATCCTTAAGGTTATCGTGGAAACATGTTATCTCTCCCAGCCAGAAAAGATTACATTATGCCGCGTGGTCACAGACGTCGGCGCGGACTATATAAAAACATCAACAGGGTTCGGTTCGGCGGGCGCGACAATGAAAGACGTCGAACTCTTCAAAGAACACATAGGCTCAAATGTCAGCATCAAGGCTTCCGGAGGAATCCGCACGCGCGAAGATATGGTCGCGTTCCTTGAAGCCGGATGTAAGCGGCTCGGCACGAGTTCCGCCGTCAAACTCCTGACCGGAGGCGCCGCGGCGGGTTATTGACCGTCTATAATGACGCCGCGTCAAGCGGCGGACTACATATAGAATATCTTATGGAGGAAAGTAATATGAAGAAACTACTTGCAATCGCGCTGTCCCTTATTCTTATCTTTACACTTGCCGCATGCGGCGGCGGTAACGCGGGAACCCCCGCCGGCGGCGACGCCGGCAACAACAATAGCGCGCCTCCGCCTGCAGGCGGAAACGAATCACCTGCGCCTCCCCCGGCAGGCGGCAATGACACACCGGCGCCTCCTCCGGCAGGCGGCAACGACACACCGGCGCCCCCGCCCCCGCCTGCGCAGGCCGACGGGTTTGAACTGGCGCTGATCACAGACCTCGGCACCATAGACGACAGGTCCTTCAACCAGGGCGCGTGGGAAGGCCTTGTGCAGTACGCGCAGGAAAACAACATCACCCATAAATACTACCAGCCTGCGGATCAGGGCGACGACGCCTATCTCAACGCGATCGACCTTGCGGTACAAGGCGGCGCGAAAGTCATAGTGACGCCGGGCTTCCTTTTTGAGGTCCCTGTGTTCGAAGCGCAGGATCGTTATCCCGACGTGAAATTCGTCCTTCTGGACGGAACGCCGCATGACGGCGACTACGCGGTGTTCAAGGTCGGCGACAATACAGTCAGCGTATTTTACGCCGAAGAGCAGTCCGGATTCCTCGCGGGTTACGCCGCGGTCAAGGACGGCTATCGCAGTCTCGGGTTCCTCGGCGGAATGGCGGTTCCGGCGGTTATCCGTTTCGGGCACGGATATGTCCAGGGCGCGGAAGTCGCCGCTCAGGAACTGGGCCTGCCCGCAGGCTCGATCACGCTGAAATACTACTACACAGGAGTCTTCGCGCCGCAGCCTGAGATCCAGACAAGGGCGGCGTCCTGGTATAACGAAGGCACGGAAGTCATATTCTCCTGCGGCGGCGGCATTTGCTTCTCCATATTCCCCGCTGCCGAGAACTCGGGCAATAAAGTCATCGGCGTCGACGGCGACCAGTCCGGCGAATCATCGACGGTCATCACGAGCGCGATGAAGCTGCTGACCAAGTCGGTATACGACTGCCTGTCCGACTTCTACGCCGGCAGATTCCAGGGCGGAAAGGAACTGCTCTTCTCAGCCGCGAACCTCGGGGTCGGGCTTCCGATGGATACATCCCAGTTCACGACGTTCACTCAGGCCGAGTATGACGCTATCTACGCGAAACTCGCCAACGGGACGATCGTCGTCGACAACAACATCGAGATCAACCCGGATCAGCTCCCGACGACAGCAGTCGTCGTGACCTACTTCAGCTAAAAGCAACTGACGTAACCGAAAGAAAATAATAAGCACAGGTGTCCCCGAAAACTCGCATGTTACAGGCCTTAAGTTTTCGAGGACACCTGTCAAGAGGGAGGGATTGCGTACGGAAGCAGTCATTGAGATGCGAAGCATCACAAAAGCCTTCCCCGGTATCGTTGCGAATGATGATATCACGCTTGACTTAAAGCGCGGAGAGATTCATGCGCTTCTCGGCGAAAACGGAGCGGGTAAATCAACGCTGATGAGCATCCTGTTCGGATTATACCAGCCTGATAAGGGGGAAATCCTGAAAAACGGCGAAATAGTCAGCGTAAACGGTCCCAATGACGCGACGCGCCTGGGGATCGGCATGGTGCACCAGCACTTCAAACTGGTACACAACTTTACTGTCCTTGAGAATATAGTTCTGGGAGTCGAGTCTACGCGGCGCGGATTTCTGAGTATGGACGAAGCCCGGGAAAGGGTGATCAAGCTCTCGGGGCAATATGGACTTGCGATTGATCCGGACGCGTATATTTCCGACATCACCGTGGGTATGCAGCAACGCGTCGAGATACTAAAAATGCTGTATCGCGACAATGAGATACTCATTTTTGACGAACCGACAGCCGTGCTGACGCCTCAGGAGATCGACGAGCTCATGAACATTATGAAAGGGCTGGTGGCGGAAGGCAAGTCCATCCTCTTCATTACCCATAAGCTGGCCGAGATAAAACGCGTAGCCGACCGGTGCACAGTTTTGCGAAAAGGGCGCATGATCGGCACCGTAGACGTTTCATCCACCAATGTCGAACAGCTTTCCGAAATGATGGTTGGCCGCAAGGTCAATCTGGTCGTCGAGAAAACGGAGGCAAAACCCGAAGGAGCGGTGTTGGACGTCAAAGGGTTGACCGTATACGGAAAGACTCATGACAAGCCCCTCGTCAACGACGTCTCGTTTGAGGTGCGGGCCGGAGAAATCGTCTGCATAGCGGGGATAGACGGGAACGGCCAGAGCGAGCTGGTTTACGCGCTGACAGGTATACGCCAGGCTGATGAAGGTTCCATTCTTCTGGACGGTAAGGAAATCGTCCGCGCCCCTGTAAGGCGGCGCAGCAACGAGGGCATGGCGCATATTCCCGAGGACAGGCACAGGCACGGGCTGGTGCTCGACTACAACCTCGCGTTCAATCTGGTATTGCAGACTTACTTTACGCCGCGTTTTCAAAAACACGGTTTTTTGCGTTATAATGAGATATACAGCTATGCTGATGATTTGATAAAGCGTTTCGATATCCGCAGCGGCCAGGGCGGGCGGACGCCGACGCGAAGCATGTCGGGAGGCAACCAGCAAAAAGCGATTGTCGCGCGCGAGATCGACCGCGGGCCGAAGCTGCTGGTGGCGGTGCAGCCGACGCGCGGGCTTGACGTCGGGGCGATCGAGTACATACACAAACAACTGGTGAAGGAGCGGACGGGCGGCGCCGGAGTGCTGCTTGTTTCTCTGGAGCTTGACGAGGTAATGAATGTCAGCGACCGTATCCTCGTAATTTACGAAGGGGAGATAGTAGCCGACGTGAAACCCGGAGAGGTCACTCTCCAGGAGCTCGGGCTGTATATGTCAGGGTCGAAAAGGGGCGCGGGTTTTGACAAACCGCGCGACGGGCGCCCGGACGATGAGCGGAAAGAGTCTGACGCGGCTCCCGGTGACGGAGCAAGCGATGAGGGGAGGCGAGATACGTGAACAAAACACGCCGATTTCTTACTACAATGGGCGGGATGAACGCGTTATCGTCGATACTTGCGATTGTCGCCGGATTGATAGCAGGCTTCGTTATTCTGCTGATATCCAATCCGTCTCAGTCGTTCGCCGGATTCATCACCATTCTGACCGGCGGGTTTTCGGATATGTTCAACCTTGGACAGGTGCTTTATTACGCGACTCCGATAATTATGACGGGGCTCTCCGTAGGCTTCGCGGGGAAAACCGGTTTGTTCAACATCGGCGCGTCCGGTCAGTTTACCAGCGGCATGTACGCTTCAATACTGGCGGCGATCAAACTGTCGTTTCTTCCAAACCCGCTGCAATGCATAGCCGCGCTGATCGCCGGCGTGCTTGCCGGGGCGCTCTGGGGCTTTATCCCCGGTATTCTGAAGGCGCTGCGCAACGTACATGAAGTCATAGCCTGTATCATGATGAACTACATAGGTATGTACCTTGTCAACTATTTGATCAAGGAGACAGGCGTATACGATCAGCTGAAAAACATGACGAAACGCGTGCCGTCCAGCGCGAACCTGCCTACGCTCGGCCTCGAAAAATTGTTTTCCGACACGACTGCCCAGGGCGGGATCAGAACTTCCAGCGTTGGCAGCGGTATCATAATCGCGGCTATAGTCTGCGTGCTGCTGTATATTATTATCGAAAAGACGAAGTTTGGATATGAACTGAAATCATGCGGGTTCAACCGTGAGGCGGCCCGTTACGCCGGCATCAACGAGAACAGGGGAATCATGCTTTCGATGGTTATAGCGGGGGCGCTTGCCGGTCTTGGCGGTTCGCTTCTCGCGCTGGCGGGCGCCGGCAGGGGAGTCACGGTGGTCGACGTCTTGGCGAACGAAGGCTTCCAGGGTATCCCGGTGGCTCTGCTGGGCCTGTATAATCCTGTCGGGATACTGTTTTCCGGCATTCTGGTCGCCTATCTGACGCAAAGCGGTTTCCTCCTGCAGAGACTGAACTTCGCGCCTGAAATAATAGAGATCATCGTCTCGATAATCATCTACTTCTCGGCGCTGGCGCTTCTGCTCAAAGGCGTTATTCAGTTCTTCATCCGCGAGAAAAACGAGCCGTCGAGGGACGCGGAGGATGCAGACGTCCCGATTGTTACGGAGGCGGATGACGGCGGTACGGAAGGGGGTGACGTCTGATGGATATGAATACCCTGATATTCCTTGTGCAGCAGATGATGTTTTTCTCGATACCTCTGCTTATCGTTGCGCTCGGCGGAATGTTTTCCGAACGCAGCGGCGTCGTCAACATAGCGCTGGAAGGCATCATGATAATGGGCGCCTTTACAGGGGTGCTGTTCATCTATCTGGTCCAGAACACAGGGGGCGACGGCCTGACAGGGCAATGGCTGCTGCTGGTAGCGCTGGTGATCGCGGCGGTTTTCGGAGCCGTTATCTCACTGCCGCACGGATATGCGGCGATACATATGAAAGCGAACCAGGTCATAAGCGGAACGGCGATCAACATGTTCGCGCCTGCCTTCGCGGTGTATGTAGCCCGTATGATCCGCTCGGTACAGCAGATCCCGTTCAACAATATATTCTGGATCGAGTCAGTTCCGCTGCTGGGGAAGATACCGATTATCGGACCGTTTTTCTTCCAAAAGACGTATATCACTACATAC
>Ga0082212_10012787_pt1 | contig 10551 bp, 5 predicted proteins | sample TergutNt197P3_FD_71548 | JGI IMG/M metagenome (GOLD analysis project Ga0082212, IMG submission 71548) | Neocapritermes taracua P3 segment gut microbial communities from Petit-Saut dam, French Guiana - Nt197 P3 | ecosystem: Host-associated > Arthropoda: Insects > Digestive system > Gut ...
ATGTTGCCAGTTTGTTGGATGCCTTCCGTGAATATATAAACGCGGAACCACTGGTTGAAATCGTGTGGCGGGACGGTGTTGAAGTGACGGTCCATTATACGGAAGATCACTATAACAGCGTAGCGCTGTACTGGCAGACCGACACGGTTTTCTATATCCTGAACGGCACGAATTACGACCGTGATACCATGCTGGCCGTCTACGATTCGCTGGAGCCTGTGGAAGTCATGCCGCCGGAAGGGGTGTCCAAGCCGGAACTCATTCCCGAACAGGACTGGATAGAACCGGAATTCTACAAAACGTGGGAAGAAGCAAACTGGGCTATGCGGTTTGAGGTCATCCGGCCCGCATATCTGCCGGAAGATGCCGGAGACTGCACAATTTCAGGGGTTTCCGGCCATGACCGCCATCCTGACCACGTTGACGCGTTTTTCAACAACAAGTCAGGGAACACATTGGTGATAAGCCAATTCTATGACACGACGAACTCCCCTCTTGACAATTGGATCAATCACATGCGCGAGACTGACGCGACGGCATACCTTGAAACCGTGTGGCAAAACGGCGTTGAGATAGCGGTCCTGGTTTCGTCGCAGAGGCCGCAGCCCCTAACGCTGCGCTGGTGGGTGGAGGAGAATGTTTTCTGCCAAATGTCCGGCAATTACAACCTCGAAACTATGCTTAAAATCTTCGATTCGATGGAGCCGGTGGAGTAGGGGGCTCTGCCGAACTCCGCCTTCCCTCAAAACGCCGGGCCCGATTTCACACATTGGGTCCGGCGTTGTTTTTTGTCCATTTTGACATTCTTTTGGCCTTTCTTTTTCAGGATGTCCACGGTATAATAGGGACGCGGTTTGAAAACGCCGAAAAGCGTTTGCCGCAATACATAGATATAGGTGAATGTCATGTACAGACTTGGTTTTGATATCGGCAGCACCACCATCAAGGCAGTCCTGCTGGACGAAAACGATACCATCCGCTATTCCTGCTACCGCCGCCACCGCTCGGATATCCGCGGCGAAATGGCCGCGCTGTTCGACGAAATGGCGCGCGACATGCCCGGCGTGACGGCGGCGGTCTGCCTGACCGGGTCGGCGGGCCTGGGTGCGGCCGCCGCGCTGGATTTGCCGTTTACGCAGGAAGTCGCCGCCGCCACCGGGGCGGTCAGCCGCTTCCACCCCGGCACGGACGTTGTGATCGAGCTGGGCGGCGAGGACGCGAAGATCACGTTCCTAAAGCCCGTGGTGTCCCAGCGCATGAACGGCACATGCGCCGGGGGGACCGGCGCGTTCATCGACCAAATGGCCGCGCTGCTGCAAACCGACGCCGCGGGCCTGAATGAGCTGGCGGCGCGGCACAGCGCGCTGTATACCATCGCCTCGCGCTGCGGCGTGTTCGCCAAGAGTGACTTGCAGCCGCTGCTGAACGAGGGCGCGTCGCACGAGGACCTGGCGGCGTCGATCTTTCAGGCCGTGGTCAACCAAGCCATCGCCGGACTGGCCTGCGGCCAGCCGATCCACGGCTCGGTCGTCTTTTTGGGCGGCCCGCTGTGCTATTTGTCCGAGCTGCGCGCGGCCTTTGAGCGGACGCTGAAAGACAACGTGACGGAATTTGTCACGCCCCGCCACGCCGACGTGTTCGTCGCGCTGGGCGCGGCCATGTCCGCCGGCCCCGGCGAGGGCGTGGTCACCCTGCGCGACCTGCCGGAGCGTCTGCGCAACGCCAACCCCATCGACCCCGATATCACGCGCCTGCCGCGCCTGTTTGAAACCGACCGGGAGCGCGAGGATTTTTACGCGCGCCACAATCAGGAAAAGGCCCCCCGCGCGGAGTTATCCGAAGCGTCCGGGCCGTGCTTCCTCGGCATCGACGCCGGAAGCACGACCATCAAGGCCGCGCTGGTCGATCAGCAGGGCCGCCTGCTGTTTTCCGAGTACATGCCCAACGACGGCGCGCCGCTGCCCCGCGCGGCGGATATTTTGCGCAGGCTGTACGCCCGGCTTCCGGCCGGCGCGTACATAGGCAGCGCCCTGACGACCGGATACGGCGAAGCGTTGCTGAAAACCGCCCTGCTGGCCGACGGCGGCGAGATCGAAACGCTGTGCCACACCCGCGCCGCGCAGAGTTTTGCGCCCGACGTCAATTTTATCCTCGACATCGGCGGGCAGGACATGAAATCCATGACCGTCCGCGACGGCGTGCTGGATAACGTCCTGCTGAACGAAGCCTGTTCGTCCGGCTGCGGCTCGTTTATCCAGACGTTTGCCGAATCGCTGGATTTGGACGCGCCGGAGTTTGGCCGCCGCGCGCTGGAAGCCGACTCGCCCGTGGATTTGGGCACGCGCTGCACGGTGTTTATGAACTCGCGCGTCAAACAGGCGCAGAAGGAGGGCGCGGGCGTGGCCAACATTTCCTGCGGCCTTGCCTACTCCGTGGTGCGCAACGCGCTGTTCAAGGTCATCAAGATGAAGACCCCCGCGTCGCTGGGGGCGCGCGTCGTCGTACAGGGCGGCACGTTCCTGAACGACTCGATCCTGCGCGCCTTTGAGATCATCGCCCAGCGCGAGCCGGTGCGCCCGGACATCGCCGGGCTGATGGGCGCGTACGGCGCGGCCCTGCTGGCCATGGAACGCTGGGAAGGCGGGCGTTCGACCCTGCTGGACGCCGGGCATCTGGACGAGGCCAGCCCGCAGAGGACGGCGCAGGCCGTCTGTCAGGGCTGTCAGAACCACTGCCGCCTGACGGTGTCGCTGTTCTCGCAGAACCGCCGCCTTGTCTCCGGCAACCGCTGTGAGCGCGGCGAGGGCCGCAAAGCCGACGCCGACGCGCCGCCAAACCTTGTGTATTGGAAATACGACCGCCTGTTTTCGTATAAGCCGTTACCGGAGGATGAAGCCCCGCGCGGCGTGATCGGCCTGCCGCGCGCGCTGAACCTGTATGAGAACTATCCGCTGTGGCATACGTTCTTTACGCGGCTGGGCTTTTCCGTCGCGCTGTCGCGCTCTTCGGATCACACCCTGTTTGAGCTGGGCATGTCCTCGATCCCGTCCGAGAGCGTCTGCTATCCCGCCAAGCTGGCCCACGGGCATGTGGAGGATTTGATCTCGCGCGGCGTCAAGAACATCTTTTACCCCTGCGTGACCTATGAAAAGCAGGAGAACCCGCTGGCGCGCAACCACTTCAACTGCCCCATCGTGCAGAGCTACCCGGAGGTCATCGACGCGAACATGGACCGCCTCTCCGAGCAGGGCGCGCGCCTTATTAAACCGTTTATCTCCCTGCACCACCGCCAGAAGATCGCGCAGACCCTGCAAGCGTCGCTGTCCGATTTCGGTGTGACGCTGCCGGAGGTACGCCGCGCGCTGGCGGCGGGCTTCGCGGAGCTGGAACGCTTCCGCGCGGACGTGCGCAAAAAGGGCGACGAAACCGTCGCCTGGCTGGAAACGTCGGGCAAGACCGGCGTGGTGCTGGCCGGGCGTCCGTATCACGCCGACCCGGAAATACACCACGGCCTCCCGGGCTTGCTGACAGACCTTGGCTTCGCGGTGCTGACCGAGGATTCGGTGGCGCACCGGGGGCGCGTGGAACGTCCCTTGCGCGTGGTCGACCAGTGGATGTACCACACGCGCCTGTACGACGCGGCGGCGTTTGTAGCCAATCACCCGCGGCTGGAGCTGGTGCAATTGAACTCGTTCGGCTGCGGCCTGGACGCCGTGACCAGCGACCAAGTCGCGGAGATCATGCACGCGGCGCGCAAAATCTACACACTGCTGAAAATCGACGAGGTCAATTCCCTCGGCGCGGCGCGCATCCGCCTGCGCTCCCTGGCCGTCGCGCTGGAATCGCGGCGGAAAAAGGGCACGCCTGTGAAAAAGAAGCCGCGCGACTATACCCTGTCCCCAAAACCCTTCACGGTGGGGATGCGCAAGCGCCACACGATCCTCGCGCCGCAGATGTCGCCGACCCATTTTCAGCTTCTGGAGGGCGTGTTCCGCGCCGGCGGCTACAACATGGTGATCTTGGAAAAGACCACGCCGGAGGACGTCGAAACGGGCCTGCGCTATGTCAACAACGACGCGTGCTACCCCTGCGTGGTGGTGATCGGGCAGCTGGTCAACGCCATCCAGTCCGGGCAGTACGATATAAACAACACCTCGGTGTTCATCACGCAGACCGGGGGCGGCTGCCGCGCGACCAACTACGCCGCGCTGCTGCGCCGCGCCCTGCGCGAGGCCGGGTATGAGCATATCCCCGTTGTGGGCATATCCGTCGGCGGCATCGAGAAGCACCCGGGCCTGAAATACTCGCTGGGGATGCTGGCCGACGCCGTCAAGGCGATCATACTGGGCGACCTGCTGCAAATGACGCTGCTGCGCACGCGCCCGTACGAGGCCGTCCCCGGCTCGGCGGACGCGCTGTACCGCGACTGGCTGGGCCGCTGCCGCGCCAGCCTCCAGCGCACGGGCCCGCACCTGAGCTACCAGCGCATGATCGACGGCATCGTGACGGCGTTCGAGGCCCTGCCGCTGCGCGCCATCCCGCGTAAGCCGCGCGTGGGCATCGTCGGTGAGATTTTGGTCAAATTCCACCCCGACGCCAACAACAACGCCGTCGGCGTGATCGAGCGCGAGGGCTGTGAGGCCGTCGTGCCGGGCCTGATGGGCTTTTTGCAGTATTGCTTCCACAACTCGGTCATCAAGCAGGAGACATACGGGGGCTTCGCGTTCCAATCCGCCGCGCTGGGCCAGCTCCGGGGCATCGTGGAGGCGTTCGAGAACTCCGTCCGCCGCCGCCTGTGGGATTCAAAACGCTTCCACATGGAGACGCCGATCCAGCATCTGGCGACCAAGGCCGAGCGCGTGCTGTCGGTCGCCAACCAATGCGGCGAGGGCTGGCTGCTGACCGCGGAAATGATCGACCTGATCGAAACGGGCACGCCGAACATCATCTGCGCCCAGCCGTTCGCCTGCCTGCCCAATCACGTCACCGGCAAGGGCATGATCCGCAAACTGCGCGAGCTGTACCCCGAGAGCAACATCGTCCCGATCGACTACGACCCCGGCGCGTCGGAGGTCAACCAGCTGAACCGCATCAAACTGATGCTGGCGGGGGCATTTAGGCGCGTGGAGCCTGCCGCCCCGCCTGATCCAGCGTGTACTCCCCTTGATGCAGCAGTTCGCTGACCTTGACCAGCCTATACCCGTCGCGCAGCAGCCCCTCGATGATCCCCGGCAGGGCTTCCGGCGTGTGCTTGGCGTTGGTATTGAACAGCACGATCGACCCGCGCCCCACCTGCGACAGGACGCGCTTTTGGATATCGGCGGCGGAGGCGTCTTTCCAGTCCAGGCTGTCCACATCCCACTGGATCGCCTCCATCCCAAGCGACCGTACCGTCAGCAGCAGCGTATCGTCGTACTCCCCATACGGGGCGCGGAACAGCGTGGGCGCGGCCCCGCTGGCCTTAGCGATGGCCTCACCGGCGGTTAGCAAATCGGTCTTGATCTGCTCGGCGCTTAGGCGCGTCATGTGGTCGTGACGGTTGGAATGGCTCATGATCTCATGCCCGGCCCCGGCCAGCGCCGCGACGGCTTCCGGGTACTGGCGCGCCCAGCCGCCCACGACAAAGAACGTCGCCTTCACCTCATAATGCGCCAGAATGTCGATCAGTTGCTGAATGTCCGCATCGCCCTCCGCCGCGTCGAACGTCAGCGACGCGACATTGAACTCCCGCTCCACGCTGTAAATGGGAAGCTGCCGCTCCGGCGCGATGGCGGTCAGCACCCCCGGCTGGAGCCAAAACGCAAGCCCCAGCCCCAACGCCAGAGCCGCCCCGATCAGTCCCGCCGTCCGCAGGCGTATAAATAGGATTTTCATATACAACACCTCGGGACATGTATATGCGGGGAATGGATGACAGATAACATACAGCCCTCGCGTTTATCGGCGCGGTTTCCCTGCCTCCGGGCGTTTACCGCCCTCCCTCTTCCGCGGGTAGAATACCCCGATCAAGTCCTCGCGGCCCGCTTTGCGCAGCGCGGCGATCACCAGCGGCTTGTTTTTTTGGTTCTTCCATTGCAGCAGCGCGCGCTGCATCGCCTTGTCGCCGGGCGTTTTGGCGACGAAGATCGGCTTGCGGGTCTGGACGTCCAGGCCCGTGTAGTACATGCACGTCGAAAGCGTGCCCGGCGTGGGGTAGAAGTCCTGCACCTGCTCCGGGTGGCGGCCCTGCCGCTTTAGGGTCAGCGCCATTTCGATGGCGTCGTCCAGCGTCGCGCCGGGGTGCGAGGAGATCAGGTACGGGACTAGGAACTGTTTTTTGCCCGCCGCCTCGCTTGCGGTCTTGAACGCCTTGGAAAAGCGCTCAAAGACGATCCATTTGGGCTTTCCCATATGGCGCAGCACGGTGTCCACGCAATGCTCCGGCGCGACTTTTAGCTGGCCCGATGTGTGATGCTCGGCCAATTCTTGCAGGCAAGCCCGGCTTTTGTCCAGCAGCAGGTAGTCATACCGGATGCCGGAGCGGACAAAGGCTTTTTTCACGCCCGGGACCTTCCGCGCTTTGCGCAAAAGCGTCAGGAAATCGGAGTGGCCGGCGTCCAGCTTCGGGCACGGCTCCGGGGTCAGGCAGGCCCGGTCGCGGCACGCGCCGCGTTTGGCCTGCTGGGCGCACGCGTTATGCCGGAAATTGGCCGTCGGCCCGCCGATATCGTGGATGTAGCCCTTGAAATCCGGCTCCCGCGTCAACGCCCCGATCTCATGCAAAACCGACGCGTGACTGCGCGCGGAGACAAAACGGCCCTGATGGAACGCCAGCGAACAGAAACGGCACGAGCCAAAACAGCCCCGGTTGTGGATGACGGAGAAGCGCACCTCTTCCAGCGCCGGGACAGGCTCGGTATACGCCGGGTCCGGCAGGCGCGTATAGGAATAGGCGGCCACGGCGTCCAGCTCCGCCGCCGTCAAGGGCCTAGCCGGGGGATAGCAGACAACGGCTCCCGCGCCGTGCGCCTGTACCAGCGTCCGCCCGCGCACCGGGTCGTGTTCGCCATACTGGAGCAGCGCGGCCTCGAGATATTTTCGCTTGTCCGCTTTGCAGGCTTCCAGCGACGGGCAGGCCACCGCGTCCCTCGGAAGGGTGGCCTTTGCCGCGTGGTACGTGCAAGTCCCGCGGATGTCCTCTAACCCTTCGCTCCGGCTAAGGCGCCGGGCAATCTCGCGGACGGCGCGTTCGCCCATGCCGTACACGAGAACATCCGCCCCGGTTTCAGCCAGCAGGCTGGGGCGTACGCCGTCGCTCCAGTAATCATAATGCGCAAAGCGGCGCAGCGACGCTTCCAGCCCGCCCAAGACCAGCGGCAAGCCCGGAAACGCCTGACGCGCAAGCGCGCTGTAGACCGCGGCGGCGCGGTCGGGGCGGCGCCCCGTTACGCCGCCGGGCGTGTAAAAGTCGCGCTCCCGCCGCCGCTTGGCGACGGTGTAGTGCGCGACCATCGAGTCCAGATTGCCGCCCGTGACCATGACCGCCAGACGCGGGCGCGGGTACGCGGCAAAATCCGCCGTACTTTCCCAAGCCGGCTGGGCCAGCACGGCGACGGAAAACCCCTCCGCCGACAGCGTATGCGCGATGACCGCCGCCCCGAAGCTGGGGTGGTCGACCCAAGCGTCCCCGCTGACCAGCAGAAAATCGCACGCCGCCCCGCGCTCCAACAGGATCATCGGGAGCCTCCCTTGATCATAATATTAAACACCGTTCAATGATTGAACTCCATTTAATTCCATATCCGGCAGGATCGACCGGCCCATAATGTTCAGCATCCCGTTTGACCCCTGCTTTTCCCCGGTTTTCAGAAAACCGGCCTTCTCGTAAAAGCGCAGGGCGCGGGCATTGCCCTGATGGACGAACAGGCTCAGCGCGGCGCGCCCGCGGGCGCGGTAGAAGCTGACGGCCTCGCCGACGGGCTGGATGCCCAGGCCCTGATTGCAATAGTTTTCGTCCAACTCGACCAGCGCCATATGTCCCGTTGAGTCCGAGCTTTGGTGCAATGCCAATAAAAGTAAACCGACAGTTTTGTCATTGTCCATGACAAACTGCACGCCGCGCGGGTCCGCCTCCGCCATGGCCCGCACGTTCTCCCGCGCGGCGTCCGCGTCAAATCCCTTTTCGCCGCCGTAGACGCGCAGCCATGCCTTGTGCTGGCGGCCGACCAACTCCTGGGCCTCACGGGAAATGTCGGCGGGGCGGAACCACAGGCCGATATCCAAGTCTTCCTGCGTTTGCTTCCACCAGCTTTGCTTGGAGAACGTGGAAAGATCGCCTAAATAGCCCGAGTCCCCGATGTATTCAGCCTCCGCCGCGCCGTCCGGCCCGACATGCACCAGCGTGACCGAGGCGTTGTCCACATGATGTATGCTTTCGATATCCTCATCGGCGACGCCCAGCAGACGCCCCAGAAGCGCGCGGATCGACAGTCCGTGCGAGACGATGGCCGCCGTCCCGCCGCGGTGGCGCGCGATGATCTCCCGTGCGGCCGCTTCCATGCGGTCGGCCGTCTGGCGCAGGGTTTCCGCACCCTGCAAATGAAAGTCCGTCAGCCTGTGCATAAACGCGTGGTGCTGCTCCGGGTACTCCCGGCCGCACCATGCCCACGGCCGGTCCTCCCACGGGCCCAGGCACATCTCGCGCAGGCGGGGGTCCGTGACCACCGGGAGGCCCCCGGCCACAGCCAGCCCCGTGCGGTGCGCGCGGTATAAGTCCGAGGCATACACCGCGTCCAGCGCGACCCCTTCAAAACGCCCCGCCAGAAGGTTGGCCTGCCGTACACCGTTCGGCATTAGAAAGCCGTTATAATGCCCGTGCGCGCGGCGGTAGATATTGCCCTCCGCCTCGGCGTGGCGGATGATATACAGATGTGTTATGTCTCCCAAGGCCGTATGCCTCCTGTCAGCTCCCGGATGCGCGCGATCCCGTTCTCTTTGGCGAACGCGTCTAATCCTTGAACGATGTTCAATATGGCGGCGGGGTCGCGGAACAGCGCCGTACCCACGCCGACGGCCCCAGCCCCGGCCAGCATCATCTCCACGGCGTCGGACGCCCCGGAAACGCCGCCCATGCCGAGGATCGGAAGCCCCAGGTGCGATACCTGCCACACACAGCGCAGGGCGATCGGCAGAACCGCTGGGCCGGACAGCCCGCCCACATTTCGGCGCAAGACCGGACGGCGCGTTACCGGGTCGATGCGCAGGCCCGTCACCGTGTTGATCAGCGACAGCCCGTCCGCGCCCGCGTCCCGGACCGCGCACGCAATGGCGGCAATGTCGGTGACATTCGGGGTCAATTTTACAAATAATGGACATTTTGCCCTGTTTTTAACAGCCGCCGTCACTTCGGCGGCCGACGCGGGGTCTACGCCGAACTGGATGCCCCCGGCCTTGATGTTGGGGCAGGAAATGTTGACTTCCAGCGCGTCCACCGCGTCCCCGAGCAAGCCCGCCATTTCCGCGTACTCCTGCGGGGTTTCGCCGGAAATGTTGGCGATGACCGCGATATCATACCGGCGCATGAGCGGCAGCTCGTCGCGCAGGAAGGCTTCCACGCCGGGGTTTTGGAACCCCACGCTGTTGAGCATCCCCATCGGGGTCTCGGCCACGCGCGGCGGCGGGTTGCCCTTGCGCGGGCGCAGGGTCAGGCCCTTGGCGCAGACGCCGCCCAACTGGTTTAGGTCAAACCACTCGCCGTATTCGCGCCCAAAGCCAAAACAGCCGGACACGGCGACGATCGGGTTCTTCATGCGGAGCCCGGCCAGCTCTACCGACAGGTCGATGGTTTTCTCACTCATCCCAGTCCACCTCCCGCGCGTCAAATACCGGGCCGTCCGCACAGACGCGGCGGTAGTCCCCGGCCACGGCGCACGCGCAGACGCGGCACGCGCCCACACCGCAGGCCATGCGCTCTTCCAGCGAGACTTGGCACTCCACGCCGTATTCTTCGCACACCTTCGCCACGGCGCGGAGCAATGCGCCCGGGCCGCACGCCAGGACGCGGGGCCAATCCGCTTTTTCGCACCGGAGGCGATCCCGCAAAACCTCGTGCGGGTAGCCCTTTTGGCCCGACGAGCCGTCGTCGGTCAGCAGGTCCAGCGAAGGGAACGCCTCGGTCAGGCAGACGCTTCCGGCATCGCGGAAGCCCAAGATCGCGTGCGTCCTGCCTTGGGCGCGGTCGGTGCAGAACGCCAGCGGCGGCACGCCGGCCCCGCCGCCGACCAGCAGCGCGGGGCGGCCGTCCAGCGCGAATCCATGCCCCAGCGGGCCAAGCATGTCCAATCTCTCGCCGGGCCGCCGCCGGCTGAGCCAGCGCGTACCCTCGCCGCGCGCGGCATAAACCAGCCGCGCCACGCCGTTGCCGGCGTCATACCCGCACAGGCTGACCGGACGCCTTAGCAGACGCCCGCCGCCGCAAGCGATATGGACAAACTGCCCCGGCGTGGGCGCGGAAATCGGCTCCATCGCCACGCGCAAGTCATAAATGCCCGCGGCGACGGCTTTGTTTTGCAG
>Ga0082212_10012788_pt1 | contig 10551 bp, 8 predicted proteins | sample TergutNt197P3_FD_71548 | JGI IMG/M metagenome (GOLD analysis project Ga0082212, IMG submission 71548) | Neocapritermes taracua P3 segment gut microbial communities from Petit-Saut dam, French Guiana - Nt197 P3 | ecosystem: Host-associated > Arthropoda: Insects > Digestive system > Gut ...
TTGCCCAGGCGGCTTTGACCTGAGGCATCATTTGTAACTGATTTTGCAATGTTCGTGCATGGTCAAAGCCTGCCTTCGATTGTGCCAAGTCCCGGAACGTTTTTTCCAAAAGTCCCGATTCCTCGGTTTTTTTGAGCCATGCTTCGGCTTCTTCATAATTCATGGTCAAGAGGGCGGCAAGGGCACCAAAAACATAATAGCGTTCGGCTTCTTTGTCGATGTCCGATGCCGCCAAGCGTTTGAAGAGATGAAATGATTCTTCATAGTTTTCTCGGTTAAATTCCAAGCCGATGGTCGAATAGAGCAGGTTAATGACCCATGGATTTTTGTTGGGTGTTTCGTCATGGGCATCAAGGGCGAGCGTTTTTAACTTTTTGTGGATATCCAATCCCTGTTTGTACAGTCCCGGATATTCGGCATCGATCTCTTGCCGACGATCCGGTTTGGCATCTTGGTATTCAACCTTCATTGCGGTGAGTTTTTTGGAAAGTTCCCGAAATTCCGTAAACGTTTCTACAAACGCTTTATTTTTGGGACCGAGTTCCGCCGCCTCTTGCTCGGTTTGAGGATATTGAACGGATGGTGTTTTCTCCTCGGACGGGGCAATTGCGGGTGCCGACTCTTGAGCGGGCAAAATCAAACAAAAGGGGAGCAAACAGCAGAGCGGAAGCAGAAAAGAGCGAATCATCATTGGAAATAGAAAATAAGGGTTAAAGTTTATCGCGATCCCGTGCGAACACCCCCCCATTCTAACCGATGATCCCCGGATGTTGCAAGACCACACCGGTCTCTCCCCGTAGAAACGGATTGCCAGTCGCGTGGGGTGCGCGCAAACCCAGTTGCGCGATTGGAGAATCTAGGTAAAATACGTAAAGTTATTCCTTTACCCTTTTCCATTGCGGAGTTCCCTCTCATGCCACGAGCTAAACTTACCGACGAACAAATCCAAGATGAAGGCGAAACACTCTTCCTCGAACTCGCCAAAGCCTATTACCGAGACCTGCGGCAAGCCGCACAACATGCGCCTGCCGGAAAAGTTCTCCGACCCGTCGAAGCCGTCGTCGTTGAAAAAGGACGAGAACTCGTTCGGCAATCGTTCGAAACCATCATGCAAGAACAAAACGATGTTTTAGAAAAAAAGAACTCCGCCAGTGCGACTGCGGTCGAAAATGTAGACACCTCGGATACCGACCTCACCATACACTGACCGCCGCTGGCGAAATCAAAACAAACCGACTCTACTGTGGTTGTTTCGTTTGCAACATCAACGTTCATCCGACCGACGAACTGGTCGGACTCGACGAAGATTATACCGTCGGACTACGGGACTTGGCAGTGTTCGCTGCCGCCGATGGTTCGTTTGCCAAAGCAGAACGACGACTCAAAAAGTTCCTGGGCATTTCCATTTCGGAAAACACGATCAAGATGCTCTGCGACAAAGAGTCGGTCAAGATCGAGGAAGGGTATGAAGGCGTTCATGCGTTTCTTGTAGAGCAAAAACAGATGCATCGAAAGGAGGGCGAGGCGGAAACGGCGGAGTGGAAGGCATTGGAGCGGGTGGATGGTTATTTGACGTGGCACAAGGAACGATTGAATTATCGCGAGCGATTATCGGAGGGTCGGGCGATTGGGAGTGGTCAAATAGAGGGAGCGTGCAAGAGCATGATAGGGGCGAGGTTAAAGCAGACGGGAGCAAGATGGAAGAGGAGCAGAGTCAACAAAATGGGAGTCGTCTGCTCGCTATTCTATGCAGACCAATGGGACGAATACTGGAAATACGCAAAATAATGCCTACAAAACTTGCGCGCACCCGCTGAATAGTTACCAAGACCTTGTCTATTTTGTCCCGCACGGTAAACTCACTACTGGAAAACCTCGTTTGTTGAAAACCACGTCAACAACTGGACAAAAGACCAACATTATCGTAAAATGCGGCTACGATTGGTTCTGTGTCCCACGCAACCTCAAAGGGGATGTATATTGGTGAATTTTACGAGAAATGGCGAGAGGCAAAAAAAGCAATCTACGCTTCGACCAAAACAATGGACCCCACCAAACTGATACCGGTCAATGTTACTACAGTTCAAAAGGGTTACAGAGATGCTGTTGTACGTATCCACGACAAAGAAGGTACGTTACTGTTAGAGCAGAATCTTTACAAAGATAAATAAAAAACCTACAAAATTTTACTCCGATGTTCATGCGTTTTTTTTCATTTTGGTTCATGCTGTTTGCCGTCAGCACCCTTGCGTTGGCTGCCGAAACGTATTTTGAAATTATCGACGACGAAGAAAACAGCGTCTTCGGAACGATTGCCGCTCTGGATCAAACGCAAATCGTCGTCGATGTGCTGGGAAACTCCCAAACGATTCCTCTCGAAAAACTGGTCAAGATCCGTAATCTTTCCAAAAATCCTTACGATGCGGCTTCCCCGACCACCAACATTCAAAATGCGAGAAATCCCGCACCGGGAGCGACGAATCGGAACCTGACCGAACGGAGACTCACGGATGATATTCTCAAAAAACTGCAAACTAACGAACAAACGTTGCGAAAAACTTTTCCCGGTAGCGTCGTTGCTCTCGAACTCGCCGATGGTTCCCGTTTGACCGCCTCGTCGTTCACCGTTGCGAAAGATCTGGGCGTTTTCCGCTTGTTGGAACAGGAAGAGGAGTTGACCATTCCACTGGATCATCTTTCGGCAGTTCGGTTTACCGTCCGTAGTTTGCCCGAAGTCATCAATCCTCCGGCAGACTGGTTACGGTTGGCAGTTCCTAATGCTGGCGGCGACCGACTCGTTGTCGGCAACCCTGATGCCTTCGATGTTTATACAGGTATTCTCGGCGACATCAATGCGGAAACCGTCTCTTTTGCCGTTGACGGTGAAGTTCTTCCGGTGCCTCGCCGACGGGTGTTCGGACTCGTGTTGCACGGCGAAGCCGCCGCTTCTGTCAACGTGTCGCCACTGGCAACGTTGTCTCTTTGGACGGGAACTCGGGGCAGCATTTCGGACATCAAGTTGATAGAGAACGGATTGACGTGGACAACGATGACCGGTTTGACCGTTTCGGTTGCGCTCGATATAGTGAACGAAATTGATTTTGGCGAAAAGGGAGTCGCCTATTTGACCGATTTTGAACGAGTGCGGAGCGAATTTTCTTTGCCGTTTGAGTCGGAGATCAAGCCGGAACAGTCGAAAATCTTGCAAACATTTTACGAAAACCGGTCGAAAACTTCGCAAGCGGTCGTGTTGGACGGCGTTGTGTACGGACGAAGTATTTCGCTGCTGGGCAAGACATCGCTTGAATATCATTTACCGCAACCATTTGCGGCATTGAAGGCGGTCATCGGCATTGAGGATCAATTCCGTCCGCATGCGTCGGCGCATCTGCAAATTTTAGCGGACTCGCAGGTGTTAGGAACGTGGGAAGTTCGAGGCGATGGAGCATCGCAACCGATTGTGTTGAATTTACCGCAAAATTGCCGACTGATTACGATTATTTCCGAACCACTTTCGCTGTCGGGAACTTCAACTGTACTCACGATAGCCGATCCGAAGTTATCCGAATGACGGGTGTAATTTCTAACTGCTTCGTATTTTTTGAGTGATATGAGTAGCGTTTTTGTAACGTAAGAGTCTCCTCGCAAAACTCCATGCTTTGAATTACCACAAACGATTGCTCTCGACTACAAAAGCATTTTTCGGGAAACAGCACCCAACGAAACGCCGAAAATCTGTCGCATAAGGTCGTCGAGTACGGCATTGTCAGCGTTGATATGCAATGTATTCTGACAATACGTGAACGATTGCTCCGGTTCCAACTCCCGCGCAGCAGAAAAGCAATTCACTTCGTAATTCGTTTCCCAATCGAAATCATGTCTGTGAGGGCAATCGGGATTGTAAATTCGAATCACATCGTTTTTCTCTTCATAATCTCTCGGTACACCGAACGTCCAGAGCGTCAGCGTTCCTGACCGAAGTTCGACGGCACCGATAATCGGCGGTGCAGTCGAATACAGCATTGTTACCTGACATCGTTTTTGACCGTCTGCCCGAATGAGCAAAGATTGCGGAAGATGCCGAATCCGACCGTGCGGTGCTCCGCCCAAATAATCGACATCCACTGAAAACGGTTCCGATGCAAAATCGACCGACGGTGTCGGAACGATCACTGTCGTATGCGGACTTGCGTTGAACATTCCCCGTTGCCGGCTAACAATGCATGCCTTTTCTTGCGTTCGTATGGTATTTTCTGTACAAAAACCGACGACCGACACATCATCGTGCCGAAGAGCCTCAGTAACGGCAACGGCATCCTCAAACATTTCCCCTGCCTGCTTTCGGCACAACAAGGAAATTGATCGCGTGAGATGGAACTCGACGGAGACACCATTGGCATCTGCCATTCGGAGGGTGCGTTGCAAGACGGCTTCGTTCGGCTTGATGCTTTCAATGGCGAAAGAATAGATGAGCGGTGAGAGTGTCCATTGATCTTCTCCGCCGAAGTCCTCGACACGGTCGGTTTCAATCGCCTGAACATCAACGAAGCCGAAACTGTCTCCTTCCAACCCGTCGCAGGTACTCGTTAACACCCTCCCGTTCCAGTCGGGACACACGGCAACCCGACCGCCTAACTGGTCGTACAACTCAACCACTGATGTCTTTTGAACGAGATAGTTCAGTGTGTCATGGTAAGACATGTTGACTCATCTGGGAACGGTGTTCGGTTCCTTTTAATTCTGGAGTTCATAACTCCATCACTGGGAAAGCAACTGATTAATCTGCTCTCTTTCTTCCTCTCGTCGTTTCTTTTCGTTTTCTTCTATCATTTTCCGTTCTTCTTCTGTCCAATTCATATACTCGCTCGGTGAAAGTGCTTTGGCAACGAAGTCTTCCAACATGCCTGGCGCAGGATGCAAATTTCGCACAATGCCGTCCTTACCGATGAGAATCAAGACCGGCAGTTCCGTAATTCCGTAGAATTTTGTCATGCTCGCTTCTCTGCTTTGACGCTCGCTCAATCCTTCGTGTAAAATTTTCCAGGGGATTCGTTTACCGTTGAACAATTGGGTATCGACCCATCGTTTCACATGCTTTTCGTCTTTATCTTCTTGGATGCTCGTGTTGATGCCGATGATTTCGAAATCGGGACCATGATATTTTTCGTAGAGTGCGATCAGGTCGGGAATTTCCTCCTTGCAAGGACCGCACCAAGTTCCCCAAAATTGGAGTAACACGACTTTGTCATCGACGGAGTTTGGATTAAAAACTTTACCATCAATATCGACTCCTTTCAGGATAAAATGTTTACCGACAAGTGTTGCCCGTTGAATATCCGGTTCGAGGGACATGGCTTTCTCCCGATGATTGATTTTGAGAAAATACTCTTGGAAAATCGGACAGATGACGGCTAATCGGTTGTCCCTATACGTCGCCACTTGCATCAGACGTACCTGCTGCACAAATTGCTCGATCATGTGTACCGACTCTTGACCGGGATACTGTTCTGCAAACATCACCATTCGTTCTGCAAGAGATTGAGGAGCGATCTTCATCGCATCTTTTCCCGTTTGAGTCACCAGTTGAATACCGATTTTCAAAACATGTTCTTCGGCGGCTTTAGCAAGCCCCGCCTTTGAACCCCGTGCTGCTAATTCGTCGCTGAGAGTTCCCAGTGGAAAATAATGGTTTTGCGGATCGGCATAAGCAAGAATAATGCGGGCAAAGGTTTCGCGTTGCAATGCCCAGTATCGGTTAGCGTCATCGAGATTAGGGAGAGCGTAAATTTTGGTTGCGGTATCGACGATCACGGTGCAGGCATCGATATGTGCCTGCGGCGGTGCTTTGCTTCCGAGATAGTCAGGCAAGCCTGTTCCCGGCATGTTGTCATCAATGGTTTTTCGTAACTGTGCCAAATCTTGTGCGGAAGCACAAGGAACAAGGAACAACGCCAGTGTGCAGGTCCAAAAAAGGGTTCGCATAGGTATATGGATGGTAAAAGGACTACAAAACTGCTACCATTATACCAAAACCGCCGAGCAAGTGGGGGAGGCGGCATAAGGGCGCGTGGTATTCGCAATGTTTTAACGGCACTCATTGTTTCTCCTTTGTGTTATTTGCCTTTGCTTACGCTACATTGCACAACGACGGAGACGAAAGTAAAATGGCAAATTCGCAAGATCGAGGTTAGAGGGCATGAAAAATAAATTACCCTGCACAAAACCGGTTGAACTCAAGATGACACCGATCATCGACGTGATTTTTTTATTGCTGGTCTTTTTCGTCTGTACAGCGAATTTTTATCCGCCGGAAAAGGTACTGCCGATGGACGCAACGCTCCCCGGCAATGTCGAAACGACGGAGGTGCGCCTTGATCCCGTCAACTTGGATATCGTGCGTATCCAAGTTTTTTTCGACCGCAAACCGCATTGGCAAATCGTGGAAAATCAATGCACGTCGCTCCATGAAGTTCAGAACATCTTACGGACGATCAAAGAGATGAAGGCAGACATACCGGTCATCATTGAGAGTGCCGAAAATGTGCCGATGGAAAATGTGATCGACATTTGCGATGTTTGTCGCCGAGTAGGGCTTTCTAACATTCAATTTGGTGCTTATTGATGAGCGGGTAAATTTTTATCATTAGCAAACATTGGTGCTAAAAACGATCATTTTTCATCTGGCAAATGTTCTAACAGAGCAAGTGCCTCTTTGATGCAGTCGTCAACGGCATTTCCGATTGTGCATAAAACGTCGTTTGCCTACAATACTTACAATAGGGATAAACGGAAAAACTGGACTATCCGGTAAAAGAGTTCGATTCGGCAATGAACGTAGGCTGTATAACACGCAGTTCCTTCTTGCCGTGCCTTTGTGCCTCGTGGTTAAGTGAAATTGAACAACCGGACAAAAAGCACTTCTCCGGTTGAAACAGAGTGTTGTACGGTAGGGATAGAAGTTGTAGGGAGCGATGGCTTGGAGGCGTTTTTTCCGGCATGTCCGGCGGTGCCGTTTGTGCCGATTCTAAAACCTATGTCGGATTTAATATCGCTCCCCCCTATAAATCAAGACTCAAAGCCAAAAACACTGGTCTCGGCACTCCGAAATGTTCGATACCCCGAATGACGTAGGCTAGTCAGAGCACGAACGCCGATTTTTTACAGGTTGAAAGGAGTCGAACACGATGTCCAAGTCAATTCAGGACTATATCAGTTTTGCTACGAAATTCCCTTTTGAAGGAGGAATCACACGGCAGAACGCCCGACTCTCCCTAACGGGGGGATTGTCTCGGCTCTTCGTTTTTTGCTTTCTGTTCGTTTTCCCGGCGGTTTTGTATGCGCAACCACCCGCTTACGAAGTGGATCCCACGTTCAATCCTTTATCCGATAATCTACTCAATAGCAAGTCGGTATGGTCAAATGGTAATGTATCTATCAGAAATTTCGGCGGTGTCAGCGGAACAGTACCTGCAAGGCTGGGTAATTGGTGGATCAGCGGTAATTTAGAAAACGAAGGCACCGCCGGAATCCGCTATTTGACCCATTTGACCGTTGAAAGAGATTTAACCAACCGAAGCGAAATTCATGATGTTACGAATATCAACGTTGAAGGGGATTTGCTGAACGCTGCTGGAGGAATCATCAGCGATGGAGCGAACAAAACATTGATGATGCCGGGGACGATCATGGTCGGCGGAGATTTGACGAATGACGGAACGATCAGCAATTTCTCCTCTATTTTCGCCGCCGGACTTTTGTCGAACAACGGTGAAATCTCCGACGTGAATTCAATCGTCGTTCGTTCAAACTCCGCAAAAGACAGTCCGGGAAGCGGTATCATCGTCATCGGCGACGAACCTGCACTCAGTTACGACACGGCGGGAAGTTTTTATAACAAGGGTCTATTAGCCAATGTCATGAGCGTTACCGTATCCGACGATGTGCTTCTCGGCATAGGCAGTTCACTCGAAAACATCGGGACGATTTCTGCCGGACGCAATCTCGTTGTGGACGGAGTCGTCGACGGCGGGTTCCGTGTGTTAGACGCATCCGGCAAATTGGACATCAATGGACACTTGACCATCGACAAAGGGTCTGTTGCCAACGCACATGTCGTTAACATTACCGGCGGAAAGCCGCACGGAGAACTCTACGATTTCGTCAATAATGGCTTTTTACAGGTCGGGACAACGATCACAAGCACGGGAAGCGTCTTCAACGACGGGACAATCAGTTCAGTCAAGGATTTCATAAACTACGGAACCATTTTCGGTAACGGATTGGTCTCCTTTGACCGAGAAGTTGTATGGAAAAATGGAAGGCAAACCGAAGTATCGGGACGATTTGAAAATACGCCGAGCGGAACCGTTATCGGTAAATTGACCGTGAATGGGGACTTCCTGAATGCTGGCGGGAAACTTCATCTGACGACCCAATGGCCCAGCGGCAAAGAAGTCGTCGATGTCATCCGAATCACGAACGGAACCGCAACGATTCTCGGCGGAACAGTGGATACCAGCGAATTTTTCGGCGAAGCCGGTAAACAGTATCTCTTCCTGGCGACCGACAGTCCGGGAAAACTCGATGTGTTGACTCCGCTGACCGTTACCGGGAATTATCAGCCGGGATCGGTGATTAACTTTGCTCCGGTCTATGGATATTGGGACGGTACGAAATATGTTGCCGGACGACGCTGGGAACAGAACAATCAGAACCAGTATTACTGGCTTGAAATGCAACGGGCGTACAAATACGGTCAGTATGCGGACACGCCGAACCAAATTGCTATCGGAAACTATCTCGACACGGTCGGTTCCGCTCCGAAGCAAAACAGCGCATTTTGGAATATGCTCGTTCGATTGGATGCGATTAGTGATGATCCGACGAATCCCTACAATAAGAATGGCATTGAAGAATTCCCGCACCATGGAGCATTCAATCCGGCGGCTCTCCGCGCATTGGACGAAATGAGCGGACAGATTTACGCGAACCTCGGTGCAGCCACCGTTCATAATACCGGAGTGATCAATCGAACCCTTGCCGATGTCCTGCGGAGCGATGTCTTCCGATTTTCGATGATGGGCAATCCCAACAATGCAGTTCGTGGTCAGGTAATCGCCCCGTTGCGATATACACGATGGGGAACAGTGTTCGGTATCGGCGGAAGTTCCAAGCACGACGGCAATACCGACGGATACGAATCATCGTTCGGCGGGGCAATGGCTGGAATTGATCGGGCAATGTGGACGGGAACACGCCTCGGTGCCTATATTTCGGCGGCTGCCGGTCAAGTGTCCATGCGCAGTTTAGACGAAAGTAGCGACATCACAAGCGTTTCGGTCGGAATGTATCTGCGGCAGGAAATGTACTACGGTTACGGTTTTGCCTCGGCAGGGTTTGGAACAGACTGGTACAAAACGGAGCGACATCTAAACATGATCGGATACCGGGCAGAGGGTAAAACACATGCATCAATCGGAACGGTCTATTTGGAACGTGGGATCGACATACCGGTCTATTATGCCACGGTTCAACCGTATGCGAGTTTCCAAATCGTCTCTGCCCATCAAAACAAATTCACCGAAACGATGTGGGATGAAACCGGTCGATACGCCAGTACCGGCTTGGAAGGGGTTGAGGGCATCACAAATAGTTACAAGATGGCGATTGGGTTACGGGCGGCTTCACAGCCGATCCCGATGCGCTGGGGACAGTTAGCGGTTACGGAAAACATCGCTTGGTTCCACGATTTTGCCAGCAAAAATGACAGAGACTTTACTGGTCGGTTTAGTAATCGGGGCGAAGGCAATTTTGGCGGGCAATTTTCAGATGTAACGTACAAAATTGACGGTAACGATCCGAAGCAGGATTGGTTCAACTTGGGGCTCGGTTTAAGTATGGATCGGAATAGTACACGGTTGTTCATAAATGGCGACCTGTTTACAAACAGTCGTCAAACATTTTGTAGCGGCTATCTAGGCGTTATTACCAGTTGGTAAGGGAAATAAGACCGTTATACTTCGAACGGGGACAAAATGTGCCATGCCTCGATTCAATTTTTACCTGATCCTTTTTGTTGCTTTTGCTTACGTCCTTACGTCGGGTATCACGCTCCGCGACCGCCTGCTAATCTCCACTCTGCACCAAATCGAACACAGTGCTTATTTTGAACCATCGGCAAAAAAACTCTTTGAAGGAGCAATGTTCGGTATGGCAGAAAGTCTTTCCGTTGAATTCGGCGATGGTTACTCCATGTACATCCCGCAGAATAGACAAACGCTTTATCAGGATCGCCTCGAAAACCGATATGAAGGATTCGGTATGTCGATAAGACTCCACGAAAACGAGAAGGAAAATCAGTTTTTTCTTGACTATCCGCAATATGATTCGCCTGCTTATCGCGTGGGACTGCGTTCAGGCGACCAAATTTTGCAAGTCGCCAACACGCCGCTTGCGGATAAAACGTATCGAGAAATGACTCGGATATTGAGCAAACAGGAATTGGAAACCCGATTCTCCGTGCTGCCGTTCGGTCAAACGAAACCCCAAGAT
>Ga0082212_10012789_pt1 | contig 10551 bp, 6 predicted proteins | sample TergutNt197P3_FD_71548 | JGI IMG/M metagenome (GOLD analysis project Ga0082212, IMG submission 71548) | Neocapritermes taracua P3 segment gut microbial communities from Petit-Saut dam, French Guiana - Nt197 P3 | ecosystem: Host-associated > Arthropoda: Insects > Digestive system > Gut ...
GATAGTCCCTATTTCATTTTCAGGAACGGGTACATTAATATATACTTCGTCAATCGAAACGATTTTGAAAGCCGACAGACCCGGCATCACGTTTACGCCTGTTTCTGCCGAGCGTTTGGAAATAACGCCGTTCATGGGCGCATACAGGTTGCAGTCGTCGACGCTCTTTTTTGCAATGGCCTCCATGGCTTTGGCCTGTTCCAGACCCGATTCCACCTCTATCCATTTGATGTCGGGAATGCTTCCCTTTTCGTGCAGGGTTTTAAGGCGGTCGTAAGCGTCCTGCGCCTGATGCAATGTCGAATTAGCCACATTGTAAGCGTTCTGCGCCGTTCCGCCCTCTAAGACAGCGAGCAACTGCCCTTTTCGCACCCGCTCGCCTTCCGATACCAAGACACGCTCGATCGTTCCCATGCCCGAAAAACCAAGCGATACGGCTGACGATTCTTCCACCGTACCCACATAGTTTTGATTGTGCGACCGGTCGGAAAAGCCGATATTCATCACTTTTACAGGGATAATTTTGGCTGTCGGCTCTGTAGTTTGCCTGTTCTCGCAGCCTGTCAGCCAGAGCATTAGCAATGCTGCTGTGCTGATAATTGAAATTCTTTTCATACTACTATTTATTATTTAGATACAATTATTTTTGTTTCGGCGACAGGATTTGAACCTGCAACCTGTTGTACTTATTTTTACAACCGTTCTATACCATTGAACTACGCCGAATTTGTAAAATTAGAATCTGTACCCCAAACCCAGACTGATGGTTTGATTCAACATACTTGCATTGTCCTTATTGGCATTTAGCGCGTCAATAAACCCAATCTTGTAGTTTGCAACAATTTGAATCCGATTACTGAACTCGTAACCGAACATGGCGCCTGCTCCGAAATCAAAGCGTTGCATATCGGATTTTTGACCGCCGTATTCCTTGTAAAGTTCTACATCGTCCATGCCCGAGGCTTTGTAACGCGCATCAATCCCCAACCCCAGATAGGGGCCTATACCGATAAAACCCTTGCCGTCCCCAAGGTTTACCTGTCCTACGGCATACACGGGAATTTCCACTCCGAAATACTGAAAATCCGTTTCTTTGCCTGACGCTTTCACCTCCATTTTTGACGTTTTGAAATGCAGTAATAATTCGGGCTGTAAAGCAAAATTTTCCGAAAACTCAATTTTGCCAAAACCGCCAACCGTTGCCCCAAAACCCAATTTACTTTTCATCCCGTCCAAATCGCTGAGGATGAAATTCGACATATTGGCATTCGCTTTAATGCCGCCGGATATTCCCTGTGCATAGGATTGTGATAATCCCAATCCCAACGCCAACACTAAAAATAATACTGTTCTTTTCATTTTTGTTAAAATTAATTGTTGAAAATTTGTTTTAAAATCACGCCGCAAAAGTACAGGCGTCCTGTTGCCCCCGCAAGGTCAAAAGGGACAAAAAATGGACGATAGTACACAAATGGCATTTCGTCCAATAAAAGGAAAAATAGATGAATATTCGCTATGGCAAGAAAAATAAATAATATATAAAACATTCCGAATTGCTTCATTCTTCGCAATAACTTGAAAAACAAGCATGTCGTCATTGCGAATGGGTATGATTTGCAATCAAACAGTCGGAAATGACAATGCGTACCCCCCGTCATCCATCATTCCCCCGTCATTGCGAGGAACGAAGCAATCCAGAAGGAAATATAATACTTTGTTTATCACTGGATTGCTTCGCAGGCTCGCAATGACGGATGGGCGGGATGTCATTAGTAGCCTGCGAAGAAATCCAGAAAATAAATAACCAGTTAAATATTTTGCATCATTACATATAGCAATGATTGGCATATATATATTGGCTGTTTTTTGGAAGATAAGAACAAATAATGGACTAAATGTCGCATTTTTGATACGCTGAATAAAATAAAACGTACATTTGCAAAAAATATTCGTATGAAAACTGAAAATATTTTACCCATCAACTGGCATACCGAATTAGAAAGCCATGAGTGCTATACGATAGATGACGACGTTATTTTAGTTGATAAAACTATCGTTTTTTCTGCCAAACAATATCCTTTCAGAATGGATGTTACTGCCTGTTTTATCTGTATCCAAGGTACATCGGAAGGCTCCATCAACCTGAAGCCCTACACTGCAAAGTCTCCCTGTTTAGTAACGTTTTTGCCCAGTCATATAGTGGAATATAAATCTATCAGTGATGATTTTACGGGACTTTTTATCATTTTTTCATCAAAGTTTACTGAAAATTTAATGGAAAATGCTTTGGAACGTCTTCCCTTGTTTCTTTCTGTACGAGATAATCCTGTCATCCCTTTGGATGCAGAAACACTGAAAAGATTAACAGAGTATTTTGATGCGCTGAAAAGACTTGCACAAGCCAAAGATCATCCTTACCGTTTCGAAGTGGTGCGACATTTGACGCTGGCGTTTTTATACGGGTCAAACCTGGATTTTTATAATATTCATTCCAGCAGGAAAATGACGCATCAGGAAATGCTTGTCGAAAAATTTTTGGATTTGGTACGCATCCACCACAAGAAACAACGCCAACTGAAATTTTATGCCCACAAACTGTTTTTTTCGCCCAAATACCTGTCGAAAATTGTCAAAGAAACGAGCGACAGGACGGCCAACGACTGGATTGACGATCTTGTGATATTGGAAGCCAAAGCGCTTCTGAAATCAACGAACATGACCATCCAACAAATCAGCGACGAACTGAATTTTCCCTCACAGTCGTTTTTCGGAAAGTATTTCAGGCGGGTCACAGGCATGTCGCCAAAGGAATATAAGGGGAAAATGTAAAATCTTTTTTTTATTTGCAGATATTCAATGTAATAACATTTTCCACCTTTGCAAAACCGCATTGAAGCGCTGCGGATGACGAACAATAAAGGGTTTAAGAATAACATGCAACGCAACGAAGTTGACAAGCCGGTCAAATGGATGTTTAATACGCTGATTACGCTTGCTCCCTGATAGCACATACGCCCGTTTTGTAACAAGTTTCGCATCCCAAACAGTTCTGTACCTGATAGTCAATTAAGTCAATATAGTGAATTTTCACGTCTCGCGATTCTTTCAGTCGCGCGCTGAACGCCTGCAGGATTTTGCCCGTAGCGCCGTTTTTACGCGGACTTCCGTTGATGATGGTTATCGTTTTCATTTTATATATTTCCTCACCTTGCCACGCGGGTCATAAAGAAACGTACTATCTTCATTCCCGGAAATTCTAATCTGCGCCTGACGGCTTTAAGGTGCTTTCTGATGTCAATTTGCTGCGGACAATGGCTTTCGCACCGGCCACATTCAATGCAGTCGCCTGCATAATGCGGATCCTCTCCCAAAAAACCCGCGCTCGATAAATACTGAAATGTACCGGAACTCCTGCCAAGCGTAAAACTGTTGTTATAGGCTTCAAAACTGTCCGGAATATTTATTTTTTGGGGACATGGCATACAGTAGTTACAGCCGGTACAGGGAATTTTGTAATTCTTATTGAAAATGGTTTTAATCTTTTCGATGGTTGCCTGTTCCGTTTCCGTGAGTTTGTCAGGCAGGGCTGTTTCGGTTAACGCCAGATTTTCTTCCAATTGAGAGAGCAGGTTCATCCCGGAAAGGAGCGTTAATACGCCACGTTCGTTCCACACGAAGCGCAGCGCCAAAGCAACAGCAGTGGAACCCGGTAGCGCCTTTTGTAACAAGGTATCCGCTTCGCCGGACAGGGTGGCCAGTTTGCCACCCAGCAGCGGCTCCATCACAATCACAGGAATGCCTTTTTCCGCCGCATACCGAAGCCCTTCCGTACCGGCCTGATAATGCGTATGGATGTAATTGTATTGAATCTGAACAAAATCCCATTCGTATGCGTCCAGAACCTTCTCAAAAACGTGATAGGCCCCGTGAAAGCTAAAACCGATTTGCCTGATCTCTCCGCTCTTTTTCTTAGCGGAAACCCATTCTTTCACACCCAGATTATTCATTTTTTCCCACTGGACGAAATCAGTGATATTGTGAAGCAGGTAGTAGTCGATGTAATCTGTTTTCAGCCGTTGCTTTTGAATGTCAAAATAACGGTCAAAATCAGTCGCCGCGTTACATTTCGCCTGGGGTAGTTTCGTTGCGACATGTACCTTTTCACGCAATCCGTTCTTTTTCAGTATTTCACCCAGAACTTCCTCGCTGCCCGGATACAGGTAAGCGGTATCAAAGTAATTGACTCCGTTTTCAAAGGCTTTTACTATCAGTTCTTCCGCCTTTTCCCTGTCAATGCGGCCCATCCTTTTGGGGAAACGCATACACCCAAACCCAAGCGCTGAAATCTGACCGGCGCTTCGACTGTCTTTTCTGTATTGCATTTTATTCATTTTTCCTGTCTTTTTTCGTTATTTCGCGGCAAAAATAGACAGGAAAAGTGTTTCGACGCCTTAACAAATGTTAGTTATTTTATTTTTCTGATCCGGCTGAGCGATTCTGGTTGCACACCGATAAATGAAGCAATATATTTTACAGGTACATTTTGTATGATATCAGGTTGATATTTAATCAGTTTTGAATATTTATCATGAGCGGTTAAGGATAGCAGGTCAATGATTCGCTGTTCTTTTTCTATTAGGAATCCTTCCATTAGTTTTCTGCCGAAGACCTGCCATTTGCAGTCTGTGGCATACAGTTTTTCCAAATCACTTTTTGTGATGGAGAACAATTCACAATCGGTTATGGTTTGCAATTCCTCTTCGGATTTTGTCCCCCGCAAAAAACCGTTCAACGATGTCGCAAAAGAATTGGGCGCGAACAGATGACAAATCAGTTCTTCGCCCGAATCCACTGTTTTGAAGTATTTCAAATAGCCTGACAGTATAAAGAAAGCGCTGTCTGCCATCGCTCCCTGTGCAATCAAAGTAGTATTTTTTGCTATATGCTTATATTTGAAAAGCGACATGATTAATTCGCTATCCTGTTGATTGAGTTCTATATAGCTTTCTATCATGCCGGAAAGCCTGACATAATATTCAATTATTACCGGATTTGCAATATTACCTGACATTTTTTGTATTTATGGCTATTTTATATTTGTTTTTCAACTTCCCGTTTATCACCACAAAAATAAAACCTTATTTAAACTATCACAAATTATCTATTATTTTATTTCTTAATTTTCATCTGTTTATATTTTTCATACAACAAATTCAGAAACAATCTTTTCAAACACTGCAAAGATAACTATTATTTATTACATAAACCGAATTTCATTTAAACATGTACCCGTCATTGCGGGGAGTGACTGGATTGCTGCCCTAATCCCCTGAACTTAATTCAGAGTCAGGACTCCTACTAAAGATGTGAATATCTGTCATTTTCGCCTGTTTGATTTTTTATGCCTACTTCGCAAAGACGTGCGACACGTATTGTCATTTACGTCTGTTTAATTGCAAATCATTCCCATTCGCGTAAACAAAAGATCAGTATTTCATTGCGAACTGCGAGGTGCGAAGCAGGAAGAAATCCAGAATATCGTTTTTTTTACTTTTGCCAGAACAGCTTAATATACACATCGTCGCCCCCCATTACGTTGCGGGCGTCCTCATAATTTTTTTGATTGGTACGCTGTAAAATGGTCGGATATTTTAACCGTTTCGGCATTGTATTGGTCGCCGCCACACCGGGTCCGCGCGGTATTTCCGGCAAACCTGTCCGGTTATGTTCAAACCATTGCTGATAGTCGCAGAAAAAGAGCGCATGAAATTTCTGAAACAAAATACGTTCCAGCGTTCCGTCGTATTGGGTATGTTCGTTATCAAAATAGTCGGCAGGAAACGTGATTCCCCGTTCCCATTGCAAAATGGCGGCTTCTACGCCTTTCTTGTAGGCCTCTTCGGCGTCGGCCTCAATCAATCCGCGTTGCGCCAGTTCCGCTTTGATGAACTCTATTTCGGCATAACCCATCAAACAAATTTTCAGCGGCCACTGGGCATATTGCTGATTAGGCTCGGATGTATTACCTGCCGGAACGGTTATGTATCCTTCCAACAATCCATTATAACCTGAACCCGCCCCGCCGGCCTCGGTGGCATAAAGTGGCAAGCGCGGGTCGTTCCACAATTTGAAAGTCTCGACAAAAAACCGGGAAGCGCGCAGATTGTTTCTGAAAGACACAATATTCGTCAACGGCGCTTCCATGGGCGCTATGCCCGAAATCGGCAGCAGCGCGGCGTCATTATTACTTGTAAAGACAGGGAAAGCGGTCGGGTCGGCGAGTATCGTCCGTATTTCCTGCAAAGCGTTAAATTCGGGGACGTCGATCACCCGCATCAGGACGCGAAGCCGAATAGAATTGCAGAATTTTTTCCAGTTAAGCATGGCGGCGGCGCTGGCTGTTGAGGCGCCGCGAGCGCCATAAAGAAAATCGCCGTCGCCATTGTAGCGAAGTCCGGCGCCGTCGCCCGATGCGGCGGTATTGAACAAATTGTTAGCCTCTTTCAAATCGCTCAGTATCTGTCGGTAAATAGCCTTCTGGTCGTCAAATACAGGCGTGAAATTTTTTTCGCGCGCCTTGCAGGCTTCCGTCATAGGCACATTGCCAAAGACGTCGGTAAGTATATGGAAAATGTAACTGCGAAGGGTCATGCCTATCGCCACATAATTAGGCTCGTTCAGTTCGGCTGCCATTTCTTCCATTAGCATGATGTTGTTCAGCAGGCGGTAAGATGTACTCCATCTGCTGTCGCCGGTTGCTTCGCCTATGATATACCATGTGTACGTACTGGTACTGACAAGGCTTACTTTGCCCTGCATCAATTGAAAAGTATAATCGTTGTAGCGGCTCCAGTTATTGATTGCCAAATCATAAAGCGTCGGATTGAGCAGACTGCCGGGGTTTACTTTGTCCAATCGCACAGGGTCGGTATTCAACTCGTCGAAATCAACACAGGATGTTGCCAGCAAAAATAGCGTCGAAAGGGTGATAAATAATTTATTAAGTTTCATATCGTTTAATTTTGTCATTGATTAAAATTCCAGATTCAGGTTGATTCCAAAGGTGCGTGTCGTTGGCAACGTTCCCGCCTCGATACCCATGGTGATATTGCTGCCGTCCAACATGGCGGCTTCGGGGTCATAGACAGGGTATTTCGTCCACATAGCGAGGTTACGGCCATATACGCCCACTCTCAAATTGGTCAAAGGCGTTCTGTCGAGTATTCGTTTGGGCAATGTATAGTCAACACGCACTTCGCGAAGTTTAATAAAACTGCCGTCATGCGTGTTGGCTTCGGTGTTGGCTGCTCTGACGCTTTCCAAGTAATAATTACTGACCGTGACAATGGCCGTGTTAGGGCTATATGTGCCGTCGCCGTTATCCACAACGCCCGGCGCTATCGTGTACATGCTGCTTATCGCAGGAAGTCCTGCCGCCGCAAGACGCGGGTCAGACCCATCCATGTATAATTCCGTTCCGGGCATACGACCGTTCAGGGTATGTTTTATCTTTCCCTGTTCCGCCAGTTTGTACCATGTTTGCGAATAGATAAGTCCGCCTTTGACGCCGTCGACTAAGACGCCGATACGAAAGTTTTTATAAGTAAATTCGTTATACAGTCCGGCTTTCCAGTCGGGGTGGATGCTGCCGACATATTCTATTTCGGACGGTCTGGCGGGGATTCCGTTGGCATTGATAATTTCGCCGTTTTCGTTGCGCAGAAATTTATATCCCCACAAGTCGCCGGTCGTTCCTCCGACGGTTCCGTTGATCATTGCGCCCGACATGCTGTAAATCACTTGATTTTCATCGCTGCCTTCGGCTAATGAAAGGATGCGGTTTTCGTTGCGCGACCAGTTAAGGCTTGTCGTCCATTTGAAATCGCGCGCGATGACCGGCGCTCCGTTGAGCATGATTTCGTAACCGCGGTTACGCACTTTGCCGGAATTGATAGTCGCTCTCGAATAACCGGTACTCGGGTCAATCGGCGCGTCGATGATCTGGTTGATGGTTAAGTTGTAATAAAATGTAAAATCCAACCCGATGCGGTTTTTAAACATTCGTAAATCCAATCCGGCCTCATAGTTGGTAGATATTTCCGGTTTGAAAGAAGGGTTATACATCGTGGTAGATGTGGACGCCGAACCGGGGAACGCGCTGGTTGAGAAATATTCGGAAGTTCTGTAAGGGGAAGTATCGTTGCCTACCTGCGCAAACGACGCCCTGATTTTCAGTATATCTATTTTCGCCGGCATGTTTGTTATTTCATTCAGCACAGTACTGAGGCTTACCGAGGGATAGAAGAATGAACGGTTATCTTTCGGCAGCGTCGACGCCCAGTCGTTTCGACCGGTTACGTCAACGAACAGGTAATTATGATACGCCAGATTTGCGGAAAAAAACAGGCTGTTTTTCGCTCTGTCGCTGGATCCGTTTCCTGAAATCGGCGTTGAAGAACCATTTGCCAATTTGTAAATACCGGGCGTCATCAGTCCTATCACATACGAGTCAAACGAGTCTAAGTGCAACCGCATCATGTTGCCGCCTGCCGAGGCATTGACATGCAGTCCCGATGCAAAACTGTGGTGAAAATTCAGGAATGCGTCGCTATTGATCTCATAGTCGAATATCATTCTTTTTCTGTAATAGCCGTTAGGATATATCAGGTCGCTCACAGGGTTGCGTTGTTCCTGCAGGTCGGTAGTAGCCTGTATGCCGGAACGTACCATAAAGTCGAGGTTATTGCTGATTTGCAATGTGGCTGAGGCTGTTGAAATGAAACTGTGTTTGACCGAACTGTTTGTCGCTTCGTAGAGTATCACATACGGATTAGGCAGGTTGACGCTCCAGGGTATCAACTGGCGGACGCCTTCCTGACCTGTAAACCATCGTGGACGCCACCATTCCATTTTTTGGTTTGGCTGCGTATAGATGTTAAACATGGCAATGGAATTGTAACTGTATCCCATGCCGGGTGTATTATCTACTTTTCGGTTGATGTATGTCGTTTTGAAATCTGCTTTAAGCCTGCGCGACAGCTGTTGTTGAGCCGACGCCGATACGGTTATTCGCTGAAATCCGGTATTCGGCAGTATCCATTCGTTTTTAGTATGGGCTACGGAAGCGCGGAAACTTCCCTGATCCGATTTCCCTTCGACCGCTAAGGTGTTGGTCAGTGTATAGCCTGTCTGGTACAGGTTTTTGAAGTTATCGGGGTAACCGATCCATGGCGTTGGAACTGCGCCCCTGCCTTGAACCGAAGGATCATACTGGTAGAATAGTTGCGAAGGGTTGAAACGCGGTCCCCAGCACGAACTTGAAGTGTGCGTATTGCCCGCCCCGGGCATGTCGCCGTAGGAATAATAATGTAACCCTGCATATTCCGATCCTGCAGCGCCGATGTTGGCAGGCAAACCCTGTCCGAACTCATACTGATATTCGGGTAAACGCAGGTAATTGTCGAAACTTGCATTGCTGTTGAACGATACGCCGATGCCTTTTTGTTGTCTGTTGGCGCCCGACTTGGTCGTCACCATAATCACGCCGTTGGCGGCTCGCGAGCCGTAAAGCGCCGTGGCGCTCGCCCCTTTTAATATCTGTACGGATTCGATGTCTTCAGGGTTCAGGTCGGAAAAACCATTCCCATAGTCGATAGAATTTTGCGTCGTCCCGCTTGGGTTAGCCCTGCCGGGATTGCTCTGCCCGCTCGATAGCGGAACGCCGTCCAACACAATCAGCGCACTGTTGCCCCCAAAGTTCAGCGACACGTCGCCGCGCAGTTTGATTTGCGTTGAACCAAGCGGACCTGTTACATTACCAACGCTCAGTCCCGCCACTTTTCCGCTCAGCGCCGAACTCCAGTTTGACGGCATGGTAGCAGTGACCAAATCGCCGCCCACTTTTTGCGTAGAATATCCCAGTCCTCTTTCTTCACGCCTGATACCCAGCGCCGTTACAACAACGTCGTCCAGTGCCTGGACGTCTTCTGCTAATGCTACATTAATAATATTATTTCCTGTATAAACAATTTCCTCTGTGCTATAACCGATGTAACTGAAAACGATTACTGTTGATCCGGATGAAACAGTACTCACATTCAAAACGTAACGACCGTTGATATCGGTCATGGCGCTGCTGGCAGTTCCCTTGACAACGATAGTAGCCCCCGGTAAAGGGTCATTTAGTTTGTCGGTCACAATTCCCGTAATCGTTGTTTGGGAATAAACTGATCCTGCTGCGAGAAAAGTAAGCAGTAATGACTGTAACGGCCTGAAAATCTTAAATACATAGTTCATTTGTCTTAACTTTTAATGAATAATTTTGCTGCAAAGAAACAGGAAAAATGTTACCTGACTATTGCGGAAATTTTAAGTTTAAGTTACTTTTTTTGTTATTTGTTAAGAAAGTGTTACGATTACGGTACTATTATGTTTCAGTGAATTAAATGTTGCAATTCTGTTACTTTTGGAAATAGCAAAACAAAAAGAAAAAAATCACCATCGGTTTTAGCCGAAGATATTCAACCGGCATCCATTTTCAAATAAAATTTT
>Ga0082212_10008590_pt1 | contig 10550 bp, 11 predicted proteins | sample TergutNt197P3_FD_71548 | JGI IMG/M metagenome (GOLD analysis project Ga0082212, IMG submission 71548) | Neocapritermes taracua P3 segment gut microbial communities from Petit-Saut dam, French Guiana - Nt197 P3 | ecosystem: Host-associated > Arthropoda: Insects > Digestive system > Gut ...
TGCGCTTTATTTGCGGCACCTCCGATTTGCACAAAAAGTTAGAGCAAAAAATTGCCGAGTTTTTCGGAACGGAAGATACCATTTTGTATGCCGCTTGTTTCGATGCCAATGGCGGCGTTTTTGAGCCATTGTTGGGCGAAGAAGATGCTATTATCTCCGATGCCTTAAATCACGCCTCCATTATTGACGGTGTGCGGCTTTGTAAGGCAGTGCGCTACCGCTACGCCAACGCCGATATGGAAGATTTGGAAAAACAACTGCAAGCTGCACAAGATCAACGTTTTCGATTAATTGTTACCGATGGTGTATTCTCTATGGACGGTAACGTAGCGCCGTTGGATAAGATTATGCAACTGGCTCAAAAATATGACTGTATGGTGATGATAGACGAGTCGCATTCTGCCGGTGTGGTGGGTGATACCGGTCGTGGAGTTACCGAACTCTACAACCAAAGAGGTAAGGTAGAGATTATTACCGGCACACTGGGAAAAGCCTTTGGCGGAGCCATCGGCGGTTTTACTACCGGAAAGCAGGAAATTATTGATATGCTGCGCCAACGCTCACGCCCCTATTTGTTCTCCAATTCTATCCCGCCATTGGTGGCATCTGCCGGCATTAAAATGGTGGAAATCATGTCGGAAACCAATGAACTGCAAGATAAATTGCACAGCAATACTAAATATTTCATCGAAAGAATGCTCAATGCCGGTTTTGATATTAAACCCACGCGCTCAGCCATTTGCGCCGTGATGTTGTACGATGCCAAACTGTCGCAAGATATGGCAGCGCAGTTGCAGGAGGAAGGCATTTACGTTACCGGTTTCTACTATCCCGTTGTGCCGAAAGGGCAGGCGCGCATTCGCGTGCAAATCTCCGCCGCGCACGAAATTGAGGATTTGGATGCTTGTATTGCGGCGTTTGCAAAAGTGGGGAAAGCATTGGGAGTGTTGAAATAAAGGTAAAAGGTTAAAGGTAAAAGGTAAAAGGTAAAAGGTAAAAGGTAAAAGGTTAAAGGTTAAAGGTTAAAGGTAAAAGGTTAAAGGTAAAAGGTTAATAATTAATGGTTAATGTGAGACAATTAATAAATTTTGCGTTATTGACACTGCTCTTTATAGCTTGTGGGCGGACAAATAAAAATGTAATTATTACTTTTGATGATAGATCTATTGATGAATGGTTTGCACAACGAGAACTGTTTAATTCTTACAATATTAAGGCTACCTTTTTTATTTCGAGCCCACAGCTGTTGAATAATGAGCAAATTGATAAATTAAAATCCTTAGTTGCAGATGGACATGAAATAGGATGTCATGGCTTAAATCATAAAAAAGCAACGGAAGAAAATCAATATCAATATATTGAAACAGAAATTGAACCGGCGATACAATGGCTGTCCGATTATGGTTTTGCTGTTTCTTCTTTTGCCTATCCATTTGGTTCAAGTACGCCATATTTAGATTCAATATTGACAAATTATTTTACCTTTATTCGTAAAGCAACCTATAATTATATGGATACTTTAATTTCAACCTATCCTGAAATTTATGCACAAAAGAGATTGTTTTGCAATACAAACGCAATGGGCATTGATGTAAATTTTAATATTTCTATTGATAATTTGGAAGATGCGATTATTAAGGCAAAAGAAACCGATTCATATTTAATTTTATATGCTCATAAAATTGATGATAGTAATGAAGACTATTCGGTAACGCCGCAATATTTGGAGGAATTTTTTAAACAATTAAAAAAACATAATATAGGGACGATAACTTGTAATTCTAAAAATAGATGACCAGCAATATTTTACTTCAATCAATGACCAACACGGATACTAACGATATTTTCGCAACGGTATCTCAAATTATTGCTTTGAAAGAAGCTGGCGCGGATATGGTGCGTGTGGCAGTGCCCGGAATGAAAGAAGTGGAAGCATTACGAAAAATAAAATCATCATTACAAAAACAAAACATAAACATTCCTCTCATTGCAGACGTACATTATTTACCCTTAGTAGCAGAGCAAGTTGCAAGTTTTGTAGAAAAAGTGAGAATTAATCCGGGAAATTTTACAGATAAAAGGAGAAATTTACTAACCGCAAAGGACGCAAAGAGTTTACGCAAAGAGCGCGAAGCGTTTCAGCAAGGTTTTGAAAGGATGGCGCACCGTGCCAAACCATTGATAGAGATTTGCAAAAAACACAATACAACTATTCGTGTAGGGGTAAATCAAGGTTCGTTGTGCGGCAGAATTATTTCCCGATATGGGAACAGTGCGAAGCGCTGGTTGCCTCCGCGTTGGAATGGATAAAAATTGCCGAAATGTACGATTTTCACCGAATGGTTTTCTCTATCAAATCGAGCCACGTGAAAACGATGATGGATGCCAACTTGTTGCTTTACAATAAAATGAAAGAGCAAGGAAGAATCTATCCACTGCATTTAGGGGTAACCGAAGCCGCAAACGAAATGGAAGGGCGCGTAAAATCTGCTATTGGCATTGGGGCATTGTTGTTAATGGGTATTGGCGACACCTTTCGCGTGTCGTTAACCGAAAATCCGGTAAACGAAATTGCATTTTCAAAATTGTTAGTAGATGCTATTCAAGATATTAACAAAAATGATTATGCAAAATTTTCAGATGGCGTTTTGCAAATTCTTTACCATGAAAAAAGCAAAGAAAAATGGTGGAGTGGGGTAGGGGCGCTTGTTGGAAACCGGTGGTTAACAGAAAATATTAAAGATATTATTATTGAAAACAAATATTTCACAAAAGAAGAAATAGAGACTTTGCGCGATTGCGTGTTGCAAATTTGTGATATTAAGAAAACGCGCACGGAAATCATTGCCTGTCCTTCGTGTGGGCGCACCCAATACGACATTCAATCTGTACTAAGGGAAGTAAAGCAACGGTTTTCCAATTATCCACACTTAAAAATTGCTGTGATGGGTTGTGTCGTAAACGGTCCCGGCGAAATGGCAGATGCCGACTATGGCATTATTGGCAGCGCCAACGAAAAAGTGGCGGTTTACAAAGGTCAGGAGCGCATTTCCGATTTTGTTTCGGTGGCGGAGGCGTTGCGGATTTTGCAAGAGGAAATTACACGAGAAACATTTTAAAACGAGATTAGGTAATTTGTTACACGTTACATGTATTTTAGCAAAATTTTTAATAAAAAACTCTTATTCAATGCCAAATTGTGATAATTATATAAGAGAGCAATTCATTGAAGAAATAAAAAAAAACTAAGGTGCCAAAAGAAGCTCGGGTTGGTGTGGGAAGATAAAAAAGGTAAAATTGACGTCATTTATATTGACCCGCCGTATAATACAAGAAACAAGGATTTTAATATAACAATGGGGCCAATAATTTGATGATTACTTGTTGTCCTGATGGCTTTGCCATCTAAATACCAAATAATTCTATTTGCATCCCATTCAATAGCATATGTGTGCCAATCTGTATAATTGAAATTGATAAAAGTATGAGCAAATCCAGATGCTCGTTGAAATCATAATGACGGTGAATACAAGTATTTAACGTATTCGGTTCTTTATATTCGTCGCCAAACATTTCAAAAATGTCAATTTCCGCAGCATTAGTTGCACCACTGGAAAATGTCCGAAGTAAAGAAAAAAACAACAACTTTTATTGCCAATACGTTTAAAGGGAAGTTTTATCCGTGCTTCAATATAGCCGAATTGTGTTTTATAAGCATCTGTTGTTTCAACCCATCCTGATGTGTATTTGTAACATTGACCCGTTTGATTTTGTCTGCAACATTGCGATTCATTAACAAATTGTGGAGGACAGCAATATGTTTCATTTTTCACTTCAAGTACTAAATTACCATTACTGGTATAGGCATTTTGAGTTCTATATACTTGAGGTTCGCCGCAATAGTGATCAAAGTTATCTCGCTTTATCCATCTTGATGTATTGAAGTTATTAAATTGATCTTCCCATTTCAATTGCCAATGAGGATCATTTGTGGAGGTTTGGGCAAACGTAAGATAATATACGAAACAAAGTATTAACAAAAAAACACTTTACTTTGCAGCGGTAAACATTTATTTGACGATGTACAGTGGTAGCGCAGGAACTCGGCATAAACTACGTGGGAATTGAATTAAGCAGTGATTATATAAGGTTGGCGGAACGGCTGTGTGGAAAATGAAAGGGTATATAAAAAGTGTACAAATTGATTTAAAGAAGTGCACATTTTGATTTTGTGATTATACACCGTTTTGAAACTTAAACAATATCAGAGTTTTTGAAACGCATTACTGCCAACAACGACAACAGCAAATTTAGAGCACGTGAACGTAGAAACCGCTACGGACGTGATTCTAAAAGCAGCGTTGCAAAAACAAACGGAACTCATTTAAATCCTGATATTAACTCGTTCATTTTAGTGCACAAGTTTTAAATTAGCTCATAGAAAAGCATATTTTTGCGCGCTCAAAATATGAACCTGTTCGCAATCATCAAAGGCTGGCTTAGCCAAAGTATTTCCACGAGTATCAAGATTTTCAAAATTATGATACCCGTTTCTATTTTGGTAAAGATATTGCAGGAAACCGGTTTAATTGTGTATATCGGAGATGCGTTAGCGCCCTTGATGAGCGTGATGGGGCTGCCCGGCGAAATGGGCTTGGTGTGGGCTTCCGCAATGATGGGCAATATCTACGCCGGCATCATTACCTATTTTTCAATCGGAATGGAGTTAACGGCGGCGCAAATTACGGTGCTATCCACCATCATTTTAATTGCGCACACATTTCCCGTTGAGTTAGCCATAACACACAAAGCGGGCGTAAAAGCGGGCGCCGCGTTCCTGTTTCGGTTTTTGTTAGGATTTCTCGCAGGCGTTATTTTGTATAATATTTACAACATTTTCAATCTGTATCAAAACATTCCCACCGGAATAGAAAAAATTGTAGCCATTTCCGAAAATGCAACCTTGTGGCAGTGGGCGCTCGGCGAACTGAAAAACTACGCCATCGTGTTTTGCTACATTACCGGATTGATTATCATTATGGATATTCTCAAACGCATTGGCGTTATTGACCTCATCAATAAATTGTTTTACCCTGTATTAAAATTTCTGGGCATCGGTAAAGAAGTGATCCCCATTACCGTAATTGGGATGACGCTGGGCTTGGCGTATGGCGGCGGTTTAATCATTAACGAAGTAAAACAAACCCAGCTGCAACCTCGCAACGTGTTGTACGCACTAATGTTGATGTCGTTATTTCACAGCGTAATAGAAGACTCATTATTAATGATTTCCATCGGCGCCAAATTTTCGGGCGTGTTTATATTCCGTTTTTTGTTTTCGTTATTAATTATGTATTTTTTTGTTAAAATAACACAAAAATGGGATGAGACGAAAATGGGGAAATGGTTTTATTCTACAACAAATAAATGATTAGATGATGTGGTGATTAGATGATTAGATGATGTGATGATTAGTTGGTCTTCTTTACCTCAATTTTCACCTTGTTATCAATTATCTTGCCTCGTAAGGGCGTGTCGGCAACAATACCTTCTTTTATTTCAACAAAGAAACCATCGGAAAGCCCTATTTGCACATGGGTTTTGGTGTATTTCTCAGTGCCTTCTTTCATCGCATTTTCAACGTAAACGAAGGCGGAATCGGCAACAAACTCTATCACAAATTCCGGCACGGCTAAGGCGTCTTCCACTTTTTCGGTAACTATTTCGCCGTTGGCGCTGTAGCCGGAGCGGATGAACGTGCCGTCGCTTGTTTTATACACAGCGGCTTTTACCTGAAACAACGTGGCGCCGTTTTCCATCGTGCCTTTGGGGGCAATGTATTCCAACTGCGCCTCAAAGTTTTCATCCTGAATGGCGCCAATAATCAGTTTTACGTGATTGCCCACGCCAATTCTGCCCACTTCGGTTTCGTCCACATTACCCACAAAAATCAAATCGTTCATATTGGCAACGGTGGCGATGGTGGTGCCATCATTAAAAGTATTGGCTTGAATAACAGAGTTTCCCACTTTTATGGGAACATCTAAAATCATTCCGGAAATGGTGGATTTTACTAATGTATTGCTATATTGCTCCGTGCTTTTAGAAATCCCTTCTTTAATAATTTGCAGATTTTCCTGCGCATTGTTAAAATCTTCTTTTGCGGTACGCAACGCAGTTTCCGCCTGCTCAAACACTTCTTTCGACGATACGCCCGACTGGAAAAGTTTCGCCGTTCTATCGAAATTGTTTTGCGCTTGCTCTAAATTTATTTCGGAGGTATTTAACCGCGATTCTGCGCTGTTCAACTGCGCAATATCGGGCACCACTTTCACTTTGGCAATCACTTCACCGGCTTTAATCAGCTGCCCTGCTTCCTTATACAACTCTACCACAATTCCCGAAATTTGCGGTTTGATAGCCACTTCATTTCTCGGCTCCACCGTTCCCGTGATAATTGTCTTCTTTTCAATGGTTTTCATTTCAGGCATCACCGTTTCATATTTGGTTTCTTTTACGCGAGATTTATTCCATAAAAACACAAAAGTTCCAATTAAAATAATGCCAAAAATGAGGAACAGAAAGATTTTTAAGATTTTTTTCATAACTAAAAAATAAGGATGCAATAATAGCAAAAAACTTTATTTTTGCACAATTATTTTTTAAGCAAAGAATTTATGCAAAAACCTATCCTTACCCCTGCGCAAGCCGTAGCGAAAATAAAAAGCGGAATGACTTTGATGATTGGCGGTTTTCTTGCCGCCGGTTCTCCGCACAAAATATTAAATGAGTTGGCAGCGAGCGACATTACCGACCTGACCATTATTTGCAACGACACTGCCTTCCCCGATAGAGGTATTGGTTTGCTCATTGCCGCCAAAAAAGTGAAGAAGGTAATCGTTTCTCACATTGGCACCAACCCGCTTACTATTGAGCAGTTTAACAACAAAGAGACCGAAGTGGTGTTTGTTCCGCAGGGCACGTTGGCAGAGCAGGTGCGTTGCGGCGGCTCCGGCTTGGGCGGCGTGCTTACCCCAACCGGCTTGGGAACGGTGGTTGCCGAAGGAAAACAAGTGATTAACTTGGACGGCAAAGATTATCTGTTGGAAAAAGCCCTGCGCGGCGACATCGCGCTGTTGGGCGCCACCATTGCCGACACCATTGGAAACCTGCACTATAAAGGCACCACCCACAACTTCAACCCCCTCATGGCAATGGCGTGCGACACGGTGATTGCCGAACCCGAAGAATTGGTGCAAGCCGGTGATATTCTTATGGAAAATGTGCACACGCAAGGGATTTTGGTGGATTATTTAGTGCTGTGATGATGAGATGATATGGTGATTAGATGATTGAAATCAGTAATGTGTGAAGATTGTAACGTGTGACTAATTAGTACAACAATGAATAAAATGAAAGCCAAAACTCAAAATAACAATTTGCAAATTCGCAATGCAACTTCAGATTTTCTAATTTTCACCAGAGAAAATGGGGAAGACGGAATTGCCGTGCGCATTGAAGATGAAAATGTATGGCTTGTAAGCGAGGCTATTGCAATGCTTTTTCAAAAAGACCGCAGAACCATTCAAGAACACTTAAAAAATATTTTTTTTAACGGTGAATTGGATGAAGATTCAGTATGCCGGAAATTCCGGCATACTGCCACCGATGGTAAAAATTATCAAGTAAAATATTACAGTTTAGAAGCAATTATTGCAGTAGGTTACCGCGCCGACTCGCAACGCGCTATACAGTTTCGACAATGGGCTACCAAAGTTTTGAGCGAGTTTTCTAAAAAGGGTTATCTGTTAGACAAAAACCGCCTGATAAACGACAAAGTATTTTCAAAACAGTATTTTGATGAATTGATTGCCGAAATTCAGGAAATTAGAGCCAGTGAAAGAAAGTTTTATCAAAAAATTACCGATATTTATGCAACTGCGGTTGATTATGATGCAGGTAATCAAACAACCAGAGATTTTTTTGCAAATGTGCAAAACAAACTTCATTTCGCCATACACCAAAACACAGCGGCAGAATTGATTATAAAAAGAGCCAGTGCTAAAAACAAAAATATGGGATTAACGAATTGGAAAAATGCGCCGTTTGGAAAAATTATCAAAACCGATGTCAGCGTTGCCAAAAATTATTTGTCGAAATTAGAACTTTCGGAGTTGAACGAAATAGTTTCTATGTACATAGATTATGCTAATAGACAGGCACGAAAGTTAATCCCAATGACGATGGAAGATTGGAAAAACAAACTTGATGCTTTTTTGAATTTCAACGAAGAAGAAATAGGTGATGGAATTGGAAAAGTAACACACGAAATAGCTAAAACATTTGCTGAAAGCGAATTTAAAAACTATAGAGTCTTACAAGATAAATCTTATCAATCTGATTTCGATAAATTAGTAGAACAAGCACAACTATTAGCATCCAATCCATAACCAATAAATATTAAATCTTTAAATTATTAAATCTTTAAATAAAACCATTATGTCAAAAAAATTAAACCTCGAACTATCGGATAAAATGTATGCCGATGCGCTGAACATTATTCCGGGCGCAGTTGCCGGAATTAGAAGACCTTACAACTTCGTGCCGGGAGAATATCCCATTTACTTTGATAGCGCCAAAGGCGGCAGAGTTACCGATGTGGACGGTAATGAATACATTGACTTTTTGTGCGCCTACGGACCTATCATCATCGGGCACCGCGAAGAAGAGATTGATAATGCGGTGATTGAACAAATGAGAAACAAAGGGTTCTGCTTTTCGTTAACCCAGCCAACGCAAAACAAATTGGCTGCCAAGTTGATTGAACTGATTCCTTCTGCCGAAATGGTGGTGATTGTGAAAACCGGCTCCGACGCCACTACAACAGCCATTAGAGTGGCACGCGGCGCGACCGAAAGAACCAAAATTGTGCGCTGCGGCTACCACGGCTGGCACGACTGGTGCGTGGAAGTGAAAGGTGGTGTGCCCCAAAAACTTTACGAAGATGTTTTTGAGTTTCATTACAACGACCTCGATGAATTGGAAGAGATTATGAAAAAACACGGCGATGAAATGGCTGCAATTATCGTTACTCCTGTGGGGCATCCTCTCGCCGAAAAAGTGCAAATGCCCAAACCCGGCTTCCTGGAAGGCGTGAGAGCCTTAGCCGATAAATACGGTGCAGCCTTGATTTTCGACGAAATTAGAAGCGGCTTCCGTTTTGGTATGGGCGGCGCGCAACAAGCGTTTGGCGTTACCCCCGACATCTCTACTTTCGGAAAAGCGATGGCAAACGGCTATCCCATTGGCGCTGTGGTGGGCAAAAAAGAGTTTATGAAAGTGCTGGCAGATAAAGTGTTCCTCTCTTCTACCTTCTTCCCCAACAGCACCGAACAAATTGCCTCTTTGAAAACCATTGAAATTTTGGAAAGAGACAACATTTTGGATGCCGTTCGCAAAAAAGGCGAATACTTTGCAACACTTGTTGAAGACGTTATCCAAAATTGCGGCTTTGATGTAGAATTTTCCGGTGCCCCGCTGATGCCGTTCATCACTTTTAACAAAGATAAAGAGGGGCTTTACAAAAAACTGCGCCCCGCGTTTTACACCGAACTCATTCGCCGCAATGTGTTCTTACAACCTTATCATCACGGCTATATCGCGTATCGCCACACCGACGAGGATTTGAAATACACGGCTAATATGATTGGGGAGGCGTTTGAGGAATTGAAGAGGTTTGTGTAAATAATAACTTAACACATATTACATAAGTTATAAGCAATAGCCGGAAAGTCGTAATATGCTTATTATCAAAATAGCTACATTTTTAGGGCTGAAAACCACACAAAACAGGAAAGCCGGGAGGAATTTCTATTGAACTTGCAAATCTTCTTTAAACTTCCGTAGCTCCATAACTTGTAATATTTCGCTTGTTACCGGAGTTTCCAATACATCAGGGTCGCCGGAAACTAAATATTCAGCGTTACCTTGTAAGGCAAGGTCAAAAAGAAAATTGTCCTTTGGGTCGGGACAATCTTTGAATTTAGGCTCTGTGTAGCAAAAATCAGAAATGTTAGTGTAAAAAAGAAAAATATCTTCAAGGTTTAACTTGTATTTTTCAAACTTCTTGCGCGATAATACATCTATCAACTCGTCAACAGAAGGTGTTGAATGTAGAAAAACAATACTTTTTTCAGTCATTTTAATTATTTCATCGGTTTTTTTGCCGATGAAATAACTAACCCAAATATTGGTATCAAACACTGTTCTATTTTCCATTGCGATAATCTCTAACTTCTTGCACTATTTCTTCCATTGTCATTACAGGAACGGTAGTATCTACTGAATTGTTGATTTTTTCTGCTAACCGGTATAGTTCCGCTGTACTCATTTTTTGTGTTCCTACTCTTGTTGTAGTTTTTTCCGTATTTGAAACAAGCGTTTTTAGCATTCTTACATCAGGCATTTTTGCAACGGCTTCTAAAATGCCGTTAAGCACAACATTATTATTGCTATATTCTAAAGTTACTGTTGCCATAATCATACCTTTT
>Ga0082212_10012790_pt1 | contig 10550 bp, 7 predicted proteins | sample TergutNt197P3_FD_71548 | JGI IMG/M metagenome (GOLD analysis project Ga0082212, IMG submission 71548) | Neocapritermes taracua P3 segment gut microbial communities from Petit-Saut dam, French Guiana - Nt197 P3 | ecosystem: Host-associated > Arthropoda: Insects > Digestive system > Gut ...
CGGCGACAACAGCGGTTCGTCCGGAGAAGGCGCTGCTCCGACAAACGGCACGGGCGCCGATGCGGCGGCAGATGCGGGCAGCGGGACTGGCGGCGCAGGCCAGCAGGGCGGACAAGCTTCTCCGGAGTCTGCAGAAGATATGCAGCCGCCAACTGCGACGAGGCCTGGAGCCGCCGGCAATACTCAAACTGAACCCGGAGACGAGGGCAGGCCGCTTCCAATCGAGCCGGAAGACATAACTGCCGGCGACGGATCTTTTACAGTCACTTTATCGGTCAGGGTCGATACGATCCTCTATAATCTGCATCTACTGGACAGGGAAAAGCATGAACTCATCCCGGATGACGGAGTTGTTTTCCCAGTCACGACTGTTACGGCATACGAGGGCGAAAGCGTATTCAACGTGCTTCAGCGCGAGATGCGGAGAGCCCGGATACACATGGCGTCACGTTTTACGCCTGTCTACAATTCCGCATACCTCGAGGCGATAAACAACATATACGAATTCGATATGGGACCGACGTCAGGCTGGGTATACATTGTCAATGACTGGTGCCCGAACTATGGGATATCGCGGTATCTGCTGCGTCCCGGCGACGTGATAGAATTAAACTACACATGCGATCTCGGCCGTGATTTGGGCGTCGATGGGATTTCCGGAGGGCAGTGGGGTGAATAAAGACACGTTTTATGGTTTCCATCCGTTTGTCAATCTGCTGTACTTTGCAGTTGTAATCGGTTTTGCCATGTTTTACGTGCATCCGGTTTGCCTTGCGGCGTCGCTTGTGTGCGCAGTAACATATTCCGTGTATATTTATAGAAGGAAAGCTATCCGTTTCAACCTTGTGTTCATGCTCCCGATCTTGATAGTCACAGCGGCGCTGAGCCCGCTTCTCAACCATCAGGGCGCTACGATACTTGCCTATCTGCCCAACGGCAACCCGATAACGCTGGAATCGGTCGCGTACGGCGGCGCGTCGGCTGTTTTGCTCATTGCCGTTATGTCGTGGTTTTCATGCTTCAACGCTGTAATAACCTCGGACAAGTTTGTGTTTCTGTTCGGGCGGGTAATACCGGCGCTGTCGCTCGCGCTTTCGATAGCTCTGCGCTTCATACCGCGCTTCATCGCTCAGGCAAAAGTGATATCGAACGCGCAAAAATGCATAGGGCGGGGCATGTCCGGAGCGAAAATCCCGCAAAAAGTGAGAAATGGAGTGAAAATAGTATCCATCCTTATAACATGGGCCCTGGAAAACGCGATTGAGACGGCGGACAGCATGAAAGGGCGGGGCTACGGCTTGCCCGGGCGCACGGCCTTCTCTATCTTTCGTTTCGACAGGCGCGACGCGTACGCGTTGGTTTATATTCTGGCCTGCGCCGCTGTCGTGGTCGTGGGTTCGTTTGCGGGAGCTTACTATTTCCGCTATTATCCGACGATAAGAGGCCAGTGGGCCGGCAACGGAACGATCGTGGTGTTCGCGGCATATCTGGCGCTTGGGCTTTTCCCGATAATCGTGAATATTAAGGAAGACATCAAATGGAGCCGAACAAAGGCCGGAACGCAGCCCGGCGCGACGGTATGACAGAATTATATAGGATCGAAAAACTGACTTTTGCTTACCCTGACCGTGAAAACCGGGCTCTGTCCGACGTGGGTTTCTCGATCGGGCGCGGTGAATTTTTGACTTTGTGCGGGCCTTCCGGCTGCGGAAAGACCACACTGCTGCGCCATCTCAAACCGTCGACGATCCCGCACGGGACGCGGACAGGCGAGGTGTATTTTGCCGGGACGCCGATCGACGAGCTGCCCGCGCGCGACGCCGCCGCAAAAATCGGTTTTGTCCTGCAATCGCCCGACAACCAAATCGTGACGGACAAAGTATGGCACGAGCTTGCGTTTGGGCTCGAAAGCCTGGGCATGAAGACGCCGGAGATACGCTTGCGCGTCGCGGAGATGGCGAGCTTCTTTGGCATTCAGACGTGGTTTCACAGGCCGGTTGCCGAGCTTTCCGGCGGACAAAAGCAAATGCTTGCCCTTGCCTCTATAATGGCGCTACAACCGTCGGCCTTGATACTCGACGAACCTACGAGCCAGCTCGACCCTATCGCGGCTGGCGAATTTCTCGCGACTATCGGCAAAATAAACCGCGATCTCGGCGTGACAGTGATCCTCACGGAACACCGCCTGGAAGAAGCTTTTCCGCTGTCTACCCGCGCGCTTGTCATGGACGGCGGGAAGATAATCGCGGACGGGACGCCGCGCGACGTCGGTTTGCAGCTTCGCGGCAAGGATCACGGAATGTTTCTTGCTATGCCGACGCCAATGCGCGTATGGCTTGCGATGCAAGATGGGACTGCGACGCAAGATGGGACTGCGAAACAAGATGGGACTGCGAGACAAGATGGGACTGCGACGCAAGATGGGACTGCGATGCAAGATGGGACTGCAATGCAAGATGGAACTGCGACGCAAGATGGGACTGCAGCGCAAGATGGAACTGCGACGCAAGACGGGACTGCGAAACAAGATGGAACTGCAACGCAAGATGGAACTGCAACGCAAGATGGGACTGCAGCGCCGACTGATATGAACAGCGTGGCTGCCAGTCTCGCAAAACCTCAGTATCACGGCGAAGTCCCCCTGACTGTCCGCGACGGCGCGAGCTGGCTTGCAACGCAAAAACTCATTTTGGTTGAGAACGAACAAAGCGAACTCGCTTCGCTCGGGGAATTGGCGGGGGACTCCTCACAGGCTGTGGTTAAAAGCAGCGCTGACAATACTCGGTTCTCAGTTCTCAATTCTCAATTACAATCACAACCTGCGGTTGAGATCGACGACGTCTGGTTCAAGTACGCAAAAGACATGCCCGACGTCATCAAGGGATTGTCGTTCAAGGCAAACTATGGCAAGACCACGGCTATCCTCGGCGGCAACGGCGCAGGCAAGACGACGACTTTGTCGCTTATCGCGGGGCTGCATAAACCGTACCGAGGCAAGCTGACGGCTCACGCGCAAGCATACACGCTCCCCCAGGATCCGCAGACGCTATTCGTCGCCAAAACCGTACGTGAGGATTTGCTTGAAGTATTATCCGAATGGAAAATACAAAAGGAAGAAAAACTCCGCCGCTTGGCCGCCATGGTCAGATTGTGCAGGCTCGAAGAGACGCTCGACTGCCACCCTTACGACCTGTCCGGCGGCGAACAGCAGAGGGCGGCGCTCGCAAAGACGCTGCTGCTGCAGCCTGAGATACTGCTGCTGGACGAGCCGACAAAAGGGCTTGATGCTGAGTTCAAGCTGATTTTCGCGGCTATTTTGAAAAAGCTGACGTCAAAGGGCGTAGCAGTGATAATGGCCAGCCACGACGTCGAGTTCTGCGCCCGGCACGCCGACAGATGCGCTTTGTTTTTCGACGGGAATATAGTCGCGGAGAATTCCCCGCGCGAGTTTTTCGCAGGCAACAGCTTTTACACGACCTCGGCCAACCGCATGGCGAGGGGAGTCTTGCCATATGCGATTACTGCCGATGACATTGTGGCTGCCTTGGGCGGGGAGATCCGGTCGGGAGTTGAAATCGGGGAATTGGATTCTTTTGGCTCGGATACGCGGCATGATATAGACGACGAGCCATTGCCGCCGCCTCCGAAACCGCCGGAAATGCCAATAAAAAGAAAAATCGTCGCGGGAGCGTTCGCCTTGCTCCTGATCGCGACGGCTGTATTCACCGGGCTTAATTTCGACGGGTTCAAGTCATTCATAAGCGGGGGCAGCGAGGCTGTGGTCGCGGCTGCCGAGGGCGGGTATATATACGTGGGGATAATGATCGCCGCCGCTCTCGAAATTATTGGCATTACGCTGGCTCTGACGTGGAAACGCGAAGCGCGCGGCAGCGGACGGCGGTTTGTGATAGACGACTATAATGCGGCGGGCTACGACACCGGCTGCGAAGCGCGCGGCGACGCAAACGTCATAAAACAGGCACGCAAGCTGTCCAAGCGTACTATAGTCGCCGCCGTTATAATCCTTCTTACCATACCATTGACAATATACATCGGAATACGTTTTCTTGACGACCGCCGGTTTTTCTTCATTTCCATACTGATCATCCTTCAAACAATGCTTCCGTTTGCATTGGTGTTTGAAGGGCGGAAACCGCAGGCTCGGGAGCTTGTCATAATAGCGGTTCTTTGCGCTATATGCGTCGCGGGACGGGCGGTTTTTTTCATGCTTCCCCAGTTCCGGCCTGTTATCGCGCTTGTGATCATAGCGGGCGTGGCGTTTGGCGGCGAAGCGGGTTTCTTTGTCGGCGCAATGACCATGCTGGTGTCGAATATCATATTCCAGCAAGGGCCTTGGACGCCGTACCAGATGTTCGCGGCCGGCATTATCGGGTTTCTAGCCGGGGCGCTGTTCCGCAAAGGCATGCTGAAACGCAGCCGCCTCGCGCTGTGCATATTCGGCGGCCTCTCGACTTTCATAATCTACGGCGGCATCATGAACCCCGCCCAAGTGATGATATATCAAGGTTCGCCAACGCCGGCTATGTTTCTCGCTGCGTGTCTGCAGGGCGTGCCGATGGATCTTGTACACGCCGCCGCAACTGTTGTTTTCCTGATAATAATCTCACAGCCGATGCTTGAAAAACTCGACAGGATAAAAGTCAAATACGGGCTGGTAGAGTAGCGTCACAGCTTGCGCGGGAAAATGAAGCATGCAGGTGGCGGTTGTATTTGATCAGGGCTTGCCCCGGGGTCAATGCCCATTATTTTTTGGGAAATCTGAAAGGCAGCAGGCGGTTTGTCTCATTTGAATACTCGCCGAAACCGGGGCGTCTGTCCCGGTTTCGCTTATCCGCCATAGGAATGCTGATAAAGAGAAACATTAAAGTGTTGACCAGCGGCCCGAGACAAAGATACCACGTGCCGGGCGATGCGGAAAGCATCATAAAATATACTCCCCACCACATCATTATCTCGCCGAGGTAATTAGGGTGCCGCGAATGTTTCCACAATCCGCTGCGTATTATCTTGTTTTCACCCGCATGGCCGCGCCGGAAACGGTGCATCTGCCTGTCGGCGATCATCTGGAGCGTCGCCGCCCCGATGCATATCAGGAAACCCAGTGACGCGAGCGCATTGGACGAATCGGCCTCTATCAGAGTTATGCCCGGCAGCATGCACAGGTACACGACTAATGTCGGAAACATATGTATCCCAAGAAAGCTGATTAACTGGAACGCGCGCGGGAACCGGAACTTGAAATTATCATAGCGCCAGTCTTGCGTGTTCAGATTTCGAAACGTATACGCCCAGTTGTATGTCAGGCGCACGCCCCAGTACCATACCGCGATCAAAAGCAACAATGTCCCATAATGCATTCTTTCCTGAATCAGAGCGAGACCTGTCAAAACGATTGGCGGCGCGACGCTCCAGTATGGGTCGTATACTGTAGCGTTTGAAAGCAGGACCCCCGCGAGGAAAACTATTGCTGTGGCTCCTGCGTCGGCAATAAGCACCGCCGTGAAGATATGCAGATTGGAGAAAAACCGGAACAAAACGATCCCCAACGCCGCCGCAAGTATGTAGACGCAGGCGATCACCGCAAACCCGATTTTTCTGCTTTGCTTCATAAAGATGCACTCTCCATAATCTTTCTGCAAAGAAATATAGCAGATTATTTTAAAAAAGACAAGGCAAGCGGATTAGGGACAGACAAAGCTTGTTATAATTCACAGAGGGGTAGCCGGAATTGCGCTATTGCGCAGCGTGAGCGGAAGCTGAGGTCGGCAGGAGTATATCCCGGGGTAGGGATGGGACATTTTTTTAGACTTTAAGCCGACCAAGCGACTTTCTCACGCAAGTAAGAGCGTAACTCCGGCTGCCCCTGAAGTGTAACTCATCCAAAGCTTAGCAAGCGGGGGCGGAGATGCTATATTGCAAGGAGGCTGGAATCATGTTATGATAACCGCTGGAAGATACTGTTGTTCTGACATTAGTAACTAATATGAGCGATACGAATAGCAAACGGGGGATTCCGGATGAATATTCTCATAAAAGATATACTTGCCCTGCTGCCCGGCGGCGTGGAAACATGCTCAGTCTATATAAGCGACGGAGCAATATGCTCCGTGACCTCCGCTCCGGAAGGGTTTGCGGCGGATAAAACGATACAAGGCGCGGGAAAAATGCTGATACCGGGTCTTGTCAACGCCCACACGCACGCGCCGATGACGATCCTGCGCAACTGCGCCGACGATCTGCTGTTCAACGACTGGCTTTTCGGAAGGATCACCCCGCTCGAGGACAAACTGACCGGGGAAGACTGCTACTGGGGCACTCTGCTCGCTGTCATGGAAATGCTGCGCTCCGGGACGACAGCTTTTATAGACATGTATTATTTCATGGATGATATGGTCCGCGCGGTCGATGAAACCGGCATTCGCGCCGTCCTGTCGCGCGGTCTTATAGGCTCCTCCGAAGACCCCTCAGCAGGGGAGTCGCGCATGCGCGAAGCTCTCGACGCGATCGATCGCTGGAAAGGGCTGGACAATCTCAGCTTCATGCTTGCCCCGCACGCGCCCTATACCTGCGACGACGGATTCCAGCGCGAAGTCGCCGCAGAGGCCAAGCGGAGGGGTGTTGCAATAAATACGCATCTGTCGGAAAGCCTTGCCGAGATCGAAACGATCCGGAACCAGTACGGCTGCACGCCCATAGAGCTGTTTGACAAAACCGGCTTGCTCGCGGATACGACGATCGCGGCCCACTGCGTCCATATCACCGATGATGACATAGCAATACTGGCCGGACGCGGAGTAAATGTCGTTACCAACCCGATCAGCAATTTGAAACTGGCCAACGGCGTCGCGCCGATTCCGAAACTGCAAAAAGCGGGCGTGAATGTGGCACTGGGCACCGATGGCGCGGCGAGCAATAACGCGCTGAATATGTTTCGTGAGCTATCGGTGCTGACGCTTATCCATAAAGGCATAAATCACGACGCGCAGGCTGTCAGCGCGCGCGAAGGACTAGCGATGGCGACCAAAAACGGCGCGGCGGCCATGGGCAGAAGCGACATAGGGGAAATCAAACCGGGAAATGCGGCCGATCTTGCGATACTCGATCTTGACCGGCCAAACATGCAGCCCGCGAACGACCCTATCTCCGCGCTGGCGTATTCCGCAAATGGCAGCGAAGCCGAAACTGTAATTGTGAACGGGAAAATACTGATGGAAAACAGGGAGTTTCTGACGATCGACTCCGAAAAAGCCATATACGAAGTCAACAAGATTTGTGAAAGGATAGGCGCCAGATGAGAATTGACGCAAAAACAGCGGGACATGAATTGACAAACGCTGCTTTTTCCGCAAGCAGCGAAACAGGAGCCGTGAAGCACGAAACCGAGGTGCGCGATATCAGCCTCGCGCCTTCCGGAGAGCGGAAAATCGCGTGGGCATGGCGAAATATGCCGCTGCTTCGCGCCATAAGGGAGGACTTTGAGAAAACAAGGCCGTTTGAGGGAGTCAATATCACGCTCTCTGTCCACATGGAAGCGAAAACAGCTTGCCTTTGCCGTACGCTTGCCGCAGGAGGCGCAATAATGCACGCCACAGGGTGCAATCCTCTGTCGACGCAGGACGACGTCGCGGCCGCGCTTGCGTCAGGCGGGATGTCGGTCTATGCGTGGCATGGAGCGACAGGGGAGGAGTACGAGCGGCATCTGACGAAGGCCCTGGAATCCGGGCCGAATATAATAGTCGACGACGGGGGAGACCTTGTCAATATAATGCATACAAAGCTGCGGAGGCTTATTCCGGGCGTCTACGGCGGCTGCGAAGAAACGACTACAGGCATAATGCGCCTTTTTTCGATGGCTTCGGAAAAAACGCTGAAATTCCCGATGATCGCCGTCAACAACGCGCAGTGCAAATACCTGTTTGACAACCGTTACGGAACAGGTCAGTCGGTATGGGACGGCATCAACCGCACGACAAACCTGATCGTCGCCGGCAAAAATGTCGTCATCGCGGGCTATGGATGGTGCGGCAAGGGGATAGCGATGCGCGCAAAAGGGTTCGGGGCAAAAGTCATTATAGCTGAGATCGACCCCGTAAAAGCCCTCGAAGCTATGATGGACGGTTTTAGCGTCATGCCAATGGATGAAGCAGCGAAAATCGGCGATCTTTTCATAACGTCGACAGGTTGCTCCGACGTAATCACTCAGCGGCATTTCGGGAAGATCAAAGACGGTGCGATTCTTTGCAACGCCGGGCATTTCAACGTTGAAGTGGATGTAGCCTGGCTCGAGAAAAACGCGGAAAAACACGAACAAAAGCCAAATATAATGGGCTACAAGCTCGAAGACGGAAAATCGATTTTCGTTCTCGCGGAAGGCAGGCTGGTAAACCTTGCGTCAGGCGACGGCCACCCGGTCGAGATCATGGATATGAGTTTTGCCATTCAAGCGCTCTCCGCGCGTTATCTCGCCCAAAACCACAAAGAACTCGCGCCCGGCGTCATACCAGTCCCGAAGGACATTGACGACGAAGTTGCGAGAAAGAAGCTTGCGGCGTGCGGATTGAGCATCGACAAACTGACGGCCGAACAGGCAAAGTATCTGTTGAGCAACTAGCGTTAAGCCAGGCAAAGGGCTAACATATTGCGAGGCGCTAAGCAGGGAAGTATATGAAAAAGGTTTTACTTATATTCGGCACGAGGCCGGAAGCTATAAAAATGTGCCCGCTCGTGCTGGAACTCAGGGCGCGTAATGCTTTCGAGACTATCGTTTGCGTAACGGGGCAGCATCGTGAGATGCTGGATTCCGTGCTCGTGACATTCGGGGTCGTCCCGGACTATGATCTTTCGATCATGGACAAGGAGCAAACCCTGTTTGACGTCACATATAAAGTCATGTCAGGCGTCAGGGGCGTGCTCGAATCCGCGCGGCCCGACGTAGCTCTTGTGCATGGCGACACAACGACGACATACGCCGCCGCCTTGGCGTGCTTTTATGCGGGGGTCCCGATCGGCCACGTAGAGGCCGGCTTGCGGACGTATAACATAAATTCGCCGTATCCGGAGGAATTCAACCGGCAGGCTGTCGATATTATTTCTGATTTCCACTTTGCCCCGACCGAGACGTCGAGAGAGAACCTGCTTCGCGAGGGCAAGCGACCCGAAACTATATTTGTCACGGGCAATACTGGCATAGACGCGCTGAAAACGACAGTCCGCGACGACTTTTCGCACCCGGAACTTGACCGGGCTGCAGGGTCGCGCCTTGTCATGATGACAGCGCACAGGCGCGAGAACCTCGGAGAGCCTATGCGCCGGTTCTTCAGGGCGATCCGCCGGGTCGTCGATGAGCATCCGGATCTATATACCATATATCCGGTTCATATGAACCCGGTGGTCGTGCAGGCTGCAGAAAGCGAGATCGGCGACCATCCGCGCATACGGTTGATACCGCCGCTCGATACCATGACGTTTCACAATTTCCTCGCGCGCTCGTTTATTATCCTCACCGATAGCGGAGGCATCCAGGAGGAAGCGCCGTCGCTCGGGAAACCGACAATAGTATTGCGTGATACGACCGAACGGCCCGAAGGCGTCGAAGCGGGGACGCTTATGCTTGCCGGGACGCAGGAGGAATCCGTATACAGTGGGTTCAAATCCCTCGTTACCGACGCGGCGCTGTATGAATCCATGAGCAAAGCAGCAAACCCGTATGGCGACGGGTTTGCGTCAAAGCGAATAGCGGACATTTTGGAAAAGAAACTATAGCAGTTCGAGCATATCGGATATTGACTTCAAATAGAAATCGCAAAGCTCTTTTATCGCTTCCTGCTGCTTGTCAGCCGCGCAATCATAGATAGCCGCCACAGGGAAACCCGCGCTCTTGGCCGACCTGATCGCGTACAAAGCGTCCTCGACCACAAGCGTATCGCCGACGTCGGTTCCTAAAAACGCTGCCGCGCGGAGAAAAATCTCCGGCGCGCTTTTATTTGTCTCCTCCTCGGCGCAGGTGAAAATCCGCCCGAAATATCCGGAAATGCCGCAGCGCAGCAGAGCCCGCTCAGTCAGATACCTGTCGGTCGCGGTAGCTACGCACATCTTTATGCCTCGGGATTGAAACGCGTCCAAAACAGGCAATACGCTGCCCTTTAGCTCAGAGCGGTTGAAATAGAAATCCTCGATGATCCTGCTCTTCCCGGCGGCCATTTCCTCATACGATTGCGTTATTCCGTATTCAGTCCGGAAATACCGCGCAGCCTCGGCCTGGTTGAGCGAACGCAGCGCATTGATAGTGTCAGGGCTTGGCGAAAGACCCATGCTTATCAAATAGTCTTTCTCAATGTTCACCCACATCGGCATGGAATCCAGGATCGTGCCATCCATGTCGAAAATAGCGCCCTTAATATCCCTGATGTCAGTCATAGCTTCAAACCTTTCAAGTTACAGGTCAGGGGGTAGCCGGAATTGTACTCTTTCTTGCATGAGCAAGTCGCTTGGTCGGCTTCAAGTCAAAAAAATGTTCTATCCCTACCCCG
>Ga0082212_10012791_pt1 | contig 10549 bp, 8 predicted proteins | sample TergutNt197P3_FD_71548 | JGI IMG/M metagenome (GOLD analysis project Ga0082212, IMG submission 71548) | Neocapritermes taracua P3 segment gut microbial communities from Petit-Saut dam, French Guiana - Nt197 P3 | ecosystem: Host-associated > Arthropoda: Insects > Digestive system > Gut ...
TGAATCTTCTTTTACTCTCAAAACGCCGACCTCCTTAAAATATTTTAGCGGACGCCCTGTCAAGAGCATAATGCTCCCGAAGTGCCTCCGCATGATTATTATAGCTGATATGTTCGATTATGTCAAGGTAAAACGCGATTCAAAAATATTTATAATGTGTTTCATTTTATGGGTTGACAACAGCGCGGATATGAAGTATAATTACATCAAGTAAAAAATCACCGGCGGGAGGGAAAATACATGGAAGCAACAGCGGCGCGGCTGCTCGAACTTCGCAAGAGCGTCAACCTACCTCAGACAAAAATGTCGGAGGCGCTCGGCATATCACAGTCAATGCTCAACCGATGCGAGCATGACCAGCAAATTATATCGGACGCAGTTCTTTTGAAATACGCCGACTACTTCGATGTGTCCATCGATTACATCTGCGGGCGCACCGAAAAACCGGAGGGAAAAATTTACATGGGTCGTCCGAATATCGGCGGCGACAATGAGGAAATCCGTCAGTTTATTGAGATGTGTTTTGACCCGAAAACCAAGATGAGCGTCAGGTTGAAAGATACGCTGTATCGCATGATGGCGGGGGAAGAAAAATGAGTATAATAAACACGTTTGATATAGAATCTGATGCGATAATAAATCCTCAACACCTTGAGCAGAAAATTGAAAACTTCCCAGAGATTGCGGTTGCGACATTTGACGATAAAATTATAAATTTAGTTAGCGAACGCCAGAACACGGAAATCATAAGTGATATGCACAGGTCACATACAAGGCAAATATATAAAATTGAGCATAAACATAAAAGCATAGCAATTTATCAGACTTTATGCGGAGGGGCGGCTTCTGCCGCGCTTCTTGAACTAATGATTGCAAAAGGCGCGAAGAAATTTGTATTTTTCGGCACTTGCGGAACGCTTGACAAAAGTGTTTCCTCCGGTAATTTTATCATACCAACTGCGGCATATCGGGACGAGGGAACAAGCTATCATTATTTACCAGCAAGTGATTATGTAGCAGTCAGAACAGCAGAAAAACTTTCACAGATTATGGATGAGTTAAAGCTACCGCATATACAATCCAAAACGTGGACAACTGATGCTGTCTTTCGTGAAACAAAAAACAATATGCTTAAACGGAAAAATGATGGCTGTTTAACTGTTGAAATGGAATGTGCATCAATTATGGCGGTAGGACAATTCAGAAATGTTGAGGTTTTCCAGTTTCTCTACGCCGAAGATAATCTTGACAGCTCCGAATGGGAGCACAGAAATAGAATCGTTACAATGGATACAAGAGAAAAATATCTAACTATCGCTTTAGATATTGCGAGTATGATATAAAGGCAGGTGAAACCCATGCGCGGGGTGATTTACGCACGATACAGCAGTATAGGACAGCGCGAAGAATCGGTGGAGGGGCAGCTCCGCGAGTGTAAGGCTTTCGCCGAACATAAGGGCATTACTCTTGTTGGTTCGTACATAGACCGCGCCATCAGCGGGCGAGAAGCTGAGAATCGGCTTGAATTTCAACGGCTTATAAAGGATTCCGCCAAGCAATTATTTGACGTTATAATTGTCTGGAAATTGGATAGATTCGCCAGAAATCGCTATGATTCCGCGCATTATAAATCCATCCTCCGCAAAAACAACGTCAAGGTCATATCGGCGACCGAAGCAATTTCCGAAGGCGCGGAGGGTATTTTGCTTGAATCATTACTCGAAGGTTTAGCTGAGTATTACAGCGTCGAATTGGGGGTCAAGGTGACGCGGGGACTGACCGAGAACGCCCTCAAAGCGCGTCACAACGGCGGTATCATTCCATACGGTCTGATGGTCAACGAGGAGCAACAATATCAGCCTGACCCGCTCACCGCGCCCGTGGTACGCGAAATATTCGAGCGTTATGCCGCTGGCGACAGCGTGGCGGATATTCGGGAAAGCCTGTCCGCGCGGGGCATCAAGACCAAAACAGGCGGCGACCAGCTTAATTTCAACAGTATCCGAAATATGCTCCAAAACAGGAAATATTTGGGCGAGTATCGTTACGGCGAACAGGTTATGCCCGGCGCGTATCCCGCCGTCGTCACACAGGAATTGTTTGACCGGGCGCAAGAAAGGCTTGAAAAGAACAAACGCGCTCCCGCCGCCGCGAAAGCCAAAGTCGATTACCTGCTCACAACAAAATTATGCTGCGGAAAATGCGGCACTTTCATGGTGGGCGAGAGCGGCACGAGCAAGACCTTACGCAAATATAATTACTACAAATGCCTGTCCAACAAGCGAAAACGCGGTTGTGAGCAGAAAAAAGCGGTCAAAAAGGACTGGATTGAGCAGGTTGTCGTGCAAGATACCGTGAATTACGTCTTACAGGACGCGGAAATCGCCCGTATCGCCAAAATGCTGATGGATTTACAAGAACGCGAGGACACCGCGCTGCCCCTGCTCCGAAAAGAGCTTGAGGGCACGGAAAAAGGCTTGAAAAACATCGCCGATGCCATTCAGCAGGGCATAATCACGAATACGACAAAACAGCGATTAAAGGAATTGGAAGCCCTAAAATCCGATATAGAGGTCAAAATCTTGCAAACGGAACTGCAACAGACCATTTTGACCGAAGAAAAGATAGTTTTTTGGATAAACCGCTTCAAAGGCGGGAATGTGGCCGATATAGCCTACCAGCGGGCGATAATCGACATATTTGTGAACGCGATATATCTGTATGATGATAAAATCGTGCTGACTTACAACTTCAAGAGCGATTCACGCACGATTAGCCTGTCCGAAGTTGAAATTTCGGATTTACCACAAACCGCTCCGCCACAAAATGTCCGAAAACCGTTGCAGCGCATCGGTTTTCGGCATTTTTTTCACCCGCTTGACGTCACGCCCTTGATATTATCGCTTGCGCTCTGGTGCGGAATAAGGGATGGCTCGACTGCCGCAGGACTTGATCGCATATACTATCTATGACACTATGCTTTGGAAGCTGCCCTATGAGGTAATCGTCGGCGCTGACAGAAGAGAGCGCATCTCTGCCTTAAGAACGATACTTCCAAATGACGCGTCTATTCGATCAGGCCGTACTTCTGCTTGATACGGTCCAGTTTTTCCAGCATCGGGCGCGAAATGACAGCGAGGAACGTAACTGTCGCGGCGGCGTGTACGAGGTCAAATGGTATGCCCTGTAAATATGCCGCGAGCAGCATACCTCCCGTTGGCGCGTTCTGGTACATTAGTACCATCGCCGGGTTCATGATGCCACCGTAGACGACAAGCGTGACAAACGCGCCGAAAATCGCGAGGGAAGCGGGGAAACGGCGCAGCAAGCCCTTTCGGAACAACACGCCCGCCAGGAAGCCAATAACGCCGAACGCAAACATCTGGTACGGCGCCCACGGACCCTGCCCGAAAAAGAAGTTGCTCACAAAGCCGGTCATTGCTCCGACGAGGAACCCTGCCTCGCCGCCGAACGCTACGCCCGCGATGATGACGAGCGCCACGACGGGTTTGAAATGCGGCAGCATGAAGAAAGCCGCCCGCCCCGCCACTGCGATCGCGCACAGCACGGCTATTATCACAAGCTCACGCGCCTGAGGCTTCTTGCTCTCGAATACCAACGCGAAGGGCAGCATCGTTTCGATAATGATCAGAAGCGACACAAAATAATATTTGCGGTCGCCGAAAAAATATGAGCCGACATAGATCGTAACGGGTATAGCGAGTAAAACCATCGCCGCCGCAGCTATCGTGCGTTTGGAAAGCTTGCCGCTCCGCAGCGCCGGCTGCGGCTCGATACGCGGAGCGGCTTCCGCTTCGTGTTTGTAGGTCAGGGTGAACGTCAGCCCGGCGATGCCCGCCGCCAGCGCGAGCATGATCCCGATATATTGCCAGGCCCCTTTATCGGCTATATTGACGGCTGCATTGCCGCCGCTGATAAACGTAATGAACCCGTCTAAATTAATACCCATGACTACAAGCGCCGCAAGCAGGATCGCGCCGAACAAACAGGCTGTGGCTGTTCGCGGCGCAGACAGCTTCGGCGTCTTCGGCGCAGGGGGAAGCTCTTCCGGCGCTGCTTCGTATCTCGCGTCTATATCGAGGATTTCAGGCGTTGGGGGAGCCGTCCCCCCGAGCGCGAGAATAATATCGCTTGCCGTCACAGCTTCCGGAATGATTTCACGCGCCATGCGGTTCGCGCTTGTCGTGTAGAAACTGTTTCCGCAGAAAAACGCGCGGGGCGTATTCTCCGTAACGATATCGCCGTCGAAGAACAAGGCGCAGCGGTCGGCGTATTCCGCGCAGAATTCCACGTCATGGCTTGCCATAACTACGGCGACGCCTGCTTCCGTCAGTTTTTTCAGTATCGCCGCGAATATCTGTTTGAACTCCGCGTCCAGCCCTTTAGTCGGCTCATCCAGCAAAAGGATTTTCGGCTGCAGTAAAAGCACTTTCGCGAGCGCGGCGCGCTGCTGTTCGCCGCCTGAGAGGTCATACGGGTGGCAGTCGAGAAGCCCGTCGAGCCTGCAAAGCTTGACCATGACCGCAAGCCGACGAGTCATTTCGTCTTTCGGCAGTTTTCCCTCGGAGCGCCTGCGCTCTGCAGATAGTATCTCAAGCAAATCCTCGCGCACCGTTTTTGCCACGAACAATGATTGCGGGTTCTGCGGAAGCGTCAGGGTTTGCGATTTCGTTCGGACTTTCCCGCGATACGGCGTGTACAGCCCGGCGATAAGCGATAGCGTCGTCGTCTTGCCGGTGCCATTGCCGCCGAGGATAGCCGTTATCTCTCCGTAATGAGCCTTGAACGACAATCCTTTTACCACATCGGGCAGGTTTTTCTCATATTTGAACCAGACTTCATCAAGCTCTATTGCGGTTTCCGGATCCTTTGACGGGCCTTCCTCACGCGGCAGCCTGCCGGGGTCAGCGGTTTGCGTTGAGAGCCAGTCCGCGCCGTCGCGGACTGTAACAGGACACGCCCCGTCACAATCGTCGCCCACTCTGCTTGCGCAGACCGACGCCCATACCCTCATCGCTGTAGGCATAGCACGGAACATGGGGTGTTCCGCGATCATGGGGTGTTCCGCGAACGCAGCGTGTTCCGCGATCATGGGGTGTTCCGCGAATGCAGCGTGTTCCGCGAACATGGGATTTTCCGCGAATGCAGCGTGTTCCGCGATTTTACTATGACTCTGCCCGCGCAGCGCCAAGCCTACCTCCCTCGGTAGACCATCCGCGAATATCCTGCCGTTATCCATGACGACGGCGCGGCTGGACAGCGGGAAGGCTTCCTCCAGACGGTGTTCGGTCAGTATTACGGTCACGCCGAGCTCGCGGTTTATCTTGCCGATCGTCGCGAGGAATTCGCCCGCGGCTATAGGGTCAAGCTGGCTCGTCGGCTCGTCGAGAATAAGGGCGGAGGGCTGCAATGCCATGATAGACGCCAGCGCGAGCATCTGCTTTTGCCCGCCGGATAGTTCCGTGACTGATTTGCGGAACCATGTCTGTATTCCGAAAAAAGACGCCATTTCAGCAACGCGCAGCCGTATCTCAGCGGTTTTCAAGCCGAGGCTTTCAAGCCCGAACGCCAACTCGTGCCAAACCTTATCCGTAACGATCTGATTGTCCGGCGACTGCATAACGAAGCCGATCTTCGCCGCCGCGTCGCGTGCCGGCAGGTCGGAAAGCAGCGTATCGCGGAAATACACCTCGCCGGATCTTACGCCATGCGGTACGGCGGCAGGTTTTAGCTGCCTCAAAAGGGTAGTCTTGCCGCATCCGGACGGCCCGCAGAGCGTGACGAACTCACCGCGCCCGATGCTCAGGTTTATACCGGACAGCGCGGCCGTATTGCGGTTCGGGTATGTAAATGTCAGGTTTTCGATTCTATAGATTTCCACAGGACGTCCTCTTTTATATTCACGATCAACGGGAACGCGCATAGAGCGAAATATGCCGCGAAAACAACGATTGTCATTAAGCCCGTCCACTGCCCCTTGATGGTGGGGTAATACCGGAAATGGTACGCGCCGGCAGCCGTGCCGGCCATAACTGCCGCCGAGCAGGCAAGTATATACAACAGCGCCAGAGCGTCACGTTTGTCGAAGCGGAATATGAGGAACGCTGTGCGGCCCGGCAATCCATATCCGCGCATTTTCATGCTGTCTGCGCTTTCTATCGCGTTCTCAAGCGCCCATGTCACCATTATTGACAGTATCTTTACCCCTTGTTTCATCTTTTTGAACAGGCTCCCGTTTGACACATCCCGCCCGACGCACTTCTGCGCGTTGGATATGACCTTTGCCTGCGCCTTGAACCTCGGCACGAACCGCAAGGCCATTGTCAGTACCAGCGACAGCGCCGGTATGATGCGCCCGAAAAGGTAGACGAACTTGTCAGATGTCATAACCTCGTTAAAACATGAAAACCAGGAGATGACCGTTATCAGCATCACAGCCGCGGAAAACCCGTACAGCACACTCTCAAGCGTCAGCGGATTCCCATCAGGCAGGTAAGCCAGGATCGTGCCGCCTTGGTGATTGAACAAGGGATTGAGCAGAGCTGTTACGATGAGCACCGGTATCATATACAGCAGGGTAAAACGCAGGGCTTTCCTGCCGTTCAGATAAATCGAATATGTAAACGCGCACAGGAGCGACAAAGCAAGACAGACCGGGTGCGTAAAAAACATTGCGAAACCTATGACAGCGACGAAATACAGCAGGTTAATAAACGGGTGGTAACCGGCGAACGTGTCTCTGTATTCGCTGCCGCCCACGCGCCTTACTATTTTCTGTATATTAAACATGCCTCTGTCTCCCCTGTGCCGACTACAGAATAAAATGCCGCGGCAGCCTTAAAATGCTGCCGCGGCCGTATTCCCGCCGGCATAACCTATCCCGTGTGTCTCCTGGCTCACGCGACTGCGGATAGTTAACTACCCGCACGAATCAGGCTCTGCCTTCCCGAAGTTCCCCGTAACTTTTGGGAACCCAGTGGCTGATAATCTGCAACGAGCCGATCCTACGCGTTTACAGTGGCGGTACCGCTCGGGAATGGCGCATCGTGAGCGCTTCACCCGATTCCCCTGCGCCTCCGTAAAAGGACCCGCTATTCCGGAGCGCAGGACTCAAGATGGTTATAATCTATTATTTGATTGTAGAGTTTTCTCTATTGATAAACGCTGCGTTTCCAGTCTATTATGTGGCCCCTGATCGCTGAAAAACTCTTTTCGCTCAACGCGTGCTCTATTTTACAGGCGTCGGTAACAGCAGTTTTTTTATCCACGCCTAAAAATATAAGCCAATCTGAAATCAAAATATGCCTTTCATACATGGACTCCGCTATCTTATGCCCGCTGTCGGTCAGCGTAATAAACCCGTCATTGTCAACTTCAATAAACCCGTTTTCCCGCAAATTCTTCATAGCCACGCTTACGCTGGGCCTCGTAAACTCAAGCTCGTTGACAATATCGATCGACCGCACGGCTCCCCCGCCCTGGCTCAGTACAAAAATCGTTTCCAGATAATTTTCAGTTGATTCCTGTACTTTCAACTTCTCATCCCCTTCAATGTTATCTACGGCTAACATGAGCATAACACGAAACTGTATTATAATCAAGGCATAAGGAAAAATATTACTCTTTACCTATTGACAAAACGGTTAGTTTACGCTAACATATGGTTAGTTTAGACTAACATGCTGCACAGCGGGGGGTGGATGAAGCAATGTCATTGAGAGATTTACAAGTCGGCAGAAGCGGACGCGTGATATCGGTCGGCGGTGAAAAGGTGCTCAGGCGCAGGCTTCTTGAAATGGGAATCACTCCCCGGACAGTTATAACTATAAAGAAAATCGCCCCGATGGGCGACCCGATCGAGCTTCTCCTCCGCGGGTATGTACTGACGCTGCGCCTCGAGGACGCGGAGAAAATCACAGTCGAAGAGGTGGCGGTATGATTTTTGCGCTCGCCGGTAATCAAAACTGCGGTAAAACCACGCTTTTCAATCAGCTTACAGGCGCAAACCAGCATGTGGGCAACTTCCCCGGCGTGACGGTGGATCAAAAAGTAGGCGCTATCATCGGATACGATGACGTGTCTATCGTTGATTTACCGGGGATTTACTCGCTGTCGCCATATAGCGGCGAAGAAATAGTGACGCGCGATTTTCTGCTCAAGCATAAACCGGATGGGATAATAAATATAGTCGACGCAACGAACATAGAGCGCAACCTGTATCTGACCATGCAACTGATCGAGCTGCAGATCCCGATGGTGCTGGCATTGAATATGATGGACGAGGTGCAGGCCAATAACGGGAGTATTGACATCTTGCAAATGAGGGAAGCCCTCGGAATACCTGTAATACCCGTTTCGGCGATAAAGAGGCAGGGGCTTTCAGAGCTGATCGATCAGGCTATAGACGCGGCGGAGGGCGGCGTCAAACCAAAGCGTATAGATTTTTGCTCAGGCGCGGTACACAGGGCGATCCATGCGGTTTCACACATTATTGAAGATCACGCGCAGAAACGGGGTATCCCTTCCAGATTTGCGGCAACCAAGCTGGTCGAAGGCGATGAACCGATGCTGCGCGCGCTCAGGCTCGACGAAAATGAAAAAGAAATGATAGAGCACACAGTTACGGAAATGGAAACGGAACTGGACACCGACAGAGAAGCGGCGCTTGCCGATATGCGTTATCAGTTTATAGAAGAAGTATGCAGGGAGTTCGTAGTTAAAACCAAAGAGAGCCGGGAGTACAGGCGCAGCGTCAGTATTGACTCCGTTCTGACCCATAAGGTACTGGCGGTCCCCTCTTTCCTCGCTATCATGTTCGCGGTCTTCGCTGTCACCTTTGGCGTTATCGGCAACAGACTCAGTGATTTGATGGTAACAGGGATAGGCGCCTTAGGCAGTATAACGGACCGCGCGCTGACTATATACGGGTTGAACACCGTGGTCCATTCATTGATAATCGACGGGGTTTTCGCGGGCGTAGGCGCAGTACTCAGTTTTATACCGTATATCCTGGTGCTGTTTTTTTTCCTTTCCATACTTGAGGACAGCGGCTATATGGCAAGGGTTGCGTTTGTTATGGATAAGCCCCTGAGGAAAATCGGCTTATCGGGGCGCAGTTTCGTACCAATGCTGCTGGGGTTCGGGTGTACCGTCCCCGCCGTCATGGCGACGCGGACGCTTCCGAGCGAGCGGGACAGGAAAATGACCATCCTGCTGACGCCGTTTATGAGCTGCAGCGCGAAACTCCCGATATACGCGCTGTTCACAGCGGCATTCTTCGCCAACTACAAGGCGCTCGTGATGATCGCGCTGTATGTGGCGGGGATACTTCTGGGTATTTTCTCCGGGTATATAATGAACAAAACTGTCTTTAAAGGCGCGCCCGTTCCTTTCGTGATGGAACTGCCGAACTACCGCTTCCCTTCCGCAAAAACCGTGCTTCTGCTGCTATGGGGCAAAGCGAAAGATTTTATACAAAGAGCGTTTACTGTAATATTTCTGGCTACCGTCGCGATTTGGTTCCTGCAAACTTTTGATATCAGGCTGAACCCTGTTATCGGCGCCGCCGGATCCGCTGGCGCCGCCGACAGCATACTCGCCGGGATAGGGCGCGTCATAAGCGTGATATTCGCCCCGCTCGGTTTTCCTGACTGGCGCGTATCGACCGCGCTTATAACCGGCTTTACCGCAAAAGAGGCGGTAATCAGCACGCTGGCCGTATTGACCGGCGCCGGCGGCGCTGAGCTCAAAGTGGTTTTATCATCTTTGTTCTCGCCTGTTTCCGCCGTCAGCTTTTTGGTGTTCACGCTGCTGTATACCCCGTGCGTCGCCGCTGTGTCAACAGTCAAACGAGAGCTCGGAAGCTTGAAAGGGACGGCGTTGATAATACTATACCAAACATGTTTCGCCTGGGTCGCGGCGTTTGCCGCATACCGAGTATTCAGTTTGCTCCTGGCATGATATCCACTGAAAACCGAAACGCTGTTACCCTTGCCTCCGGTGACCGTGAAAAACGACAAGAAAACCATACACCGCAAAACTGCTTAAACGCAAAAGTTGACGCTTGAATGACGGCGTGTTATCATAAGGAACCGGAAATGCGGGCGCGGCTTGACCGGCGGTTACACGCCGCGCGGCCTGCGAAACGCCGCGCGCAACACTATAACTTTAATATGTAAGGATGGTTTCAGCATGAGAGATTTTGCAGGAAAAGTTGCTTTTATCACAGGCGGCGCTTCAGGCGCCGGGTTCGGGCAGGCGCAGATCTTTTCAGAAGCGGGCATGAAAGTAGTCGTCGCCGATGTGCGGCAGGATCATATCGATAACGCCGCTGCATTTTTTAAAGGCAAGGGCGCGCAGGTGCATTTCATCAAGCTTGACGTAATGGACCGCCCCGGATGGGCGGCGGCGGCGGACGAAACTGAACGCGTATTCGGCACTACGCCGGATCTGCTGATCCAGACAGCCGGCGTCAACGCGTTCGGCCCGGTAGAAGCGTCGACTTTCGAGGATTTTGACTGGGTCGTCG
>Ga0082212_10012792_pt1 | contig 10548 bp, 4 predicted proteins | sample TergutNt197P3_FD_71548 | JGI IMG/M metagenome (GOLD analysis project Ga0082212, IMG submission 71548) | Neocapritermes taracua P3 segment gut microbial communities from Petit-Saut dam, French Guiana - Nt197 P3 | ecosystem: Host-associated > Arthropoda: Insects > Digestive system > Gut ...
AATAAGCGTGGAAAGCGAATACGGAAAAGGCAGTGTTTTTACGGTAAGGGTTCGTCAGAGTTTTGTTTCAGATGCCGTAATTGGAGCGGAGGTTGTAAAAAACCTGGAAAACTTCCAGTACTCGGATAACAAACGTCATAAAGAATCGCATGTTTCACGTATCAAGCTGCCCTATGCACGAGTGCTGGTAGTGGACGATGTAACAACCAATCTTGATGTAGCCAAAGGTATGATGAAACCCTACAGTATGCAAATTGATTGCGTAACCAGCGGACAAGAGGCCATCGATGTCATTCGCGAAGAAAAAATCAAATACAATGCTGTATTTATGGATCATATGATGCCCGAAATGGACGGGATAGAAGCAACCAGGATTATCCGGGAGGAAATCGGAACCGAATATGCCAAAACAATACCCGTCATTGCCCTTACAGCCAACGCTATCGTGGGAAACGAGGAGATGTTTTTAAATAATGGTTTTCAGGCTTTTTTATCCAAACCTATTGAAATTGCACGCCTGGACACTGTAATTCGGGAATGGGTACGGGATAAGGAACTGGAAAAGAATCTTACTCAAATCAGCACAGATGAGCAACTAACTTCGGACAGGCGAAAAGGGAGTGACAGGCGCAGGACTGACAGAAAAACCGAAACCAGCCGGCGTACCTTTGGAAAAAAAGTAACCGGACTGGATATAGGCAAGGGCATAGAACGTTTTGACGGTGACGAGGAATCATATCTGCAGGTTCTGCATTCTTATGCTGCCAACACTCTGCCATTGCTTGAGGAACTTAAAGAGGTTACTGAAGAAAACCTGGGATACTATGCCATTATCGTTCATGGAATAAAGAGTTCCAGCCAGGGTATATGCGCCAACCAGGCAGGTTCTATGGCAGAAGCCCTGGAAAAAGCGGCCAAAGAAAAAGATTATAGCTTTGTGATGGCCAACAACGGTGGTTTTATAGAAAAAACCGAAAAACTTATAAAAGCTATAGATAATATGCTGCGGCAAATGATTCTTGACAACCCAAAACCAAAAAAGGACAAACCGGACAACAATGTATTGTCGAAACTTCTTGCCGCCAGCAAAACGTATAATATGGACGATGTGGACGCTGCCATGACGGATATTGAAAATTGGGAATACGAATCCGACGGCGAACTTGTGGCATGGCTCCGGAAAAATGTCGATCAGATGAATTTTAAGCAAATCCGGGAAAAACTTTCGGCTATAGTAAGTTAACGGAGATAATTATGTCGTTGCGTGTAAAAGCCGCTCTGATAATTATGTCGATTGTTTTTGTCATCACAGCAGCATACTTTTTTTTGAGTGTATCTTTTACCCAGCAAAATCTTGTCAGAACCATAGAACAGGATTTAACTCTGACCATAGCCATAGCAAATGATCTTATCGCCACAAAAATAGACCTTTTAAAGTCAGATGCCAACACTGTGGCGGAACGTCTTCTTAAAACCAACTCAATCGGGGAAATGACGGAACTCATGAATTCCCAAATAGAAGAATTTCCGGAATTTACATCGCTGACCGTTTATAACCGGCACTCCATTGCTGCCAACTGCGGCGAGCCCGTATCCCATGACGTTTTCGAGATTGAGAATAGTTATTTACAAGTGGCGTTCAACGGCGAACGTATTATTTCCAGTGCGCACTATAACAACATGTCCGGATCTTTTGTCATGCATGTGTTTGTGCCCATGGGAGAGAACCGGGTGTTATCGGCCACCTTTCCGGGAATGCTTTTTACCGACCTTGTTTCGGACTACAGGCTGTGGCGGACCGGCAATATTTTCATTCTTGACGGAACAGGCACCACTATTGCCGATATCCAGCACGAACTGGTAAAAGAACAACGCAATTTCATTGAAAACCCCGAAACAGGCGCGGAATACTCGGGCCTGAAAGACTTTCTGCAAAACATGATTGTTACCGAAGACGGCATTGGGACATATTATTACGGAGGCATAGAGCGCCTTTGTATATACAAGCATATTACCGGTTCAAGGGCCGGTTGGCGCGTAGCCGTGGCTGCTCCCCTGAATGAAAACCCCTTGTTGACATTGCGAACCGATCTGTTGCTTTCAGCCCTGTGCTTTCTGATCGCGGGCATAATCGTATCAATTTTCCTCTCCGCTCTTGTCGTACGGCCTTTTTATAAAATTGAAGAGCAAAACCGGACCCTGGCGGAACTTAACGAAAAAGTAGTGGCCGCTTCAGAGGCAAAATCCAGTTTTCTGGCCAGGATGAGTCACGAAATGCGGACTCCACTTAACGCCATTATTGGCCTTTCCGATTTAACTCTTGGATCCGAAGACTTAAACGAAGAGAGTTCTTCGAACCTCGAAAAGATTAGCAATGCCGGCATGACACTGCTCAGTACGGTCAACGACATTCTGGATATCTCTAAAATAGAAGCGGGAAAATTTGAACTTATCCCTGTTGAGTATGATATTCCAAGTCTCTTAAACGACACCATTACCCAAAACATCATACGTATCGGAGAAAAGCCTATTCAATTCATTTTAAACATCAACGAGAATTTGCCCTCACGTCTTTACGGTGATGATCTGCGGGTTAAGCAAATTCTGAATAACCTTTTGTCTAATGCTATTAAGTATACCAGAGAAGGAACGGTGGAGTTGAGCGTTAGCTGCGAGCGGGAAGAAGAAACAGTATGGATGATCGCCAGTGTCCGGGACACCGGCGTGGGTATCCGTAAAGAGGATCTGGACAACCTGTTTGTAAATTTTGTCCAGGCCGATACAAAATCTCACCACAAAATAGAAGGAACAGGCCTGGGACTGTCTATCACAAAAAAAATGGCCGAATTGATGAATGGTTCGGCTGCTGTGGAAAGCGAATACGGAAAGGGAAGTATTTTTACGGTAAGACTCCGGCAGCAATTCGTAAACGATTCTGTAATTGGACCGGAGATAATGGAAAGTTTAAAAAAATTTCATTATTCCGATCAAAAACGCCGTCAAAATTCCCGGCTTGTGCATATCAGGCTGCCCAACGCACGGGTGCTGGTAGTAGACGATGTACCGACTAATCTTGATGTGGCCAGAGGTATGATGAAGCCCTACGGCATGCACATCGACTGCGTAACCAGCGGACAGGAAGCCATAGACGCGATTCGTTCTGAAAAGGTCCGGTACAATGCCATATTCATGGATCACATGATGCCCGGAATGGACGGGATAGAAGCAACCAGAATTATCCGGGAGGAAATCGGAACCGAATATGCAAAAAATGTGCCGATAATCGCTTTCACAGCCAATGCCATCGTGGGAAATGAAGCAATGTTTTTAGGTAAAGGGTTCCAGTCTTATATATCCAAGCCAATTGAAATAGCCCGCCTGGATGCCGTAATTCGGGAATGGGTACGCGATAAAAATGCAGAAAACAATTCCGATCAGATTAATGCAGAAGGACAACTATTTCCGGATGCCGCAAATGGGAATAATGAGGACGGAATTGACGGGGAAACCGGCATCAATTGGTTTAACGCCTGCAGAACAATAAGCGGTCTGGACGTAGACAAGGGAGTGAAACGGTTCCACGGCGATAAGAGTGTGTACCGGCAAGTTTTACAATCATACGCCGTTAACTCTTTGCCGCTGCTTGAGACAGCCAGGGAGGTTACTCAAGAAAAACTGGCAGACTACGCTATTATTGTTCACGGGCTTAAGAGTTCCAGCCGGGGTGTTTGTGCGGAAGACCTGGGGACAAAAGCGGAAGCTCTGGAAAAAGCAGCCAAAGAAGGAAATTTTGATTATGTAACGGCGAACAACACTGCTTTTATTGAAGAAGCCGAAAAACTTGTTGGCGCTCTGAATGATATGTTCCGGAACATATCCTTGCAAAAACCGAAACCAAAAAAAGTCAAACCGGACACTGAACTGCTTTTAAGACTTATGAATGCCTGTGATATTTTTGACATAGATGGAGCGGATCAGGCCATGGCAGAACTCGAGTTCTATGAATATGAATCTGATAACGGACTTGTAACATGGCTCCGGGAAACTATAGACCAGTTGGATTATGGACTAATCCAGGAAAAGCTTTCAGCAATTATATAATATTTTGTCACTTATCCCCGAAATACACAAAAAAATAACTGGTAATATCATCCTCACCCTGATGTGCGATTTCCCAGGAATTGGTATGGTAAAGGATGTACGATTCCAGATCTTTTTTTCCCAGCCGTTCAAGGATATAAATACCCGGACCGTTATCGCAGACGACCATGTTCCAGGAAACATCTGCAGTTTTTTTCAGATAATGATGTGAAATAGTATCCCTTTTAATGGTTTCTTCAAGATTATGATGATGTGAAAAGTCGGCGGAAATTAACAAAAAGTTTTCCTGCTTGCCCGCTTCGTCAAACTCATTTACCAGAACATCTGCAAGACGGCGGCTTATGGGAACATTCACCGGGGGTTCACCTTTATAGGCAATAGCTACAACAACGGCATCCGGAAAATACTTTTTAATATAGGGCATAAACGTTGATACACCGTGTTCGATCTGAAACACTCCGGGATCCGGATCCACCTCAAGCAATTCCGCAAGTTTGTATACTTTATTTTTATCAGACTCCACCAAACCTAAGCGGCCTTGACCAATTGGATCGCTTAAACCGCTTTCCCATGATCCATCGGTTAATGAATAAGGCTCCAGTGAAATACCGTAATGCGATGGACTCAAAACATAAAAACAATACGGTTGCCGCATTTCTGCAAGGTGCGAAAACCATGCATCAAGATAATCATGAGTAAGAAGATGGTGACTTACAATACCTGCCCAGGGGAAAAAACCCTGTGGAGGAATTTCCATGGCCGGAGGGGAACCCGGCTCGCCGTATTCCCGTTCCTTCATGGAAAGCCAAGTATGGTATACCGGTGTCTTCGACGTTTCTGAAGTATCGTCTAACAATCCCGATTGGCCTGAAAGCATACTCCTGCTGCACGAAAGAACAAGTAAGGTTACGATGATCCCCTGCGGCAAAAGGATTTTTTCTTTCATAAAAACCTATTGGGCCGCCTGAATTTTATCCTGCATCCAGAAAGGAAGATACTTTCTCATGTCTGGATTATTATCATATACGATTACTTTCCACTCTTCATTGTTCAGCCTGTTCGACATGGGTTGTTCAAATTCGTAATAGCTAAAACCATATCCCAACGCTATGCGTTTTCCGCCCTGCTTGTCGTTTAAGGGGATGTAAAGACGGTAGGGAATACCTACGGCAGTTTCCAGAACCGAACCTATTTCCGCATTGGTAAACACATCGGCAACCAAGGCCATGCGGAGGGAATCAATATCATCCACCCAATCGCCGCTTGCATGGGTTAACACCAGGTTGGCCAGCACATTGGGAACCTGGCTAATCCAGGTCAGGTCGCTTTTGGACACTTCCTTATCATCCGCTTCCAATCGGGAAATTTCCGCAGCTTTTACAAAAATTTCATACATACCGGCCAAAACCTGAGCTGTCCTGCCATCCAGGCAATCGTATTTTTCCAGTATGGTATACATCTTTTGCATTCCCAAAGCGGAAACAATCCAAAACGGTACATTCGGTTCAATATAATGGATGGGCTCAGGAAGAGGTTTTGTCCTGAAAGTAGGTTCCCATCCGCCCCCTGATCTTTCTGCATAACTCTGTTTTACATAAAGGATCGTGTCATGCCGGAGTTCTGCCCAGGTTCCATGAGCTGCATTCATTGCTTTTAAATTCCAAGCGGGCTTTTCCGTAAAATAAAAACCTGCGCCGTTTTCAAAAAGTGCCAGGGTTTTGATCTGGTACAGGATGTTTGTATAATATGTAGACAACCAATACTCATCTTTAAGGTTTCCCAGGTTCTGCTGAAGTTGATTCAATTTTTTTTCCAGATCAGGCAGTTCAGAATAATCAGATGCCTTTAAAAGATTGTCCGCGGTTTTTGAACTGAAGACTTTTAAGATATCAAGCCCTCGCACCATATTACGGTTCAAAAGCCTTGGCGGCGATACATGATGATGGATTTCGCTATCCAGGGTATAACGCTGACCGAACAGACGCCATCCAACCGGAGGAAGACGATTCTCAGGTTCCGGCCCGCCGGCATAGGTGCCCCCCTCAAACAACGAAGAACCGGCAATTGCAGGGGAGCGCAGTTCTAAAGACTCCTTGGTAATAAAAGCATCGAGTTTTTTTGGATCACTGTACCATTGGGCAAAACCAGCGCCTTTGATTTTATTCCAAAGAGGAATTAATTCATAAAAGCTGATATCATCCGATGCGCCGATAAGCTCTGTAATAGGATCAAAAAGTGATTGCCAGATTTTTTTTATTTCGGGAGACTCTTCTGTTATACTGGTAATAAAAAGCGCTATGGGAGCAAGGTGTACCGCAAACCCCCTGGTATTCCCGCCTCTGTCGCCAAGCGTAAAATTAATCCTGCCGTACCACATAAGCGCACGGAAGTACGCTCCCAAAACTCCGTTTTTAGTATAATGGCCTCTTACTTTATATTGGGAATAATCTTCACGCAATGATATTTCGGGAGCTGTCTGAAAGTTGAAAATTGATGAAACGCCCATCCCTCCTGCCTGGTTCATTTTTTCAATTTCTTCTACAACCTGTTTGGGATAAGAGCGGAGGACCTGAGATGCATCAACGTCCTGATAGATAACTGTTCCGTAATAATCATCCACTTTCACTTTTTTGGGAGCCAATGCCAGCAATGCCTGAGCTGTCTGAAAATAAAGGAGGCTTGTTGAATACACCTCTTCGCTTATTTGCCCTTTTTGTTTTTCTACCGCTTTAATATACTCACCGGTCAGTCTGACCAATTGGGGGAAAAAATAATTTTCTTCAAGATACTGGAACATCCGGTCAAAAACCAGATGATTTGCATGGGCTGCGAGGTCTGTCGTGACAAATACAGGGGTTACATTCCTGTTTATATTTCTATAAAGGCTAATCATATCATCGGGGTTTCCCGCAGACAAATCGTATTCAGACTGCCGTACTTCCTGGAAGACCAGGCCGTTTGTTTCCAGTTCCCTTTGGATCCCTGGACTTATCTGATTATAACCGGTTACAGGATAAAAATTTCCGAATCGTCCTCCGTCTTTATACAATAAAGAATGGAGCCTGTTATCCGAATTTGAGTTTTCTATGCCGAACAAATCTGCACCGAAGACGATGCCCTGTTTTCCGTTCCATGTGGTTTTATAGAAAAAGTTTAAATTATCCTGGAAAGTAAACATATTATCATATTCTGCATTATCGCTCTCCAGTTTGTCTCCCAGAGGAATAATGGCAGCAAAGGGGATTACTTCACCCCTGGGAAGATTTTTTAATTCACCTTCTGAAGAAATATTATTTATAGGGTAAAAAAGACAATTGTCGGTTCCCACAACCGCAGTGGGGCCGTTTGGCATACCTCCGTCCGGAATGTTTTGAAATGCTACTGGATCATTCAAATACTGCCGGTGAGCGCCGGTGTTAAAGGGCAGCTTGGGCAGTGTTTCATTCAATGCGTTTATGGTATGCAGTACCGGCACACGTTCAAAAATAAAAGAGCCAGGCTCGGCATCTTCAAAATTATAAACTCCGGCAAAAGAAGTTTGCCATGTTGTACCGCTATTACCAACCTTTTCCGGGTTATCAGAAGAATCTTTCGATTTGCAATTAAAGACAGTTATGCTTATAAGAACAAAAAAAGTTATTACATAAAAAAAACGCCTGTTCGGAATCTTCATAATTACACTCCTGATGTATCTATTATACTACCATACGAGTATACTGCCTTATAAGCTGCTTGTCAGGTATTCTTTTTTTTCCAACAAGTTTATAATTGTATTATCATGAAAAAAATTGATCCGGGCAAATTGCTGCCGGAATTGTTTTTCCGTTTATTTATATCCGGAAAAACACTGCTGCAGCGCCTGGTTATTACCTTTCAATTTTTTGGAAGCAACGGTCTGGCAAACCATGCTGCCGCCTGCGCTTATGGGTTTCTTCTTTCCGCTGCGCCCGTACTGATGCTGCTGTCGTTTCTTCTATTAGCCGCTTTCCGTTCATTTGCAGCCGGTTTTGTGGGAGCGGAGAATGTATTTGGCACAGAAGCTTTATCAGCGCTGGTATCCAACATTCCCTTGGTAAATGATATATTGGACGAAAACTGGCTGGCAAAAGAACTGCCTTCCATTGCCGAAAGTGCTATGCGCTTTAATGGAATGACCGGCATTATTTCGGTTGTAGGGATTTTCTGGGCGGGCAGGGTTTTTGCCCTTTCCCTGCAACGGGGCTTGAAAGTTATTTTTACCGGAAAACAAAAGAGGAACCCCATTACGGAGATGCTCTCAGTTCTTTTTGTGGAATTGTCCGTGGTAATTGGTGCACTGATAATGATTTCTTTTTCCAGGGCAGCCCGTATCATGTATGAAATGCTTGATTCTTTTCCCAAAGTGGTTTTTTTATTGAACATTCTGTCCCGGCTTAATGTCCGGATTGTTTTGTTTGTACTGTTGATCGCTGTTTTTTACAGCGTGTGCCGATTTTTTACTGCAAACAGCCCATCTCCTCTTTCGGTTTTTAAGGGAAGCCTGGGCTTTGTTTTTTCTTACACGATTTTTTCTCAGATTTTTACCATGCTGTTGAATCAGACCAGGTACAATTTTTTGTACGGAGCGCTGGGAAACCTTATTGTTTTGCTGATGAACGTGTATTTCTTTTTTATGTTTTTCTTTATCAGTGCCCAGCTTGCTAAAGTTTTTGATTCTTTTGATGCGCTTCTTTTTTTACAGCTTAAACTTGCCAGGATGGATGCTATCCGTCCAAAACTGCTGGGCAAATTGTTTTTTTCTGTAGGCGGGAAACTAAAAAAATATCTTCGTTCTTACACCAAAGGTAAAACAATTTTTTCCAAAGGCGACAGCGGAGAAGAAATTTTTTATCTGCTTGAAGGTAAAGTGAATGTGCATATTTATGAAGGAGATGTTAAAGAAAAACCCGTTACTCTGCAGCAGGGGGTTTTCTTTGGAGAGATGGAGCACTTCCTCTCGGAAACCCGCAACGCTACTGTCAAAGCAAAGACGGACGTTTTAGTACTTGCCCTGCCGCCTCGTTTATTTGAAGAAGTGTTACAATACGATGTAAATATGGACAGATCAATTATGGAAAATTTATCTCAACGGTTAAAAGCACAAAACGAACAATACACTGTTTGACAACAGGTAACATTTAAGCATCACATACTTGTCAGTTCACCGTTGATCGCCTGCACCACCGCCTGGTCCAGCTTTAATGCAGAACGATCATAAGTGAACAGGCCGTTGATCTCATCTTCCACATCACTGAGCTGTGTATACACAGCCGCTGACAATCCACGTTCCACAGCAGGGATCACTTCCGTCTTATAAAGTAATTCATAAGCGTCTGAAATTTCCCGCTCATCTTTATACATACGATACCCAAACAACCGGTCCGACATCATGTGTCCGGCGCTCGGGCAACTGTAGCCGCCAAATTCGGTCAGCGCCTGTACGCGAGCTTGCGCATCCTTCTTCATGCGAAACTTTTTATAATAAATATGATAACTGGCAAAGTCTCCACCGCCCTGATCATGCCAGCCGCTCGCATGGTCTATCAGACGGGTGTTGTCCATCGTACGGAGTTTGTCGTTAATCTGGCGGGCTTCAAACTGCCCCCAACCTTCGTTGAACGGAACCCATACCGTAAGGCTGACCACATTGTGCAATAAGTCAACAGTACGTGCCATATCACGTTCAAAAATAGCCCGCCCTTTTTTGTTGCTTCTTCCAAATCCACGATTGTTACGGTCGTCCCGCAAATGCACTCCCACAAAAGGCAAGTACTGCGTTACCATGTTCCTGTATGGCCCGCCGCCGCTGACAAAGTCCTGCCATACCAGCAGTCCCAGCCTGTCGCAATGGTAATACCAGCGCAGCGGCTCTATCTTGATATGTTTACGCAACATATTAAAACCAAGCCGCTTGACTTCCGTAAGTTCCCATATCATAGCGTCGTCGCTGGGCGCCGTTAACATACCGTCACTCCAATAACCCTGGTCCAGCAAACCGCTGTGGAAAATAGCCTGCCCGTTCAACCCAAGCCGAGGCAGGCCGTCGCTTCCCTTTACCACGCTGAATTCCCTCATGCCGAAATAACTTTCGATCTTGTCGTCACCTGCCGTGATCTTAACCGTGTACAAAAAAGGATCGTCGGGACTCCAACTGCGAAAACCGGGCATCGAAATCTGAAACTCAGTGCTGTCAAAACTATCTTCATATAGTAGCTTTTCTTCCTCGAACACACAAACATGGATAGGCGGTAAATCAGGCAAAGCAAATTGTAAGCTAAAATCAACAGCAGCATCTTTATACCGGGATGTAATTTTCAGGTTTTGGATATGTTGTTCCGGCACGATCTCGATCCACACGGTCTGCCATATACCACTTTGCGCCGTATACCAAATGCCGCCGCGTTCCAGTTTCTGTTTGCCGTATGCCTC
>Ga0082212_10012793_pt1 | contig 10548 bp, 16 predicted proteins | sample TergutNt197P3_FD_71548 | JGI IMG/M metagenome (GOLD analysis project Ga0082212, IMG submission 71548) | Neocapritermes taracua P3 segment gut microbial communities from Petit-Saut dam, French Guiana - Nt197 P3 | ecosystem: Host-associated > Arthropoda: Insects > Digestive system > Gut ...
CCGGTTGATCGTTATTGGGGCGATGAATTATGCCTGCCTCTAATAGGGTGGGTATCTTTCCTTTAATTATTTTAAAGTCACTTATACCAACTATTATATCAATAATTGGCTTGGCTTTTATGCTCATAATTGCTGTACTTCCTACATGCTGAACATCAACGACAGTGCTACCAAACTCTGCTTTTAGGAATGTTGCAGTCTGCTTTGCATTTTCAATCCAGCCTGCGTCATGGTCATAGAGTTCAACTTGACCTTTTATTAACCCAAGTTTTATAGCCATCAACCTCCTGCAATCGGTAGAAGCCACTTGAAAAGGAGCCCCATCGCATCACCGTGTACTCTACTGAATTTATGCTCATCGCTTTCAGGCGGTACATTGTACCCCGTATTTTTTTGAGTGGCGCACTATCTCATCTCGAATCTTATCGCGTAATGTAATAATCTCACTAACATCGAGGGTGGTTGTATCAAAAATATCTCGGTCTATGTTCCATATAGCTTTTTGTGGCATTGGGTCTGTACCATAACGAGGAATAATATGCCAATGAAGATGCTTACAATCGTTTCCAAGCAGCTCATAATTTATTTTAATCGGCGAAACCGCTGTATATAGAGCTTCTGCTACAACGGTCATTTCAAAAAGGAATTCCCGGCGAAAATCCGGCGACAACTCATGGAGTTCTCCGACGCATTCTTTACAGATAAATAATGAATAGCCCTTGAAGTACTGCCAGCGATTGCTGATTATTGCATATCCGGTTTTCAGCTCAGCAATAAAGTAGTCTTTCTCGATGTCCATTACAGTCCTTATTATCCGGCAACAAGTACATTCTTCCACTTGATTCTCCTTTTGTTATTCGATAGAAATTTCGCCTGAGATAATTCTATTTAGCACTTCAACGATAAAGACATGCTCGACTTTTAGTATTTTCTCAGCTAACGACTCTGCCGTATCAGTAACTGCAACGGGGATTTTTGTCTGGGCTACTATCTCGCCTTCGTCATATTCTTCGGTAACTCTATGCACCGTAATCCCAGACTCTACCTCATGAGCATGAATGACTGCTTGATGAACATTCATCCCAAACATCCCCTGACCTCCGTAGCTCGGTAATAGTGCGGGATGGATATTGAATATCCTGTTTCGGTACTCACGCAACACAGGAATGCCCAGTTTCTTTAAATAGCCAGCAAGAAAAATAATATCGACTCTATGTGAAGTCAGAATACCCAATATTTCTTTATTCAGAGTCTCTTCATCGTTGTAGATTTTAGCGCTTATATGATAATTGTCTATTCCTGCTTTCTCAGCCCGTACCAATGCTGTCGAATCACTATTATTACTAATAACAACACAAACCGTAGCGCGTATCACGCCTTGTTTGCAGGCATCAATAATCGCTTGTAAATCTGTACCGTTATGAGAAGCAAATACTGCTATATTCATGAAACGCTCCCATCATAGAATGAATTGCAGAATGTCAACTAAATCCAGCGTGTCAATCGCATAGGTCGCCCTTTTCTGAACAGATGCTGAAGCATTCAAAGCGATTGATATCCGGCATTGCTCAAAAACCGGTATATCTGTCGCCCCATCGCCAATGGCGACACACTCACTCAGCGCGAAATTGAATCGTATACAGTAGTCACGTAGGCATTCGATTTTACTCTCTGCACTCAGATATTTGTTGATAAGTCCTGTGAAGACTCCGTTTTCTACATCGTATTCGCTTCCATAGTAGCCGTCGAATCTGTAAATATCGCAAAAGGCCTTAACAACTTGGACCGGACCGACAGTAACAACGATGCACATAATACCATTTTTATGCAGCTCGTCTACAATATGCCTTATACTACCCAACGGTATTGCAATCTCTGTAAATGACTCCTCAATTTTGCTGACTACAAGGCCCTTGAATAATTCAGCTTTGAGGTAATCGGCTGATATGTAGTCCAGTTCCCCAGCCATTTCCCTTGCGTCAATTTCTCTGCACTCTTTCTCTTTTCCGTTGAGGATGCAGGGAATCAGGACGGAATGTCTATCTCTTATTAAGGTATCATCTAAGTCGAAACACACCAATTTGATTCCATCCATATCGCAAAGGATCACCTCTCTAGCATAATAAATTGGCTCGCCATATGAATGTGTTTATCATAGTCTACTTTACTGAAATCCGTTGTGTCTATTGTTATACTTTCGCCGCCAACACTGAAATCGTCAAGATTATGGCACAATCTGTCGAAGTCTCCATGAGAGATATCGCTCAGCATGGCGTTTACCTGCCCACGCTCTGGTAGTTTATCGCGTTCTGTATATCGTTTGTGTAGAATCTCAGTGTCGGCAATAAACTTATATGTGAGAGACTGGCAGTTATATTTGCCTATTAAGGCACGAATGGTTCCAGCTTCGTCTACTTTCTTAATCCCGGCAGGGACGAAATTACCTTCAATGATAATAGGGCAACTTGTTTCCATCAATCTTTCAGTAACATACATCATTGCATCAAAAGTCACAGATGAAAAGCTACTGCTTTCTTCCCATCCGGTTATTGTAAGGCTATTGCATAGCGCTATTTTGAATGTATCTTTCACTAAATACGGAATTTGTAGCTCAGTAGACAAACGACGTGCAAACGTAGATTTGCCGGCAGCAAGATATCCGGCTATTACGATGATTTTCCTATTCATATGCTCCTCATAATTTCTCCTACTCTATCAAGTGTATAGATATCATGCGGCATTTCCTTGTCCAGATAAACCTTCACATACGAGCCGGTTTTCTTCATTCCGAGCTTCACCGCGACCTTGGCTGACGCTTCGTTCTCCGGGCGAATCGTAGCATATAGCTTGTCTATACCGAAACGCTGAAAAGCCCAATCGACGCAGGCACGGGAAGCCTCAATAGCGTAACCTTGCCCCCACACAGAATCGTCGAAAATATAGCCGATCTCAACAACGCTCTCGCCGTCGATATCGTTTCCTAGTAGACCGGCTTGCCCAATAAGCGCTCCGGATTCTTTTACCATAACTGCGAAATAGCCATATCCATCTTTCTGATAACGGGCTAACTGGTAACTAATCCAGTCTTGAACATCATCTTCGGTAAATCCATGCTCCCATGCGTACATCACTTCGGGCTTTCTCATGATTTTATAAAGAGCGTCTATATCCGATTCAAGTAAGTGCCTTATTGTTAATCGTGATGTTTCGATGATTATGTCCATATAAACCGCTCCTTTCCGACAAATTATGTATATTACTGAGAGTGAGCGCCGAGCTTTCGGCGCATATCAAATAGCAATCCCAGCAAGTCTTTATAATATGGGATGAACTCGCAGGCTTCGAGCATTTGAAATATCTCGTCTTTCGATGCCCATTTAACCCGTTGGACTTCTTCATATTGTAGCTGTAAGCTGTCTATATCTACCTCTGCTTCGATGAGGTAGTAATCATCAAATCCGTACTCATAGTTTACGGTGAGATGCGGACGGACACCACTTAAATCAATTACATAGCCAATTTCTTCAAGCAGTTCTCTCTCCGCTGCCGATTGGCTATTATCGCCAGCCGTTGCGCTGCCGCCAACGGTAATGTCCCACATATTAGGCCAGCCTTCCTTGAAAGGCTGTCGCTGTTGGATTAGCATTTCCCCATTTGAATTGAAAATGCAGACATGAATAACCAGGTGATAGGCCCCTTCTGAAAATTGATTTCCACGCACCATTGTTTCTCCAGTCTTTATGCGATCCCGATTGTAGATATCCCACAATTCCAAAGCGATTCCCTCCGAATCAGCACAGCTAATAATGCTGACGTCTCTAATACTGATATAAATATATCATACCTTCGCTTGTTATTCACCATATATTAAGCTGAGTAGCTTACAACCGACCGCCATGAAGCTGGCGGTAACATCGAAAAAGGCAGAGCCACTGGATATACAGTATAGTCCCTGATTCCTTGATATGGGGAAGTCGGGCGAACCTGAGCGCAGTGGTAACTTGCCGCTTCGTCAAGTTCCTGTATATCCCGTACTTGATGCCCTTTTCAATAAAGTCGTTATAGCTCTTTTTCTGGGTGGCTGGGATATCAGGCTGCTCTTTTTTCATTAAGTGAAGCAGGACAACATCGACCGAAGGGGACGGGTGAAAGTCCTTCCGTGAAAAGTAGTGGATAATCTCGATATCAAAAAACGGTTTGATGCAAAGAGATATCAGCGAATCCAGTGGGTTTCCCATGAACCGCCTTGCTGCACCTTTTTCCATAACGAGCCATGCTTCCTGCGGCGGGTTATTCGCCGTGGTCAGTTTCCTCATGATATCCGTTGTGATGGAAAACGGGATATTTGAAAAAACCTTGTACTGACCGCTCTTTGGCAGGATAGCTTTCAGGAAATCGCCATTACAAAGCCTGAGATTATTCACATGGCTCAACGTCGCTTGCAACTGCTCGGACAACCTATTGTCAATTTCAAAGGCGCTCACGCTTTGGCAGACCTTCACAAGCTCCCTTGTGATATGCCCCTTCCCTGCGCCTATCTCAACAACGTAGTCAGTTTTGCTTATAGACGTCAAGCGTAGCAGCTTGCGGATGGTTTTTACGCTTGTCAGATAGTTTTGCGAAACAGAAAACGGAACGGCGCTGTTACGCCGGATATTTCTGGACATAAAAATACACCTCTATGATCGTAATCTGGAGTCATAAAAAGGCGTACCGAAAAAAGCCGATAAATAGCTTGTTCAGTACACCATATTAACGAATCCGAATTACACAAATACCCATGAGGTGTATATGTCCCCCTAAGCCCTATTTCGTTATGTCAGAATTATACAACCGGCAGAACACTTCTGTCAACGAAAAATAGCATTTGGCATTGAAAGGCAATACCAGTGGTTCAAAAGTAATAAAGCGGATATAAAGCAATCATGAAGGAGGAACGAAAATTGAACAAGTTAATACTGGCTGAGAAGCCAAGTGCGGCAAGGTTTATCACAGCCGGCCTCAACGCTAACAAGCGTGGGGCGGTTTTTTATGGGGAACGGATACATCATTTCCTACTACGCCGGGTAGCTGCTCGAACTCGCAACACTGGAGAAATATGACGAGAGCTATACCAATTGGCGTTATGCCGACCTGCCCATCATCCCGGAGGTATGGAAGCACATCCTGGCTCCAGGAAAAGCCACACAGCTTGAAGTCGTCTGTGGCTTGATGAACAGGGCTGACATCGAGTGCGTCAGCGGGAACGGCAAGGCGAATAGTGATGTTACCCATCATGAGCCCCCTTTCTTCACACGATACCAGTATGAATAAATTGTTTTATATCCGAGTTTCGTGTATAGATTAACTGCTTTTTCGTTCTCCTGCACTACCTGAAGATAAGCGGTATGAGCGCCAAGGCGCTGCGCTTCTGAAAGAAGCGACACACAAATTTCTTCTCCATACCCTTTGCCGCGATGATGCTCGTCAACGACGATATTCAGCATCTGCATATACCCACGTTCGATAACAGCCGAGCCGCAGGCTACGAATTCTCCGCCCTTAACAACACGACCGCAAATCATGTCGTTCTTCACACTTTCAAGTATTTGCCGGGCAGTAGCCATCTTCGTACTGTCTGTATAACGGCTAAACGTAAAATATGCGTTCAGCCACTCGTCATTGGCTCTGCTATTGATAACACAATCGCCGATGAAGAAATCCGTATCGCTTAACTCCATTCCCATCACATACGTTGGCGTGACTATCTCATAACCTTGTTGCTCAAGTGACCTGTCGATTTCTGGGTCAGATCTGTCAGTCAGTTTATATACGGATGGCAGCCCATGCGAAAAATAGCGCTTTTCACACTCGGCTATCTTTGTCCGTAAATCTATTGTGGACGGGTATAAAGGATTGATGGAATTAGCCCTGTTAGTATAGCCGTTTGCGAAACGCAGTATCCATCCGTCGTAGATTTGGGTTTGCAACGATGGATGGGCATTGAGCGATAACTCCTCATAGAGACGTTCTTTATCATTCATTGTGGTTTCTCCTTCGTAATAAGCGTCTGCGTCATGCCGGGGCCGCGGTTTTCGTTTGGCCTGCTCTCAAAGCCATATCTCTCATAAAAACCATCTTTTCCAAGCGCGGACATTAGGTTTACGAATATAGCCCCGCCTCTGGACAAATCATTGAGATATGCCATGACCTGATCCATCATGCTTTTTCCGATGCCATGCCGCTGGTAATCCGGCAGAACGATGACATCCATAATGAGCGCTTGCAGCCCATCCTGCATGACCCTCGCCATGCCGATTGTATGCCCGTCATGCAATGCTACGGTAATAAAATCGGACCGATTCAATGCAGTCTGAACCCTGTCCGGCTTGCAGGAACCCCAACTGACAGCTTCACGCAGCATATTATAGTCCTCTATCGAAATAGAATTTGTGTATGTAATTTCCATTGTCATACCCCTTTCCGTAGCCACAACAGCGTTTCGCCGTGATTGTTGTTAATCGTCAGGTTATTTTCATAATCCTTCTTCAATGATTCAATACCGGCTTTGTAATCAGCTTCATCTATCAGCCGGAACATGGAAAACCCCTTTTTCTCGACCAGTTTGATAAAATCCTCAGAGATAGTCATTTCACTGTCTACATCAGTTTTGATAATCTTGTGTTCTTCAAGCCCTTCAGGCATAGCTGCTTCGATTATTTCCGGGATGTCAGGATATCTTTGCTTCTCCACGGCTACGGTCGTTGGGAAGTATCTGACCCAAAAGCGTGTTTCAAGCTGGCGATGGGATTCCGTTAGTATACAAATGAGGCCGCCCGGTTTAAGGACTCGGTAGAATTCGGAAAACATCATGTTCATATCAGGAACGTGGTGGATAACATCAGTCATGAAAATAAAGTCAAAAAAGGCGTCCTCGAATGGCACGTTTGCATGATCGCCGTGACGTATATCCAACCCCTTTGCCAGCGCCATCTCCCGCATATTTTCGGATGGCTCTACGCCGTATATATCGGCTGTAGTCAGCTTGTTGATTGCGTTCGCATAGTTCCCTGTACCGCAACCGAAGTCGAGGATTGTTTTCCCGTCAAGAGGTATTTCTGCGGCGAACAGGTTAATTGTATTGATATTCGCAGTCCGGGTCAGGTCATAATCCTCCGCAAGTAAGCTGTAATCAATTTTCATGGACTTTGCGTCAAGTCTTTTGAGCAACTTGTAGTACGGCCCAGCTTCATCTTCACCATCGAAAATGATTTCAGTGAAGCCCCTGTGCTGATATAGCTGCAACGCGACTTCGTTGACCTTATCTACGCCAATGCTGATTTCGCTGTATCCCATTTCTACGGCTTTATTGACTATATAGTCAACAAGGATACCGCCAATGCCCTGATTGCGGTGGCTCTCTTTCACTACCAAGTGAGAGAAATATATCCGCCGCCCAGGTATGCTATAATCGGGGTCGTTCCTCTCAAAGACAAGCGATCCTTCCCCAATGTATTCGCCGCCAACAGTATAGACATAGATAACACGATTGCCGGAAACGAGCTGGTCGTAGAATGCCTGAGCCATCTCAGGTCTTTTCTCCATGTCCCATATGTTCGCGCATTTTGGGTAATCTTCGGGCTTAAGCTGTATGATCTCGTAATGATCAATTTGCATTTCATTTATTGTCACGTTATATCACCTGGCTTTCTTGAGATACTGAGAAGATGTGTCGATAAGCCTAATATGCTTTCCTCTTTTTCGCATAATCTCACTATACGCATAAGGCTTTCGCGCTTATACTCATCGGTCCATACTTTACAAATATCTGGAGTAAGCCATGCCGGACCAATAACACCACGAATATCGGTATCCTTGAAACCTGCTGCTTCAATTTCGCTTCTCAACTCATTCGGCAAATGGAAATATGACCGCCCAATACCCTTATACGTTGATTCCGGGTTTTTGATGTGATGCCCTGTCGTTATTTCTCGCTCAAGCATTTTATAGAAAGGGAGTTCATCAAGCAAATTATTATCTTTATCATATACAGTTGTCGCCCACAGGAGTGTCGCATAACGCGTGATGGCTGCGGTAAACAATAATCCTCCTGGCTTGAGCAAACGGCTACATTCATTGAGGCAGAGTTGCCTTTCATCATAATCGACAATGTGGTACATCGGGCCGAATAGTAAAATCACATCAGCAGTAGCATAGGGGCGATCAATACTTCGGGCGTCAGCAACTTCCATTGTTTTAAGCGAATGGGTTTTTTCTGCGGACATTTCTATTGCCATTTTGATATTTGTTTCGGAAATGTCATACAGATAAGTTTCATAACCAAGTTCAGCCAACCAAAATGAATACACGCCATATCCACCACCGATGTCGTAAATTACAGCAGGAGTAGTGGGGAGCATTTGTTGGAGTATTTCCTTTGTTCGGTGTAACTCGATCAATCCTAAATCAGTAAACAAACGGTTTTTCTCAATCCCTGCGTTATATCCAGCAAGTACATCTTCATCTATGGTTTTCATTGTCATTGTGTTTTACCTCATAAGTAAATAAACGGTCTAAATCCTTTTGTTGGACTTTGACCGTTGATGTAAACAGCGTTTATTGTTTCGTAAGCTATTTTTAAAATACAACGTTGAAAGCCCATCGTCGTCTACGGTTATGGGTTCTGCGTTGCATTTTTACAGTATTCTCAATTGTACTTTTCACGACGAGCCTTGTCTCCTTCAAAAATGATATAGCGTTTATATCACGTACCCGTAATTCTTGTCAATGCTTTTCTTGTGATTTTCTTTTTGATGTGTTGATATTGGGTTCAGCAGTATTTTTTTACATAGACTGATGGCGTTAGTATCTCAGGGTGTTCCATGTCAAGAGGCGCAAAATCGTCGTCGCCCGAAATCAATACATCAACATCCTCGATGATTGCTGAAACTAAAACAGGTAAATCCTTCAAGTCGCGTATATTCGGATACTTTGATTGGTCGATTTTTTCCGGCGTGTAGACAAGCTCATAAGGCAGCTCTCTAAAAAAAGGCTCAAGAAGATTATATTTTGTTGGGAACTTATCTCTTGTTACACGCTTCAACTCGTCAATTACATAGGTCGGTAAAACGATGGTGTGATGCTCAGTGATATTGTCGATCATTTCGCTTAGGTATTTAGAGTTGAGGACAAAAGCTGAGATAAGCACGTTTGTATCAATCATTATCCGCATTGCGTTCTTTCCACATCTCCTCTCGTACCTCATTAACCAGTGCGACAACATCCTGTTCACTGTTTATTCCAAGGCGTTCCGCTTCTCCGGCAAACGCAGCCTGCATATTTGCAAATGCGATTTTCGCAGCGTTCATCACAATGATTCTATTACCATCCTCCACAAAAATGATTTTATCGCCCTCTTTTACACCGAGTTTTTTTCGTATATCAATAGGGATAGTAACTTGCCCTCTACTTGTTATCTTCGCTACTTCCATTTTTGACCTCCTGCTTAATTATCTTAAATATCTTACTTTACTTATTTATAGTATATCTGAAACAGAATTGGAAATCAAGAATAAGTTCACGATAAGAGCTGGAGTTAGTCAAATTGCACAAAATGGACATTTACCCTTGACAGCACGTCTTTGAATATAGGTAGTTGACAAGCAATCAGGTGTACGTTATTATGTACACAATAAAACGATTAGGTGAGGAATAATGATTTATACGAATATCACAAAATTAAGAAAGAACGTTTTTAACATTTTGGAACAGACAATAAAGTATAACGAGCCGGTGAACATAAGTACAAAAGCCGGAAATGCGGTTATCATCAGTGAAGATGATTACAATGGCTTGATGGAAACCCTGTATCTGTCTTCCATACCAGGCATTAAAGAAAATATCATAGCGGGGCTGCATACGCCTCTATCCGAGTGTATACCCGAACGCGAGGTAGATTGGTAATGTACTCGATAGTCTATACAAAACGGGCGGTAAATGATATACCAAAGCTAAAAGCGGCAGGGTTGGACAAAAAGGCAAAAGCGCTCATTGAATTGTTGAAACGCGATCCATACAAGTCGCCGCCACCTTTTGAAAAACTAAAAGGCGACATGGAAAGTGCCTTTTCGCGCCGAATTAATATACGGCACAGACTTGTTTATGAAATTCTTGAAGATAACAAGACGATAAAAATAATAATGATGTGGACGCACTACGAATAAAAACATCGGCGCTGTAGATGTTTTTTTCAGCCCGAATGTAGTTACCATGGAGGTAACCGCTGCTTTCCGTGAGTTGGTTGCGTTTGTGAATACGGTTTTCTGAAAAGTGTATTTCAGCGGAATGTATGTGATTATTGGCACATTCCGCTGAAACCCAAAGCAGCTTCATACCGGGGCGGATATAAAATCCTTGACCGTATTGTTATAATAAACTAAAATGGAACAGCAGGAACAGCAGGAACAGCAGGAACAGCAGGAACAGCAGGAACAGCAGGGACAGCAAGAGAGAGGATGCGGATTATGCCGTCGCCAAAAACAACAACATTACACAAATATAAAATAAAAG